>Ga0070708_100004437_pt1 | contig 11030 bp, 8 predicted proteins | sample KBSK5503metaG_FD_65469 | JGI IMG/M metagenome (GOLD analysis project Ga0070708, IMG submission 65469) | Corn, switchgrass and miscanthus rhizosphere microbial communities from Kellogg Biological Station, Michigan, USA - KBS K5-50-3 metaG | ecosystem: Host-associated > Plants > Roots >...
GACTCTTCCTCCATCACGTGGCACCAGTGGCAGGTCGAGTAGCCTACCGAGAGTAACACTGGGCGGCCGAGCTTCCTGGCCGCCTCGAACGCTTCATCGCCCCACGGATACCAATTCAGAGGATTGTGCGCGTGCTGCCGAAGATAGGGGCTCGTCTCGAAGAACAAACGGTTCGTGTATTTCGGCGAGCCGTCTGCTTTGAGATGTGCCGTGCGCGGCTTGTAGTTCGGATCGCGCGCCGCCCAGGCAGCCTTTAGCTTCGCGACGAGGGATGGTGAAAGCTCGAGAGCGCCAGGGAGCGGCGTGCCACTTGCGACGATCCAACTTCGCTGCAATCCTCCAGGGCATCGCGCCGACGGTCGCGCCGCTTTTCAGAAGCGAGCCTCGAAAGCAACCAGGGCGGGTAAACTTAGAGGCTCTCAGAGAGGAGCCGTGGCACACTGATGGCACAAACGCATTTTCGAGTGAAAACTTCTCGCGATTTCCAGCGCTTGCAGTGCCCAAGGCGGGACTCGAACCCAATTCGAGGCGAAAAAAACCTTAAGCAGGACAAGTCGTTCCCCACCATCGTCCATGACGTGCTATCGAGTCAAACGTTGGAACAAATCGAACGATGACGCGATGGAGTGGCTGAACTACCACCACCTCCTCTACTTCTGGGTTGTCGCGCGAGAGGGAAGTATTGCGCGGGCCAGTGCCGAGCTCCGGTTGGCCAAGCCCACTATCAGCGGTCAAATCCATCAACTCGAGCACGTTTTGGGAGAGAAGCTCTTCACCCGAAGAGGCCGCTTGCTTGTCTTGACGGAAATTGGACGCGTCGCGTACGAGTACGCGGAGGAGATCTTCTCACTCGGCGGAGAGTTACTGGATGCCGTCAAGGAACGTGGCGGCAGTAAGCCGCTCCGACTCAACGTGGGAGTGGCTGACGTCCTGCCCAAGTTGATTGTCCGCCGCCTCCTCGAGCCCGCATTCCTCCTGGAGCGACCGGTTCGGGTCATCTGTCGGGAGGACAGGCCGGTCGAGGGCTTCATGGGTGAGCTCGCCACCCACGGCTTGGACATGGTCCTCGCGGACGCTCCGGCAGGTTCCGGCGTTCAGGTGCGTGCATTCAGCCATCTGTTGGGCGAATGCGGAACGACATTCTTTGCCACCCCCCAACTTGCCAGGGCTCGACGCCCTGGTTTTCCGCGTTCACTTGACGGCGCTCCGTTTCTGCTGCCTGGGGGCAAGTCGGTGCTCCGTCGTGCCCTCGACCAATGGTTCTCTTCCCACGCCGTGCGGCCAGCAGTCCTTGCGGAGTTCGACGACCCCGCGTTGATGAACATCTTCGGAGAAGACGGCGTTGGCATCTTCTGCGGGCCCACAGTGATCGAAGGGGATGTTTGCCGGCGTCACGGTGTGAAGGTGATTTCCCGCGTAAAAGCCATCCGCCAGCGCTTCTTCGCTATTTCGGTGGAAAGGAGACTAAAGCACCCAGCCGTTGTCGCAATCTGCGAGGCGGCGCGGCAGGAGCTGTTCGCTTCCTGAGGCGGAGCCGCATCTCTCATGAAGTCAACCCCTTCGCGGTATCACGAGCGCACACCCGGATCGAACGGATACGCATCGGCGAGGCATCAACTACCTCCAGGATAACACCATGCCGAGTCGCTACTTGCTCCCCCGGGTCGGGAATTCTGCCCGCCAGAGCAAGGCACAATCCGGCTATGCTCTTCCACGGGCCTTCCTCGGGAAGGTCCAGCCGAAGCTTGCGGTTCACATCGCGGATCGAAACTGAACCCGCTACCAGAAACGAACCATCTGCCTCTCTCTTGATCGCCTCCGGGACATTCTCATCGTGCTCGCTGAAGATCTCTCCCACAAGCTCCTCGAGCAAGTTCTCCAGCGTCACAATTCCCGCCGTTCCCCCTTGCTCATCGACAACCATGGCAATCTGGATTCGTCGTTCTCGCATCTCCTGTAATAATCCGGCCGCACCCTTAGCTTCCGGAACGAAGTACGCAGGCCGAAGTAAGTCGGCCAATACAATCAGCCTCTGCTCCCAGGCGAGAGCGAGAACGTCTTTCACGTTGATGTACCCCACAACGTTGTCGATATCACCGTCGAAGACAGGTATCCGCGTGTGCCCTTCTTCCAGGAGCGTGCGACGAATCTCGTCGGGCGTCGCAGAACGGGAAAGCGCCACGACCTGGTTGCGCGGTACCATCACATCCGCGGTGTTCAGCTGCGCAAAGTCGAGCGCGCGGGATGCAATTTCCCCGGAATGCGGGTGCACGGTCCCTGCCTTTGCCGCTTCGTCCACCAGTTGCTGAATTTCTTCCGATGATAGCCGCGATTCGGTAAAGCTGGTGCGATCACCGAAGACGCTCAGCACCGCATTCGAGCTGACGGTGAGAAGCTGCACGAGCGGGCGAGCCAAGATCGAAAGCCCGAGCAGAACCCGGCCGATCAGCAGCGAATACCGTTCGGCACCGCGCATTGCCAGGGACTTCGGGACCAGCTCTCCCAAGACCAGAGACAGGTACGAGATGATCGACACCACGAACCCCAGGGCAATATCTTCCGCGTAGCGGCTCAGCACCGGAAGCGAGCGAAAAAAGGGCTCAAGGTCCTTGGCGAACCGCGCACCTCCGAAAGCCCCGGCCGAGGCACCAACCACCGTAATTCCGATTTGCACCGTGGCGAGGAAGTGCTCCGGGTTCTCGCGCAGGCTTTGGACTGCCCGGGCTGCTCGGCTTCCCGCCTCGGCCAGTTCCTGTATACGCGTCTTGCGTACTGCGACGACGGCGATTTCGGAGCCCGCGAGCACCCCATTGACGAGTACCAGCAGTACAATAATCAGGACATCAATGATGGTCACGTTCTCCTTGGCAACGCCGCCGCGTTGAACTGCTTTACCGGGCGGCGTCGCAATCCGTTTCTTTTGAATCGTGATAGTGACCGCGTTCTCCACCTGCTGAGCCAGTACTTCACTCGTTTATTCACCCAACGCAACGTTCGCCTCGCCCATCTATACCGGCGCGACAACAGCGCTACTCCGGCAACCAAAATGGCAATGCCGGGGCCGGGCAGAATCAGAAGGGCGGCCCCTACGATCACCAGAGTCCACCCAGCTAACACGCCGAGCATGCCGTTGAGAGCGGTTCGCCATCCGGCGATGGTGGTCTTCCCGGCTAGGACAAGCCTCTCTCGAGTGGTTGAGGGCGCGCCCTCCGCCTCTTCTTCCTTCCGCCCGGAACCCAGCGTAGGAGGCCCTAACTTTCCCGCCGACCGTTTGCGCAATATGGACGCTCCGATTGAAGCGCCCAAGAGGATCAAAATCACGGCCAGGGAGAGGGCCGGAGAAACCTTCACAACGTTTGCCAAAGTCATCTTCACACCGACAAATACCAGCACAGCTGAAAGGCCGACCTTCAGATACGAGACTTTCTGTATTGCCCCAGCCACCACGAAGAACAGAGAGCGCAAGCCGAGGATGGCAAAAATGTTCGACGTGAAGACGATGAACGGATCGCTGGTGATGGCCAAGACCGCGGGGATGGAATCCAAGGCGAAGACAACGTCCGCCGATTCAACGAGCACGAGCGTCAGCAGCAGGGGCGTCGCAAGCCACTTTTCGTTCTCGACGGTAAGAAAGCGGCCGCCGTCGAATCGAGCCGTCGAAGGGAGGACTCGCCGAGCAATTCTCCATGCAACGCTTTCTTCCGGGCGCGGCTCGCTGTTCCTCTGAACGAAGAACCTGATGCCGGTCAATACGAGAAATGCACCGAAGATGTAGACGAGCCAGTGAAAGCGCGCGAGCATCGCGGCACCGGCCAGAATCATCACTGCGCGCAGGACGAGGGCCGTCAAGATGCCCCAGAAGAGAACGCGGTGCTGATACAGCGCTGGGATGCCAAAACTGGAGAAAATGGCCACGAAAACAAAGATGTTGTCAACCGAAAGAGACTTCTCAATCAGGTAACCTGAGAGAAACTCCATTCCAGACTGGGGGCCAAATTTCCACCAAAGTCCGCCATTGAAAACAAGCGCGAGCCCCACCCAGACTCCACTCCAAAGAAGCGCTTCCTTGAAGCGCACGACATGTGCCTTCCGGTGAAAGATGCCCAAATCCAGCGCGAGCATGGCCAGCACGAAGACAATAAATCCGCCCCAGAGCACCGGCGTGCCCACACTACCGACGCCCACGGCGACCTCTGAGCCAACGGCGGTTGTCAATCTGCATAACTCGGTGATTCACGGCGTGGGCGAACCATTCCACGGTGCTGGCCGAGGCGCCTCAACTGACGAGCAATCCCGTGCTTTGCCCGATGGACCGCGCGCTCGATCGCCCGAGAGAGGTCAGAATGGACGGCTTCGAAGACTAACTGACCAACGTCTGTAACCTCGACGAGTAGCTGACAATGCTTGTCGATTCCGCCGCGAGGCCCATTTACGTCCTTGAGGCGCACCGTCACTTGACCCACCCGCCCTTCAAAGCGCCTCAACCCCATTAGCACTCTCCGAAGGCAGTAGCCGGTGAGGCTCTGAGTTGAGCCCAGGGTTTCGACCGCGAATCGCCAAGTACATTTGCCTTGCTCCTCTTCGATTGCGCAGATGCGACGTTCTTCAGTAAAGAGGCTTGCAAGGATCGTCCATTAGTTAGTTTCAACGCGATCGTTCGAAGAAACCTTACGATGACTGACTTGTCAGAGATAGCCGACCGACCGTCTTGACCATGCTCGGGATCAGCGCGAAACGCCGTGAAGGTCCTCGACTCGCTAGGGCAGGAAGAGGGCAATATGAGGGAGGTGTCCGAAGTAAGCTCCTGATTCAGCGGAGCTCTTACATGCCCAGGGCGGGACTCGAAATCTCACGGACGAGCATCAGCAGGGCCAATCGGGGCACATCTCGCCAGAAAATACAGCGGATTGCCTTGATCCGTCCCGCGCCGGATGCGGTCCAGTGGGAACTGACTGTAGTAACGTAGTAAGCGCGCCTCGAGCCGAGCTGCGGCAGATTCGAATCGCCGACGAACTCGCCGCAGTCCGAACGGTTTGGCTGCAGGCTGGTGACGAGAAGCCCCTCCGGCGAGCCCTCCTGGACTTGTTGCGCCAGCTGGAAGACCCAGAGTGATCGCCGCACAAGGTCTCGGAAAATGGAGGGGTAAAATGAGCGGCTCTCAGCATGAGGGCCGTTGCACTCGGATGACACGCACCCATTTTCTTGGGCCGCCAGGGTCGGGAAAGAGTCACGTTGCTCAGGCCCATCGGAGGGGCACCCATTCAACTGCAACGTTATCGAGTCCTCCGCCCCACCTCGCGCTTTCGGCCATTGCCAGCGAGGTCGCCAGCTTTTCAACTTCCGGCGCAAGCTTCAGGCGTTAACATGTTTGGTCATTCTCGAGTACCTTCTACGACGGTCGTAGTCTCAGCGGTTTTCTGAACTTCAAACGAGCCGATGTCGATCCGGCCGCCCACGATGCGGGGGTAGCCTTTGCCGCGCTGGTCGTAGTCCGGGGCGTCGATGTTGTCGCCGGCAGCAATGGCCGGGCTACCTTCCAGCAACGCTTGAGTGAACGTGGGCCCGCCGTTGTCCTGCAAGGGACCGAGTCGCGGATCAACGTCGAGGAGATCGGAGTCCGCAAAGCCACTCCCACCGGTGGAGTCTCCGATCAGGTTGTAGCCCTGAGAGCCCAGGTCCCCTGAAAGATCCGGCGGCAGTTCCGGAGAGGCCTCATTCTGGGCAATGACTGTGTTGCGTGATTGGAGAGTGCCCCCATTTGTTTGGATACCGCCGCCGTCGCCCCGGCCCGGGCTGCCGGGCATGCCGGGTCGGGGAGCAGAGCCGCCCGCGCCCCCATCGCTGCCGCGGCCAATGTTGGTGGCAAAGGTACTGTGATCGAGCGTCAAGTCACCGCTCGAGATCGACAGACCACCGCCCATGCCAGCGCCACCTTGGCCCCCGTTTCCGCCGCTATAGTGGCCGCCGCCGCCATTGCCTCCGCCACCGCCCCCTGCCTGATTGGCACCACCGAGTGTGTTTTGATTCAGAGTTGCCGTACCGGTCGAATAGACGCCTCCGCCAGCACCCGGCCCACCTTGGCCCCCGACCCCGCCCCCACTAACAGGATGGCTATTGCCGAAGCCGCCGAGTCCTCCGCCACCCCCGCTGGCATCATTGCCAGAGAGCGTGCTGTCCGTGACAAAGGCGGTGCCATCGGCCACGAATACGCCAGCCCCTCCGCCCAGACCCCCGACGCCACCGGCGCCGCCGCCCACACCGACGCCCCCTTGTCCGCCTGGGCCGCCGCTCGCCCGATTCTCGGACAGCGTGGTCACACGAACGGACCCGGTGCCATCCGCCACGTAGAGGCCAGCCCCTCCGCCCAGACCGCCGCCGCCGCCGCGCCCGCCGCCGCCCCCTTTGGGACCCCCTCCGCCGCCGGGGCCACCGACGCCGCCGCCGCTTGATGTATGGCCGTTTCCGCCGCGGCCGCTTGATGTATGGCCGTTTCCGCCGCGGCCGCCTGCACCGCCTTTGGCTTGGTTGTCTGACAGGCTGCTGACGCGAACGAATACCGTGCCACTGGCGAGATAGCAGCCAGCACCTCCGCCCAGCCCCCCCCTCCCGCCAGTGCCACCAACCATGCCCATGCCCATGCCGCCCTGGCCGCCATTGCCGCCGCCCGCCCGATTTTCGGATAAGACGCTGGCGTGGATCGCCACGTTGCCACTGGCCAAATAGATGGCACCGCCGGTGCCATTGCCGCCGGCGCCGCCATCCGCGCTTGGGAAATCCAGAGGGCGTCCGGGGCCGCCATTGCCGCCGCTTGCCTGATTGTTGGAGAGCGTACTCTGGTAGATTTCTACCTGGCCACCCGCCACATAAATACCTCCGCCGGCTCCCAGTCCGCCGGGGGAACCTGGGTTGCCGGTAACGCCATCCGCGCCAACTGCGACGTTTTGGGACAGGGTGATGTCGGCCAAAATCAAGACGCCCCCTTCGACGTAGATGCCTCCCCCCTGCGCCGCCCCGTCGATCTGGGGGGCTCGACCGTCTGAGATCGTCAGGCCGAAAATCCCGATGACCGGTTCGCCGATGATTGTGAAGATGCGGTAATTATCAACCGCGGCTCGACGTACCGTTAGATATTCTCGCCCCGGGCCCTCGATGCTGACGCTCGCGGTGAGGTCCGGCAGGGCGCGGGTCAGATGGATCGTACCCTGCACCTCGAACGTGATGCGATTCTCACCCGAGACGGACTGCGCGAGACAGTAGCGCAAGTCGCCCCGCAGCCCAGTCCCGTCTCCGGTGTCGGTCAGCCGATCAACGACGCACTCCGATTGGCCCCAGACTGGGAGTGTGCTTCCAATGGAGATGATCAAAATTCCAAGTCGGCCAAGCAATAAGACTCTTAGCATAAGCGACCTTCCACATGGTGAATCCAAGCGTGTTTCATTTACCATGAAGTGGATCCCATTTCGCACCACCCCAAAGATCGCGAGCCAGTCGTTCGACTCGCAAAAGCCGTGTTGATCGATCTGCCCTCGGAGTCATCGCTCCATCAGCCGCGACACACCCTCGGAGAATCCATCGGCCCACGGTTTCAAAAATGGCCGAGTCTCCCTGTCAAGACCAATACGCCACCACGTCTTGCATCTGCCGCACAGAGCCATCGGAAAAGACCCTGCTCTGGCGGTGACTGGCGTCGGAGCAGGGCACCCGCGCCGCGTCTAGTCGAACGCGACCAAGAGCGCTTATCTCGACGGCGCTTCGGGCCTATCCTGTAGCGGCTCTACCGTCTGCGCAGAAGCGCATTCGTCGCGTCCCAGCTGTAGATTCCGCTCCCCTCGATGACGGCATAAGCCTTGTTGGTGCAGGTAGCACCCCCGTCGGTGCTCTTGAAAATCCTCGCCGGCATATCGCCATCGCCCAGAGGCTGCGAGGTTCCGACCAGGAGGAGGTTTGGATTGACAGAGCTTACGGCGACGGATTCGAACCGACGACAATCATAGGGACGCGCGCACGTCCCAGGGGGGAAGCTTGCCGCGCTGAAGCTCGGGGAAATGTCTTGTCATTCGGGTTTTTGCGCGGTGCCGTACACGAACTCGGCTGGCACGTCGAAGCCGGAGCCGCGGCGGTAGGGCTCGATCGATGCCACGAACTCATCGCGCACCGCCTGCCGTATCTCGTCGGTGAACATCGAGAACGGAAGCGCGCCCGGGCCGCCGTCGAAGATGGCCGCGCATGCCTCATCGCGGTCGCGCCAGCACAACGTCACTTCGACGCGCTCTTCCCGCGCATCGATCAAACCGGCGCGCTCGAGTGCATGGGCGAACGCCCCCGGCACACCGAGCGCGAAGAAGAGCGGACACACGTCCATCTGCAGCCGCTGACCGAGGATGGGGAACATCTCGCGGTAGCCGCATGCTTCCCGTCGTCCCCATACGCAGCCGGCGAAACGGCCGCCCGGCACGAGCACGCGCGCGATCTCGCTGAGCGCCGCAGACACCGGCGCGCCGTACATCAGCCCGAGGACGCAGGTCGCGGCGTCGAACGATGCATCAGCCAGCGCCAACGCTTCCATCGGGTGGCGTTCGAAACGGACGTTGGCATGCCCGACGGCGGCCGACGTCGCTTGCGCGACAAAGTTGTCGCTGATGTCCACGCCGAGGACGCTGCCGCCCGCGCCCACCCGCTCGGCGGCCAGCAGCGCGGCGGTGCCGGGTCCGCTGGCGATATCGAGCAGGCGGTGGCCCGGCTTCAAGCAAGCGCGCTCCAGGCAGCCGATCGAGTAAGTGCGTAGAACGGGCGTCCATAGCCGGTCGTAGAGGGCGGGCGTGAGATTCCAGCCCTTGCGCATCGCGCCGCGATACTGCTCGTCGGTCAGGGGCATACTCAGGATCGCGCTAGATCCGGAGGCGCGGCGACGCTAGCCCGAAACTGGCGAAACCGCCCAGGCCACGGGGTGGGCAGGACGATACGCGCAGTGGACGCCGGTTTGAACCGCGCGCTCGAGGTGCTCTCCGACGGTGGGATCGGCCGCCTTGACGCGGCGGATGGCGTCGCGCAGCCGGGCCGTCACTGCCTTGCGCGCCCGCTCGACGGGATCGTTCAATCGGCGCGCGCGCCCTCGACGCCCTGTGTTGGCGGCGAGGTGGCGCACGAGCGCCTCACGTTCGGCGGCGAGCTTGCCCGCGCGGCCGAGGTCGGCGCGAGCCTCGGCTTCCGCCAGATCGCCGTCGATCTCGTCCAGGCGGCGGCGGTAGTCGGCGAGCGCCTGCCGATCAGCGGTGACATCGCCACGCCCGGCATCGCGCCGCTCCGCCGTATCGGCGCCGAGGAGATCCAGCACATGGATGTCCTCACCTGGCTTGCCGAGGAGGCGCACCAGATCGGCGAGGCCCTTGCAGTCGCGCAGCAGCGCCTGCCGGTCGCCGAAACGAAGCCGCCACACCTCGCCGTCGCGACGCAGCTCGGCCGTGGCCGTTGAGGGCACGCGTCGGCTGGCGCCGATGAAGAACGCCAGGATCGCGCCGGCGACGCCATCGCCATCCCCGAGCCAGGGCATGTGCGCGGCGCCCGGCAGCGTCGTGAGCGCGGCGTCTTTGAGGCTGGAGCAGAGCGCGCGTGCCTGTTGGTGGCGAATGGCGAAGTCATCCTTGCGATGCAGCACCAGCACCGGCGCGCGCACGTGCTCGACGAAGGGCCGCGCGTCCAGAGCGTAGGTCAGCTCCAGGAGGCGTGCGGCCGTTTCCGGTTCGGCGCTGGCGCGCTGAATCGCGTTGAACCGGCGACGCTCCTCGGCGTCGCCGCCCGGATGGAAGACATCGGCGAGCGTGCGCGCGCCGAGACGCCCGTCGGCGCGAACCAGACCGATCAGCGCCTCGCGCACCTCCTTGGGCGACAAGGTCTCGCCATGGAGATAGCTGCCATAGAGGACGATGCGATCGACCCGCTCGGGATATCGCGCCGAGTACGCCAGCGCCACCGGCCCCCCGCAGGAGAACCCAAGCAGGTGGAAGCGCGTGACGCCCAGGTGCTCGACGAGGGCGGCCACGTCGTCCAGCTCCGACTCGAGCGTGAACGCGCGACGCATCCGGTCGCTCAGGCCCACCCCGACGCGGTCATAGCGCACCACGCGCAGCCGGTCCGTCAGCCGGGCGAAAAAGCGGCAGTACGCAGGATCGTCCGCGTCGCGTTCGAGATGGCTCACCCACCACGCCGGCAACACCACCAGCGGCCCATCGCCGTCGTCGAGATAGGCGATGCGCTGTTTCGCGCGGTTCTGGAAGAAACGAACTTGCGCCACGGCCTCATTGTATACCCCCGCCCCCCGCGCCGCTGCCTGGTGGGCGTCACCGTCGCCAAAGGGCGCTGCTGAACAGCCGCGCTCGGAGTCTTATCCCCAAACAATTGATTCGAGACTCGATTGCAAGACGCGCACCTCAATCCGCGGCAACGTCGCTTGAGTAGAAGGTGCTTTCCGGATTCGGAACGGCGCTTGGCTGTGCAGCGCTGCACGTTGATCGCCGGAAAAAGTGCTTTGCGATTTTGGATCGGGGTTTCGATGTCGGATCGACATCAGCGTAATAAATGCGTTTGATTGTCCCAAGCACACTCGCGAAAGTGACCCACCCCCAGCTTCCCGTGAATGCCTGGTGGAGTTGCCCCGGTGAGCGTCGGCGCGGTCGCGGCTGATCAGCGCGCGTTGTCCAGGTCGAACTTCAGGCTATCCCGCTCGGAGTGCGCCTGCAGGCTGAGATGCCTCGGCTCCAGGCGGAAGATGATCGCATGTTTTCCTATTTCAGAGGGGTGGGCATCGCCGACGAGTGGTGATCCACGATCGTCCAATTCCCGCCCTGCTTCACGAACGTGAAGCTGTACCGCGCTGGCAACGTCTTGTTCTCCCCATCCTTGACGTACGAGAACGTGTAGTAGCCAGTGTTGCCGGCGGTGTTGCCATAAACGCGGATCAATTGTTCGCCGAAGGTGACCTTGAGGCTTGGCAGGAGTTTGAACGCAGTGACGAAATAATCACGCAGCGCGGC
>Ga0070708_100004438_pt1 | contig 11029 bp, 11 predicted proteins | sample KBSK5503metaG_FD_65469 | JGI IMG/M metagenome (GOLD analysis project Ga0070708, IMG submission 65469) | Corn, switchgrass and miscanthus rhizosphere microbial communities from Kellogg Biological Station, Michigan, USA - KBS K5-50-3 metaG | ecosystem: Host-associated > Plants > Roots >...
AGTTGCGCAGGTGGCGCAGGGCGGTACCGCCCTCCGGTTCTGGGACGTCGAACAGCTGCCGGTGCTTGCCCTTGAGATGATCAAGCCAGGCATCCGAGGCGGCGATCGCTGCGCCCGCGGGCTGCTGGGCGGCGAACAACTGATGCACGCGAGTGTCCGCGCCCAGGGCCACGCCGGCACCCAGCGTGGCGATCGCGCCGACGAATCGGCGGCGGTCGGTGGTGTGGGAAGTGGAATCGGACATTGCATTACCCTCCTATAGCGGACAGCGGGCCGCGCATTGGCGCGGCCCGCCGAACCATCAGACTCAATCACCCGGCGAAACAGTAGCTGCAGCCGCGCTCCTGCGCGCGGTTGACCGCCCAAACGCCGGACGGCACAATCTGGATCCCGGGCAGCACCGCCGCGGTCCAGTCCTGCCGCACCTGGTCGGCCGGCACGTTCTGGGCTTTGGAAACGATCCCACTGTAGAACTTGATCGCCATGTTGCAGGCGCCGAACAGCACCCCGCCGGCGAGCAGGTCGTCCACGGACATCTTGGGCAACGGCAGGTCGTCCGGCTGGACATGGGCAAAGATGTTCCGCACGGACGGCGCATTCGTCTTGGGGTCGGTGACATGGAAGACCTCGCCGAGCTTGTACTTCTGCCAGGCGCTGTCGGCGAAGGCGAGCGGGAGAGCATTGTGCCGCAGCACGGCCACGACGGTAATATCGTTGTCCGGAACACCGGTTTCGTTGTTGGTCATGTAGAAGATGCGGGACCAGGCGAGCCCGAACCCGCCGTTGACCTCGGGCATATCATACACCTGCCGGTGCTTTCCTTTGATCTTGTTGAGCCAGGCGGTGACAGCAGGGTCTTCCTTCGCGGGACCCTGGGCCGACTCCCCCGCCAGCGCCAGCGGGCGCGCGAGGCTGGAGAGGCCGAGGGTCGCCGCCCCGGCGGCAACGCTGCCGAGGAACCCCCGTCGATGGGTGGGAAGTTTCAAGTCGAGCATGGTTACCTCCGATGTGTGACGTAGACCTCTGGGGAATCGCTGGACCAGGAGTGTTGCGGAACGAGCACGCCTCGATCCCGGCGAGCGTCAGGGCCAAGGGCCGCAGCAGGTCCTAGGGCGACCATGGCGGAGAACCTAGTCGACGGCAACTCTACCGCAACATCTTAACGGGTCTCTCCCATGGCTGCCTCCAGCCATCGTCCACGGCTAACGCTGCCGGGCGTTGGCCGTTCGGGATTACGAATCGAGAACTCTACCACTGAGCTACGGTGGCGGTAGGGGCCCCTAACATTGCGGCGTGCTGCTCTACAGTGCTCCAGATTCTCCGCCTTAGCCTTGGACCCTGTCGGGGTGCTCATAGATCTTCTGCACCATCGCGCAGATCAGCCAGCCGCTCGAAAGAGCGAATACTGAAACGGCTGGACGACCCCCGTAGGAGTGACGTGCAACTCCCGCTCCATTCGCACCAGAGCAAACCGCGGCCCCAGTGTCGCGGCGAGGGCGGACGGCTCATAGCGGACAACATCCAACCCGCTGCAGCGTGGCGGCCCGTCGGGCGCGAACGTCCCGATCACGACATGCCCACCAGGACGCAGACTGGCGACGAGCGCCCGCAGGTAGCTCCGACGGTCCTGAGTAGACGTGAGAAAATGAAAGACCGCGCGGTCGTGCCAGAGGCCATACCGACGCTGAGGTGTGAAGTGCGCAAGGTCAGCGTGCAAAAGCGTCACCGTCTGGTTGCGCGGGCTCAGGCGGGCTCGTACTGCGTCGAGGGCCGGCACCGCCAGGTCCAAGACGGTGACATCCCGATAGCCCCGGTCCAACAAGTGATCGACCAGCAGCGACGTGCCGCCGCCTACGTCGAGAATCGGATCGCTGCGCGCCAACCCCGCGGACTCAATCAGGCCCAACGAGCAGGTGGGCTTGGCTTGAAACCAGCTTAGCTGGTTCGCCCGGTGCCTCAGGTAGATCGCTGTCCAATGCTCTTCGTTCGAAGACATGGAGGCCACAGGTCGCGGCGCCCTTGCAGTGAGCGATGAGAATTCCTATTCCTACACTCCGGGTTTCTGAGCCGTGAACAGCACGGCCTTCACGCCGTATTCCTCTGCGGCGTCGCGTGTCGAGTCCTTCCGGAAGGCGAACCCTGGGACGACCGTCGAGCGGACCCGTTTGAACCCCGCGTCCTCGAGCAGCGCGAACATCTCTCCCTCCGGGAGAGCGCCGCCGATTCAACTGGCCCACAGCTTGGGGTCGTTGACAATGGACTGAGACAACTGCTTGGCGCTGACGATGTCGGTGATGGAGATCCGGCCGCCCGGCCTGAGCACGCGGAACACCTCTCGGATCACCCGTCGCTTGCGGAACGACAGGTTGATCACGCCGTTCGAGATCACGACATCCGCGCTGGCATCAGGCAGGCGGATGTCCTCCATGCGCCCCTCCTGGCAGTCCATGTGCACGCCCGAGGCGGCGGCGTGCGCCCGCGCTCTGAGACACATGGTTGGATTGAGATCGACGCCGATCACACGGCCTGCGGGGCCGACCTGCCACGCGCTGACGATACTGTCGAGGCCCGCGCCGCTGCCGAGGTCGAGCACGGTTTCGCCGAGCTGCAACCGGCTGCGGAGGTGCGGGTTACCCACCCCGGCGAACGAGGCCACCGCGCCGGGCGGCGCGCGATCGAGCCACTCGCGCTCGTAGCCAAACATCTCGGCTGCCTGACGCCCATGGTAGAAGTGGAACTCACCCTCGGGGTGCTCAGCCACTTCCTGATACATCCGCAAGACCTCGCCCTTGATCACACCCTCGAGCGGGGCCGGTTCGTCGGCCTGAAGGACGGCGATCTCAGTCATGTGGGAATCTCCTCCCATGCAGTACCGCAGCTCGGACCCGTCGTGTGAAGTTGGGCGGACTAGCGAAATAGGACAATTATGAGATGTTGATGAGAGAGATAGGTTATACCTTATGGCAAAACCCGGTCTGACAATTCACCGCTTGGAGCTGTTGCTTGCCGTGCTCGACCATGGGGGCGTGGGCCGGGCGGCCAAAGCCTGTAACATCAGCCAGCCCGCAGTCTCCGAGCATCTCCAGGGACTCGAGGCGTATCTAGGCGTCCCACTTCTCGAACGCCGTGGACGAAGCGTCCACCCGACTCCCGCTGCCCGGCTGGTCGAGCCCTATGCCCGTCAAGCGGTCGGTCTGCTCCGCAGTGCTGAGCGGGCTGTAGCCGACCTGCGGGGCCTGCACAGCGGGTCTTTATCGATCGCGGCCAGCACGACGCCTGGCACCTACCTGCTCCCGGACGTACTCGGCCGGTTCCATGCGGTACATCCCGGAATAACCCTGAGCCTGCAAATCAGCGACTCCCGGGAGATCGAGCGCTGGGTGGCCGCGGGACAAGTGGAGTTGGGAGTGATCGGTGAGGGTGTGCTCCTGCCAGGACTAGCCGCGGAGCCGTGGGTGCGGGACGAGTTGGTGCTAATCGTCCCGCGCGGCCATCCGCTGGCGCGACGCCGGTCCGTGCGCCCACCCGTCCTCACCGGTGAACCGTACATCGCAAGGGAGGAGGGCTCGAGCACCCGGAGTGTCGCGGACCACTATCTCGGCCGGTTAGGGGTCGAGCTCAAGCCGGCGATGGAGCTCGGGAGCACGGAGGCGATTCGAGAAGCGGTTGCCTCGGGACTCGGCGTCGCGCTGGTGTCGCGTCACGCGGTCCTGGCTCGGGATCGGCGTATCGTGGCAGTGCGTCTTGCCGGGTCGCGCTGTACTCGCGATCTCCTGATTGTGCAACGCACCGGAACGCTGCTCGGGCCGGCCGCCGCTGCCTTCCGGAGCCTGCTCCTCGAATCCCGAGCTTGAACCCACAAGGTACGGTTCGGAAACGCTGCGTCGTCGCTCCATACGTATCGGACGATTGGCCTTACCGTCCCGGCGGTTGCTCGGCCTTCACGCGCGCCACGTGGAGACGAATGAGGGCGCGTGACGGGGCGCTCCAATGCCCTCTCGAACGCACGTCTGCTCATCCACGACAAGGCGAATCACGCCGTTCGACGAAACGCGCGCGTTCAGGAGATCGTACATGCCGGACTCGAGAACCTTCAGACCCTCGACCACCACCTCCGTCGGCAGTGGACGATCCTCTCCAGAGACTAGGATCTCCTTGACGCTGATCGGCCCCATCTCGCAGAAGCGAACTTGAGCTTGATTGCCCTCCACGAACGAGAGCACCCTGACACTGGTCAGATCGGCGCGGACTTCTTGTCCGTGGCGGATCTTCGCTTCCTGCATTCGCTCCACCAGGCGGAAGGACTGTGACTGTGCTGTGACGTGGGCTTCCATACGCGCTCCATGAGAGACTCCGCAGAGTGATACCCGGCGTCGCCGCGGCAGATCGGACCATGCGAGCGGGCCGCGTCGCTGTCCTCGTCCTGGTACAGGCCCGCGTTCGCCCATCGTCCCCCGAAGGGGACACGGCTTTGTCGATGATGTGGCCGATTGATCCGACTCGTAGCGCCAGCAATCGGTCGCCTCGCCTAACTCCCTGAAAACGCAACGGCCAGCGCTGGTGTGCGCTGGCCGTGCGGGATTACGAATCGCGAGCTCCACCACTGAGCTACGGTGGCGGTAAGCGTCCTAGTGACCCCTGGGCCCTAGAACGACCTCAGATACTCAACCAGATCGTGCTGTTGCGCTGCCGTCAGCCCGAGCTTTCGAACTGTGTTGTAATGCGTCACGACATCGTCGAGCGTCGCCGCGCTGCCGTCATGGAAATACGGCGCGTGCTGCCACAAGGCACGCAACGGCGTGGTGCGGTAGGCCCTGGTCGCCGTACGAGCGGCGTACGCTCCGTCAACGCCGGTTTCAGCGGGCGCGTGCAGCTTCCCTGCGTTGTTGTCTGTGCCGGTTACACCCACATGGCAGCTTGCGCACTTCGATCCGAACAGCGCGTGCCCGCGGCGCGCGGCAGCCGAGTCGAAGCTGCCGGCGGGCGGGGTCGGCGCGGCCAGACTGTGCTGGTAGGCGCGCAGCGCCGCGAGCTTCGGGGTCACCAAGTCCGGCGACTGCGTGACGGCGATCCCGAGCCGGGGATCGGAGAAGTTGCCGTGCCCGTGCATCTGAGTGACGGCGACATAGGCATTCCAATACGAAATCGGCCCCTCGGCCGTGTACGTTTCGTTCTGGACGTGCGCCAGGCCGTAGGCGGGCGGGATCACGAGCGCCCCGTTCTTCCCGTCCAAGTTGTAGCGCGGGTCGTACTTTCCGGGGCCCCACGACCGGTAGACCGCCTTTTGCGCCGCGCTGAGGACGGGCGACAGGGCAACGATAGCTCCGACGTTCAGATCGTGGTTGGGCCAACCGTCCATGCGATGCCCGATGCCGGCCGTGACCGAGTTGTCCACGTTCGAGTGACAGAACGCGCAAGTGATGCCCAAGTGCGTGATGTGGTTGTTCGAATCGACCGTGGCCTGGATACCCACGACGGCATTCATCTTCAGCAGCGCCACCGTCGTGGCCGGGCTCTTGAGGTCGACCTTCTGGAGAATCCCCGGCGGCAGGACAGCGGCGTCGACTTTGAGCCCGACCGCGAGCGCCGTCGTGGGGTCCACACTCTGTTCGACGACCTGGTTCATGTGAAGCGTGTCGGTCCAGAATTGCTCGTCACCAAACGTATCGAAGCGGAAGATGCGTTGGCCGTCGGCGACCGAATCGGCGGGGTTTCCCCTCGTGACCGCCGCGCCTCCGGTCGCTGCGTGTTTCGATGCGTATCCGCGGAACGCGGCGCCTACCGTCACCACCAGCAGGGCCAACACTCCGATTCCATAGATCGGGGCGTGGCGTGTCCGACGTCGAAAAAGCTCGACCTCCCCGGCCATAGTGTCCTCGCAATCCCGGGTGTCGTGCCGGCCGTGGCATCGCCCACCCGACGTACGACGCCACATCCCGTTCAGGGACGTCATGGGCCATGAGGACAGATCTCAGCGCAGGGGAATCAACAAGCACTGCCACAGGACGAGTGGTGCCACCGGTGGTGCCAGGAGATTCGCTCCTCCGTCGCTGCGGAGGCGGATAACACAATGGGCGAGCTAATCGAGGCCTGTGAGACACCAAGGCCTTGACCACCGTCGGAGACGCCGCTAAGTACCAGTCCATGGCTGATCGTTTCCTCTTATCGCCGGTTCGGCAGTGCGGGTGCTGCGCCTGCTGCTGTTGCCTCCCCCCAGCGGGGGTGGAGACGGGCCCGTCGAAGATGCGCACCGTGTAGACAGCGTCGTCTGGCAGAACAGAAGCAACTGGCCCACCTCCAAGTCATCGAGGTGGGCTTTTCGTTTGGAGGAGGGGTGTGTGGCGGGCAATGTCGCTAGAGCAACGCACGAGGTACGGACCGCCAGCGGCCAGCGCGAACCGGTGGTGTGGGGGCTGGTCGGGAACACTCCGCTGATTCCGCTCGGGCCCGGGCTGCTCCTCAAGGGAGAGTGGCTCAACCCGGGCGGCTCGGTGAAGGACCGCCCGGCGCGGGAGATCCTGCGCAGCGGGCTCGCCATGGGGACGCTGCCACAGCGGCGCTTGCTCGACTCGTCCAGCGGTAACATGGCGGTCGCCTACGCGATGCTCGGCGCGGCGGCGGGGATCGGCGTAACCGTGTGCGTGCCGGCCAACGCCTCGCGGGCCCGACGCCACCAGCTCCGCCTCCACGGCGCGGCGGTGATCGAGACCGACCCGCTCGAGGGGAGCGACGGCGCCATGCGCCGCGCCGTGGAGATGGCGGCCGCCGAGCCTGAGCAATACTGGTACGCCGACCAGTACACCAACCCCGCGAATCCTCGGGCGCACGAGCGCACGACGGGGCCCGAGATCTGGCGCGCCAGCCGCGGCCAGATCACCCACCTGGTGGCGGGGGTGGGGACGAGCGGGACGCTCGTCGGTGCGGGCCGGTTCCTCAAAGGACGGCGCCCGGACATTCGCCTCGTCGCCGTCCAGCCGGAGAGTCCGCTGCACGGCCTCGAGGGGCTCAAGCACCTGGCGACGGCGATCGTCCCCGGCATCTACGACGCTTCGCTCGTGGACGAGACGGTGTTCGTTGCGACGGAGGCCGCGGAGGAGAAGGTCCGCCAACTCGCACGCGAGCGGGGACTCTTCGTCGGCTGGTCCACGGGTGCGGCGCTCGTCGCGGCGGAGGCAGTGCTAGCCCGCGCGGCCGCGCAGCGGCACGGGCCGCCGCCGGTCGTCGTCGCGATCGCGCCGGACGGTGGCGCCCCGTACCTCGCCGATGAGCGGCGCCTGCTCGAAGCGCCATGAACATGCGGATCGCCCCCGGCGTGCTGGCCGAAATCCGGCGTCACCTTGCCGCGGCGTACCCGACGGAGGGGTGCGGCCTCCTGCTCGGCACACGGGGACCGAACGGCGACGTCGTCGTCCACCGCCAGCTGCCCATCCCCAATCGGCGGGCCGCGGACGCTGGCGGGCGCACCCGCTACCTCATCGGGCCCGAGGACTTTCTCACGGCCGAGCGCGAGGCGCGCCAAGCGAGCCTCGTGGTGGTGGGCACGTACCACTCGCATCCCGACGTGCCGGCGCGCCCCTCCGCGTACGACACCGAGTACGCCTGGCCAAGGTGCTGCTACCTCATCGGGTCGGTCGCCGGCGGCGCGGTGCGCGAGGAGCGAGTGTGGGAGTTGCGCGACGATCGGAGCGGCTTCGTGGAACGCGAGCTCGAGGTGAAGGAGTCCTGATATGCCAGTGACTGTGCACATTCCGACGCCCCTCAGGCCGTACGTCGGGGGGCGCGACACCGTCGCGACGAGCGCGGGAACGGTGGGCGAGATCCTGGAGCGGCTGGCCGCCGAGCACGCGCAGCTGCGCGCTCATCTCTACCGCGATGACGGGCGGCTGAGGACGTTCGTCAACGTCTACCTGAACGCCCGGGACATCCGCGACCTCGAGCGCCAAGCGACCCGCGCCGCGGACGGCGACGAAGTCTCGATTGTGCCGAGCATCGCGGGCGGCGCGGTCGCTGTGGCGACCGCCCTGCCCGAACTTACCCACGCGGAGATCCTCCGCTACTCGCGGCACCTCATCCTCCCGGAGGTGGGGCCCGGCGGGCAGCGGCGGATCAAGGCGGCGCGCGTGCTGCTGGTTGGGGCCGGCGGGCTGGGCTCGCCCGCCGCGCTCTACCTCGCGGCAGCGGGCGTTGGGACGATCGGCCTCGTGGACTTCGACGCCGTGGACGCGACCAACCTCCAACGCCAAATCCTGCACGGGACGGGCGTGGTTGGGCGGCCGAAGCTCGAGTCGGCTGAGGCGCGGCTCCAGGACCTCAACCCACACGTGCGCGTTGAGACGTTCCCCGTGCGGCTCACCTCGGAGAATGCGCTCGAGATCTTGCGCGACTTCGACGTCGTCGTGGATGGCACCGACAACTTCCCCACGCGCTACCTCGTGAACGATGCGTGCGTGCTGCTCGGCAAGCCCAACGTCTACGGCTCGATCTTCCGGTTCGAGGGGCAAGCGTCTGTGTTCCACGCTGCGGCGGGCCCGTGCTACCGCTGCCTCTACCCGGAGCCCCCGCCGCCCGGGCTCGTCCCTTCATGCGCCGAGGGGGGCGTGCTGGGCGTGCTGCCCGGGATCATCGGGAGCATCCAGGCGCTGGAGACGCTGAAGCTGATCCTGGCCGCGGGTGACACCCTCGTGGGACGGCTGATCCTGTTCGACGCGCTGAAGTTCCGCTTCCGGGAGCTCGCGCTCCGCAAGGACCCCGACTGCCCGTTGTGCGGGCCGAACCCGTCGGTGCGCGAGCTGATCGACTACGAGGCCTTCTGCGGGATCGGCGCGGCTCCCGCCTACGACGGCGCGGAGATCACGGCGACTGACCTGGCACGCGATCTCCGGGAGAATCAGGACCTCGAGATCCTAGACGTACGGGAGACGCGGGAGTGGGAAATCTGCCGCATCCCGGGGGCACGGCTGATTCCTTTGGGCCAACTCCCCGAGCGGCTGAGCGAGCTGGACGGCCACAAGGAGATCGTGACGCACTGCCACAAGGGCATCCGCTCGATGCGCGCGCTCGAGATCCTGCGGGCGGCGGGCTTCTCCAGGGTGCGGAGTCTCAAAGGCGGCATTGACGCCTGGGCGACGGAGGTGGACCCGTCGGTACCGCGGTATTGAGTCGCGGGGTTTGGCGCGCCCCGCCATGTGCAAAGCTCGAGAGCCCAGGCGCCCGGCATCGAGCGTCTGTAGCCGAGCGACCCGGTTCCAGCGCCGGCATGCGCTGGCCGTGCGGGACTACCAATCGAGACCTTCTACCACTGAGCTACGGTGGCGGTAGGCCCCGAGACTAGCGACCTGACGCTCGACACGATACTCCAAGGCAGCCGACCGGATTACAGCTACAGACGCAGCGTCTCAATGAGCGCCGAGAGTGCCGCGGGCAGCTGCCGTTGCCGGGGATAGTAGAGGAAGAAGCCGGGGAACGGCGGGCACCAATCTTCCAGCACACGCACGAGCTCCCCGCTCGCGAGGTGCGGCGCCGCGCGCTCCTCGTCCGTAAACGCCAGGCCCACGCCATCGATCGCCGCACGGATCATCATTTCCATGTCATCGACGATCAGTGGTCCGTTCACCGCGACGGTGAGGGACTGCTTACCCTTGTCGAACTCCCACCGATATACGCCAGCGGAGCCGCGTCGAAAGTTGATGCAGCGGTGGCTTGGGAGGTCACGCGGCGACGCTGGTTTGGGGTACAACTCGAAGTAGCGGGGCGAACCCACAATCGCCGGCCGGAGGTCCCGGGAGACGCGGACCGTCACCAAGTCCCGCTCGATGAACTCTCCGAGATGAATGCCCGCGTCGAAGTGAGCGGCGACGAGGTCGACGCGGCTCTCGTCTGTCGTCACGTCGAGCAGCACGTCCGGGTACTCGCGCGCGAATTGTCCCAGCTTCGGTGCCAGCACTGTCGACGCGGCGATCGGCGAGATCACCAATCGCACGCGCCCTGCCGGCCGGTCACGCTGTCCGGATATCAAGTCCAGCGCGCCCCGAATATCCCCGAGCGCCGGGTGCAGCCGCGCGATGAGCTGTGCTCCGGCGTCGGTCGGGGCGACACTGCGCGTCGTGCGCGCCAGCAGGCGTACGCCAAACCGTTCTTCCAGCCCACGCATCGCGTGGCTGACCGCCGAGGGAGATACCCCCAGCCGTTTCGCCGCCCGCGTGAAGCTCCGCTCCTCCGCCACCGCAAGGAACGCTGAAAGGACGCTCAACTCGTCGCGAATCATTTGTGAATAATACTCACAAACCCTTCTCGATTATTCCGTCTACTCCGGCGCACCGCGCCGCGTTACGATTGGCCTCGCAAACCATGGTGAAGCCCTAATTTCGGACGGAGCGACAAGATGCAAAAGCGCAAACTCGGAAAGAGCGACTTGGAAGTCTCGGCCCTCGGCCTCGGCTGCATGGGCATGAGCTTTTCGTTTCCTCCGTTTCCAGAGAAGCAGGACATGATCGCACTGATTCGGAAAGCCGTCGAACGCGGTGTGACCTTCTTCGACACCGCCGAAGTCTACGGTCCGTTCACGAACGAAGAGCTCGTGGGCGAAGCCCTCGCCCCGTTCCGCGGGCAGGTGGCGATCGCCACCAAGTTCGGTTTCAAACCTGCCGACGGGGGCGAGGGCAGGTGGAGCAAGCTGGATAGTCGGCCGGAACACATCAAACAGGTCGCTGAAGGCTCGCTCAAGCGACTGCAGGTGGAGGCGATCGATCTGTTCTATCAGCATCGTGTCGACACCGAGGTGCCCATCGAAGAGGTGGCAGGAGCGGTGAAGCGGTTGATCGAGGAAGGCAAAGTGAAGCACTTCGGACTCTCAGAAGCAGGGGTCCAGACGATCCGCCGCGCGCACGCGGTGCAACCAGTCACCGCCCTGCAAAGCGAGTACTCCCTCTGGTGGAGACGTCCCGAAGCGGAGGTCCTGCCGGCCCTCGAGGAGCTCGGGATCGGGTTCGTGCCATTCAGCCCGCTCGGTAAGGGCTTCCTCACGGGAAAG
>Ga0070708_100004440_pt1 | contig 11027 bp, 21 predicted proteins | sample KBSK5503metaG_FD_65469 | JGI IMG/M metagenome (GOLD analysis project Ga0070708, IMG submission 65469) | Corn, switchgrass and miscanthus rhizosphere microbial communities from Kellogg Biological Station, Michigan, USA - KBS K5-50-3 metaG | ecosystem: Host-associated > Plants > Roots >...
TGACCGGCAGGTCGTACTTGTCCGCGACCTGGAGATACCGCAGTACCCACTCGCACGCGTACATCGGCTGGATCGGCATCCACTCGCCGGGGCCGTTGTCGCCCTTCGACCGGTTCGAGCGCGCCGTCGTCACGACCAGGTTGATCGCCTCGTCGTTCGCGAACGCGACCCGCTGCTCCTTCGACCACGACGCGGCACCCATGTCCCAGGCGCGGGCCAGCGGGTACACGTGGTCAATGTCGACGCCACCGCTCGACTTCCGCCAGTTGATCGGCGTCCCGGTGTACGGATCCGTGGTGGAGCCGGAGAGGACGATGCAGCCCTTCGTGCCGGGCTTGACCACGACGTCCCGCATCTGCGCCTTCAGCACATCGTTCCGGGTGTCGCAGCCGTTGTGGTCAGTGTCGGTCCAACCCTTCCCGAACTGGTCACGGCTGTACCCGGCCACATCCGGGCGGGACGCGATCACCTCCACCTGCGCGAGCTCGGCCATGACCTCCTGCGGGGTCCCGGTCACAGGCGTCGTACTGGCCGGCTTGGCACCGACCGGGCCACACGCGGCAGTAAGCCCGACAACCGCCAGCGCGGCGAGTAGACGCTGCTGCGCGTTCACGACGCACCGTCCAGAATCGCCTTAGCCTGCTGCAACTTCCGGAACAACTCCGGGTCGCCGCCCACATCCGGATGCAGCTTCTTGGCCGCTCGTCGGTACAGCGTCTCGGTGAAGTCTTTCCGACCCATCCGCATACCGGTGATCGCTTCCTCGATCGCGTCGGCGTGCTCACCGATGAACGCAGCGGCTTCGGCGACGGAGGTAGATCCGCCTGACTCGATCTGCCGCCAGCCGCGGTACTGCTCGCCGTTCTTCGTGACGCCGTACCGGTCGACCTTCCGCAGTGCTTCCAACGCCAGAGCGATCCCGCGCAGGTTCGACTGCCAGTCCGTGAACGTGTCGCACGGGTACGACAGCGGCCCGTACGGCGACTCGAGCGACAGGATCACGCCTGGGTGCTCGGGGCGTGCGCTGGCGCGTGGCAGCCCGTCATTGCGCAGATCGGTCTCGCCGATCGCCAGCTGGATCACCACGGTCTTGGCGTTGAGCGCCCGCAGCTCCCGCGTGAGCAGGTCCTGCGTTGCGGACAGGCCAGCCTCGAACGGCGACCGCCGCCGCGACCGAGTCAACGCGCCTGGCCACTGCTGGATCGGGCGGAACCGAAGCCCCGCCGGCCAGCCGCTCACGGCTTCGCCGCCACGTAGTGCTCGCAGGGCAGGCGATCCTTCGCGTCTGGGTTGTGCTCCAGGTCCTCGGCCGGGTGGCGCACATCTCGCAGCACCGGCTCGCCCTCGTACGTGCCCCACTCGGTGAAGACCTTCGGCAGGCCGTACTCGCCGTAGTGGTCGGTCAGGGACGAGTGGACGGCGAGGCCGCCGGCCCGCTGGTCCGGGTAGTAGTAGCCGCGCTCACGCACGATCGCTTCCCGCTCCTCGCAGGTGATCTTGCGCCACTCGACGGGCACCTCGGCCGGGGGAGTCTCGATCGGGGCGGTCACTGGCCGGCTTCCTTCGACAGCGCGGCGATCTTGTCCGCGTCCTCGTCCGACTTGTAGAGCTCGCCGCCGATCCGCACCATCGACCCCATCGACGATCCCGACCGCACTAACGCCTCAGCCGCCTCCCGGCGCATCGGCACCTGCTTCCAGTCCTGGCCGACCGTGGACAGGTGCTCGACCAGTTCCTCCGCGGTCGCGAACACCGGCGTGACAGGAGTTCCCTCGCTCACCGTCTCGTAGAGCGCCCACCCGAGTTCGTCGTCGGGAACATCGAAGACCGGCATGTAGTGCTCGGCCTTCGGCTTCTCGCTCTCCTTCTCAGGGATCAGTAGCTCGTACAGGTGGTCCTCGTCGCGGACGTTGACCGAGACCTCAGTCTCGCCGTCCTCGGCGTAGGTGGTGAACGGATGGACCGTCACCTCGGTCTCCTCGTACCCCTGGTAGCCGGTCAGGTGGTACTCGACGTTCCACGTCCAGTCGAAGCCTTCACGTGCCCGGATTTGCCGCATGTCCTCCTCCCAGGACGCCAACGACCCGGGGAAGTCCTCGAACAGCGGGACGAACCGCTCGGTCGGCCCGTGCAGCTTGGACGCCGGCTTGCTGCGCCCGTACGGCGTGGACGCCTGGAACTCCCAGTGCGGATTGTTCTCGACCGGGTGCTTCCAATCGACCGGAACTCGCCGGACTTCTCTGCTCATTTCGGTACTCCGAATCCCTGCGATATCGCAGATAAGGGGAATTATCACTACAAGCTTTTGAAGCGCTTCAGCCCTTGGCTGCCGCTCGCCGGATCCAGGACGCGATCGTGGCTACCGTCATCCAGTCCCAGCCCGCAACCCACTCAGCCATTCGCCGGTCGTACGCACCGAGCTCGACCCCGGCTGCGGACAGTTCAGCGAGCAGCTTGTCCATCTGCTCGTCAGCAGGCACGAACCCGCGCGGCGGCGTCTCGATCGGCTGGTCGCTGATCGGATCGATGCCGCTCACGACTCATCGCCGATGATCAGGCGGGCGAGTGTGAGAGTCGGCAACAGGACCCCCAGGCCGTGAGCAGCACCCTGGGCTTCATGTCTGAGCCACGCGGCCAGCGCCTTGCCGACAAGCGGGTTCACCGCGGCGATGTAGCGCCAGTCCGCGTCGGTCGCTTCGATGGTCGACGTGCCGCCGTAGCAGTAGGACATGCACTCGACGTTGCCAGTGGTGACGACCTCGTCGTAGCCGTCGTGCGCATCGATGCCGAGGATGCGCCCATCCTTGTGCTTGGCCAGAATCCACGGCCCGTCGGTCGCCTCGGCGGTCAGCGCGTCCAGCTTGTCGGCGGCAGCGGCCAACACCTCAGCCGGCGTCACGACTTCACCACCCGGGCGCAGTACACCCAGCGGCCGACCTGGCAGTACAGGACTCGATTCGTGGACAGCCGCGGGCGATGCCTGCGCGCCTGCTCCTCAGGCGCCAGTTCGCCAGCCGGGTAGCGGTAGAGCTTCAACCGCCAACGCGTCGGCCTCACGACTCGGCTCCGTTCAGCAGCGCGACCAAGTCATCGGTGATCGCCGTAACCGCGCCGGTGAACGTCCCGAAGTGCGCGAAGATCGTCTTCCGGACAACCGCCTCGATCTGCTCCCGCGTCGGCATCGGCCGGGCCAGCTCCATCACAGCGTCGGCGAGGGCATCCGCGTCGTCTTCGATGTGGCCGTCGATCATCTGGTCTTGCCTGTCGTGGATGATGCCCGCCAGCCTCTTCGCTACCGCTTCCCGGTCCAGTAGCGGCCGGGGACCGAGCAGCGGCGCGGCAGCCTCCAGAGCTTCGCGGGCTCTCGCCTCCCACGTGTGCGCCAGCGATGCACGAACCTCGTCGCTGTACGACTCCCAGTGGCGTGATGCGGCTTCGGCGACAACCGAGGCCGCTGCCTCCACCGCTTCGTCGGTGACGACCGGGGCAGGCTCGGCAGGGTGGGCGGCGAGCATGCCCAGCAGTTCGGCCTTCGGCAACGCCTCCACCATGTAACCGTTGCCGTAGGCCATGACCGGCAGGGTGCTGAGACGCTTCTCCAGCGCGTCCCGCAGGCTCTGGTCGCTCATCGCGCACCCGTGAGCGTCGCGTCGAGGCAAGCGTTGAGCCGCTTGGCGAGCAGGCGGGCATCCTCGCGGGAGATGTAGGTGACGGTCGCGTTGACACCGCTGGTGTCGACGAGCTCGATCCGGATCGTCTTCTCGTCGAACGTGGAAACGTTCGATCCGTACTCCTTGTCTCGAAGCGGCCAGATCGAGCCGGGCTTGTGGACTGCCATTGCGGGTTCCTCTTTCAGATGTAGTGATAACGCCGGGGAGTGTTGCAAGAAGCGCCCCCAGTTCCCTCCCCCCGAAACGTGGGGGAACTGGGGGCGGGTGGAGCGGCCAGGGCGCCAGGCCTGTGGGGATGCGGGGTGGCGCTGACGCCCTGACCTGTCAGTGGGGGGTCGTGCCCCAGAGCTGCTCGGACGGCAGCGGCAGCGCGGCGGCCGGCGGGGACGGCACGGGGTCGTTGGTGATCTTCAGCCCGGCGAAGCGGCGGTCCATGGCCTCGGCGTACCGGGCAGCGTGCTCCGGGTCGGCGACGTAGTGGGCGATGACGTGGGATCCGAACCAGACGCGTACGTGGCGACGCTGCGCGGTTTGCGCAGTCGCACTGGTCAGTTCGGGCATGACTTGCTCGCCTCCTTCAGCTGGGCGAGCCGGGCGCGAAGACGGTCGGCCTGCGACGTCTCGGCCTTCATGGCCTGGGCCTTCGGGTCCTTCAGGGAGTCGCGGTTCTTGTAGCGGCTCGGGTAGTAGTTCATTGCTCGCTCCCCAGTGGCATCTGGTTGCTGATACCCCTAGCCTTGCGCACCTTGTGCAATAGGTCAATAGGTAGCGCACAACCTATTGGTAAAGATCCCAAAGCCCGATAGCCTGCTGCCATGGCACTCAAGCTCACCGCGCACACCCTCGACCGGGTCCCACCCCACCCACCCCTCCGCGACCAGCTCGCCGACCACATCCGGCAAGCGATCCACACCGAGGACCTGCTGGCCGGCGACGCGCTACCCAGTGAGCAAGAGATCGCCAACGCCATCCGCGTCGACAAGACCACCGTCCGCCGCGCCATCGACGTACTCGCCGCAGAAGGCCTGCTGATCAAGGCGAACGGCCGCCGCACCAAAGTCGCCGAACCCCCACCCGTCCGCGACCTCGACACCAAGCGATACGCCGACGAACTCGCCCGACTCCGCGCCGGCCAACGCGAAGACTCGGCCGCGTTCGTCACCGACCACAACGCCGAATGGGACGACTTCACCGTCGACCCCATCGAGTACAGCGAGGAACCCGCCAACGAAGCCGACGCCCACTACCTCGGCATCCGCAAGGGCACGAAGGTGATGCGGCGGCGCATGGTGAAACGGATCGACGACGAACCGCTGCAGATCCAGCGGTCCACCGTCCTCGCGTCGAAAGCGAAGGGCACGGTCCTGGCCGACCCGAAGGTCCAGCCCTACCCGGGCGGGACGCTCGCCGAGCTGTACGACGCAGGCCTCATCCCCGACGACGCCACCCTCACCGTCACCGAGGAAGCCCGCGGGCACATGCCGAACACGACAGAGCGGCGCCTGCTGCAGATGGAGACGACCGGGCCAGTCTGGAACATCGTCAGAGTGTTCAGCGTCGACGGCGTACCGGTCGAGGTGTCACGAGTCATCGCGCCGATGGCGCGGATCGTGCTGCGCTACGAGACAACCCTCAGCTGAGCAGGCTCCTCGTCGTCCTTCTCCGGGTCGACGACCGTCTTCACGGCACGGAGCCCGGCGCCGACCTGGTCGAGCTCGGACCTGACAATCCCGGCGTTCCGGGTCGCTGCGCGAACGATGCCGGCCGCGTCGTCGGGGTGAGCAGTGATCCGCTCGAGGTGGGCCTGTAGGTCGTGCAGCGCGCGCTGAGCCTTGGCGAGCGCGTCCTGCGCGGCCCGGACATCGTCAGCGGTTGTGCGCGGTGTGTATCGACCCATGACCTTGAGAGTAGGTGCCCTGTTGCAACAGGTCAACACCCGTCCAGTCGTGTTCCGTCGCCGTTCCGTCCCGGCTCCAATGTTCCGTGGCGGTTCCGTCCGCGAAGTTGCGCCAAACCACGTCCAGTCGCGTTCCGTCGTGTCACGTTTCCGCAGGTCAGGCCCACATTGAGCCTCGCTGAGCGTGGAAATAGGAACGGGTCGGTCTGTAAGCCGGACCCCGACGGAAAACGCCCTGACCAGCGCGTTTATGCGATCAGTTCCGTCACCGTTCCGTCCGAGAGCGACAACCCCGCCAGCGCAGCATCCACCGCAGCCACCGCACGCTCATGATCCGTCGGCCACAGATGCCCGTACGTCGTCAGCGTCTCCGTCGCATCCTTGTGCCCCAGACGGTCCGCCACAGCCACCGGAGACAAGCCAGCCGAGATCAACAGTGACGCGTTGTGGTGCCGAAGCTCATGCCACCCCGACCGGTCCTTCAACCGCATCCCGACCGTCGCCGCACGCCACACATCACCAGCCGTCTGCCGGGACACCCGCGTCCTGCGCGGCGTCGAGAACACGTACCCGCCGACGCCCTCCCGGTACGTCGCCAGGTGCCGCCACAACGCCCGGGACGCGTACAGCCCGGCCGCGACGCGACGCTCACCGGCCTCGGTCTTCGTCGCACCGCCGTCGACCTGCTCCTCCACCCGGAAGATCACGTTGTCGCACGATCCCTCGACGTGGTCGACCTTCAACCCGAACAGCTCACCCTGCCGCATGCCCGTCGCCGCACACACAATCACCGCCGCCTGATACCGCGGCGGCACATTGCGGCAGATCCGCTCGACCTGGTCCACGGTCAGCGGAACGACCTTCTTCCGCACAACCTCAGGGAGCTTGATCTTCACGCAGGGCGTCCGGCCGATGAACCCGTCGAGCACCGCCGACTTGAACACCGTCGCCATGTACCCGTAAGCGACCTCGACCGTCGTCGGCGCGAGATTCTTCGCCATCGTGTTCACACACGCCTGAACGTGCGGCCGGCGGACGGACGCGATCGGCATCGACCCGATCGCCGGATAGATGTGCCGTCGCAGTCGCGACTCGGCCTGCTCCGCAGTCTTCACCCGGTGGTGCAGCTGGTCGGCGCGCCACTGCTCGGCGTACTCCCGGTACGTGATCTTCCCCTGCTTCGGGTCGACGTAGGTCCCTGACAGTACGGAGACCTCCATCGCCGAGACGTGCGCCTGCGCGGCGTCCTTGCTGGCGAAGACCCTCGTGCCTTCTTCGCCGAGCGGGTCGATCCACCTGGCCTGCCAACGCTTTCCTCTGCCCCAACGCGAGGACCGAACCTTCTTCCCGTCCGGCCCCTTCTTCATCCACAGATCCTGGACGTGACCCATCTACGGGACCTTACCGGTGCAGGTCGCGATCTTGTATCCACCGCTCGACGTGTTCCGGGAGACCTCGACCCCGTCGACGATGATCTGGCAGGTCACCGAACCAGACGCGTTGGCGTTCTGGATCGACAGATACACCATGTCGCCGGAACCGAACCCCTTGAACGTCAGCCCGACGTCTCCGGCCTTGTTCTTCAGCGGCAGGTCGATGTCGCCCTGGACGGTGCCGCCGTTATCCGAGCGCAGCGTGTAGCTGGCGTCCTTCGTGCCTTCACCGTCGGCGGCGTAGATCACTTCGTGCGTCTTCGGAGTCGAGGCAGCAGCGGGATTCTGAACCGCTTCGCCGCTATCGTCTGCACATCCCGCCACGCTGGCCAGCAAAAACCCTGCTGCCGTTAGCGTCATAAACGAGTGTTTAACTCGTCCCACGAACGGGGACTCCCGGCTGGTTGCGACAGCCGGGAGTCCTCCCCCCAAAGTACTCGTCACCGTCGCGGAGCCAAACGGTGAACGGTCGCAGCCTCGCGGCTGTCCATCTTCATCCTGCGTTCCATCGCCCGGCCGCCGGCGTCGTACACGTCGCCGACCGAGTGATCGATCTTCTCCTTCAACTGCTCCCGGTTCCGGTCGAGCTTCGCGTTGAGCGTTAACCCGAGCGCAATCAGGAACACGAAGATGCCGAGACGACCGATGTCGTCCAGAGGAGCAGCCTGATCGACGATCCCCAGCACCCCCGCCACGACCACGGCCTCCAAGCCAGCAGCGATCGCGAACAGCGGAACGATGACCTTCCGACTCCCCCACATACGCTTAATTGCCACCGAGCGTCACCTTTCCCCATGTAGCCCGTTATGAAATTACGGCCAGGCATCCGGTCGAAGGGTTTGTCTCCGGTGGCATCCGCTGAGAATCGCGGCCGGGTGTCTGGCTACTACTTGATCGTCACAACCAGCAATCGCGCTACACGCAACCACGTTACGATTTCGCTACATTTCGACCAACAGACGTGACGGAACGTGACGCAGATAACTGCGCCCTCAACGCGTCCACACGCGCCCGAAACTCCCCCTCCTTCGCCTCCGCCGTCTCCCCCTCCAAGCCAAGCCGCTGCCACTCCGCGAGCTCCTGCTCAGCCAGCTCCAACTCCGCCTTGATCTCCACGCTCGGCCGGCGAACCGCCTGCGCCGCAGACAAGGACACCACATCGGCCCGCGCCGACTCGTGATACCCCGTGTCCCGCAGTGCAGCATCCAGCACCACCGAGTACCGCACCCCGATCAGGTTCGCGATCGCCTCGAGGTTCTCCCGGCTCGGCAGCTTCTTCGGCTCACGCCAATACCTGAGCGCGTTCGGCGCAACCCCCAGCTTCCCCGCGATCGCCCGCTCCGACGGCGGGTACGGCTGCTTATCAATGTGCTCCTGTATGAGGTCCCACAACATCCCCATCGCTCGACCCTTCTCTGACCCGCTGAACAACATGTTCACCGCCACTGCCCGAATCCGGGAAACACCCTGGGCACTGGCACTGACCGGGCGGCTGGGCACCAATCTAGCGCCGGTCAAGATGACACATAACCGCTGGTCAGCGGCCACCTGCGCGTTTCCTTGGACTGGACCGCTTGACGGCTGGGCACTATCGGTGCATGCTTTGAGCAGTGTCACTGGACACTATGACCTGCTAGGGGATACAGTGAGCCGACCCAATCGCACCAAGCTTCCGGAGCTGTACATGAGAGTGCTCGATCCGAAGAAGATCGCGAAGCTGATGGTCATCAAGGGGGTGACCCAGAGGCAACTCGCCGAAGCAGCCGGCTGGGAATCCCACTCGTACCTCGGCCGCATCTTGCGAGGCGAGATCAAGAGCATCCGGCCCGAACCCGCACTTCGCATCGCGGAGTACCTGGAGGTCGGCGTCGACGATCTCTTCGTGCCCCGACTGACCAGCGACACTGCGCAAACCGCGAAGCGACGGCGCGCAGCATGACCAGCAACCGCGCACAGACGCAACGGATGCTCACCGTCGTCGGCGTCGCCGACGAGCTCGTCATCTCGATCGAGCAGACCCGGCGACTCATCCGGCGTGGCGAGTTGGCCGCCGTGAACATCGGCACCTCGCGCCGCCCCAACTACCGCGTGTCCCGCGCCGCGCTCGACCAGTACCTCAGCGACCACCAGGTCGCTTCCTGACCCAGACAGACCGAAGCCCCCGAGCGGATCGCGACCAAGCAGAACCCGCACCGAGGGCATTCAGACGAAACGAGGTTACCCGAATGTTCGGATTCAAGAAGGCCGGCCAGGTCATCCGCGACGGCCAGAAGGACATCGACGAAGGCCGGAAGCGCCGCCCGAAGGACGAGGTCGCTGCCAAGCGGCAGCAGAAGAACGGCGGCCGGAAGTGATCGCGCCGCACGCCACACCGGCCGCCGCATACGCCGCGCTGGGCGAGTTCCTCACCGAAGACGCCCCGGAGCTGATGAGCGTCCAGATCGCCAACGAGTACGAGACCCAGAAGCGCGGGCCGTCGCTCATCACCTACACCGCAAAGATCCACGTCCCCGAGTCCGCGTTCCCCGCATGGCTGGAACTGCACGGCTTCACCGCCACCGACGCGACCCGGGGCGACTGGAGCGACAAGAACGACGTAGTGCGCGTCACCAGCCACACCGGCGTCGAAATCTTCTGCCTGACCACCAAGACCACCGACGGCGGTGCCGCATGAACACCGTCATCGACTTCGACGCCAACCCGTCCACCCTCGTCCCGACGGTGATCGAGGCGATCTACGTCGGCGGGAAGCACGACTGCTGCGACCTCGACGAGTTCGACCCCGACGAGTGCCCCGACTGCCTCGGCTGCGGCCACTGCTCGACCCGCCACCAGGACCTCCCGGTCGGCCGCGGTGTCTGCGACGTCCCGGGCTGCGAGTGCTTCCACCTGACCACCGGCGACGACTGCGACACCTGCTCAGGGACCGGGACCGTTGCCGACAACAACGACCGCGAGTACGAGTGCCCGAAGTGCGGCGGCCACGGGGTGACCTCGTGACCGATCTCATCAACGGCCAGGCCGAACTCGTCGGCACCTTCGCCCCCGGCTCACCCGAGTGGCACGCCGCCCGCGCGCACGGCCTGGGCGGGTCGGAGATCCCCGCCGTCCTCGGCCTGTCGCCATTCGAGTCCCGGTACTCCCTGTGGCACCGCAAGGCCGGGATCATCGCACCGGTCGCGGAGTCCCCGGAGATGGAGTGGGGGACCCGGCTCGAGCACGCGGTCGCGGACAAGTTCCGCGACGAGCACCGCGAACTGCACGTCCTCAAGCCAGGCACCTACCGGCACGTCGACCGGCCGTGGCAGATCGCCAACCCCGACGGGCTGTCATGGCATGTCGACCTCGGCGTCAGCGAGGAACCGGTCGGTCTGCTGGAAGTGAAGACCTCCCCGTTCGGCGACAAGTGGGGTGAGGCCGGCACCGACGCGATCCCGGTTCACGTCAGGGCGCAGGTGCTCTGGTACCTCGACACGTTCGGGTTGCCCTGGGCAAACGTCGCCGTACTGATCTCCGGCCTCGACTACCGCGAATACGTCGTCGAGTACGACGCCGACGAAGCGAAGCTGCTCCGCGACTCCGCCGAAGAGTTCCTCGCCACCCTCGACGCCGGCACGCCGCCACCGATCGACGACCACGAAGCCACGTACCAGGCGGTCCGCGAGATGCACCCGGACATCGAACCGGTCAGCCACGAACTCAGCGACCGGGTCGCCCGCGACTTCCTGATCGCCCGCGCCGAGCTCGGCGCAGCGAAAGCGGTCGAGCAGCAAGCCCGATCCGCCGTCGCCGACGAGATGGGCAACGCCCACACCGCCTTCTGGCAGGGCTACAAGATCGCGACCCGCCAAGCCCGCGGCGACGGCGTGCCCTACGTCGTCACCGCCAAGAACCTCCCCGACCTCACCACTGAAAAGGACGCAGCAGCATGACCGAGAACACCATCAGCAACGCGATCGCTACCCGCGACAACTCACCCGGCGCGCTGGTCCAGCGCTACGAGAAAGACTTCGCCGACGTCCTGCC
>Ga0070708_100004441_pt1 | contig 11026 bp, 9 predicted proteins | sample KBSK5503metaG_FD_65469 | JGI IMG/M metagenome (GOLD analysis project Ga0070708, IMG submission 65469) | Corn, switchgrass and miscanthus rhizosphere microbial communities from Kellogg Biological Station, Michigan, USA - KBS K5-50-3 metaG | ecosystem: Host-associated > Plants > Roots >...
AGGTGCAGCCGATGGCTAGTCGTCACCTCTGGCGGTTTGCGTTGCTCGTGCTTGTCGTCATGAGCATGACCGTTGCCCAACCCGCGAGCGCCACAGTGACCACGGTGACTTTGCCGCTCGAGGGCCGCATGAAGATCGTGTTCGTCGCGGCTGAACGGAGCGGCGGTGAGGCGACCGGGGCGCAGGCCATCTACACCGTGTTCGAGAACGGCGGCAGCCTTCGTCGGCTGACAAAGCCGCAGGATGGGTTCGACTACGACTGGGCGACCTGGGCCTTCAACGGTACGAAGATCGTCTTCACCGCTCGTGATCTCCGCGTTGCGAATTCCCCCGACTCCATCTATCTCATGGATGAGGACGGATCGAACCGCACGCAGCTCACCAGAAATGGATGGCGCAACGGCCAGCCGAAAGTGTCCCCGGACGGACGGAGCATTCTCTTCACGTCGTTCTGGGATGAGTTCCCTGACGTTGGTCTGTATAAGCTCGACCTCGAAACGCTGCAGGTCCAGAACCTTTCGGCGCTGAATCGCGAGATCGCTGCTCGTGACTCCGACCCACGTTGGTCGAACGACGGCTCGATGATCGTATTCGCAAACTCGCTGAGCGACGACCTGGTCGATCAATCGACGCAGATCATGGTGATGAACGCCGACGGCACCCGTCGAAGGTGGGTGACGAACGACGCTTACTTCAACACGGACCCGTCGTTGTCTCCCAGCAACCGCCTCGTCGCGATCTCGAGCTACCGGGGCGAAGGCAGCCCGCAGCCGGATAACGCGAAGGATCGCTTCCAGGTGAAGCTGGATGGCTGGCGGCTTGTGGTCCGCGACACACTGGGTGGCGAGCGCGAACTCACGAAGGGGCTCGCTTGCTGGAAGCGCGTGCTGGTGGAGCCGTGCTCCGCTGACGAGTCGCCCGCCTGGATCCCACAGTGGTCTCCCGACGGCACGCGGATCGCCTACACGTGCATCCGGTCGGCCCACGCCTCTGGCATCTGCGAGATCGCGGCGGATGGCTCGGGCACATGGCGCATCGTCTTTGAGAGCTCGCACCTCAGCGTCGCCTGGTGGAGCTGGATCAGGTCCGGCGGCTCGTGGGACACGCCGATACGGATCGGCTCGTCGGCACCGACGTCAAAGCTTCTCTATGGCGGCAAGGTCACCGAGCACAAGGAGGACAAGGGCTTCCGCCTCTCCGCGAGCACACCGGACCACTGGCTCAGCACGACCTTGACGACCGGTGATCTCGTGCCGAAGTCGGCACGCTGGAGCGCGGACCGTCAACACATCGTCTTCTCGGCTGAGGTTCCGTTCGATCCAACTGCGTGGCGGCCCGTCCCGGAGCCACCGGCCGGCGCGGCGCGCTTCGTCCATTTCGTCCTCGGCAGCCAGGTCCCAGGTGACGAGGCGCCGCCCGACGCGACCGTCGCGCGCGAGCAGATCTTCATCATGAACACCGACGGGAGCGAACTGAGGCAGCTCACGACCCCATGGACCGAGGACTACCTTGACGCGCTCCCCGACGACGACGCGCGTGGGAACGCCGAGCCCGATATCTCGCCGGATGGCCGGTATGTGGTGTTCACGAACCGCTCCACGATCCGGGCGGAGTCGTTCATCGTGCGGCTCGATCTCCAGACGGGCGAGGTCCTGAATCTGACGAGCGTGACGAGCGGAGCAGTGGCGGTCGCGGACACCGGCCCGCGCTTCTCCCCGGATGGAAAGCGCATCGCGTTCACGTCGGTGCTTGGCGGAAGCAACCAGATCTACGTGATGGACGCCGACGGCTCGAATGTCACGCAGCTGAGCGATGACGAGTTTCACAACTTTTCTCCCGCGTGGTCGCCCGATGGTCGAAGCTTGGCCTTTGCCAGCTATCGCGGGGCATCGCCGCTCGTGCGGGAGCCCGATCCCGACAGCGCACAGACTCGCACGATCGAGCTCCAGAACTGGTACCTCGTCAGGTTCGATGTCGAAACGCGCGCCAGCACGGTACTCACTCCACCCGAGGCGACGCCGACTCTCCGCCCCGTGTGGTCGCCGGATGGCTCCTCGATCGCGTTCATCTCGGTGGGGAAGAAGAACGGCAATGTCGACATCTTCACCGTCCCCGCTGCTGGTGGATCGGTGCGTCAGCTCGCGGTGACACTGCAGACGTCGGAGGAATTCGTTGACTGGCGTTGATGCGCACCCGACGCCGACCGTATCGGCCATCGTCGTGACGTGGAACATGGTCGATCTGCTGCGCCGCTGCCTTGCGGCCCTACAGGATCACGGACCGCGCGGCGGGGAGATGGAGATCATCGTCGTCGACAACGGCTCGGCCGATGGGACCGTCGAGATGCTTCGCCAGGAGTGGCCCGACGTCCGTCTTATCGCGAACGCGGACAACCTCGGATTCACCAAGGCAAACAATCAAGGCATCGAGATCGCGCGCGGTCGCCAGCTCCTGTTGATCAATGCCGACGCGTTCCTAACATCGGGCTGCGTTCAGCGGATGGTCGATCGCATGACGAGGGACGACCGCGCTGCCGTGGTCGGGCCACGCCTGGTCTACGGGGATGGCACCTGGCAGCGCTGGACCGCGGGACGCGCTCCGTCCCTTCGCGCCGCGCTCAATCACTTTCTATTTCTCGAGCGACTCGGTCGCGGCGCTGCTGCGCTCGGGGGTCTGTACCTCGGTGTGGACGTGCGCGAGGCGCGTCGTGTCGACTGGGTCTCCAGTGCCTGCATGCTCGTGCGAGCCGACGCGGTGCACGACGTGGGCGGGATGGACGAGCGTTTCTTCGTGTACATGGACGACGTCGATCTCTGCCAGCGACTCCGCGAGGTGGGCTGGCACGTCTGGTACGAGCCGGCCGCCGAGGCGATCCATCTCATGGGACAGGGCTCGCGCCGCCGGCAGGGAGGCCCGTCGCCGGCCGCGCTCCGAAGTCTGAACCAGTACTTCGCGCTGCGGCACGGGGAAGCCGCTGCTGCGGGGCTGCACCTCATCGAGATCGTCGGCTTCGGGTTGCGCGCCGTCATCTACACGACTGCCGCTTTTGTTCGCCGCGAGACGAATCTCCGCGACAAGGCGCGGACGCACCGGACGTTCTTCAGGCTGATGTTTCAAAGGGAGTATCGAGGATGATCGAAGCGTTCGCGCTCGCCGTGTCGTTTCCATGACCGGCGTTGAGCTGACCGACCGTCAACGCGTTGAGGCGGAGGTGTACAACGCGCGGGTCCGCGACTCGATCGCGGCTCTGCGTGACGACGACTTGCGGGTCGATGCGTCGACGCCGCCGTTCCCGAACCGCGAGCACGTTGATTTCCTTTCGTTCGCGCTCTCACGGCTTGGTGACGTGCGGGGTCGTCGGATCCTCGAGGTGGGCGTCGGCAGCGGCGCGCTCAGCGTTCACCTCGCGCTGCGCGGCGCGCACGTGACTGGGATCGACGTTGCCGAGGAGAACGTCCTTGTCGCTCAGCGGCGGGCCGCGATCAACAGCGTTGCCGAGCGGGCCGACTTTCGCGTCGTCCCGGTGGAGCAGCTCGATGACCCGGACAGGACCTACGACGGTGTGATCGGAAATCAGGTGCTCCACCACTTCGATCTCCCGATCGCCATGTCGAATATTCGGCGGATGCTGCGACCGGGTGGGCGCGCGGTCTTCTGCGAGCCGGTACTTCTCGTGCCCGACGGTCTGCGTCGCCTTCGCGACAGTGCTCCCGTCAAGCGCATCTTTCCGAAAAAGGTCGACACGCCGACGGAACGGTCATTGTCACCCGACGACGTGGCGGTCATCCGGCGAGTGTTCCCGGATGCGCGCCTGCGACCCTTCCAGCTCTTCGCCCGCATCCAGAACTTCGTTGACCTCGACGATGCTTGGTTTGGGCGCGTCGAAAGACTCGATCGTCGGATCCTGCACACCTTCCCGTCGCTCACGCCTTTCGCACGCTTCGTGGTGTTTGAGCTGTCGGCGGCGACCGCGAGCGAGGAGGGGCGATGAGGATCCTCGTCACCGGCGCGGCGGGCATGCTGGGAAGCGCCCTTGTCCCCGCCCTCGTCAAAGTCGGGCACGTCGTGACTCCGACCGACATCGATCTGCGCGATCCGAGGCCGTGGCCGCAGCTCGGCGGGGCACAGGCCCCGATCGGAAATCTCGATGTTCGATCCCGTGACGACATCGCGGCCTGGTTCGAGCGCGCACGTCCGGAGTTCGTTGTGCATCTCGCGGCGGAGACCGACGTTGATGTTTGCGAGCGCGATGTGGACCATGCGTATCTGACGAACGCCATCGCCACGAAGCATGTCGCGATCGCCTGCCGGGCGGCGAACGTGCCGCTCGCCTACGTCAGCACCGCCGGCGTCTTCGACGGAACCAAGGACGAGCCATACATCGAGTACGACGCGGCTTACCCGATCAACAACTACGGACGATCGAAGCTGGAAGGCGAGCACTACACGCAGACGTTCCTCGACCGTTTTTACGTCGTCCGCGCGGGCTGGATGGTCGGTGGTGGCCCCAAGGATCACAAGTTCGTCGCGAAGATCCTTCAACAACTGGCAACCGGCGCGAAGACGATCTACGCGGTCAGCGACAAGCTGGGCACGCCGACGTATGCCCCGGACTTCGCTGCTTGCTTCGCCGGACTCATCGCGACAGAGAGCTACGGCCTGTATCACATGGCCTGCCGCGGGCGGGGCACGCGATACGACGTCGCGAGAAAGATCCTCGGGGTGCTCGGCCGCGACGACGTGAGGCTCGAGGAGGTCGGCTCGGACTTTTTCAAAGACGAGTACCCCGCCCCACGACCGCGCTCGGAGATGATGCGCAACCTCATGCTCGACCTTCAGGACCTCAATACGATGCGCGACTGGGAAGATGCACTCGAGGAGTACTTGCGGACCGCTTTTTCCGACCTTGGGACCATGACGTCCACGAAGCGCGAGCTCCAGCCAGAAAGGAAATGAGGATGCTGACTGACGCACGGACCGGCCCAGCTCGCGCCGCGAGGAAACCGGACACCTCCAACGTAGTGGTGGTGATCCCGATCCCGAATGACCCCGACTGGGGTATCTTCGCGGAGCTCTCGGAGGACGTCCGCATCATCGTCGTGGACGACAGCGACGGTAAGCTTTCGCCGGCGCCGCGACGGAATGTTCGATTCTTCGACTACACCGAGCAGCGGCGGATCATGGGTGAGCACTACCCCGCGATACCCCACAAGAGCGCCGCGACGCGCAACTTCGGCCACTACCTCGCCTACCGAGAGGGCGCCGACGTGATCGTCGCGCTCGACTATGACTGTCGCACGCGCGCGGGCTGGCTGAGCGAGCACCTCGGCGCACTCGGCTCCGTCGAGGACGCTCCGGCGGTCGCTGGCGCGTGGATCAACTCGATCGAGCAGCCTGGGACATACGCCCGTGGTTACCCATACGAGTACCGAAACGCGGACGCGTCGGCGATCACGGAAACCACGGCAAGCGGCGAAGTCAAGGTGAACATGGGTGTGTGGGACAACGTGCTCGACATGAACGGGATCGATAAGATCCAGCGCGAAGTCATCCAGCACGAGGTGCCCACGACGCCGGGCCTCCGCGGCGATCGCAACTACGTCGCGCTGGGAAACATCCCGGTCTGCGGAATGAACACCGCATTCGCGGCCGAGCTCACGCCCGCGTACTGCTTCCTTCCCGACGTCTGGGTCGACGGATGGCAGTTGTCGCGGCACGACGACATCTGGGGTGGCTACATCCTCAAGAAGCTCATGGCGCGGCGAGGGGATCTCTTTCGTTATGGCCGTCCGGTCGTGGAGCACACGCGCCAGTCCAACCTCAATCGGGTGATGGTGTTCGAACAATGGATGCATCTGATGTCGATGCGGTTCTACGACATCGTTGATGTCGCGGCCGAAGCCGTCGCTCCAGGACCGTACGATGCGATGTTCGCGAGTTTCGTTGAGGAATACCGGCGCGGTGTGGAGCGCAGCACTGCGCCCAGCCACTATCGTCGCGTGTACGCGGAGCTCGGCCTGGCGATGCAGCGTTGGGCGGACTGCTTCCGGTGAGCAAGCTCGAACTCGCTGAGGCCACGGCGACCGATCCGGAAGCTGTGCGGCGTGCTGCCACGGAGTTCGCTCGTCGCGCGCTCAACGATCGTGTCGGCGAGCGCGACCGAGCCGGAGAGTTCTCTATCGCGGCATGGCGAGCGTGCGCGGCGTTCGGTGTGCAGGGTCTGCCACTGCCTCAGCGATACGGTGGCTCCGGGGCCGACCTGCGAACCGTCATAGCGGTGATGCAGGGACTGGGCCTCGGGTCCACCGACAACGGTCTGCTGTTCTCGCTCAACGCACAGTTATGGAGCGTCGAGCTGCCGATCCTTACCTTCGGCAGTCCGGACCAGCGCGAGCGTTACCTCCCGGGCCTTGCCTCCGGCGAGCGGATCGGTGCTCACGCAATGAGCGAGCCCGGGTCAGGGAGCGATGCGTTCAGTCTCCAGACCCGCGCAGAACGTAGCGGCGATGACTATGTCTTGAACGGACGCAAGAGCTTCTCCACGAACGCTCCCGTAGCCGATCTCGCGGTGGTCTTCGCGACGATCGATCCGAGCCTCGGGCCGGCGGGCGTGACGGCGTTCATCGTCGAGCGCGGGACACCTGGCTTCGCTGTCACGCGCGAAGAGGACAAGATGGGGATGCGGACATCTCCCATGGGAGAACTGACGCTTGATGGCTGCCGTGTCGCGTCGACGCAGAGGCTCGGTCCCGAGGGCGCGGGTTCGACGATCTTCAACTCCTCGATGGAGTGGGAACGTGCCGCCATCCTCTCGGTCGCCGTTGGGGCGATGGAGCGCGAGCTCGTGCGGGTGCTCGACTACGCGAACGTTCGCAAGCAGTTCCGCCAGCCGATCGCTCGGTTCCCCGCGGTCGCCAACCGCATCGCAGACATGAAAGTCCGGCTCGACGCCGCCCGCGGGCTTCTCGACCGTGTTGCCGTGCGTGTCGACGCGGGTAAGCAGGCCGCTCTCGAGGCGGCCATCGCGAAGCTGTTCATCAGCGAGGCATGGGTCCAGTCGAGTCTCGACGCGCAGCAGATCTACGGTGCGTACGGCTACCTGCGCGAGAACGGGATCGAACGTGAAGTTCGCGACGCGATCGCCTCTCGGATCTACTCCGGCACGTCCGATCTGCAGCGTCTCATCATCGCGCGACTGATCGGGTCGTAGCGATGGGCTACTTGCTGCAGCATCTACTGGAGCGCTCGGCGCGCCACATGCCAGAACGAGAAGCCGTCCGGATGGGCGCGCTCGCGCTCACATACGGTGAGCTGGACCGCGCTGCGGACCGACTCGCTGCTTGCCTGGTCAGACTCGGCCTGCGCCCGGGCGATCGTGTCGGGCTACATGTAGCCAAGTCGGTGGACGCGATCACGGCGATCTGCGGCGTGCTGAAGGCCGGCGGCGTCTACGTGCCGCTGGATCCGGTGGCCCCCGGAGCTCGCCTCGGCTACATCCTCAAAGACTGTGGCGTCCGGATCGTTCTGAGCGGACCCGAGGAGAGCCGTCGTGGCCGGACCGAGCCCATCGTCGAGGCCGCGGATCCGCTCGAGGCGGTCGTCGTCGTCGGCGAGGAAGGCGAGGCGCCTCGAGGTCTACCGGCCCGCCGGGTGGTGCGCTGGCGCGACGCCCTCTCCGACGTCGCAGAAGCCGCGCCGTGCACGGGCAACCCCACGATCGACACGGACCTCGCCTACATCCTGTACACGTCGGGATCGACCGGCGAGCCGAAGGGCGTGATGATCTCGCACCGCAACGCGCTCACGTTCGTCGACTGGTGCGCGGACAAGTTCCGGATCGCCCCTGAGGACCGTCTCTCAAATCACGCTCCATTCCACTTCGACTTGTCGATCTTCGATGTCTTTGTCGCTTTGAAATGCGGCGCCTCTGTCCACCCCGTGCCTGAGGGACTCAGCACGTTCCCGATGCGTCTTGCCGAGTGGATCGAGAACGAGCGCATCAGCGTCTGGTACTCGGTTCCCTCGGTCCTCACGCTCATGGCGCTGCATGGCAAGCTTGAGCAGCGTGACCTTTCCGCGCTCCGCCTTGTCCTGTTCGCGGGGGAAGTGTTTCCGATCAAGCACCTGCAGTCGCTCATCTCGCAGCTGCCTGGGCCGCGCTACTTCAATCTCTACGGTCCGACAGAAACGAACGTCTGCACGTACCACGAAGTCGACCCACGGACGATCGCGGAACGCGAGTCGCCGCTTCCGATCGGACGCCCCTGCGCCAATTTCGGCGCGTTCGCCGTGACGGAAGGCGGCGAGCGGGCAGCCGTACCCGGACAGGTGGGCGAGCTGCTCGTCCGCGGGTCCGGTGTGGCGATGGGCTACTGGGGACGACCCGAGCGAACGGCGAAGGGATTCGTTCAGAATCCGCTGGAGTCGCGTTTCCGCGACGTCGTTTACCGCACCGGGGATCTGGTCACGTCAGATGAGAACGGAGAGTTCCTATTCCTCGGGCGCGGTGACCACCAGATCAAGACACGCGGCTATCGTGTCGAGCTCGGCGAGATCGAAAGTGTCCTCTACGGGCACAAACTCGTGCGGGAGGTCGCTGTCATCGCCCTACCTGACGAGCTGATCGGCAATCGCATTCGCGCCATCGTCTCTCTGGCCGAAGGAGCTACGGCGACGGAGGCCGACCTGCAGGCGTACTGCGCCGATCGGTTGCCGCGATACATGGTGCCGGAGGTCGTCGAGTTCCGGGTCGAACTGCCGAGGACGTTGAACGGTAAGGTCGACCGCGTCGCGCTTGCTGCGGCGACGGTTAGAGGGTAGTGCACATGGAGATCGAGACGGTCGTCCGGCGCTATGTCAGTGACGAGCTCATGGAGCCACAAGGTCGCTCGGCGAGCGAGTTGAGCGACGAGACGCCGCTTTTCAGGACGGGGATCATTGATTCGTTCGGGCTGCTTTCGCTCGTGCAGTATCTCGAAGCCGAATTCTCGATCAGCGTACGCGACGAGGAGATGCTCCCAGAGAATTTCGAGAACATCCGCACCATCGCGCGTTTGGTGCGGAGCAAGCACGCATGAGCACGTCGCCGAGCGTGTCGTTCCTCGGCACCGTCCGGGCGGACCTTGAGAGCTTCGCGGAGCTGCGGGGAAAGAAGTTGAACTCGCCGCTCGCGCTCCTCGACGTCCTCTTTTTTCCCGGTGTGCTCGCAGTGCTGTTGTTCCGACTCGCCGGTGCGCTCCATCGCGCGCGCCTCCGGCCTATCTCGCGGCTGCTCTACATCCTGAACCTCGTCCTCTTCGGCGTCGACCTCGCTCCATCCGCCGAGGTCGGACCTGGACTTGCGCTGCCGCATCCGAACGGTGTCGCCATCGCGCCCGCTACGCGTATCGGACGGAAGGTGCGGCTCTTTCAACAGGTCAGCGTGGGTGGCGTCTCGTACGAGGACCCGACGCGCGATGGATTCCCAACGGTCGGTGACGAGTGCTGGATCTTCGCAGGCGCCAAGGTGCTCGGACCGATTCACATCGGAGACCGCGCGATGGTCGCTTCGAACGCCTTGGTCATCCGTTCAGTCCCGGCCGGTGCGGTCGTGGTCGGTAATCCCGCACGCGTTGTCCGCTACCGCGAGGGAGCGCCGTCCGCCCCAACGACGGAAGCGGAGGCGCGCATCGCCGTCGGGGAGGCGGCGCCATCAGACGCATGAACGTGGCGATCGACGCATCCGTCATGGGATCGGGCCGCGGGGGAGATGAAACATATCTGACCTCACTCCTCAACGGATTGTCCGCGGTCGCCGACGACGAGATCGATCGTTTTCCGGTCTACCTGCGGCCGGGAGCGCCGGTGCCGCAAAGCATCGCTGGACGCGCTGCTTTTCCACTGCGCGCAGTACGCGGGCGGGGGACGCTCCGGTACACGCTATCGCTCCCCATGGCGCTCGCCCGCGAGAGCGTGCGCATCGATGTACTCCATTCGATCCTGCACGCGCCGCTCTACGGCGGTGTTCCGCGTGCGCTGATGATCACGGACCTGTCATTCCGACATCACCCTGAGTTCTACAGGCTGAACACGCGGCTGCGTCTCGAGCTGCTCATCCCGCTACACGTCCACCAAGCACAAGCGGTGATGACGCTGAGCGAATTCTGCAAGCGCGATCTCGTCAGCACCTACGGTGTCCCGGCGGAGAAGGTGTTCGTCGTGCCCGTCGGCATTGGTCCTGCGGTGCACCATGAGTCCGGCGCCGCGGGGCCGTGGCTGGCGGAGCGAGGGATCGACGGCCCATTCTTTCTGTACGTTGGGAATCTCCAGCCCAGGAAGAACTTGAGGCGCCTGGTGGAAGCTTTTGAAACTGCCCGCGCGAGCGACGCGACGCTGTCGCGTCATCGGCTGTTGATCGCGGGTGCGCCTTGGCGCTGGGGCGGGCAGGGGAGCGCGGTCACGGAGAATTCGAGTTCGGTGCGCTTCGTCGGCAGGATCACGGATGACGAACGCGACCTGCTGTTGAGCGCGGCTGACGCGCTCGTGTATCCATCGATCTTCGAAGGCTTCGGGCTGCCACCGCTCGAGGCGATGGCAGCCGGCACTCCGGTCATCGCCTCCAACACCTCAGCGATGCCCGAGATCCTCGGCGATGCCGCGCTCCTCGTCGATCCGTTCGACGTCGCTGCCATCGCACGCGCGATCGTCCGCGTGGCGACCGAGCCGCTGCTGCGCGCTCGATTGCGCGAGCGCGGCTTCGCTCGCGCAGCCACGTTCACGTTCCGTCGGACCGCCGAGAGCGCGCTCGCGGCGTTCATGGCCGCACGCCGTCCCGGGCACGGCGCGCCACGGGATCAGCGGGTGACCGCGTGAGCCGTACGCGGATCGCCCTTCTCGTGCTCCTAGCGTTGATCGCGTTCGTGGTCTGTCGTCGCCCTGACGCCGGGCCGCCAACATCCTCAGCGCCATCGAACGTGCCCGTCGACCAGACGTCGCCCCCAGGCCCTCCCGTTGGCTCGCCTCTGGCGACCGACCGAATGGTCTTCAA
>Ga0070708_100004444_pt1 | contig 11025 bp, 5 predicted proteins | sample KBSK5503metaG_FD_65469 | JGI IMG/M metagenome (GOLD analysis project Ga0070708, IMG submission 65469) | Corn, switchgrass and miscanthus rhizosphere microbial communities from Kellogg Biological Station, Michigan, USA - KBS K5-50-3 metaG | ecosystem: Host-associated > Plants > Roots >...
ATGGCTTGCCGGTAGTCCTGCAGTATGGCATAGGTACTGGCCCGATTTGCATAAAATGCCGCCTCTGCCGGGGCGAGCTCGATGGCGCGGCTGTAGTCTGCGATGGCTTGCTGGTAGTCCTGCAGCGTGACGTAGGTGTTGGCTCGGTTGGCATAGAAGATTCCCTCTTCTGGGACAAGTTCGATAGCGCAGCTATAATCGGCGATGGCTTGCTGGTAGTCTCTCAGTTCATCGTAGGTATTGGCTCGCTGGTTGTAGTAATTTGCGTTGTTTGGGGCGAGCTCAATCGCGCGGGAGAAGTCGGCGATGGCTTGCTGGTACTCTTCTAAATACGTGTATGTATCGCCTCTATTGATAGAGAGAACTGCATCTTCTGGACTGAGTTCGATAGAACGAGTAAAATCAGAGATTGCTTGCCGGTATTGAGAAAGATTATAGTAAGAAATGCCTCGATTGTTGTAGATATGAGCAAGCAGTTCTTTGGGAAACGACGCTTCATCAGCTACTATTTCTAGTAGATTGCTTGCTGCCTCTAAAATTTCTCGGTTTCCCGTACCAGGCTCAATATATTGCAATAGTAGTGTTATTATCTGAATGGCTCTAGCACTCACCTCTCCGTTTGATTGCTTGTTGGATATTTCACGGAGAAGCTTTGTAATTTCACCCATTTGTGCGCCTTGGTCATAGATGTTGAGGACTTGCTCAATTGCCTGGATATAGCCAATGCTATCTGGTAGCTGAAACAACTGTGATAGTAGTGCCAGTATTAGTTCTAGCCGCTCTGCCGAGATAGAATTCTCTTCATTCCCGTCTTCCTGGACTTTATTGAGATGCGATTGGTAGTGAGCGGCTATTACATGCCGGGTTGCAGAGCAAGCATCTGGGGCTGACTGATAGAGATGACGATTAAAAAGTTCCTGTGCTAATTCGTGATAGCTATATCTTCCGTCAGACACGCTGCTTTTCACGAAAGGTTGTTCTGAGAGCCATCGATATAGGGAGGATCGCTCATCTTCGGACAAATATGTAAAAAGTGCTAGCTCATCTTGATTAAATGGTCTGGATAAAAGAGATGCGTCTAAAACTAGTTGCCGTTTGGTCTGTTCCTGTTCAGGAATCCAGCGTAGGAAATTGGCTACGACGCCTGCTGTTACGTCGATCGTCTCTTGGATATCGGCTGTTAAAAAAGTTAGGTAAAGCGGTAATCCCCTTGAAAGCTCCCATATCTTATCGATCTGAGCATTGTCTGTAATATTTCGCCTGGTCAAGTACTTGCGAGTTTGATCCTCATTAAAGTTGTCCAGAAGCTTTGAGTGGATGATGCCGCCATTGATGTACGGGAGCCACCGCTTCGGATCGCCCGGGAAAGAGCGATCTATAGGATTATGACCGGCCGTAACTAATACCACATTTTGACTGATTTCAGCATCTAAGAAATAATCTAAGAGCCAGGATACAACTTCGCTAGCTAGCTGCTCAAAGCTATCGAAGAAAAGTAACACTCTCATCCTGCGCTTTGTCTGATCAGTACGTAATGTAGCCTGCCTGTCTGCCAACCGATTCAACTCTTTGACGAACGTTGCAGTTAGGGCGCCCATCGGATCTTCTAAGCGTTCGGCATCCTTAAGTCCTTGACGAAAGTATATTTGTTTAAAGGTAAGTTTGGTGAGTGTTTCTGCACCTTTTCCTGTAACTTCGTTCACAACGGGGATAGGGACGAGCATCTTTACTATAGAGCTCGCTAATCCCGCACCAGCATCACTAGCAACAGCCACGTGTGTCTTTCCCCGCTTGTACCTAAGCTTGCGTAAAGACTCCTTATAACTACCCAGAGCCTTCTCAAATTCGCCGGTAATGTGTAACTCCTTTGCAAGTTTTTCTATGGCGCTGGCAGCAGTAATCTGTCGTTCATCTACCTGAGCTATTAAACAATAGTCTTGAAAGTTAGCTGTATGAGCTACATTAGCAAATTGAGCTAAGAGAGTTGATTTTCCTACTCCACCTTGTCCAGAAATTGAAAGGATATTATGAGTTGGGATATCGGGTTCGAGAATATTTTCCACGAAAAATTGCATTTCATTGGTTCGGCCAATAAAGATCTTTTTCGCGTCGGTTGGGGATCGTTGTCGTTTCGCGTTGGTTCTGGTGACGAATGGCATTCTACTTACCCTCCCTTTTCATGCTGTGCTTCTTCTGCCTCCGACTCGTCCTCTGCTATTCGATTCACCGCGAGCAACGGCACCCCCAGGTCGCGGATCTTCATCAGCACACCATGCAAGGCCGCCTGGTCAGCGAGAGGACCACAGAGCAGAGCCTCGCCGTCGTCGGTATTGGTGATGGTCAGTCCATCAAACCACTCATTCCACTGCTGGCTGAGATGCCCTTGGATGCGAATCTGATAGCAGTGCTGTCTCATGTGTATCCCATCCTTCTCAAGCAACTGCAAGAGCAGCAGGGAAGGTATCAGTTTGCGTGACTTTACAAGACATCCTTCAAGGCGCAGGAGTGCATATCTCTCTCTATAGAGTATATCCGTGTGTCAGCGGGGACGTCGCCCCCCAAAAGGGGGGACGTCAGGGGGATTATTCGAGTAGCTGTAACTCGCGGGCGCGGGCGATCGCCTGGGTGCGGCTGTGCACCTGCAGCTTGGCGTAGAGATGCTTCAGGTACCACTTGATGGTGCTGGGTGCGACGATCAGCTCGTGGGCAATCTCCACAGTCGACTTCCCGGTGGCCAGCAGGCGCAGCACAGTCAACTCGCCTGCCTTCAGGGGCTCGCTCAGTTTCTGGGTGTGGGCCGTGCTCCTGGGCGCTTTCGCTCTCAATGGGGAGCCCGCTGCGGTGGGGCCACCGAACGTGGCCAGCAGGTACTCGAGAGAGGCCATCGAGGGGTGGGGTGGCGCGAGGCGCCGGCGGCGCAGCGCTGCCAGCACTTGCTCAAGCAGCGCGTGCATCGAGGGCCCCTCGTCCACGAAGAGGCGCACGTAGCCCTCAGGCTCGGCCAGGGCAAGCGCCTGGGCCAGTTGGGCAATGGCCTGTGTGGTGTTCCCGAGATGCTGCTGCGCGAGCGCCTCGAGCAGCAGCATCTCCAGCACGCTGCCACTCCGCCCTGCCGCTTCCGCCACCGCGCACAACCGTTTGAGCGCGAGGAGCGCATCCGCCGCCCGGCCCTGGGCGATCTGGACGCGCACGTGCGCGAGGCGCTCCATCTCATCCACGTAGTTGATCGGCTGATCAGGGACAAGTGGCATTGTGGCAGCCCAGTTTCCCGCTGCCGCCAGGTTGCCCTGCATGAGCCAGAGTTGCGCCCGGCACGCCGCGACCATACGCGCAAAGAACTCCCCGCCATGTCGCCGCACGACCTCGTCAGTCCGGGCGAGGTGATCCAGTGCGCCCGCCGCATCGCCTCGCGCCTGCCGGATGCGCGCCAGCTGGAGGGAGGCGAGCACCAGCGTGTCGAAGGAGCCCAGGCGGGTGGCCTGCTCGCTGCCTGCGAGCAGGTGCTGCTCGGCCCCCTCGAGGTCGTTCCATTCGCGCAACACACTGCCCAGGCCTACCTGGGCCCATCCTGCAACTAAAGATATTTGCCCTTCCTGGCCTGTAGCGCGCCGCAGCACATGGCGAAACATCTTTGCCGCCTGCCGGAGCTCACCGCGAACCACGTGCACCAGGCCCTCACCGCCCAGACCTGCTAGCTCGAAAAACGGCGTGCCTGCTGCATCACCCGCGATGCTCGCCTCAGCAAAGGCCTGGCTGGCTGCGACTGTATCGCCACTCCAGAAGGAGGCGGTGCCCAGATCAAGGGCGACGGTGCTGCGCGCCCGCGCAGCCTCGTCCGGCGAGAGGTGGTCCCCCGCCTGGCGCACCGGTTCGCGTGCCTGTAGGATGTCACCCCGGCGTGTGGCAACCGTCGCGCGCACAGCCAGCACCTCAGTCAGCATAGCCCGCAAGCTGCTCTCCGCCTCTGTCTCCGCTGCGCCCGGCTCTCCACCCCACAGGCGCGCTTCGGCAACACGCAGCCAGAAGTCGACAGTGTCGAGTTGGCCGGAGTCGCTCAGTAGGTAGGCGAGAATCAGGCAGAGCCGTGGCCGCGCCCGCACCAGGTCTTCCGGCAGCGCCGGGAGCCAGGTGCGCAGAGGCGACCGCACAACCCGCAGGGGGAACGCCCTCGCGTAGCGCGCCACCAGGCGCGTAGCGCGCTCGTAGTCCGCGCTGGCCAGGGCATGGTGCACTGCTTCGATGATCAATCCATTCTGCGCGTACCAGGCGCTGGCCCGGCGATGCAATGCTGGGATGAGCGTGGGCTCGACCTGCTGGAGGCGGCTGCGCAGCACCTCGACAAACAAGTGGTGGTAGCGGTACCAGCGCCGCTCGTCATCAAGCGAGATTACAAACAGATTGGCGCGCTCGAGTGCTTCCAGCATCGCCTGCCCCTCCTCCTGTTCTGTCACTGCCTCGCACAGGGGGCCGCTGAGTTGCTCCAGGATAGCAGTACGCAGCAGGAACGACTGCACCGCTGCAGATTGCCGTGCCAGTACTTCCTCGGAGAGGTAATCCAGCACGTAGCGATGACTGCCGCTGAAGGCGGCCATGAAGCTGGAGACATCGCTTCTGCCGCGCAGGGAGAGCGCAGCGAGCTGGAGTCCTGCTACCCAGCCCTCCGTGCGATGCTCCAAGGTGGCAATGGCCTCGGCAGGCAGGTTCAGGTCCATCACCATCCGAAGAAAGGTGCCGACCTCAGCGGGGTCGAAACGGAGATCGGCGGCGCGCAGTTCGATGAGTTGCCCGCGAGCCCGTAGACGCGCCAGCGGCAGCGGCGGGTCGGCGCGGGTCGCCACGAAGAGGTGCATCTGGGGTGGCAGATGCTCCACGAGATACACCAGGGCGTGATGGATGGCTGCAGCGGCGATGACGTGGTATTCATCCAGCACCAGGGCAAAGTCTCCTGCGTCACTGCTGGTGATGTCGTTGATTAACAAGGCAACCACGCTCTCCAGTGGCACTGGTTGCAGGGTTTGTAGCAATGGGAGCACAGTGGTTCCGATCTGCGGATCAAGCGTCTGTAGGGCGGCAATCACGTAGGAGAGGAAGCGCCCTGGCTCGTTGTCCTCTGGCTCGAGCAAGAGCCAGGCGGCACGGGCGCCCTTCTCATCGAGCCATTGGGCGAGCAGGGTCGTTTTGCCAAAACCGGTGGGGGCCGAGACGAGCGTGAGAGCACGTTTCATCCCCTGCTGGAGCTGCTCTAGCAGGTGGGAACGAGAAACCAACCCTGTGTGTAGATGCGGCACGCGGAGTTTGGTGAAGAGCAGTGGATCGCGCGGCAAGCTCATCAAGGTCGCTGGTGTTGCGTCCAGGGGAGATACCGGCTCCTCCCTTCCAGGGAGAGCAGATGCCAGCATCCTGGTCTGTACATTGAGGCGTTCAGACGATGCTTGCTCGATCCTCCCCGAGGAAGCAATAGCTTCAGGAGTAGAGAGCGATTCCGTGGCATCGAGCAGGGCCGCAATCTCCTCTAAGTGACTAATGGTGAGATCTGCACTTCGCCCAAGATAGTGCTTCACCATCTTCGTGTGCTTGCGTAGATAGCCATACCAGTAGGTGTCGCCGCGCTGAACGCGCTCCTTCCACACCATATAGGTGTGTCCCTGTCTGCTATGAAATGAGAATGATGAGACCTCATCGAGCCAGGCGAACCATGCTGGACTCTCTGGCGCGATGTGGAGGGAATCTTGCCTGCTACTAGTATGCACTTCATACATGTGTGCATGGGGGGACCACATGAGCAGGTACACCGCTTGCTCCGGCATGCCGTCCTCCTTCCTGGAGAGCTCTCTTGCTGTTACCTATCATCCGTGCAATGAATGCTCTTTTCCCGCGCTTTCTAGAATTCCTTTCTACCACTTAACAGGGTCCACATATCAGAACGTATTATTAAAAAATTGTAACATTTATAGAGTGGTATCACATTTAGAGAGTATGCTAATAGAGGTTGAAGCCTTGCATAATCATGTTCTAAGAACCTACTGAGAATTAACCCATAGTACTAAAAGAGAAACAAAAGTATGTCACAACAGTCCCCCGGGCTGTTTCCCCATAGCTAGAAGCCAGGGGACTCCTTGCCACATATGTTGAGAGCTGTAGAGGACACGAATCCAGACATGAACAGCGAACCAGTAACGTTCTGGGATAGTTCATGTGCTATAATCAGGTGTTGGTTGATTAAAAATCCACGCAATGATATAAATACGCTGCTCTTTTGGAGGATTTCATGCCGTATGCTGTAACGCTCATTCCGGGAGATGGCACTGGACCGGAAATTAGTGAAGCAACGCGCCGCGTTCTTGAAGCAACTGGAGTTCAATTCGACTGGAATGTACAGCAGGCCGGGCTGGAGATGTTGGAGAGGTATGGTACAGTATTACCCGACGAGGTGATTGAGTCGATAAAACAGACAAAAGTGGGCTTGAAAGGTCCAATCACTACCCCCTTTGGCAAGGGCTCTCGTAGTGCGAATGTGGCACTGCGCAAGAACCTTGATCTCTACGCGAATCTGCGCCCGGCAAAAACGTATCAAGGGCTACGCTCACGCTATGAAAATATTGATATGATCATTGTGCGTGAGAATACGGAAGATTTATATGCCGGGGTGGAGTTTCAAAAAGGGACACCTGAACAGCAAGAAATTATCGAGACTATCGCTCGCACTACCGGGACCCGCCTCGATAATAATTCCGCGATCAGTATCAAATATATTTCTGTGATGGCAACGCGCCGGATTGTCAAGTTCGCGTTTGACTATGCCAGGGCTAATGGACGCCGTAAGATTACAGCGGTTCACAAAGCCAACATAATGAAATTTTCTGATGGACTGTTCCTCGCTACTGCTCATGAAGTCGCCAAAGAATACCCGGAGATTCAGTTTGAAGATCGTATTGTAGACAATATGTGCATGCAACTTGTGCAGAAACCCGAGCAATACGATGTGCTGGTCTTGCCTAACTTGTATGGCGATATTATTTCCGATCTATCTGCTGGTCTGATAGGTGGCCTGGGGGTTGCGCCAGGCGCGAACATCGGCAGTCAATATGCTGTGTTTGAGCCGGTGCATGGCAGCGCACCCAAGTATGCGGGGCAAAACAAGGTCAATCCGATGGCAATGATGTTCTCAGGGGTACTTATGTTGCGTCACCTGGGTGAGAAGGAGGCTGCAAATCGTTTGGAAAAGGCTATTGCCCAGGTCATCGCTGAGGGCAAGAATGTCACGTATGATCTCAAGCTCCGCCCTGATGATCCAACCGCCGTTGGTACCTCGCAAGTCGCGGATGCGGTCATCGAAAAGTTGCTAAGGCTCTGACCTCTGAAGACTCCCCTGGCTAAAGCGCGGGGGGTTCTGGGCGGCGCTTCCACGCTTCCACCTTCCCCCTGCTGGAGAGGAAAAGCAGCTCTTGTGTCGCTTCGCTCCGACTTTGGGGCAGACGCGCTCCGGCACGGGGTATACCCATGCTTCGGGGCAGCACCTGCCCCTCATTCGCGCGTTGGATAACTTGCTCGTGTGCTGCCCGCAGGCGCGCCTCCGCACCTTCCCAGGGAACGACATACTGGGCACATGAGGGGATGAAATCTGCTGCTGGATCGAGATAGGCCGCCAGAAACGCCGAGTAGAGGTCGCGCTGCACCGGCCCGATGCCACAGGCGCACTGGTGCCAGCGCTGCGAGAGCGGCTTGTGGACGAACTTCCCGCAGCCGTGACAGTATTGGGAGAGTTTCGTAGAGCGTGTGGGGACCTCGTGCAGGGTGCCGCCCGTACTTGCAACGGTGCGTCTCATGTGTGCAATCAACATCCCTGGGGCACAAAGTCCCACGCTTCTGCCGTAGCGTTTCTGCCAGCCTTCATAGGAAAGCTTCTCGGTGATGATCGTGTTGCCGACCCGCACGATCTGGTGGACCAGCCGGCCATGCAGGCTCTTGCGGTGGGCTGCCAGCCTGCGCTCTCGAGCCGCTTTGCGCCGCCTGCTGGCCTGATAGCTCCGACTCTGCTTCCAGCGGGGAGCGCCTTTGCCGCGTTTCCTGGGCCGACCTTTCTCGTCGTAGTGCTCGGGATTGGCTTCGCGCCGCTGCCGCTCCATGCGGCGCTGCAGGCGGCGGATGGCTCGCGCATCGGGACGCAGCTCCGCACACAGCGCCTCCAGCCGGGCCTCAGCCTCCCGCGGCACGATGGCGATGCTGGCCGGACCCAGGTCCAGGCCGATGGTGTCCGTGCCTGCACTGTGTTTGGGCTTGTGGTAGGCCACGCCGCAGAGTGCCAGCTGCACGACGTAGCGCTCCCCCTCACGGTCGGCGCCTTGTGCGCGTGGGCTCGACGCATGACGTCGGACCAGGCGGGCGTACTTGATCTCGTGTGCCAGGCCGTGGGCGACCACCGGGTCGTCGGTGTCGATGAGCGCGGGAAGCCGGTCGTCGTGCCACAGCAGGAAGCCTTGCTGGCGTCCTTTATCTTGCGTCTCCAGCACAAAGCGCATGCCCGTATCGTTGCGCTTGTTCTCGAGACTGGAAAGCCCGCGGCCCCGGCTCTTGAAGCGCACGCGGCGGGCGTTGCCCACGCAGACACGGTTGAGGGCGCGGTAGGCGCGGGTCGCCAGCGTCTGGGCCAGCACGGCATCCAGGTGGTCGGCCAGCCACGAGACCCGCAGCTCCCGGGCGAGCTCGTGAAAGGCATACTCGGAAAAGCCGTGCCGTTCCCGCAGGGCGGTGAAGGCAGCCCTGCGCTCCTGCATGTGTGTCCGGGGGATGGCGCGGGCCGCCTGCCAGGCTGGGTCGGCTCGCATCTGGCGCAGGCGGCGCTGTCCCGCGGAGAGCACGGCGTTGTAGAACTGCCGCCCGGCTTCCAGGTGGGCGCGCAAGCGTGCGGCCTGCCCTGCCTCGACTGCGAGGGGCAGTTCGAGCAAAAACGTCGGCGTCTTCTTTTTGGGAGGAGTGCTTTCCCTGCCTGGCTTGGTGCCCAACGGCCTCACCTTTCCTGGAAGTAGAACGTCTATTCCAATCATAGCAGGCTGGATCGCCTCTGTCAAGCACTGTCTCGCCGCCTCGTCCTCCCTCGCCCCCCTCAAGAAGGAACGGCGCTTCATCCCACGGATGAATCACGGGGGCTTTCGCATTCGGTTTTCTGTAATTATTGTTTTCTAAACTCGCAGTGGTGATTTTAGAGAAACGAATAGTGTACGAAGGCTTATGCTATCCGTTTCTCTGAAAGGGTCTGCTTATATACGCGGTTTGCCAAGGCCTTGAGCGCCTTTGCGCCACCTATGACGCGCTTGAATATAGCGTATTGTACCGGAGCGCGAACGCATCATGACCGAGGAAGTACGTGCCCCCCAACCAAAATACTGAACGCCTTCGAGCAATACACCGGAGGTGATGCCGGTCGCAGCAAATGACACGTCATTACCTCTCACCAGGTCATTTGTGGTATAAACCTTATCAACATCAACACCCAGGCTCTCGAGTCTTGCGCGCTCGTTTTTGAGCGCCTCATCGGGATGGCCGCCCTCTTCGACAGTCTTGTTACGTTCCTTATCTGTAAGCGGCCAGATCTTGCATTGTATCTCTCCTCCGATACATTTGATAGCTGCTGCGGCTAGCACCGCTTCTGGCGCCCCTCCAATTCCCATGAGCACATCAACGCCTCGATAGTCTTCCATGGCGGCTTGAATCGCTGCCGATACGTCACCGTCCGTTATCAGGCGAATACGAGCGCCCGCCTGGCGAATTTCTTTGATGATGCCTGCATGGCGTGGACGATCCAGGATCATTACGGTCAGATCTTCGATAAGAGAATCACGAGCTTGAGCAATACGTTCGAGGTTCGTCGTCACAGGCGCATTGATATCGATCACGCCCCTGGCGACAGGTCCGACCGCGATCTTTTCCATGTAGAACACACCAGGAGGAGCAGAATACATCGTTCCTCTTTCAGCAATTGCCACAACTGCGATCGCTCCTGGCAAGCCAAGGGCGGTTAGCCGGGTACCATCAACCGGATCGACCGCTACATCTACTTCGGGCGGAGTACCGTTGCCCACTTCCTCCCCGATATAGAGCATGGGAGCCTCGTCTTTTTCACCCTCGCCTATCACTACGACTCCATGCATATCGACTCCATCCAGGGCCTGGCGCATGGCGTCCACAGCGGCCTGGTCAACCTTCTCTTTATCGCCTCGGCCCATCCAGCGACCAGCACTCAGAGCGGCGGCCTCGGTAACACGCACCAGTTCCATACCCAGGTTGCGCTCTCTGGTACCCGATTGCTCGAATCGTTCCTGTGACATTGACAAAATACCTGCCCTTCTAGACATAAGCATCTGCACAAAACCGTAGAATCCCCAATCATTATACACTATGCGGTTGCGGATGCGCCGCGTTCTTGTACAAGCTGAGTGTAGAGCGCTCGGGTGGCGACTGTTTTGGGATGAGCGTCTCCTAGGGCCACGGAGAAGATCTCCAATGCGCGTTCGGTGAGAGCTATCGCCTCGCTCAGGTTGCCCTGCTTCTGATAGAAGATGGCCAGGTCATGCAGTGTTTGAGCTATCTCGGGATGGTGCTGACCGAGGTGCTGTTCTCGAAGAGTGAGCGCGCGCTGAAATAACAGGTCCGCCTGCTCGTATTTCCCCTGCGCGGCATAGAGGGCTGCCAAATTGTTGAGTGGATGAGCCACCCGGGGATGCTCCGGCCCCAATGCCTGTTCCCAGATGCGCAACGCGCGCTGGTACAACGGCTCGGCTTGCTCATACTTCCCTTGCTCCATGTAGAGATCTGCCAGATGCCTGAGCGCATAGGCCACTCCAGGATGCTCCGCCCCTAGCGCCTGTTTCCAAATACGCAAGGCTCGTTCACACAACGGCTCGGCTTGCTCATACTTCCCTTGCTCTATGTAGAGATCTGCCAGATTGTTAAGCGGGATGGCTACATCAGGATGGTTCGCTCCCAGCGTTCGCTCCCAAACGGACAGCGCCCGCTGATACAATAGCT
>Ga0070708_100004445_pt1 | contig 11024 bp, 11 predicted proteins | sample KBSK5503metaG_FD_65469 | JGI IMG/M metagenome (GOLD analysis project Ga0070708, IMG submission 65469) | Corn, switchgrass and miscanthus rhizosphere microbial communities from Kellogg Biological Station, Michigan, USA - KBS K5-50-3 metaG | ecosystem: Host-associated > Plants > Roots >...
CGCGGCCTCCACCGGCCGTGGGACCGGATCGCCCGCGACCTCTGGACGGCGTGGCTGTTCGCGGACCTGGTTCCCGAGGAGCTGCGCGGACTGACGATGTAGCCGGCCGACCGCGTCGATTCGCCGGCTCGGCGCCGACCGGGCATGCTTCGGCCCACCCTAAGCGCCGGCTCCGGCCGGGGCATCTGGAACGGGTGATGCAGGCAGAAGGCGACATCGTGCGGCTTCCGGAGCAGCAGGTCGCGACCCCGAAGGACTTCCGGACGTTCTTCGAGGACGAGCACCGACGGCTCTTCAAGACGCTGTACTTCGTCACCGGGGATCGGGCCGAGGCGGCGGACCTGATGCAGGAGGCGTTCCTGAAGCTCTGGGAGCGCTGGGATCGGATCAACACGATCGAGGATCCGACCGCGTACCTGTTCACGGTCGCGCTCAACGCCAACCGGATGCGGGCTCGCGCCGCGCGCCGGGCGGCGAGACGCCAGATCCCCCTCGGGGTCGTCCGCGACCCCTACGACGACGTCGACGTCCGCGAAGACGTGCTCGCGATGCTCCGGAGCATCGCGCCACGTCAGCGGGCAGCCCTCGTCCTGCTCGACCTGTACGGCTACGGCTCCGAGGAGGCCGCACGGATCATGGGCATCCGTCCGTCGACCGTCCGCGCGCTGGCCACGCAAGGCCGAGCCGTGCTCCGCACCGCGGGAGGCCCAGATGCTTGATACGAGGGAGGTCTTCGAGATGGTCACCAAGCAGACCGAGCCCGATCTGGACTCGTGGAAGCAGCAAGAGGACCGGCAGCGGCGGTCCGCACGGAACCGGCGGCTCGCGGTGCTCGCGCTCGTCGCCGCGTTCGCGTTCGTCGTCGGCGTGTTCGCCTGGACGGCGCGACCGGGAAGGGGGACGACGTCGGTGACGCAACCGCCTTCGAGCCCCGTCCTGACGGCGGCGAACGCTCGCGGGCCGATCGTGGCGCAACCCGACGGAACGATCGTCCGGCAGGTGCCGGGGCTGCCGGAGGACGCGTTCGCGCTGAGCCTGGCCTCGAACGGCACGATCGCGTTCGTCACGGCCGTCGATGCAGAGAACACGATCGCGACGATCGGGATCGACGGACAGGGGATGCGGACGCTCACCCCGGGCGACGAGCCCGCGATCTCGCCGAACGGCCAACAGATCGCGTTCGTTCGGAACGACGACATCTACGTGATGAATGTCGACGGAACGAACGCTCGTCAGCTGACGACCGACCCCCACCGCGACGAGTTCCCGCAGTGGTCTCCCGACGGCACAACGATCGTCTACGACAACCTCGGGACCGCCCCGTCGAGCGAGTCCGGATACTCGGACACCTCGGTGATCATGTCCATCCCGGCGACGGGTGGATCCGCGACGCAGGTCTCCCCGAAGCTGCAGAGCTCTGAGCCAGCGTACTCGCCGGACGGCACGAAGATCGTCTTCCGGAACCACGCGAGCATCTGGGTCATGAACGCCGATGGATCGGGAGCCCACGTCGTTGCGAGGGACAGCCACGGAACCGCCGACGTGCCGCGATACTCCCCTGATGGATCGATGATCGCGTACACCGACTACAGCCCCGAGTACCGGCCCGACCTGCGTCTTGGAGCGAATCCCTGCTCGTGCCCGATCGAGTTCGTCAAGATCGTGAACCCCCGCACCGGCAGGATGACGAAGGTGGATCACCTCGGCATGGCCACGTTCTCCAACACGCCACAGTGGCTCTCGAACGGCGAGCTCTTGCTCAACGTCTCGCCGAAGGACTGACCACCCTTCGCGGAAGGGCGGGCGCCGGAGGCGCCCGCCCTTCTCATCTCGGAACGAACGGCAACGGTTCCCCTCACTCGAGGGTCTTCATCGATGAACGGCCGTCGAGACAACTTTTCCGCGAGACCGAAGGAGACAGCGATGAGCACCACGGTTCAAAGCATCCAGCCACGCACGCACCTGGCTCTCGTCCCACTCCTGGTGGCGATCCTCCTCGCGCTGTCCATCGGCGCCACGGCCGGCAGCCTGGTCACTCGAACCGTCGTCGCGCGGTCCCATCCGGTCGCGAGCGCGACCGGATGGGACGCCCAGAAGCTGGCGGCCATGGAAGGCCGCCAGCTCGCCACCGTCGTCGGCGGACGGATCGAGCCATGGGACCCGGAGAAGCTCCGAGCGATGGCAGGTCGCGAGCGCGCCGAGGCCATCAACCTGAACGGAGCCTCGGGCTGATCCGAACGGCTCGACCCGGCATCCCCGACGAGCGTACGGTCCGGTGCAACGGACCGACCCGTCGGGGTGTCCAGGGATCGTGACGCAGATCGCCAGATCGGCCGTGCACCAACCGGTGCACGAGCAGGAGACGCGGAGCGCGAAGCTCGCGGACCTCTACGCCCGTACGGGACCTGGGTCCGTCCGGCTCGCGTACCTCCTCACGGGGGATCGGGCGGTCGCCGAGGACATCGCGCAGGACGCCTTCATCCGGGTCGTCGGCCGTCTCGGTCACCTGCGCGACGCCGGGGCGTTCGACGCGTATCTCCGCCGCGCGGTCGTGAACCTGGGCAAGAACCACCTCCGTCGGAGGGCGGTCGAACGCCGGTTCGTGGCGCGAGCGACGACACCGGAGCCGGAGGTGGCCCCCGAGCGGCAACTGGTCGACCGCCACACGATCGTCGGGGCGCTCGGTCGACTCTCGTCGCGTCAACGGACGGCCATCGTCTTGCGCTTCTACGAGGATCTCTCTGAGGACGCGATCGCCCAGATCCTCCACTGCCGCCCCGCGACCGTGCGCTCGCTCGTCGCACGGGGCGTCCAGTCACTCCGATCCGAACTGCAGGAGACACTCGATGCCTAACGACACGCACGACGACATCCGCCAGCTCTTGCTCGGATCGGTCTCGGATCTCCCCCTGCTGGCTCCCGCCCCGGATCGGACGGTGCGCCGTGCTCGGCACCGCATGATCCGCACGGTCTCGATCGCCACGCTCGTCGCCGGCGTCGTCCTGGCCGGGATCCTGAGCGTCGCCAACCCCTTCTCACGGTCGATGCCGGCGGATCATCCACACGTGCAGCACGGAACGTGGGTCGTGGATATCGGCTCCGGCGCCGCCACCCGGCTCGAGGGCCTCCCGCGTGACGCGTTGTGGTTCACGGCTTCGCGCGATGGATCGACGGTCGCCTTCGCCGGGAACGCTCACGGACGTTCACAGATCTACGTCATGGGTCCGGACGGGAGCGGCGTCCACCAGGTCACCAATGACCGACTCGAGGCATCCCAGCCGGCCTTGTCGCCGAACGGCGAGATGCTCGCGTACAAGGGGTTCGGGAAGGGAAGCGTTCGGAACGTCTTCGTCTGAACCTGACCACCGGCGACGTCGAGCAGCTCACCCACGAACGGAAGGACGTCGGCGGGATGGAGTGGTCGCCGGCCGGCGGACAGATCCTCTACTCCATGGCGATCCATGCCCCCATGTCCGTGCGTCCCTTCGACGTCGGGGCAAGCACCACGTTGAAGGTCGCCGACGTGCGATCGCACCACGTTGAGCGGGTGGCAGGGACGCCCCGGTCGCCCGCGGCTTTCGGCACGTGGTCGCCCGACGGCACGAGGATCGCGTTCATGACCGGCCACGAGTGGACCGACAACGCGTTCGGGTTCGATCCCGCGGAGATCTGGACGATGGATCCCGACGGATCGAACCGGCAGGAGGTCCTGGCGATCGACGCCCGAGCGTTCGGGCTGACCTGGTCGCCGAGTGGAGACCTCACCTTCTCCCAGCTCGACGGCCACGCGTTCAACACGTACATCGTCGACACGGCGACGCATCAGACGCGCCTCATCGCGCCGGGCTTCCTTCCGGCGTGGGTGAACGACCACACCCTGATCCTCCATCGCTGAGCGCGCCCGCGGGACGAGCGTAGGCTCGCCGCATGGATCCCCCGGGGAACCTGGCGGACCGCTAAACGTTCACACCGCGACGCACATCCATGGCGCCGTGCAGGCCGAGGACAACGTCGTTGAGATCCGGACGGGCCGCCAGGCGCCGGAGGGCACGTCCAGCTTCGAAGAGCTCTTCCTCGACCAGCACGACCGCCTGTACCGGGCGCTCTACTTCATCACCGGGAACGCGGCCGACGCGGAGGAGCTGATGCAAGACGCGTTCCTGAAGCTCTGGGAGCGATGGGACACGATCGACCGGATCGAGGACCCCACCGCCTACCTCTTCCGTGTGGCGCTGAACGGGTTCCGGATGCGGATCAGGCGCGCGCGCGTCGCTGCGCGGCGCCTCGTTCCGGCGGCCGCGACCCTCGACCCCTACGACGACGTGGAGCTCCGCGAAGACGTGCGTCAGTTGCTGCTCGATCTGCCGCCGAGGCAGAGGGCGGCGCTCGTCCTGACGGAGATCTTCGGGTACCGCTCGGATCAGGCCGCCGAGATCCTCGGCATCCGGCCATCCACCGTTCGCGTGCTCGCCTCCCAGGGGCGGGCCGCCTTGAGGGCGACGTGAGGAGGTTCGGATGCCCGACGTGAAGGAGGTCTACGAGATGGTCACGAAGCAGAAGCCTCCTCAGCCGGGGGCGCTCGAACGTCAATGGCATCGACAGCGCAGAGCCCACAGGAATCGAAAGATCGGAGCGATGGCACTCGTCGCATCCGTGATCGCCGCGTTGTTGACGATCGCCATCACCCTCAGGTCCGATACGGGCCCACGCCCGGCGACCCGGTCGTTCCAGCCGGGCGAACCCGTGATCGTGGGGCTCGACGGCTCGATCCTCCGTCAGGTCGCGGGGCTCCCTCCCGACGTCAGGGACATCGCGATCTCACCTGATGGGACGACGATCGCGTTCGTGTCTTCGTCGACCTCGTTCGATGCCTCGCTCGGGGGCTTCTGCGGCGCGTGCTCTCCGCATATGCGGATATTCACGAGGGCGATCGACGGAGGCGCCGCTCGCATGCTCGAGGTGCCAGGACCCGCGGGAGCCGCCGAGCTGCCGGCATGGTCGCCGGACGGCTCGAAGATCGCCTTCGTCAACCAACGGGGCCACATCGCGGTGATGGACGCTGACGGGCGGCACCTCCATCCGCTTACGACCGGACCGACCGATGATGCCTACCCGAGTTGGTCGCCGGACGGGTCCCGCATCGCCTACTCCAGCTCATCCCTCGTCGCCGGCCCCGCGTTCGGAGTCAGCGAGATCGACACGATCTCTGTCGACGGTGGAACCCCTACCCGGCTCACGCAGGACACCATCGACGACTCCTTGCCGACATGGTCCCCCGACGGCTCTCGCATCGCGTATGTATCCGGTCGCGAGCTGTACGTGATGGATGCCGATGGCACGAACGCTCACACCGTGGGCGAGGAGCAGCAAGCGGTGTCGGCGCTCGCTTGGTCACCCGATGGACGTCGGCTCGCAACCCTCGAAGACATCGACCCGAGTGGTACGGAGATGGCTGTGATCGTCCGCGATCTCGAAACAGGAGCGGAGACGAGCGTGGGTCCGCATGTGGCCGGACCGTTCGGTGGAGTCGTCTGGGCTTCGAGCAACACACTCCTGATCACCGGCAGCATCCACCGATCGTGAGCCCGGACGGTCGCCGATCATGCCGTCCGGGGCGCCCAGGAGCACCAGGGCGGGAGCCGCCGGGATGACACCCGTTCCGTGGATCGAGCGGATCAGTCCCAGATGCCGAGAAGGCCGGTCGCCGCGGGAGCGGGGACCGGCCTCCGGCCTTGAACCGCACGTCTCACGGGACGGGCGGCGCGAGGAGCTCGCCTATTCGGCTGAGCTGGCGAGCTCCACGGGAGGAACGTCCGGCGGCAGGATCGCCGGGCCGTGCTCGAAGATGATCTCGTCGCCGGCGCGGTCGACGAACACGGTCTCGCCGGCGCGGAACTCCTTGTGCAGGATCTTCTCCGACAGCGGGTCCTCGACGAGCCGTTGGATCGTCCGGCGCAGAGGCCGCGCCCCGAGCGCCTGGTCGTACCCCTTCTCGGCCAGGAACGTCTTGGCGGCGTCGGTCAGCTCGATGTCGATGTCCTTGGACTTGAGCTGCTCCTCCACGCGGCGCATCAGGAGGTCGACGATCAGCTTGACGTCCTCGACCGTGAGCTTGTGGAAGACGATGACCTCGTCGATCCGGTTGAGGAACTCCGGGCGGAACTGACGCTTGAGCTCCTCCTGCACGGTCTCCTTCATCTTCTCGTAGGTCACCGCGTCGTCGCGGGCCGCCGTGAAGCCGATCCCGATGCCCTTGGAGATGTCCCGGGTCCCCAGGTTGGAGGTCATGATGATGATCGTGTTCTTGAAGTCGACCGTGTGACCCTGGGAGTCCGTGAGGCGCCCGTCCTCCAGGATCTGGAGCAACGTGTTGAACACGTCCGGGTGCGCCTTCTCGATCTCATCGAACAGGATCACGCTGAACGGCTTGCGCCGCACGGCCTCGGTGAGCTGACCGCCCTCCTCGTACCCGACGTAGCCGGGAGGCGAGCCGATCAGACGGCTGACCGTGTGCTTCTCCATGTACTCCGACATGTCGAGCTGGATCAATGCGTCTTCGTCACCGAACAGGAACTCCGCGAGCGCCTTGGAGAGCTCGGTCTTGCCGACACCCGAGGGGCCCAGGAAGATGAACGAACCGGTCGGCCGCTTCGGGTCCTTGAGTCCGCTGCGCGTCCGGCGGATCGCGCGCGACACGGCCGAGATGGCGTCCTGCTGGCTGATGATCCGCTTGTGGATCTCGTCCTCCATGCGAAGGAGCTTCTCCGTCTCCTCCTCGGTGAGCTTGAACACCGGGATCCCCGTCCAGATCGACAGGACCTCGGCGATCTCCTCTTCGTCGATCTCCGACAGGATGTCCATCTCGGTCGACCGCCACGTCTGCTCGCGCCGGGCGCGCTCCTCCTGGAACTGGCGCTCCTCGTCGCGGAGGCGCGCGGCCAGCTCGAAGTCCTGACCGTCGATCGCCGACTCCTTCTTGAGCCGGACCTCGGCGATCTTCTCGTCGATCTCTCGCACGTCGGGCGGCGCGGTCATCCGGCGGATCCGCATCCGGCTGCCGGCCTCGTCGATCAGGTCGATCGCCTTGTCGGGCAGGAACCGGTCGGAGATGTAGCGGTCGGCGAGGTTGGCGGCCGCGACGATCGCCTCGTCCGTGTACGTGACGCGGTGGTGCGCCTCGTACCGGTCGCGGAGACCCTTGAGGATCTCGATCGTGTGCGTGACCGTGGGCTCGGAGACCTCGATCGGCTGGAACCGACGCTCGAGCGCCGCGTCCTTCTCCAGGTACTTGCGGTACTCGTCGCGCGTGGTGGCGCCGATCGTCTGCAGCTCGCCGCGCGCGAGCATCGGCTTGAGGATGCTGGCGGCGTCGATCGCGCCCTCGGCCGCCCCGGCGCCGACGAGCGTGTGCAGCTCGTCGATGAACAGGATGATGTCGCCGCGGGTCTTGATCTCCTTGAGGACCTTCTTGAGACGCTCCTCGAAGTCGCCCCGGTAGCGGGAACCGGCCACGAGCGCGCCCAGGTCCAGCGTGTAGATCTGCTTGCCCTTGAGCGTCTCGGGGACCTCGCCCTTGACGATGGACTGCGACAGCCCCTCGACGACGGCGGTCTTGCCGACGCCCGGCTCGCCGATCAGCACCGGGTTGTTCTTGGTCCGGCGCGAGAGCACCTGCATCACGCGCTCGATCTCCTTCTCACGGCCGATCACGGGATCGAGCTTGTTCTCCGAGGCGAGCTGGGTGAGGTTCCGACCGAACTGGTCGAGGACCGCGGATCCCTGCCCCGCGCTCTCGCTGCTGCCGCCGGCCGAGACCTGCTCCTTGCCGGTGTAGCCCGACAGGAGCTGGATCACCGTCTGGCGGACGCGGTTGAGGTCGGCCCCGAGCTTCTGGAGCACCTGCGCGGCGACGCCCTCGCCCTCGCGGATCAGCCCGAGCAGGATGTGCTCGGTGCCGATGTAGTTGTGGCCGAGCTGGAGCGCTTCGCGGAGCGACAACTCGAGCACCTTCTTGGCGCGAGGCGTGAACGGGATGTGACCCGTAGGGGCGGCCTGCCCCTGGCCGATGATCTCCTCCACCTGCTGGCGGACGGCGTCGAGATTGATGTTGAGGCTGTCGAGGGCCTTGGCGGCGACGCCCTCGCCCTCGTGGATCAGCCCGAGGAGGATGTGCTCGGTGCCGATGTAGTTGTGGTTGAGCATCCTCGCTTCTTCTTGCGCGAGGACCACGACGCGTCTGGCGCGATCCGTGAACCGCTCGAACATCTCACCCGTCCTTCGGACCGAAGCCCTCGTCGTTCCGCACTACCCCCGGGGATCAGGGGAGCCACGTCCTCCCCCCGAGGTACATCGGGCGCCGAGGTTTGGCCCCAGCGCCCGCACACCCCGAGTATACCCGTGGCCTTCCGAACGCTTGGAACCGCGATCGCGACGTCCGTGTTCCTTCATCCCTTCGGTTGCTTCCCCCTCGAGGATTAGTACGAAACGCTACGCATACGGAGGCGTGCTTCGATGGAACCAGGAAGAATCCCCCATGCTGGGTGATGCCAAGACCCCGTGCAGCCCGGGAAACTTCAATCGTTCCGATGTCGGTGCCGAAGAACCCCGGAGGAGGTTCCGGTCCGCGTGAGCCTCATCGACCAGGACAGGGTGGATCCCGTGCGCGTACTCGTCGTCGACGACCATCAGGCCTTCCGGCACGCGTTGTCGTCCGCGCTCGACATGCTCGAGGACATCGAGGTCGCCGGAGAGGCCGGCGGCGGCGTTGCGGCCTGCGACGAGGCGGAGCACCTGGACCCGGACGTCATCATCATGGACATGTCGATGCCGGACCTGTCGGGGATCGACGCGATGAAGCGGATCCACGAACGCAGGCCGGATCTCCCGGTCGTGATCCTCACGGCTCACGCGGACGACGGGACGGAGCGCGAGGCACGCGAGGCCGGTGCGAGGGGCTTCCTCGCCAAGGGCACGGGGCTGCGCGACCTGGTGGTGGCGTTGCACGAGGCCGCCGGGCCCGCGGCCTAGCGGTTCCGACTCACTCGCCGCGTTCCTGCCGTGCGATCCGGCACAAGCCCAGCAACAGGCCCTTGGCGAACGAGGGGTTGTCGAGCAGTGGCGTGAAGTCCCACCCGACGAGCGACACGGTCGTCAGATCCGTCGCGGCCGTGACGGTCGCCGACCGAGGACCACCGTCGATCAGTCCGATCTCACCGAAGTAGCCGCCGTGCCCGAGCTTGGTCAGGACCGCGCCGTCCCTGGAAACCTCCGCCGTCCCGTCCACGACGAGGTGGAACCCCACGCCCGACTCACCCTGCTTGGCGACGGGCGTCCCCTCCGAGAAGTGGACCTCCTTCATCCGATCCGCGACCTGCGAGAGATCGTGATCGGGGAGGCTCGAGAACAGCGGAACGGAGCGCAGGAGCTCCACGATCGTCGTCTGGTCCATCGTCACTCCTCAGGGTCGGTGGGTCGCGTGCCGTCGGTCACGATGCACCTCGATCGGTGTCGGGCGCAAGTCGCCCGTCCTCCGCGTCGGCAGCCGCGTCCGAGGCGGGACGGTGCGACGGGAACATGATGAGATCCCGGAGGCTGGGCGCGTCGGTGAGCACCAGCAGCAGCCGGTCCACACCCATCCCCATGCCCCCCGCGGGGGGCATCCCGTGCTCCAGCGCCCGCAAGAACTCCTCGTCCATCGGGTGGACCTCGTCGCCGAGCACCTCCTTGAGCTGCTGTTGCAGCTCGAACTTGGCCCGTTGCTCGAGCGGATCGGTCAGTTCGGAGAACGCGGTGACCAACTCGACGCCGCCGGCGACCAGGTCGAAGTGCTCGGTCAGCCCGGGATCGTCACGATGGGGGCGGGCGAGCGGCGAGACCTCGCGGGGGAAATCGCAGACGAAGGTGGGGCGCCAGATCGTCGGTTCGACGAGCTTCTCGAACAGCTCCTGGACGATCTTGCCGGGACCCCACGCGGCGTCGATCGGGACGTCGTTCGCGGCGGCGATCGCCGGCAGATCCGCGGCAAGGGTGACGTCTTGGCCCGTCGCCTCCGAGACCGCGCCGAGGATCGTGATGCGCTCGAACGGCGGCGTGAGGTCGAGGTCGCGTCCTCTGCTCGGCACGACGAGGCCGTCGGCGTCCCGGCCCATCGCCGCGTTCACCGCGCGACAGCACTCCACGACGAGGACCTCGGAGAGCTCCATCATCGTGTGGTAGTCGCCGTAAGCCTGGTACGCCTCGAGCATCGTGAACTCGGGGTTGTGGTCGCGGTCGATGCCTTCGTTCCGGAACGTGCGGCCCAGCTCGTACACGCGCTCCAGCCCGCCCACGAGCATCCGCTTCAGATAGAGCTCCAAGGAGATCCGGAGCTTCATCTGGACGTCGAGCGCGTGATGGTGGGTCGTGAACGGACGGGCGTTCGCTCCGCCGGCAACGAGCTGGAGGATCGGACCCTCGAACTCGACGAACCCCCGTTCGTCGAGGACGCGGCGCATCGTCCTGAGCGTCGCGGCTCGCGCCGCGACGGAGCGGCGGGGCGCCTCGTCCGAGATCAGGTGGAGGTAGCGACGACGCTGCTGCAGGTCGGGGTCCTGGAGCCCGTGCCACTTCTCGGGGAGCGGCCGGAGGGCCTTGGTGAGCATCGCCCAACGCTCCACGAAGACGCTCAGCTCGCCACGCCGCGTGGTCCCGACGGTGCCTTCGGCGCCGATGATGTCGCCCAGGTCGACCTCGTCCAGCAGGGCGAAGCGGTCCTCCGCGATCGACGACTGCGCGAACACGAGCTGGAGGTCGCCATCGCGATCGCGGATCGTCGCGAACTTCAGCTTGCCCATGTCGCGCTTCAGGACGACGCGCCCGGCCACGACGGCCCGCTCCGCGGTCGTCGTGTCGGGCGCGAGGTCCTGATGCTCGGTCCTGATCCGACCCGTGGGCGTCGGCTCGTCGACGCCCAGCACGGAGCGGAGATCAAGCGCGAAGGCCTGGTCGCGACCGAGGCGCTCGAGCGACGCGCGACGGGCCGCGAG
>Ga0070708_100004446_pt1 | contig 11024 bp, 8 predicted proteins | sample KBSK5503metaG_FD_65469 | JGI IMG/M metagenome (GOLD analysis project Ga0070708, IMG submission 65469) | Corn, switchgrass and miscanthus rhizosphere microbial communities from Kellogg Biological Station, Michigan, USA - KBS K5-50-3 metaG | ecosystem: Host-associated > Plants > Roots >...
GTGAAGGAGTGGTGCATCAACACCGCGGCGGTCGATCCGCTCACGAATTCCGTGCTGGTCAACAGCGAAGACGGCTTCCTCTATCGCTGGGACCTCTCCAGCAACGCCTTCACCCAGCGCATCCAGTTGACGAGCGGAATCGGCGAGGCTTACACGCCGACGGCGATCGGAGCGGACGGCGCCGTCTATGCGGTCAGCAACGCCGTGCTGTTCTCGATCGCGAAGTAAGCGGACATCACATCCAGCTGGCGTTCGCCAGGACCACCGACGTCTCGATCTGCCGATCCGGGATCCCCCAGTACTTGCGCAAGAGCCGCTCCGTATCGGGGCGAGAGAGAAGCCGGTACCCGTTCTTCTCGTAGAAGCGGATTGCCCAGGCGGCCGCGCTCCAGGTTCCGATCAGGATCGGCTTCGAGGTGATGCCTTCGAGGTGGCTCAGCAGCTTCTCGCCGATGCCTCTCCGACGCTGCGTGGTCCGTACGTACGCGTGCCGGATCAGGCTGACGTCGCCGCGATCCTGGATGCCCATGACCCCGGCGAGCTCGCCGTCCGACTCGTAGCCCCAGAAAGAGATCCCGTTGCGGATCTCCTGGGTCAGCTCGTCGAGGGGCATGTAAGGCTCGTGCCAGCAGTCGGCGGGAATGACCCCTCTGTAGGCCTGCGCCGCGTCATTGACGATCGAGAAGAGCGCCGGCAGGTCTGCCGTTCCACAGGGGCGGATTCTCGTCGCGCTCACATCGGTACGATACCCGAGCGCCGGCGCCTCGACCAATGGGTCGCGCGGGCCCCTTGGATCACTGCAGCACGAGCGGGATCCGCAGCGTCGCAAGGCGTTCTCCCGCGTCGGCCGCGAGCAGGTTGCCGACGAGCTGAGAAGGACGGGTTGATCGCGCCGATGGTGTAGCCTTGCAGGAGTGACCGCCAGGTTCCTCTTCCGCGCAGGGACCGGGCCCCTCTCCATCGATGCGCTCCTCTCACGAGGTCGCCTGCAGCGACGGGCCGTTCAACGAGTCGCCGCCGCTGCGTGAGTGACAGCGGCTTACGTCAGAAGGCGGTGGGACCCGAGCGCTTGAGACGATGGTCTCACCACCTTTTGCGAATCCTAGGAATCGATGGCTTCCCCTCGATGAGACCTCCGGCCGTCTTGTTGCCGCCCGACGGCGAAGGTATGGGAATCGCAAGCAGGCTGATTTGGCGGAACACAAATCGTTTACCAAGAGCGACGGGGTGGTCGTCGCGCTCATCTTGTCGATGGGTGCGTGGCAGTTCGTCTTCTGCGACCGCGCTCCATTCGGATACGACGATGTGTTCTATGCCGACGCCGCCGCGTCGTTGATCCGGACTGGCGTCTACGGGATCCAGGGGCACCGCGAGGCCAATCAGCCACCCGGGCTGTCCGCCATTCTCGCGCTGGTGCAGCTCGCATCCGGCGGGGGCCACCTGGCGTTCCTGCGGACCATGGTGGTGTGCGGCACCCTTGGCCTGCTCGCCGCGTACGCACTGCTGCGACACGAATGCAGGAAGACGATCGCAGGGTTGTTCTGCCTCTTGCTGATCTCGTCGCCCCGGTGGTTCCAGCTGGAGACCGAGCTCGTCTTCCCTGCCTTCCCCTTCCTGCTCTCCACCTTCCTGGCGCTGCTTGCGTTGCGACGCGTGGAAAGCGCGGCGACATTCCGGTCGCGCGCAGGCTGGATCGCGGCCTCGTCCGCGCTCACCGCGATTTCGATCCTGATCGCCAGCGCGGGAATCGCTCTCCTCGGCGCGGTGGCGGTGCGAATCGCCATCACGTTCTTTCGCGATCGCCGCCAGGGCGCTCTCGCATTCAAGAGGTATGGGCTCGTCTTGCTCGCCGGAGTTGCCGTCCAGATCGCCTGGATGCATCGCACGCCCGAGGGCCTCGAGTGGCCCGAAGTCCCCGGATATCCGGGGAGCTACCTTGCGCAGCTGCAGGTGAGGAATGGAAACGATCCCGAGCTCGGGTTCGCGACGGCGAAGGACGTCGGCATCCGCGTCGTCTCCAACGTATTCGAGCGAGCAAGGGTCTTCGCGGCCTTGATCCTCGGCTTGTGGGTTCGCGGGCTGCGCGTGTCGGCGGTGATTCTCGCACCGCTCTTGCTCCTCGTGGTCGGGTGGATCGCGTCGATCCGCAAGGCTCGGGACCAGGTCCACGACTGGTACTTCGCCGGTCACGAGCTCATCTACCTGCTCTGGCCGTGGAAGATGGAGATGCGCTTCTTCATCGCCATCTCTCCGTTGGCCTGTCTGTACTTGTGGCGCGGGCTGAGCACGGCGTGGCGATTGATTCACGAGCATCCCCGCGCCGTCGCGCGCGTATGGGTTCCCTGCGCCGCCCTCGGTTCGATCCTCTCGCTTCAATTCGGTCTTCGCGGTGAGCGTGGTCATGCATGGCACGGGGGCGTGTCGCTCGGTCTCTGGATCGGCTCGGGCGTGCTCGCCGCCTGGTTTGCGTGGGCGGCGGCCGGCCGTGCGGCCCACGCGCCCGCGCCGGAATCGGGTGCAAAGCCCGACCTGCGTCCCGCGGCTGCCATCCGCGGAATCGGAACGCTGGTCATCCTCGCCGTGTTCCTCGTCCATTTCTACGGCGACGTCGAGATTGCCTTGTGGAACGTCCGGGCAGACAAGCCACAGTCGCCGGACGTGGAGGCGGCTCTCTGGATCCGTTCGCACACGGATCCCGGGGCGGTCATCCTGGCGCGTCATGTCCCGATCGCGCATCACGTATCGCAGCGAACGGTCGTCTGGTTCCCGCCGCTCTCCGATCCAGTCGCGCTGATGCAAGGAATTCGCAGGCACGGCATCTCCTACGTCGTGGTCGCCGATCGCAGCCCCGACGACTACTACCTCCCTCCCGATCCAGTCTGTTTCGCGCGGCTGCAAGCGCAATTTCCCGGAGCGTTCCGCCTCGTCTTCGGCGATCAGCGGGTCGAGATCTACCAGGTGGTGAAGCAGCACGCCGCCGACGCAAGGTCCGGCCCGGCCTCGGGGATTGAGGAGGACGAGCGGCGTGGAGGTCCGACCGCCGTGCCGGCCGCAAACGCCATCGCCCGCTGAGGGTCGGAGTCGGATGTGCGCGACGCCGCTGCGAGCCCACCCGCCGCGTCGAATCACCCCCAGGTCCCGGCACCGCGCCGGGTACCGTCGAGGCAAATCTCCGCGCCCGCGCTCGACGCGGTCCCCACATTTCGAAGGATTGCCGATGGCATGGCGGTTCTCTTCACGAAGGTTGCAGGGCCTGGAACAAGAGCCTCAGGAGATGAGCCGCCGAGCGGTGACCGCGGTCAGCGCGCAAGCAGCGTCAAGCCGGCCAGCGTCAGGGCGATCCCAAGCAGGCGCGCGAGGGAAAACGACTCGCGGAACGCAATCAACGCGATGGGGACGAGCAGCAGCGCGGCAGCGCCGTTGACTGCCACGCCTGACCACTGCAGGACGTTGCCGGAGCGATAGGCGAGTGTGAACGGCCGTGCTATATTTCCGTTTGCAGCTAATTAGCTACTGTGCTAACATCAGCAACATGGCGAGCAACGTCTTTCGGGCCATCGTCGATCCGACACGGCGTCAGATCCTGGAGGATCTGCGCGACGGAGAGCTCTCCGCCGGCGAGATCGCCAGCCGGTTCCGGATCTCGGCCCCTTCGATCTCCCGCCACCTCTCCCTGCTCCTGGCGGCGGATCTCATCGAGCAGCGCCGGGAAGGCAATCGGCTGCTGTATCGCCTGCGCCCGGAGACCTTGGTGCACGCGCTCAGCGCCTTCCTCGGCGCGGTCTGCCCCACACAGGTGGTGCAGCGGCGAGCGCGGCGCACGCGGAAGGAGCGCACATGAAGATCGCGGTCACGGGTGGAGACGGTCTCCTCGGCAAGCACGTCGCGCAGCTCCTCGAAGCGCGCGGGGAACAAGTCGTCAGGGTCTCGCGGCGACGGGGCGTCGACCTGTCCGACCCGGCGCAGCTCCGCTCCGCCTTCGAAGGTTGCGATGCCGTCGTCCACGCCGCCGGGATCAATCGCGAGGTGGGAGTGCAGACGTTCCGGCGCGTCCACGTCGAGGGGACGGCAAACGTGGTCTGCGCGGCGAAAGCCGCTGGCATCGGCCGGCTCGTGTTCATCAGCTTCCTGCGCGCGAGACCGCGGTGTGGGTCGCCGTACCACGAGTCGAAGTGGCAGGCGGAGGAGATCGTGCGCGGCTCGGGCCTCGATTACACCGTGATCAAGCCGGGAATCGTGTACGGGCCCGGCGATCACATGCTCGATCACCTGTCGCGATCGCTCCGCACGTTCCCGCGTTTCGCGCTGCTCGGGGCTCGCGACCTTCCGATGCGGCCGACGGCAGCCGCCGATGCGGCTCGTGTGATCGCGGCCGCGTGCACCGATCCAAGGCTGTCGCGCAGGACGGTCGCCATGGTCGGACCTGAAGAGATGACGCTCCGGAGCGCCGTCGAGCGCGTCGCTACGGCGCAGGGGCTTTCAGTGAAATTCTTTCGCCTGCCGATCTGGATCCATCGCTTCCTCGCGGCGGTGTTCGAGCTGATGATGATCGTTCCGCTGGTCGCCAGGGCGCAGGTGAAGATCCTTTCGGAGACGCTGTCCGAGCCGCTGCCGCCCTGCGATTCCCTCCCGGACGATCTACGGCCGCGGCTGCTTCTGGAAGCCGACCGGATTCGCGCCGCCCAGCCTCACCCTGAGCCGTTTGGGCTGATGGACCTGCGCTGCTGCGCCAGGGCCGCGTCCTGAGGGAATCGTCCGGGCAGCAGCCTGGTGGAATCAGCGCGCGTCGAGCGCGGAGGCCGGGACTTTCAGGATCTGGCCGGTGTGGGGATGGAGCAACTCCGGGTCGCAGCCCAGGCCGAAGTAGAAGTCGCCCTCCAGCATCTCGAACGAGCGCGCGAAGGTCCCCGCGTCGAAGAAGCAGACCTCGCTGAAACTCATGAGGTCGCGGGTGGCGAACACGTGCACCCGGGTGGATGTGGCCGAAGGCTGCGTCGAGGCGAGCGCGTAGAGCACGTCGTCGTGAACCAGGAGGTCGCGCGCCAGAGCGCCGCCGGGAAGGGGTAGGGCGCGCGCGGAGTCCGGGCGCGCCGCGGCGAACAGGCCCAGGGGCGCCCAGTCGTGGTCGATCATCTTCTGCCCGGCGATGTACGCCAGCTGCTTGCGGAATGGCGCGCACCGGGCCACGAACACTTCCTTCAGGTCGGAGATGCCGGGGAAGAAGCTCACGTTCATTTCCGCGAAGGAGCTTTCGCCATCGTACCGGTAGATCCGGCCGCCATTGGTCGAGGCGTAGAGCCGCGGTCCGGTGTCGTCGTCGAGCACGAACAGGGTGCGCGTCCGGCTGTACGGGAAGGCCTTGGTGAGGAGCTCCTCCCAGGACTGTCCGCCATCGGTGGAGCGCGCCACCATGCCGCCCAGGACGGTTGCGACGGCGGCGTAGAGCGCACCGCCAAAGCCGATCAGATCGTAGACGTGGATGCCGTTCGGGATGGTGCGCAGGGTCTTCCACTCCGGCCCGACCTTGTGGTGCGCGTTGCCCGCAGCCCAGTCAGCGGGGAAGTTCCACCCCGTCTTCATCCACCGCTTGAACTTCTGAAGCTTGGTCTCGCCCTTGATCCGGGTGTCATCGCGGGCGGTCACCTTGGAGTCGTGGCCCGGGATCCACAGTTCGTTGGAAATGATCCGGAAGACGTCGACCTGCTCGTCGGGGACTTCGTACTCCGCCCTCTCGGGGAACTTTCCGCTGCGGGCATCGAGTGCCCAGAGATCGACGGGTCCGGCGTTTGAGGCAGGCCCCTCGTTGTTGCTGTTGCCGCTTCCGACGTAGATCTTGCCTTCGAAGGCGCGCAGGCTCCAGGGATTGCGCGCATAGATCCACTCGCCCGACGGCCAGCGCTCCTCGGTAGGATTGCCGAGCGGTCCGATGACGCCGGTGACGTCCTTGCCGGGCTGCACCAAAAGCGCTCTGCCCGCGTTGGCGTCATGCTGCGGGCGCACGAGCACCTGGTCGATGTACTGCCAGGTGCCGGATGCGCCCTCCAACTTGGCGTGGAAGGCGAGCGGTGACGAGTTCGAGGCGTGCAGGTCGAGCCCGTCCGGCATCTGCACGTCGGTCGAAAGCATTCGCGGCGTTTGCTGGAGCTGCTTCGCCACCGCGGCCGCTTGGTAGACGGCGATGACGAACTGTGAGCAGAACATCGCCTCCACGCTGCGCGGACCGCCGGCGCGGCCCGACTCCTGGCCAAAGACCAGCGCTTCTCCTCGCCCTTTCGGGCCGAAACTCGCCAGATGGAACGGGACCAGCGCCGGGACCAGGTACTTCATCCGCTCGTTCGCCCAGGTCTTCGCCACCTTCACCGCCGACTTCGCGAGCGCGGCGTCCTGGCAGCGATAGATGCGGAAGAGGAAGCTCTCGTGCGCGTCGAGGGTGCGCGTACCGACGCGCGCGGTGCTCAGATCGCCGCCGTGCGCTTCCGCGGTCCGGCCCTGGCCGATGTACAGCGCGACGTGGAAACAGGTCGGGTCGCCCTTCTTGATCCCTTCGTGGAACAGCCCGGAGAGCTTCTTCACGGCCTTCTCGCCCGCCTGGATCACTTTCTCCGTGAAGGTGGATGACTCACCCGCGAACTTGATGAGCACGTCGCCTGGCTGGAGGATGTCATCGGCGTTGAGCGAATCGATCACCCCGCGGGCAACGGGCTTGGCGGTTTCCTCTGCCGCGAGGGCTGGCTCTCCGCTCTTGGCCGCAAGCTTCCGGCGCGCCTGCTCGCAGTCCTCGCAGAACGGCACTCCGTCCCGTGCCGCAGCCGCGAGCGCGCTCGCTTGCCGTTTTGCCGTCCCGGCGCGCTCCGCCGGCGAAGGCGGGCCGCCGGACGACGCCTTCTCGCTCCGCGGAGGGTGGAGGTAGATGACGACCTTGCCGTCGACGACCTTCAGGTCGTCTCTCGCCGAGTACTTTGCCACGCTCCCCCCTCGCACCCGTTGTCCGCCGCTGGCGGTGGGGTGTCAATCCCAGGGGGGTCAGCTCAGTGCGCGTGGATGCGCAGCGCCAGCTTGCCGAGGTGATGCTGGTTGACCGCCCGGTGCGCTTGCGCCGCCTTCTCGAGATCGAAGGTCCGCCCCAACTCGACATGGAATGGACCCGCTGCAATCCGGCTGTTGAGCCGCTCGAAGATCCGGGGGCTCGGCACGCCGTCGTAAGCGGTCACCCTGATTCCGTCCGGAGCCTCGGGTGCGGGTTCGACACCGTTCGGATACGCCAGGCGGCCGCCTTTCTTCATCCCTCCGACCGCCCGCTGGACCGCCTCGCCGCCGGCGAGGACCAGCGCGACATCGACACCTTCCGGAGCGAAGGCGCGGACGGCCCGGGCCACCGATTCGGGACTGCTTCGGCCATCGACCACGGCATCGGCGCCGAGCCTGCGAACCAGGTCGACTCCGTCTTCGCCGGAGGCCACCCCGAGCACGCGCGCACCCATGCGCTTGGCGAGCTGGACCGCGAGATGGCCGATCCCGCCGCTGGCGCCGAAGATCATGAGATCTTCGCCGGCGCGGAGCTTCAGCCCCTGTTCCAAGCCAATGAGCGCGGTGACGCCGTCGGCGCCGAGGGCGCCCGCCTCTTCGGTCGGCAAGTTGGGCGGCACGATCGCGGTCTCTCCTTCTTCGACGGCCACGTACTGGGCGTAGAAGCCGCCCTCGTACGCGTAGGCGTACACGCGATCGCCTACGTGGACTCGATCGACTCCCTTCCCGATGGCCACGACCGTCCCGGCGCCATCGTTTCCCAGGACTTTTGGGAAGCCCTTCTTGCCGAGCTCGATCTCGCCGGCCCGGACCGCGGTATCCCAGACCCCGATCCCCGCCGCCTCGAGCCGGATGAGGACTTGTTTGTTCCGAGGCTTCGGGACTGGAAGGACGTGCGGCCTCAGGACCTCCGGACCACCATGACGGTCGATCGCGGCGGCCTGCATCGTCTCCGGAATGAACGGAGTCATCTCTAGCACCTCACTGCGCCCTCTGGGCTACTTTCGGGAAGAACGTAGCGCCGCCGTGCGCAGCTGCAACGGCCCAGCGCGTATGCAGGTCTGCGCTCACGAGCAAGCTCTCCTTGCGCCGAGGACCATTCGCCCTCCGAGACGCTGTGCTGCTCGCCCGCAACAGGACGCGGCATGCCCCGCGGTCATCCCCTCAATGGACTGCCGGTGGGATTGACTCTGGAGGTGTGGGCGAAGGTGAAACGATTCCGCTGAGTGTCCGCCTGCGCCTCGCGCTTACGTTCGCGTTGGATCTCCCTCAACCGCGCCTCCATTCGGATAGGCCCGCTCTGGTACGAGATGAGACAAGGAGCCTCGCTGCACGCTCCCGATAGCCGCGGCGGGGAGACCACCATCATGAACTGGATCTGCTGCCTCCTCGTCATGACCAGTTGCGAGAGCAGCTGCCAGCGCCCGCGTGAGTCTTGCCACGTCACTCCGGGAACCTGTCCGTGAGCGTGTGGGAAGACACCATCGCGCGCCGATTGCGTGCGCTCCATCTTGGCAGCGTCAGGAACCAGCTCCTGGCGTTTGCCGTGCTTGCCACGTTGATTCCGACGCTCGTGACGACCGTGGTGTCTTATCAGCAGAACCGGGAATCGCTGACTGAGATGATGACCGCAGAGCTACGCGGCGCGACTGCTGAGTCGGCCCGGGAGATGAGCTCATGGCTCGACGAGCGCCTCGATGCGCTGCGCGTCGGGGCCAGCTCGTACGTCGTCACCGAGAACCTGAATCGGATCGAAGGAAGGAATGGCGCCCAAGCGCTCAGCCGTCTGCGCGCCTATATCAACTCGCTCCGCGAGCGGTTCCCGGACCAGGAAGCGCTCCTGGTCCTCGATGCGACCGGGCGGGTCGTGACGAGCAGCGGCGGCCGAACGGGGAGCGTGCGCCTTTCCCCCGAAGGACTGAACGGGCTCCGAACGGGGGAAGCGCTCATCGGCGACGCCTACTGGGACGGGGCGCTCGGCAAGGCCGTGCTCGTGCTTGCCGTTCCGATCCGCGAAGCGGATGGGCGGTTCCTCGCGGTGTTCGCCGCGAAGCTCAACCTGCATGCAGTGGCCGACATGTTGCCGCGCCTTTCCGCGCTCGACTCGGGCGAAGTCGCTCTCGTGACGGACCAGGGCAAGCTGGTGATCAGGCCCCGGGTCAGCTCCGCTGAGTTGATGAGAACGAAGCTCCCGGAAACGACGACGAGCGCCCTGTTCGACAAGGAAGGTCAGACGGTGGAATACAAGCGCGCGGACGGGCAGCAGGTGATGGGCGCCCTTCGAAAGGTTCCGCGGCTGCGCTGGGTGACGGTGGCCGAGATCCCGCTGTCGCAGGCCTTGGGCCGGATTGGCCGGCTGCGGAACGCCACCGGATTGCTGATCGCCGCGCTCCTCGCGGTCGTCGGGCTCCTGGCTTACGTCCTGGGGTTGCTCATCGCCCGCCCCCTCGGGCGCCTCACCACGGCCGCGGCGAAGGTCGCCGCCGGCGATCTGTTGGTCGAGCTCCCGGGGGGTGGCGTTGGCGAAGTCGGGTACCTGACGCGGGTGTTCAATACGCTGGTTGCACGCCTGCGCGAGCGGGAGAGCCAGGCGGAGCTCGAGCGACTGTCCGTCACGGACGCCCTCACCGGGCTCTACAACCGCCGGCACCTGATGGGCACGCTTGCGACCGAGGTGCAGCGGGCGCGGCGGCTGCGGCGCCCGTTCTCAGTGCTCTTGGCGGATGTCGATCATTTCAAGCTCTACAACGACACCCACGGCCACCCGGCGGGCGACGCAGCGCTCGCGAGGCTTGCGGAGATCCTGCGGAAGACGACCCGCGGCGTGGACTGCGTGGCGCGATACGGCGGGGAGGAATTCCTGGTGATGCTGCTCGAAACCACGGTAGCGGAGGCGGCAATCGTGGCGGAGCGTATCCGGGCCCGGGTGGCGATCGAGGAGTTCGCGGGTGGCAGGATCACGATCAGCATCGGCGTGGCGGAATGTCCAACCCATGGCGACACGCCGGAGTCGCTGATCGAGAGCGCCGACGCCGCCTTGTACGAGGCGAAGGACAGGGGGCGCGATCGGGTGGTGGCCGCCGGCGGGCAGCAGGAGCGTGAGAAGGAAAAGCGGAAACGGCGGACCAAGGTGCGGGCCTCGGGAGGCACGTAACCAAGGCGGGCTCCGGTTCGGGCCGAGGTGGCGCCAGCGACGAGGCCGCCGCCGACGTATGCTCGAGCGATGCCGCTCGCGTGGGTGCTGTTCGATTGGGGCGACACGCTGATGTCCGAGGACGGCCCGGCCGACACGCCGATGGCGCTGTGGCCCGAGGTGCGTGCCATCGACGGAGCCCCGGCTGTGCTGGCAGCGCTGGCGCTGCGCCACCGCATCGCCGTCGCCACCAACGCCACCACCTCCGATTGCACTTCGATCCGCCGCGCCCTGGCTCGCGTTGCGCTCGAAGGCTTCGTGGCCGAGATCTTCAGCTTCCGCGACCTCGGCCTGAAGAAGGCCGACGCCCGCTTCTGGGACGTCGTGGCCGCGCGCCTCGCCGTGCCGCGCGCGCAACTGCTCATGGTCGGCGACGACCTCGACAACGACGTGCTGGCCCCGCGCCGGGCCGGGCTCGCGTCCGTATGGTTCAACGGGAAGCGCGCGCGCACCCCCGCAGGCGTCGTCGTCCCTACCATCGAGCGACTCGATCAGCTGCCGCCGCTCATCGCCGCCGATTTCGCCTGAACCTTCCTGCTTTTCCGGCGATAGAGTGCGCCGCAGATGGTCTGCCCCAACTGCGCGAACGAGCACAAAGGCGAGTTCTGCAACGCCTGCGGTCAGAGGAACGTCGACTTGCACGTCCCGATCGGCGGCCTGATCCGCGAGGCGGCGGAAGAGGCGCTCGGCGTCGACTCGCGCTTGCGCCATACGCTGGTGCCGTTCTTCTTCAAGCCCGGCGAAGTCACCCGCGAGTACCTGACCGGCCGCCGCGTCCGCTATACGTCCCCGCTGAAGATGTATG
>Ga0070708_100004447_pt1 | contig 11022 bp, 7 predicted proteins | sample KBSK5503metaG_FD_65469 | JGI IMG/M metagenome (GOLD analysis project Ga0070708, IMG submission 65469) | Corn, switchgrass and miscanthus rhizosphere microbial communities from Kellogg Biological Station, Michigan, USA - KBS K5-50-3 metaG | ecosystem: Host-associated > Plants > Roots >...
AGCACGATCTGATTGGGCGTAAAGCGATGGGTCAGCGGTGCCTTTGCGGAGAGCATCGACCAGAACCATTGCTCGATCTGCGGCGACAGTCCGTCGAAAAAATCGAGGTTGAGCATCGGGCCATGGAACGTGACGACGCCGCAGCGAACAGCGACAGCCTGATGAAGCGCGGTGAGATCGCTGAATCCGACAATGGGACGCGGATTACGGCGAATGGCCTCGTAGTCGACACGATCGAGGATGCGCATCGCGCCGTAGCCGCCTCGAGTGAAGAAGAAGGCGTCGAATTCATCAGAGTTGAGAAATTGGTTGAGCTCCTGGAGGCGCTCTTCGTCGGTGCCGGCTAGATAGCCTCGATGACGATCGGCGAAATTGCGGGCCAGTGTGACGCGAAGGCCTTGCGCTTCCAAGTGCCGCTTCGCGACTTCGATGCGATCGGTTTCGGAGGGAGACGAAATCGCCAGCACGCCGATGTGCGCGTTTCTCGCGAGAGCCCGCGGAGGGATGAGCGATGAGGGATGAGGGATGAGTCGCTCGCTCAAGTCCTCATGCCTCATCGTTCATGGCTAAAAAAGTGTGGAGCGGATCTGTAAGCCGAATTCTGTCCCCCAGTGGAGGGAGGATCATTCATCTGTCACTCGCGTTTCCGCGGTGATCGAGCAACCTACCCGGAAGCTGATGACGGGAACGGGCGGTCCCTTCGCTTCCCTATTTGGTCTTGCTCCGCAGGGGGTTTGCCGTGCCATCGCCGCTCGCGCGGGATGCGGTGCGCTCTTACCGCACCGTTTCACCCTTGCCTCCTTCCTGTGCTCGCGCACAGAACGATCGGCGGTTTGCTCTCTGTTGCACTGTCCGTCGCGTTGCCGCGCCTGGATGTTATCCAGCCTGCTGCCCGTTGGAGTTCGGACTTTCCTCCGCGCCTTGCGACGCGGCGATCCTCCGATCCGCTCCACGCTGCGAGTCTAACAGAGTGCCCCCGATGAAAATTGCTGATACTAAATTGTTCTTATTTCAGGTGCTTAGAACGATTGTCGGCCGGCCGACATTGAAAATGTTCACGCTGCTGGACGGAGCCGACGATGCAGGCGCACGAAGAAAATGAGCACCGCTCCGGCAACGATGAGTACGAGCCACGGCAGAAAGATCGCGATGAGCGCATTGACGAACGCGAAGAGATCTTCCACGATCGAAAGCACCGGATTGCCGATGCCGCCTGTTGTCAGTGTGCTCGCCGCGCGAACCGTCGCTTTCGTGGCGTGCGCGCCCAGCGCGGCTCCTCCCGCCAGAATGGAAGCGACGATCACCGCGCCGTGCGGAATGCGATCGGAGACGGCGGCGTACGCCACCAGCACTCCGGCCGCGGGCCGGATGAAGGTGTGGATCACGTCCCAGATGTGATCGATCGTGGGAATCTTGTCCGCCACGAACTCGATCAGATAAAGCACGCCGACGGCGACCAATACCGGCGTCGACGAAAAGAAGCGCGCCAGGTCATCGTCGAACCACGCAGGTTGCCATCGGGCCAGCAGGCCGAACACGAGGAGCGTCGCGTACGCGTTGATCCCGGCACCCATGCCCAGGCCGACGGACGTCAGTAGGGAGCTGATCATGACTTCAGGGAGCTGATCATGACTTCGGCACGGCGACGACGACCGGCTTCGCGCCGCGAATCGAGGAAGGGATCTTCACCCACGCCGCCATCGCTGCCTCGCGTGTCGGAAACCTTCCCCAGAAAACGCGGTAGCACGACTGACCGCGATACGAGATCGGGACGAACCACACATTCGCGCCGCCGGCCTGCACCGCCTTCGCCAGAGAGGACGTTTGGCAAACGAGCTCGAATTGCACGGTGAAGTTGCCGCTCGCCGTGCGCGCGAACTCTTGCGCCATCGCTTCGTAGCGGCCAGCGGCTGGCGAGGATACGGGCGACGCAACTGTTCGCGCAGTTCGCGCAGGTGCAGGTGACGCCGACGTCTTCAGTGGGGCGCCGCCGCCCTCGGCGGCGTCTTTCGTCGGCTGCGGCATGATCGCCGGCGAGGGCGCCGGCGCCCCACTGAGTTTCGGAGTCGGAACCGCAGCGCGTGGCGGTGTGCTTTGTGTGGCAGTGGGAGTCGGCACGACAGCGCGCGGCGGCGTGCTTTGAGTGGCGGCGGGCTTCAGGCCGCCGGGCCGGGCCTGCGCTACGGCTGCTTGCTGCCCCGACCACCAGGTCCAGAACGCGTATCCTGCGGCGGCGATCAGCATCAACACGATCAGGGTGAACACCGGAGCGCGTGATCGCTTCGGAGGTGGCGCGGCGTTCGATATTTGACGTTTGCGCTGCGTCTGCGTCGCACTCAACGTTCGCGGTGCTACGTGCTGCGTGCGCCGGGGCGGAGGGGGGACAGAGTTGTGCACGGGCGGCGGTGGCGGTGGTGGTGCTGGCGGTGAAGCTTGGCGAGGGGTCTCGATCTGTGCGTCCTCGTACCCCCACTGCGGTTCCGTTGCGGCGAGAGTCGCCGCGACCGCGGCCGGCGCTGCCGGTTCAGCGACCGGAGGCTCATCCAGCGACGGGACCCCGAGATCGAGATCCTCGGTGTCCGCGGTCGTCATCAGCTCATTCGCCCGGCTCGTCCATGCGTCTTCACCGTCGGTCACGGCGTCGGTGGCGAACGCGAATTCATCCTTTACTTGAAGTTTTGACAAAAGGCCGAGAGCGCGGAGCGCTTCCAGAAGCTTGTAGGCATTGAAGGCATCTTTGCCGGCTGCGTTGGCCACGTCCGCAGCCGTCCGCTTTCCGTCGACCTGCACGACGATCTGCACGGCTTCTTCGTTGAGACCGAGCCGCTCGAAGCCGGCGTCGAAATCGGCGCTCTTGGTGAAGATCGCAGAGCCGCCGTCCATCGCCTTTTCGATCGGTTTTCGATCCTGCTCCGTGACGATCAGCTCCACGATGATCTGAGGCAGCGGGAACAGCGTCCCTTCTTCGCGCTTCGGGAGGTAGTCGGCGACGATGGTGTAGGAGCCGTTGCTCCATGCGCGCACGGAACGCAGAATGCCGATGGCCTGAACCCGCCTGGCCCAGGCCAGCTCTTTTCGGGTGATGAAGCCGAGGCCGAGGAGTGCGTCGCCGAGAGTCTCGTTCTCTTTGCGTTTGGCCAGCGCCTGCTTGACGTGTTCCCGGTCGATCTTGCCGGCCCGAAGGAGAATTTCGTCGACGCTGTCGGCGCGGTCGTTGGTGCTGGCGGAGAGGACATCTCCGCCCTTGAGGTAGACGATCTTGATGATGCCGTCGCGTTCGAAGCGGATCGCGCCGGTGAAGCGCTCGCGTCCGAGGTCGACAAGGCGCCTGACGAGATCAATCTCGCCGATGGACCCTTCGAAGCTCATTCCCCCCACCCCTTCATTTGCTCTTGGATCCGCACAACAAATTATCGCACGCGCGACTCACGCGTGCAGTTCGTCGTAGAGACTCTTTCCAACTTTCCTTCCGAGTACGTTCACCAGGTCCTGCTCGGACGCCTGCTTCACGCCGGAGACGCTGCCGAAGCGTTCGATCAACAGGCGCCGGCGCTTCTGGCCAATCCCCGGCAGATCATCCAGCTCGCTGTGCAGCATCCGCTTCGAACGGCGACGTCGATGCGAGGAGACCGCGAAGCGATGCGTCTCGTCGCGTACCATCTGCAGCAGTTGGAGCGCCGGATCGTGACGATCAAGCCGGATCGGCTCTTCGCGCTCCGGAACGTAGATCTCCTCTTCGCGCTTGGCCAGACCGGCGATGGTGACACCGTCGACGCCGAGTTTGTTCAGAGCCGTCAGCGCCGCATTGAGCTGGCCGCGGCCTCCGTCGATCAGCACCATGTCCGGCAGCGATTTTTCCTCTTCCAGCAACCGCCGATAGCGCCGGTCGACCGCCTCGGCCATCGATCGGAAATCATCGGACCCCACGACGCTGCGGATGTTGAAGACCCGGTACTGCTTCTTGTCGAACTTTCCCCGGTCCAGGACCACCATGCCCGCCACCGAGTCCGAGCCCTGGATATTGGAGATATCGAAGGACTCGATGCGATTCACCTCGCCATCGTGCCCAAGAACTTGTGCAAGTCGGGAGGCGGCGATCTGCAGGCGATCCTGTTGCGACTTCTTGAAGCGCGACTCGTGCGAGAGACGGGCATTGCGGTTCGCCAGCTCGACGCGATCGACGCCCCTTCCCCGCTGCGGAACGCGCAGGACGACCTTCCGATCTCGCTGCTTTGAGAGCCATTCCGCCAGCAGTTCGGCGTCTTCGATCTCGAAAGGCAGGAGGATCTCCGGCGGGATGAAGAGATTGTCCTGGTAGTAGCGCTGCACGACCTCACCCAGGAAATAGCTCGGCTGATACTCGCCGATTTTTTCCCAGAACAGCTCGCGCCGATCGACAACGTTTCCATCGCGGAGCACGAAGAGCTGCACGGCAACGTCTCCCCCCTCTTCGTACAGTCCCCACACGTCGACGTCTTCGCTTTCCGCCGATGCGACCTGCTGCTCCGCCTGCACTCGCTCCACGGTGCGAATCAGATCGCGGTAATAGCGGGCCAGCTCGAAATTCTCCTCCTCCGCGGCGCGATACATGCGCTCCGTCAGCCGATCCTGCAGTTCTTTTCTCTTGCCGCCGAGAAATAGCACCACATCGTCGACCATCTCGCTATACACCTCCCGCGAGGTCAGTCCCACGACGCACGGCCCCAGGCACTGGTGCATGTCGTAATAGAGGCAGGGGCGTGGAAGAGCGCTCTTTCCATCGACGATCTCCAGATCGCAACTGCGCAACTTGAACTGATCGGCGACGAGCTTCAGCAGCCTGCGCGCCGTGCCGGCGAAAAAAGGGCCGTAAAAGAGATCGCCCTTCTTGCGATCGAGCCGGCGGGTGAAGACGACGCGCGGGAAATCCTCGGACATGGTGACTTTGAGGTATGGATACGTCTTGTCGTCGCGAAGGAGAACGTTGTAGCGCGGCTGGTGGGCCTTGATCAGATTGTTCTCGAGGAGGATCGCCTCGAGCTCGTTGTTCGTGGTCACGAAATCGATCTCTTCGATTTCCTTCACCAGGGCGGTTCCGAACGGATCGCGATCGCCCTTTCCGACCACGTAGGACCCGACACGGTTCCGAAGATTTCTCGCCTTGCCGACGTAGATCACCTCTCCCACGGCGTTCTTATGCAGATAGACGCCGGGCCGTTCGGGAAGCTCCTTGATTCGAGCTTTCAGGCGCTCGACACGATCGGACATGGGGAGCTTAAAACGTTGCCAGACGTTGTAGAAACTCCGCGGCCGCCGCTCGGAAATCGTCCGTCCATTCGTGGCCACCATCGAACACCAGCGAACTGACGCTGGTGACCGTCCTTAAAAACTTAAAGTCTTTCTCGAACTTTTCCTGCGTGTACCAATCATCGCGCGTTCCGCGGCCGACCAGCACCGGCGGAAGCGCTGATGTGACATCGGGAGGGACATCGCCGCCGAGGGCGATGAGGCCGGCGGCGCGGGAATGATCGCCCGCCGCGCGGTACGCCATCGCGGTCCCCTGCGAGAATCCTTCGAAGACGAGCGCACGCGGCGTCGGGAGCGCGGCCACGACGCCACGGACGTACGCCTTGTTGTCGGCGATGGCCAGCTCGCGATCCTGGGACGTCATCCAACTGGCGACGATCTGCTGCGTTCTGCCGGAGTAGAAGGGATGAAGAGCCTGCACGGAGACCACGGTCCAGCGATCGATGTGGGGAATCTTCATGAGCTGAGCAAGATGCGCCTCGGCATTCTCGCCATATCCGTGAAAGCCGACCAGAAGGCGTTCCGCCGGACCGGGGAGGAGGAGATAGCGCCCATGCACCGTTGCAGCGATCGAGCGAATTTCGAAATCGACCGCCTTACTCGTCAACATATTTACCAGACGTCGTCCGCCGGCGATTCTGTCACAATGACCGCGAGTGGCGCGCGTGGTGCTCGTCGTCCCCTGCTACAACGAGGCGCATCGGCTCAACGTCGACGCATTCCGCAACTTCCAGCTCCCCGGCCATCAAATTCAGTTCTGTTTCGTCAACGACGGCAGCGCCGACGGGACGCTTCGAATGCTCGAGTCGCTGCGTAGGGAGGATCCGTCGCGATACGCGGTCGTCGACCTCAGCCGGAACGGTGGGAAGGCAGAAGCCGTGCGCCGCGGCGTCGTTTCCGCGCTCGAGCGGCCCACGGATTTCGTCGGTTACTGGGATGCCGACTTGGCCACGCCGCTGTCGGAGCTGCCCTCCTTCGTCGACGTGCTGGCGGGAAACGAAAAGATGCAGATGGTGTTCGGCGCGCGAGTCCGTCTGCTGGGGCGCGACATCAGCCGCCGTCCGTCACGGCACTACGTCGGCCGCGTCGGCGCCACGCTGATCTCCTCGAGCCTCGGACTGGCTGTCTACGACACGCAATGCGGAGCGAAGTTGTTTCGTGTCACCGACGTGCTGCGAGATGTTTTCGGCACGCCGTTCCTCTCGCGCTGGCTCTTCGACGTGGAGATCATCGCCCGTTTTGTGCAGCGCTGGGGCCGCGACGCGACGGCAGGCGCGATCTATGAACTGCCGGTGACGGTATGGCACGACGTGAAGGGTTCAAAGGTGAAACCGCTCGATTTTCTCCGCGCCCTCCGCGATCTGCTGAAGATCCATCGCGCGTACAATGCGAGGCGATGACAGCGGTCAACCTTCAGGACGACGTCGCGCTTTCGTCCCTGGCCCGCGGCCTGGTGGGATCCGAGATCCTCAAAATCGCCGGCGAAATCCGCGCGCTCGTCGAACGGGGCCGGGACATCTGCAATCTCACCGTCGGCGATTTCGCGCCGAAAGAGTTTCGCATTCCCTATAAGCTCAACGATCTGATCGCCGACGCGCTCGCGGCCGGCGAGACCAACTACCCTCCCTCAGACGGCGTCAAAGAGCTTCGGCAGGCGGTAGTGCGCTTCTACGAGAATGCGCTCGGCCTCACCTACCCGATCGAATCGACGCTGATCGCCGGAGGAGCACGGCCGGTCATCTTCGCGGCGTACGCCGCGGTGGTCGATCCCGGCGATCGGGTGATCTATCCGACGCCCTCCTGGAACAACAATCACTACACCTATCTGGTCGGGGGCAAGGCGGTGGAGCTCGTTGTGGGTCCGGAGACGAACTTTCTGCCGACTGCCGAGCTGCTGCGGCCCCACATCCGCGATGCGCGCCTTCTCTGTATCAACTCACCGGGGAATCCAACCGGAACGGTCATGTCGCGTGACGAGGTTGAGAGAATCGCACGCCTGGTCGTCGACGAGAACAGCCGTCGCCGCGCGCACGGCGAGCGCCCGCTCTTCCTGCTGTGGGACCAGATCTACTGGATGCTGACGTTCGGCGAGAGCCGTCATTACGCGCCGGCGCAGCTCGTCCCGGAGTCGGCTCAATACACCATCCTGGTCGATGGCATCTCCAAGGCCTTCGCCGCAACTGGACTCCGTGTCGGCTGGAGCATCGCTCCGCCGCCCATCACGTCCCGCATGCGAGACATCCTCGGCCACGTGGGAGCCTGGGCGCCGCGTCCCGAGCAGGTCGCCGTGGCGAAGTTTCTGGGGATGGCCCCGGAGATCGAATCGTTCCACGAGCATATGATCCGCGAGCTGCAGCTCCGGCTCGATCTGCTGTACGACGGATTCGAGTCGATGCGCAGCGAAGGACTGCCGGTGCGGGCGATCGCGCCGCAGGGAGCAATTTACCTTTCGGCGCAATTTCAGCTCGCCGGCCGATCCAACGAAGAGATCCGCAAACTCCTGCTCGATGAGGCCGGTTTTGCCGTTGTCCCCTTTCAGGCATTCGGCTCGAAGAAAGAGGATGGCTGGTTCCGGCTCAGCGCCGGTGCGGTCTCACCCGCTGACATCGAAGCGGGGCTGCGGCGCGTGCGCCAAACGCTGCTCAAAGTTGCGCGCTGAACGCGATATAGTTCCTCCTCGTCCAAATCGTTTAGGAGGTCTTGATGCGCCGCTCTCTTCTCGCCCTTCTTCTTCTTGTTTCGACCGCCGTATTCGCGCAGACCACCGGCTCCGTCAGTGGCCGAGTCAGCGACAGCAGCGGCGGAGCAGTCCCTGGCGTGACCGTCGAAGCGAACAGCAGCGCCATGCAGGGAACGCGCACCGCGGTGACGGATCCGACAGGTGCCTATCACCTCTTGCTCCTTCCGCCCGGCGACTACACGGTCGCTTTCCGCCTGGAAGGATTCGCAACCGAGACGCGGCGTCCGATTCCTGTCTCGCTGGACAAGGCAACGACGCTGGACATTACGCTCAAGCCGTCGACATCTGCCGAAATCACAGTGAGCAGCCAGGCGCCGGTCCTCGATACGTCGTCGACGTCGCTCGGCACAAACCTGAACACGCGTTCCATCGAGACGCTGCCGACCGGGCGCAACTATTCGTCGATCGCCCAGGTCGTTCCCGGAGTGTCCACCGACGCGAGCAACAACAATCCATCGCAAACGACGATCAGCGTCTACGGCTCCTCCGGTGCCGAGAACGCCTTCTTCATCGATGGCATGAACACCACGAACGTCGAATATGGATTTCAGGGGAAGGAGCTGAACTTCGAATTCATCCGCGAGGTGGACGTGAAGACCGGCGGATACGAAGCGGAGTATGGCCGCTCCACGGGCGGCATCATCAACGTGATTACCAAGTCGGGCGGAAACGATTTCACCGGCGACGTATTCGGCTACTACGATAAAGACTCGCTACAGGCGAACGCCAAGGAAGTCGTCTCCACCGCCGGCACGCCGAAGGGCTTCACACGCGATGACTACGGCGCGGACCTCGGCGGGTTCATCCTGCGCGACAAGCTCTGGTTCTTCGGGGCGTACGACCGCGTGACCAACTCTAACGACACGGCCTTGCTGGTCGGCCCGCAGGCGGGACAGACAGTCCGTTCGAACAGCCGCCGAAATCTCGGCTCAGCGAAGCTCACATACAACATCGCCCCCAGTCAGTCGTTCGTCTTCACGTTCCTGCAGGATCCCCGCGTCGACACTGGAGCGATCAATGACCCCGATCACACCCTGAATGGCGATCCGTCCACCTATCTGGGCCGGCAGGACTTCGGCGGCCGCGACTACGCGCTGCGCTACGACGGCGGAATTGCGTCGAACTGGATTTTGAGTGGGCAAGCGGCGCGGCACCAGGAGAAGAACTCCATAGGACCGGCCACCAGCGCCGGCGACGGCATTGAATACCGAGAAGTCTCCAAGGACTTCTTCCAGACCGGCGGCTTCGGCCTGATTCAGGCCAAGGATTTCGATCGCAAGCATGTCGGCGGCTCGCTCGAGAAATTCTTCTTTGGGAACGACCTGAAGGGCGGAATCGAGTTCGAGCGCGAGACTGCCGATGTCATCAAGCGGATGTCCGGCGGCCAGAGGGTGGACGTCTATGGCAACGACGTGAATCCCTCGAAGCCGATCTACCGTCACTTCTACTGGACCACGCCGACCGCCGATGTAGCCAACGCGCCGATCTCCGCTCTGGTCTCCTCTACGGAGCACAAGATCACCACGCTCTACCTGCAGGACCGTTGGTCCATGCAGAACTTCACGTTGAACGCAGGCGTTCGCTGGGATCGGCAACAGATCGTCGGTGCCACCGGCGTGACGCAGATCGATCTGAAAAAGGATTACGCCCCACGCCTCGGGTTCGTGTGGGATCCGACGGGCGCGCACAAAGGAAAACTCTTCGGCTCCTACGGGCGCTTCTACGAGGAGATCCCCATGGATCTCGTCATCCGGTCGTTCTCCTACGAGCGCCAGCCGCGCATCTTTAATTACAGCCCGATCAGCACCACGCCCGACCCCAACGCGGAAAGCGATCTTGGTAAGACCTCGGCGATCCTCGGCGGATTGACCGAGCCCGTTGATCCGAATCTCAAGAATCAGTACCTGAACGAGTACCTTCTCGGCTTCGAACACGAGGTGCTGCCGAATCTGGCGGTAGGTGTGAAGGGCATCTATCGAAGCTACGGACGGGTGATCGAGGACTTCCTCTGCAGCACGGCTGACGGCACTTACTGCATCGGCAACCCGGGACAGGGCATCATGAGGGAGATCTTCACCTACGATTATTCGACGAGCTACCCTGCTCCGAAGCCGAAGCGAACGTTCAAGGGAGTGCAACTTGACGCCACCAAGCGCTTCTCAGGCAACTGGCAGGCCATGGCCTCGTATCTCTACTCCAAGCTCGACGGCAATTACGACGGCGAAGTCGCGCCGTTCACCAACGTCGGCGCCGATCCGAACATCTCCGCGGCGTACGACTACTACGACTTCTTCACCGACGGCTCCGATCTGAGCAAGATCACGAATCGCGGTCCGCTCTCGAACGATCGTCGTAATCAGTTCAAAGTATCGGGGGTGTACAACACTCCCTGGAACCTCTCGTTCGGACTGTCGGCGTACTGGCGCAGCGGGACGCCATTGACGCGCTACGGATACTCCGACGGGTACGGTCGCTACGAGTACTTCCTCACCACGCGGGGCGCGGAAGGGCGCGCGCCGAGCAACTATGACGCCGACGTGCACCTCGGCTATCCGATCGGCCTGGGCCGCGCGCGGCTCAACCTCCTGCTCGATGTGTTCAACATTCTGAATGCCCAGAGGCCGGTGCTTCTCGATCAGCGGTGGGGATTCCAGCAGTCGGACAATGCCTCTCCCACTCCGGTCAATCCCGGCTACCTGAAACCGGTGCTGCGCACCGCGCCGACCTCCGCGCGTCTCGGGTTGCGGTTGACGTACTGATGCGATGAGACGGATGATCGCCGCCGCCGCTCTGGTGGCGGCGGCGTTCTTCGGCTATCGCTATTACGACGGGTCCTACGCTCCGGAGAAAACGTACAAAGAGTTCGCCGAAGAGATGTTGAAGCGCCATTACGACAACGCGGCGACGATGACCGACGGACTCTCCGCACAGGATCTGGCGAAAGCGGGAACGCAGGAGAAGATCGGCGCCGGGCCGGCAATGTTCCAGACGCTCTT
>Ga0070708_100004448_pt1 | contig 11022 bp, 7 predicted proteins | sample KBSK5503metaG_FD_65469 | JGI IMG/M metagenome (GOLD analysis project Ga0070708, IMG submission 65469) | Corn, switchgrass and miscanthus rhizosphere microbial communities from Kellogg Biological Station, Michigan, USA - KBS K5-50-3 metaG | ecosystem: Host-associated > Plants > Roots >...
GAGATCACAAGCCGCCGCGCGGCGCCTCGGGTTCACCGTGCAGTACGTGCCAGTGGCTGCGGTACGCGACTTCGATGGCGCATTCGAAGCCATGGCGCGCGAGCGTGCCGAGGCGATCGTAGTCTTTCCTGATGGGTTCATGATGAGCCAGGCACCCGCCATCGCCGACTTCGCCGCGCGCCGCCGCATCGCCGCGATCTCCGGCTGGGCCGAGTTCGCCACGGCCGGCAACCTGCTGTCGTATGGTCCGGACCTCCGTGAGGCGTGGCGCGGGGTCGCGGCCTACGTGGACAAGATCCTGCGCGGCGCCCGGCCCGCCGACCTGCCGGTCGAGCAACCCACGAAGTTTGAGCTGGTCATCAACCTCAAGACAGCCAAGGCCCTCGGCCTGACGATCCCCCAGTCACTCCTGCAGCGGGCGGATCACGTGATCGAATAGAGGGCTTATTGCTGTGACCAGGACGTCCGCACAGGCCCTGATCGGCGTTGGCGTATTCGTTGCCGCGGTCTCGCTCCTCGCCAATCCCTTGGGTCTCGGGCGCTATCCGGGCTTCGGATGGGCACAGGAAGTTGGGGTCATCATCGGCATTCTGGCGATCCTGGCCGGCTTCTATCTGCGGGGCCGGGCGCCTCGGATCAGGTGATCGAGTAGGATTCGCGCCAGACCAGCGAGCCTACGTGTGCGTCCGTTCGACATCATCACCTTCGACTGCTACGGGACACTCATCGACTGGGAGGCTGGTATCACCAAGGCCTTCCAGGATGCCGCGGCCGCAGATGGCCTCAGCCTCGACCCGACGGGCGTGCTGCGGGCCCTGTTCGACACGAGACCCGCGTCTGAGGCGCCGGAGTACCGGAGCTATCGCGACATACTCACCGACGCCGCGGTGCGGGTCGGCGTACGCCTCGGCTGGTCAATAGACCGAGCGCGTGCCGCCTTCCTTCCCGAAAGCCTGCCCCACTGGATGCCGTTTCCCGATATCAACCCAGCCCTCACACGACTGAGCCAAGCCGGCTACGCTCTCGGCATCCTTTCGAATGTGGATGACGACTTACTGGCGGAAACGTTGCGCCACCTGGAGGTCGGGTTCTCTCTACTGATCTCCGCCGAGCAGGTCCGCTCGTACAAGCCGGCGCCCGGGCACTTCGTTGCCGCGCGGCGCCAAATTCCCTCTCGGCGCTGGCTCCACGCCGCGCAAAGCTACTTCCACGACGTCATGCCGGCCGTCGCGCATAGCATTCCGGTCGCCTGGATCAATCGGAAGGGCGAGCGGGTGAGCGGAGCAGCCTGGCCAGATTGGGAGTTTCGCACATTGACCGAGCTGGCAGATTGGCTCGCCTAACCGGTGGGATACGCGCCACTCTTCCTCCCCTTACCTGCGCCGATGAGCAAGAGCGCGAAAAATATGGCCTGGGCTACGCTGGAAACAGAGGCCCACCATGAACTTGCCGAGCATCAGGCAAGGCTGCCGGGCGGCGATGAGTCGCCCAGTTCTCCCAATCGCTCTGGCCCTACTACTCACCGCGTGCGCCACTACCTGGTCTCGACCTGCGACAACCGCCGTCGAGTTTGAGCGCGACAATCAGGCGTGCCGGCACATGAACAGTCGGACTGTGTCGATCTCGCCGACACTCGTGCAGACGTACGTGATGCCCGCCGGATACGCACGCTGCATGGAGGACGAAGGCTACACCCACGGCGGCCCCTGGGAGGGAGATGCGGGATGGAGACACGAATGACCAATTCTCCTGGGCTCGCGGAGGGCCCAACGGGACAACAGGAAGGAGCAGGGAGTTTCGGCTCGAACCGACCGTTCGACGAGCCCAGTAAGGACAAGTAGTCCTCCGTCCATCCGCGCGAGGGCGCTATCCTCCAGGCATGAGGACAAGGTCCCGACTCGTTCCACTGATCGACTGCGGTCCAGAACGAGACTGAACTCATGGCCTATCTGCCACTAACTTCAGTAGACGAGGCCAAACAGCACCTCGTCGCCGGCATCGCCCGCGAGAACCATTGGCTCGAGTTCAAGACCGACCTCGGTAACGACAACATCGAAACGGCCCGAGACATTGCTCAGTTCTCCAATGCCTCAGGAGGCATCCTCGTCATAGGCGCGGTGGAGACCAACCAGACACTCACCGCGTTCTACCCACTGCCGGACCCTCCCAAACTGATTGCCCGTCTCGACAACATCGTAAAGGGCCATCTAACTCCTGTGCCAGTAATTGAACCGCACATGCTCAAGATGACGAGCGAACTCACTATCGTGACTGTCAATGTACCCCCCTCGGTTCCGCTGATCGCCCGCCACGAGAAGCACGAGCGGTACGAGTTCGTGATCCGTGCGGGCGAGTCAAAACGCTATATGACGCTGCTTGAGGTGGAGGGACGGATGCAGGACAGCTGCGCCTCCTCAACCATGTAGTCCTTGGGGAGGGGCAGACCGGACAGAAAACTTAGCAACGGTACGCCATTGCGGATGAGGGGATGCTCCGAGACGGCGGAACCAAGCTCGAAGCACTCCACCAGGCCGATCAACCGGCCGAGCGCACGGTCATCCCGATCAGTGAAGCGCCCAAGCGGGCCTGATCGGCCAAGTTCCGGCCAAGTCGGAACGTACGACGGGCGAGGTGCTGAAAGTCAGCGGCGTGTAAGTAGCTGTCGACGCGGAAGTGAAATGGTGGGCTGGGACGGGATTGAACCGCCGACACCAGGATTTTCAGTCCTAGATCACAGTCCGTCTAAGTACGCGTAACTGCTTGCCACCGAAAGAGAAGAATCCGACGGCCACGTGCGCTGGAGTGCGCTTGAATACCCTAGAGTGCGCTGGAGTTGGGCACAGTTTGGGCACAAGCCGGTCGGGCTCCCCCACTAGTTTACCCGGTTCGTCGCCGTCGGACGGATTGAGCCAGGGGCACTCTCCTCAAGATACGACTACGTTCATTGTCTCAGGCGTGCCCGCTTTGTTCTTTCCTGTATCGCGGCAAGTACCTCCTCATAGAAGCGTGGATCGTGCCAATAGCTCATGTGGCACAGTCCTGGTAGTAGGAACCATCTTCGGTACTCGTATATCTGTGAGTAGTAGACCAGTCGCGCACTCACAAAGTCCAATAGCGCGTAGACATTTAGCCACCGAATGCCCGAGAGTATCTCGTCAATCTGGCGCCCAGACTCACTCGCTCGACCCCACTCCGCCGGATTCTCCGTGGTGGCAAACTCGACTTTCCACGGGCGCCGGAACCGATTCAAGACATCCAGGATCTCAGCGCGGATCGGCTCGTAGGTCTCTACTCGTGTTCTGAACAAATATAGAATTTTATTGAGCGGAGAGCCAAACGTGATGAACACACGCATGCGCTCCAGATCTCCCACTGTCGTTAGCTGACTGGCTTGCACTTCCTCCTCTTGCTCTTCGACGGGTTCGCTCTCCCGTTCTCGACTCAGGTGTTCATCCACTCGCGCCTCTACCGCCAATCGATTGATGACGTCATACCCGATTACAGACCCCAGCGAATGTCCGGCAATGACAACGCCCTCATAGTCCTCATAGTCCCGCAAAAGCTCCCGCAGCGTCCGCGTTGCTTCCTCTAACACGTCACGCCGCGTCTGTGCGAAGGGCGACGTCTCATCCGTCGTTGTGTAGAGAGCCACATCTCCTAAGTAGTCAACGAGAATCCGCTTCAAGAACAGAAGCGATACTACCGCGAGGACAATTCGCGCAGGAGGTCCCCAACCAATACGTTCGTACACGGTAGCAACGATAGGCGAAACACAAGTGCCGAACTCACAGAGGGGTTTCTGCTGAAGCAGCCAGTGCAGCGCTACGGCGAATAAACTCACACCTAGTAACGATGTTGCTAAAAACGTAGCACGTACGAAGTAACTCCTCAGCAAGGCATTCCAGTGTGCACTATTGCTCGCAGCATCAGAGTAGGCGCGATAGCGTGAGAGTCTTTCGAGTGCCCCGCGTCTCGCTTCATCTCCTTTCGTGATACTTATGACATGACGCCACCAGCGCTCTACTCTCTCTCCCGAAAGGATGTTCATGAGGACAGCCGCAGCTAGGTATCCTCCAGGATCGGCCTGAGGCACGGAGGCTACGGTCAGCCTCACCACCCGAACAAAGTCTCTGAATTGCTGTGGCAATGAGCACAAGAGCGTTCCCAGTCCAATCGAGAGAACCGCCGCCAGAAGGGATGTACCGGCGTCAATCCACGTGAGCGAGTTGAAGTCAACACTGCGGACGCGGACTGTCAGATCGGATGCACTCAGGATTGCGAGTAGAGTCAATGCCACTGGGACGGCAACAATCACGAGAAGGAGCAGCAAGAAGAATCCGATGCTTCTCAACAGTTCTGCACCGAATACTCGGAACAAGTACCCGTTGCCACTCAGGCTCGTAGTGAACAGCGAACGTATCGTGGGCCGGGATTGACCAATCCGCTCCAACAGAAGATGGATGTTCGACGCAAACCCCCGCAGCGGTCGTATCCCAGTTGTGAGGAGCCAGAGCAAGACGGAAAAGATAGAAGTCCGGGCAACCTTGAGGTGAGCCCAGTAAAACTCGTAGATGTCGAGCGTGAGCTCACTATTGTGTCCTTCCAGCCGAACGAAATGCTCAAGCTTGTCAGGACCGACACGCATTAGGTGCTGCGGCGTGGGATTACCCAACTGTGGACGGAGGCCATTCGCAAAGCTGTCGAGTGGCTGAAATCGCTGTTGGCGACCAATACCGTGGATAACTAGAATTGCCACGGCCCTACGTTGGCCCTGCTGTTTCTCTTCACGAGTCGCGGTCTCAGAGTCATTCGCCCGCGCAACAGCTCCAGATCCCTCAAGCATTCTGGATGCCTCCTAGTCTGATCTTTATAACTCTGCTGACGTGGTGGTGAGCTCCATCGTAATGCCGACACGAATGTTCCCGCGGACGCCGACGTTTCCACCACACGTTATCGGCATGGTCCTTCATCACCTCCTGCATCGGCGGCGCCGCATAGCACGCCCGTACCGCGTGATCTTCGTGGGCAATCGGCGGACCAAGCAAGGCCATGATCCCGTCGCCCATGACCTGGTTCACGGTGCCCTCGTACCGGTGGACGGCCTCCATCATGTGCTCGAGCGCCGGGTCGAGAAGTTTGCGAGCCTCCTCGGGATCGCGGTCGGCGAGCAGCTCCATAGAGCCCTTGAGATCGCCAAACAGCACGGTGACCTGCTTGCGCTCGCCTTCCAGTGCAGCTTTCGAGGTGAGGATCTTCTCGGCTAAGTGCTTCGGTGTGTAGGAGTCCGGAGTAGCAAAGCGCGACTCTGCTGCCGCGGCAGCCACGGGATGCGCGCACTCAGGGCAGAACTTTGCCGTCGCCGAAAGCTGCGTACCACAGTTCGAGCAGGTCCGAGCCAGTGGGGTGGCGCACTCCTCGCAGAACTTCGCTTTTGAGGAGTTCTCGTGCCGGCACCGAGGACACTGCATGCGGGAAGGCTCCCAGCGGGTCAAGGCCTGGAACGGTCAGACAGGTGGCGAGAGGGTAGTAGCGCGGATCGAATGGGTCAAGTCCTGGGCCTCACAACTTCAGCGTGGCGCGGAGTTACGGGCAATGAGGGCGAAGAGTAGAACTCCTGTGCTCCTTGAGACCAGCTGTCGATCGGCAAAGACCCGGCGGTCGACGAGAAGCCGAGGCTGCCCCGTAAGTCCTCAGTTTACTGCGCGAGTGCCTATGCTGGAGTGTGCTGGAATGCGCTGGAGTGATCAGGAGTGCGCTGGAATGCGCCTGAGGATTTTCAGTCCTAGATCACAGTCCGTGTAAGTATGCGTAACTGCTTGACACCGAAAGAGAAGCTACCCGCGGCCACGTGCGCTGGAGTGCGCTGGAGTGATCAGGAATGCGCCCGAGTTAGGCACAATTTGGGCACAAACTCGGTCGGGCGCCTACTCGATCACTTAGTCGGCCCGCATCAGGATCTATCCGGGCAGGTGCCTCGGAGGGCCAGGCGAGCGTAGTCCTCGGCCTGGGCGCGGGTGATTTCGCCGTCGTCCATCATGCCGGTGAGGGCGATGGCGAGGGCTTCGCGAGCAGCGTGCGACCCCTCTAAAGCAGCGTCTTGAACGTTCCCGTCGACTTCACATACTGGATGATCTTGATCGTAAAACGCTTCTCGGTTGCCAGCTGCGCGATGTCCTTAATCTTCTGCCGGAATTGGGATACATCGCCGTCGCCCAGCAAGATCAGATGGACCTCTTTTTTCGCGGCCAGCACCGGCTTGTTCGGGCCTGTAGAGAGTACGATCTTGATATTCTTTTTTTCGAACACGGTCGGGTTCATTTTCGTAAGCCATTCATCCATACGATCGCCCAAATAGTTGCGGTCTATGTTCCTCAGTCCCCCCTTTGGTTCGTAAGACTTTATCGAAATCAGGTCGGGGTCGTAGAAAGTGGTGACGTACTTGCCGCCCGCTCTCGAGACGCTGAACCTAGCCCCTTGCTTATAGGCATCGTAACCCTGGAAATAGTCAGGAAGGCCTACGTAGCCCTGATACTGGAGGTTCTTTTCAATATAGGTGTCCTCGATGAAGAAACCGCGCACCCAGGTGCCTTGCTTGCGCGCGAAGCCCAATGAACGAGCGCCGTCAAGCTGTTGCATCTTGACTTCGACCGTGTTGGCCAGATCCTTCAAGCGATCGTAGTCCCTTTCGCCCACGGTCCCGCTCTGGTAGAGATTGTCGATGAATATTTGGAGATCTTGCGCCACCCCGTTCCGAATCACATTCACTGCGAGCTTGTTGCTCAGTCTGTTCTTGTTCAGTTCAAATAAGAACTCCTCGCCAGGGTACAAGGCTTGCAGCTCATTCCTCAGGTCGAATACCTCGAACATCGATTCGATCAGGAAATCCTCTTCGCCGAGGAAGACGACTGAAGCGAAGAGAAGGAAGAGAGGAACGAGGCTGTTCAACTGGCTTAGGGTCTTGGCATCGCTAGAAGACCCCGGCCCGTTCGATCTCTGGTCTTTCCCCTTCGGGGGCGCTTTTTCCGGCGGCTTCTTTTCCGGAGGCTTCTTTTCCGGGGGTTTCTTCTCCGGAGGTTTCTTTGGCGGAGGCTGGTCGATGATGTCCTTCTGGCAAGCGAGGCTAGCGGCGAGCCAGGTCGGATAGAAGCCCGATGTGGCATCGGCCTGGGGAGGTGGCTTCTCGCCCCACTTTGCCGTGATGGACTTTATTCCGGCCTCGGTGCAGTAAAACCACTCCTCATATCCCGTCGGCAGGGGCGGCGCGGGTTTGCAATCGGTGGTGCTGCGCGAGCACGGGTCAATCGGACGCGGCACCGGTGGCTTGGGCTTGTCCTGTTTGACGTCGGGAACCTGGTATTGCGGGATGGGCGGGGCAGGCACTTTCTTCCGCTTAACGTTGAATGTGATCCGCGTTGTCCTCCAAAACGGCGGCCCGCTCGTCCGCTCCCAGTCGTATTGCGGCAGAATTTCGATTTTGCGGCCTTTCTCAAGGTTCATACTAACGGGCTGCTGCATCATCTCCTTCCAAGCGGAGACGAGAGACTGATTGTCGTCGAGCAGTTCGTTTTCCCTGCCTTCCTGTACGCAGGTTCGGATGACTTTCTTTACTTCTTTCATGAAAAGCTGGAAGTTGGGCTGTTCGTAAAAGGTCATAACCCCGGTACACCGCGAGGGTTGCTTCGGCAGTGTCCTGGTCATCCGGTTGTAGGTGCCTCTATCTTCGGTGCCGGCGCCCATGTTCAGACCCTAGGAAAAACTCCGGAATCCCAGCGGCCTATTGGTCGCCCGTGGGAATAACGAAGCCGTTGCCACCTTCGATGAGAATCTTCTTGTCGATGTGCGGGTCACCACGCTCGCCGGCGAGGATGCGGGCAACCTGACGGAGATTGTTGATGGCGTCGCCTCTTACTTTCTCCTGGGCGTCCTTGACGTCGATCATGCGGTGGTCGAGCTTGAACTTTTCAAGGAGAGTGTGCTCGGCGGGCAAGGCTTCGATGAACAACGAGTTCGTCGGAACGATCAGGACGTCGTCACCTCTGGTCGGGTCGGTGAGGATCGTCCGATAGAGAGTCTGCAACGTCGGCAACAAGGATTGAAACTCATCGTCGGTGAGCTTTTTCTTCAGGCAGCAAACGTATTCGGAGAATTCATCGAGCGACCAGTTGACGGGATCCGAAGGATCGGCGAGCTGCCCGGTGGCCTGATCGATGTAGGGATCCATCATGAAATCCGTAAGCGCATTCGATTGATACAGCGGGAAGATCGCGTAGTTGCCCTTGAAGCCGAGCAGGTTGCCGACATCGGCGACCTCGGAAAGCGGCTTATACGTGATGTTGTTGTTGAACTTGGTGACCGATTCCAACGGAAACACCTTAGCGTCCCGCCCGCCGAACCGTGCAAGCGCCTGATGGGGAGGCGCCACGGCCGTGGCGATCGGATGATCAAAATCGATTCGAAAGCCGCGGTTCGTGTGGGTGAGGTCCGGAACCGGAGTGTTGTGCAGGCGGAAGAAACGCTGATCAGGAGGCTCGTGTGTCAAGATCGCCTGCATGTAATACATGATGTTGTCCTTGACGTGGACCTTGAGGCGAGCAATCTCGGTCAGGTGATTGTTGTGCTCGCGCAGCGCCTTGGTGTAGGTCTCTGTCAACGCGTTGAGGGCAGTGACCTCGCGTTCGAGGCGGAAAGTGAGGTCACGAACCTGGTTGGCAGCCTCGTCGGCGCGCTCCTGCATCGCCTGCCGGTTGCTATCGTTCTGGCTCGAATCCCCACCGAAAATAAACTTGCTGACATCATCGACCACACTGCCGGCGATGTTTTCGACCGCGCCGAGAATGCCCCCGGAGCTTGCGCCCGATTTTTGGTAAACCGCCTGATCCATCAAGGCCCTTTGCGTAATCGCCTGCTGGCTGGCGATAGCCAATTCCTGTCGAAGCTGGCCGACAATGCAGCGCTGCTGATTGACATTCGCCTTCATCTCGGCAATGGCGATTTCCTCGCCGGCGGTCTGCGCCAGGCCGTCGAGGGTCGCGAGGAAGGAGTCGTCGAGAATCGTGCGCTTCAGAATCCAGTCGTGGCGCACGAGCCAGGCCTGATCGATGTCCTGCGGATTCGGGAACTCCTGAGCGACCAGAACAACCGGCTGAACGCGATAGAGACGCTCGTAGAGGCGATAGCGGCGCTGCAGTTCATAGAAGAGGAATGTGACGGCAATTTCGTCGTTGGGGTTGGTGATTTCGGTGGTCTCCACCGATTCGAATTCGTGCGTTTCTTCAGTGTTGATCTCAGTGGTCTTTTCCTGCTTGAACTCCTGAGATGCTTTGAAGACGGCCTCGTGGAAAGACTTCTTCACGTCGTCGGAGGACTTGGCCGCATCGAGTTTGAAGCTGGTGGTGGCGGTGTCGCTGCCCACCTCGTAGTCGCCTTTGGCTTCGTTGGAAAACGAGAAGCTGGTGTTCGTCGAGGCCTTCGTGGCGATCTCCTGCTCGGCGCGATTGGTTTCGCTCGTCTCCTGCTTCAATACTCGCAGGTTGTTCTCGAGTTCCTTCTGCGTTCGTTTCTTGACGGTCTTGCGCGTGATCACGACCTTCTGCGTCTGTTTAGGCGCAAGAGGGATGGACTTGACGAGCGCTCCCGCCTGATAGCTCAAGGGCGTCCAAATCTGGCGGTACGTATTGAGAATGCCAAAATTGACGCTCCGCTCTTTGGCGTTGGCCGCATAGACGGTGAAGTTGTAGTTTTCTAGGAGCTTCTTGTTGAGCGCCTGGAGGAGAGCGGGGAGACGCTCGATGGGATCCTCAATCGCGATTGGATTGACGGAACTGACCCGGTGGTCGCGGACGACGGCGTCTGCAGCATACGGACAGCTTGCCGCTTGAAGCGCTGAAGTGACCGCACTCAAGGCGCCACCAAGCAGCCCACCGAACCCAGAGCCGGTCGAAGTGACGGTGACACCGCCCTCCGGCGCGCCGTCACGATGGTCGCGGACATTGGCGCTCGGCGCCGCGTTGGCCTTCACCACCAACCCGCCTTCCGCGATCAAGGTGCGAAGCGGATCGATGTTCTGGTAATCGGGGTGATCCGGGTTGCCGCCCAAGCCGACGATCGTCTCGTAGGCGTTCTGCGCGAGATCCAATATTCCTTGATCAATGGCTTCCTGCCAGACGTAGTCAAAGGCAATCTGAAGGTTGTTGAAGTCATGAAAGGCCGGAACGTCGGCAGGGCTCGGATCAAACGTGAAGGACTGGATGCTGCTTTGCACCGAGTCACGGGTGGCGACGGGCATCAAACCGACGACAAGCTGTTCCTCGGGAGCCGTGAGCGGCTCCGTCAAGCGGGCCAGGTAGCGCGGGATATCGTCATTGGTGATCGTGGTGACAGTGGGTCCGGGCGCCGGGGGTGGCTGGTCCGGGGGAGCCGCCGGGGACGAGTCCAGGATCGCACTCGTGCAATCCACGCTGGGAGTCGAAGGCTGGCATAGCGGCAAACGGTCGATTGCTTGAAGAAAGGTTGTGCCCCCGCTCTGGCCGTCGTTCTTCAGCGCTGCAACCGTGGCGCTCGGCACCGTTCCGTCGGCACCGACCTGAGTGCGAAGCTGGTTGACTTGATCAGAAGTCAGCGAAATGTAGCCGCGAGCGGGCGCGCGCTTCGTTGGATCGTCCGAATTCACGACGTTCTGGACGCTTTGCTGCACTGCGGCGGAGGCTTTCGTGAAGACGCTGTCCCCGGCGGCCACAAAACGATCCGGATTCAAGGGCGAGGAGGGGAGCTTGGAGAGGGAGTTGACGAGCGTAGGCTTGAAGGTCGACTTGAAGTTCGCAAAGCGAGTGCGGTGCGCATCGACAAGCTGCTTAGCGGCCGTGACGGCGCCATCGAGAATATTGTTTTGCTGCTTGACGACGGCGTTGAGCTTGCCCACGACGTTCTGGGCCGATTCGGCCTCGGGAGAAGCAGGGACGGGGATACCAAATTTCTGCAGCAGGTCCGTGCTCAGGCGGACGATGTACTGCTCGGTGCGTCCGG
>Ga0070708_100004449_pt1 | contig 11022 bp, 10 predicted proteins | sample KBSK5503metaG_FD_65469 | JGI IMG/M metagenome (GOLD analysis project Ga0070708, IMG submission 65469) | Corn, switchgrass and miscanthus rhizosphere microbial communities from Kellogg Biological Station, Michigan, USA - KBS K5-50-3 metaG | ecosystem: Host-associated > Plants > Roots >...
AGATCGTCGTCGGGGCCGAGCTCTTCGAAGTCGCCGGCGGGCCCGTGCTCGCCGTGACACCGGCATCGGCGTGCGCCTCTACGGACGCGATCGCGTCGGTAACCGGGCATCGCCGCGTCCGGCCCATCGCCAAGGCGCGAGTCACCACGTACACCGGTTTCATCGCCGACTGGCTCCCACCAGTCGGTCACGAACGCCCGAGCCGCGCGTTGATAGATGGATCTCTGCTCGACGTCGACGTCCTGTATGCGGCCGGAGGCGACCCCGGCGTGATGCTGATCATGCGCTCCGTCGACCTGCTCCGCGCAACGGCCGCAACACCGACTTCCTTGGCCGTAGCGCCGGAGTCCGTGGCCATCTCGGACGCGGTGGCGTCAGCGGGCTGACATAGCCCGGGTATCGCTGCGGGGCTCCCCGCCCGCGAGTAGCATCCGGTATGTGCTCCGGCGATCCTCCGTAATCCTCGGCGTCCTGCTCATGCTCAGTCTCCCGGCCGGCGCGCAGACCGGCGACGACGTCTCCGCGCGAGTGGTCTCGTTTTCCGGGTGGGCCGCGCCGGACCGGCCGCTGGCGCTGTCGATTGAGGTTCGCAACTCCGGCTCAACGGCGCTGACCGATGTCGCGGTTCGCTTGACGATCTTCGAGCGCGTCCACAGCCGCTCGGCACTGCGCGCGTCGCTCGACGGCAACCCCTCCGGGGGGACTCTGGCCTTGACGACCGAGCAACTCGATCAGCAGATCGATCCCGGCGGCTCCGCCACGATTCCCATCCAGCGCGACCTCGGGTCTCTCGCGACGTCGTTCCGCTCCGGTCGCGGGCAGAGCGGCGTCTACCCGCTCGGGATCTCCGTCGAGGTCGGAGGCAGATCCGTGGTCGAGCGCTCCAGCGCGATCGTGTTCCTCGCGAATCCGCCGGACGCGAGGCTAAACCTCGTCTGGGTGATGCCCGTCCACGACCTGCTCGCCGGCGACGCGTTCGGCGTCTACAACCGAACGCTTCTTGCCCGGGAGCTCGCCCCGACCGGACGCCTCCCGGCGATTGCGGACCTGTTGATAGCGCACGCGGGGTCGCCGCTCACACTCGCGCCTTCCGGCGTTGCGGCGGATCAGCTGCTCGACGTCACCGACGGCTTCCCCGTTCGCGGAGGACCCGACGCGGCGGCGACTGACCCGCTGGCGAAAGCGGCGAGCGAAGTGCTCGCTCGTCTGCATTCGGCGTTCGCCTCGACCGCATTCGAGATCGCATCGTCGACGTACGCGCGCGCGGGTCTCGCGACACTCGTCGCCAACGGGCTATCGCTCGACGCGGGACGACAGGTAACCGTCGGGCGCGAACGAGTCGCGTCGGTCTTCGGTCGCGTTCCCGACCCTGGCCTCTTCGTCGATGGCGGTTTCGGAGCCGACGCGCGCAGCGCCCGGACCTACGCGGCGGTGGGAGCGAAGACCCTCGTCCTCGATGAAGCCGTACTCCACAACCGGATCGAGGGCCGGTTCGGTCCGGATCGCGTCGTCGACGTCCACTCGGCGAACCTGGACTTCGACGGACTCCTCGTCGACTCCCCGATCCGCAGCAGGCTTGAGCTGCCGTCCCAGGACCCGGTTCTCACCGCGATGGGTGTGACCGCCGAAACAGCGGCGTCGTATTTCGAGTTGCCGGCGCTCGCAGCCGGCCGGATGCTCGTCGTCGCGACCGCGTCAACGCCCGATCCTGCGATCGCCGCGCCGCTTCTCGACGCATTGTCTCAGGCACCGTGGATACGGATGCGAACGGCGTCCGACGCGGACGCCGATCCCCAGCTCCGTCCCGCAGGAGACCAGCAACAATTCGGAGTCGCTGCGCCCGTGAACAACCCCCGATTCGCTCAGAGCCTCGCGACTCGATCGCAGGTCGACGCGCTCGGCCGGGTGATCCTAGGTCCGAGCGCGACGGAGGAGCTCGCGCGTCTCAACCGCATCATCCTCGCCTCCGAGTCGGCCGACTATGACCAGGACCAGAGCACGGCGGTGTCCCTGGCGCGAGGGGCGCGCAGCCGGGCGCAACGACACCTGGAACTGATCAAGGTGCCCCCACGCCGCGTCACGCTGACGGCGCGTGGCGGGCAAGTGCCGGTGACGGTCGTGAACGAGACGGGGTACACGATCCGGGTGCGCGTCCGGCTAGATTCGCAGAAGGTCAAGTTCCCCACCGGAGACGCGCGGGTGATCGAGATCCCGGGCAAGGACCACGCGGCTTCACTGGGCACGATCGCCTTCGGACTCGAGGCGCGTGCCGCCGGATCCTTCCCGATCATCGTGCGACTCGAGACACCCGACGGCCACTACGTGATCGGGAGCGGTCAGATCCTCGTCCGCTCCACTGCGGTGAGCGCGGTCACGTTCATGGCGACTGCCGGCGGAGTCATCTTCCTCGTCGGAGCCTGGGCCCGGCGAACACTGTCGCGCCGCCCGAAGAGCCCCGCCGCATCTTGATACCATCGCCCGAGATGGCAGCGTCGCCCTCCGGGCCCCCATCCGACCCCATAACCGGCGAGCTCGATCCCGGTTCCGCGGCGACCCCGCCGACCTCGCTGACGCGCGCGACCGCCGTGATGAGTGTCGGAACGGCGCTGTCGCGCATCACTGGTTTCCTACGGCTTGCGGTGATCGCGTGGGCGATCGGAGGCGTCGAATCCAAGCTACCCGACACGTACAACCTCGCCAACAGCATGCCGAACATCGTCTACCAACTCATCCTCGGCGAGATCCTCGCGACGCTGTTCGTCCCCATCTTCGTGGACTACCTGACGACGAGAGCGAAGGACGAAGCATGGAGACTCGCGTCCACGATCCTCAACCTCGCGATCATCATCGCAACCGGAGTGAGCGTCGTCGCTGTGGTGCTGGCACCGTGGATCATCAAGATCTACACGTTCCGGCTTCACGGCCAAGATAGGATCGCGCAAGAGCATGTCGGCGCCTTCTTTTTGCGGCTCCTGCCCCCTCAAATGATCTTTTACGCGGCGGGGGCGGTGCTCACCGGGCTGCTGAACGCGCACCGCCGCTTCGCCGTTCCGATGTTCGCACCGCTGCTCAACAACGTGATCGTGATGGCGACGTTCATCGCGTTCCGCGTCATCCACGGCCACGAAGTACCTACCCTCACGAACCTGTCGACCGCCGACCAGCTTCTCCTCGCAGGCGGAACCACGCTCGGCGTCATCGCGATGACGGTGGTCCTGTGGCCGTTCGTGCTCCGCCTGAAGGATCAGCGCTACAGCGCCCGCGAGCTCGACTGGCGGAATCCCGCGATCCGTCACGTCGGCACGCTCGCGAAGTGGTCGCTCGCGTACGTGGTCGTCAACCAGATCGGGCTCTGGATCGAATTCGCGCTCGCCAACGGCGTTCGGGGAGGCGTCACCGCTTATCAGAACGCCTTCATCCTCTACCAGCTCCCATACGGTATCTTCGCCATCAGTATCTTCACGGCGCTGATCCCGACGATGTCGGAGCATCACGTGCGCTCCGACGTCGCTGCGTTCCGGAACGATCTCTCACTCGGCCTGCGGACGACCCTGTTCATCATCGTTCCCGCCACGGCCGGGTTCGTCGCGCTGTCGCAGCCCATCGTGCGGTTGCTACTTCAGCACGGCGTCTTCGGTCCCCGGTCGACTCAGCTCACCGCCGACACCTTCGTCCTGATGTCGATCGGGCTCCCGGCCTTTGCGATCTTCCAACAGCTGATGCGCGCGAGCTACGCTCGTCAGAACACGAAAACGCCCTGGATCGTGAACAGCATCTCGGTGGCGTTCAACATCGCAGTCAGCGTGCCGCTGTTCCTGCTGATCAGCGTGCCGGGCCTCGGGCTCGGTCACGCGCTCGCGTACATCTTCTCGGCGATCCTCGCCGGTGCGGTTTTGCGGCGACAGCTCGGAGCGATCGACGGCGCGCGATTGCTCTCCTCGGGAATCCGGATCTTGATCGCCGCCGCAGCGTCCGGCGCCGGGGCGTGGCTGTTCGCGCGGGGACTCGCCCCGGCGGGCGACGTCCCGGCGCTCGGACCTCAACTCGTTCAAGTCGGGGGCGCGATCGTCGTTGGACTCGGGATCTACGCCGGGCTCGCGTGGGCTTTCCGCCTCGATGAATTCCGCCCGCTGCTGCGGATGGTGGGAGCACCTTTCTCCCGGCGCCGCGCGGAGGCATAACGATGAGGAGGATCTTCGCCTTGGATCGACGCGGATCCGACGGTGAGCGCGGCGATATCGTTCTCGGCTGGCTGGTCAAGCTCGTAGTCACGCTCGCGATCGTCGGCGTAGTCATCTTCGAGGCCGGAGCGGTGATCTTCGCACACATCGGCGCCGACACCGCGGCCAACGACGCCTCCGGGGAGGCGGCCATCGCATACTCGCACGCTCAAGATGCCAAAGCTGCCGAAGCAGCCGCACGATCGTCTGCCGAGATGAACGGCGCGAAGCTCATCGCCTTCTCCGTCAGCGCCGACGGCAAGAACGTCCAGGTGACCGTGGAAAAGACCGCATCGACGCTGTTGCTGCATCGGTTCTCGGCGACGCGCTCGTGGGCCGTGGTGCGGACGACGCGACAGCGACCGGTGCCTCAGTGACGATGGACATCGCACGCGGCGACACGATCGGCGACCGCTACGAGGTACAGCGAAAAGGCTGGGACACCGGGTGCGGGGCGATCTGGATCGCGTTCGACAAGATCCTCGAGCGTCCGGTCTTGATCGAGACCTTCCCGGACGCCGACCCTGCCGCCGTGGGCCGCGCGGTCGCGAGGACCGCGCAGATAACTCACCCGGGGCTGTGTCAGATCTACGACATGAGCGTCGAACCGCCGGGGATCGTCTTCGAGCTCGCCGCCGCCGGACGGCTCGCCGATCGAAAAGACGGAGCGGCGCCACCGGCCCAGGCGGCGAAGATATGCTCGCAACTCGCCGCCGCGATCGCAGCCTTGCACGAACGCGGCGTTCCTCACGGATCGATCGGTCCGTCGACCGTTCTGTTCGACGAGGAAGGCCGCCCGAAGCTCGCGCCGGCGGGGGTATCGGAGGAGCTCGGTGATCGAGCGACGCCGGACGCCTACCGGCCCGCCGGGCAACCGCACACCGACGAGAGCGCCGACCGGTACGCGCTCGGCGCCGTCGCGTATCGACTCTTCACCGGACAGGAGCCCTCGTCCGACGCGCCGCCTGCCCGCACGGCGAAACGCGGCATCCCGCCCGAGGTGGACGCCTTGCTGTCGCGAGCGCTCGCTCGCGACGTCGCGACCCGGCCGTCGTCGGAGGAGTTCCGCCGCGTCATGGGGCCGATCGCCGCGGCGGAACCGGCAGAGCGCGGCCCGGGCTTCTTCCACCAGGAGGCGAGTTGGCTCATCGCGGTGGTGTTGCTCGTCGCGCTCGCCGTCGCCGCGATCACATTCGGGGTCCGCAAAGTGATCCAATCCTCGGGAACACCCAAGACGCCGGAGGCGACGGCCACTACGGTCGCGTATCAAACCACCGTTACCGACTTCGATCCCCCGCCGGGCAACGGGCAAGAGCATCACGACGAGGTCGGCTTCGTCATCGACGGCCTCGACACCGCGTGGTCGACGGTGGGCTACAAGACGGCCGCGTTCGGCGGCGCGAAGAGAGGCGTCGGCTTGCTGTTCGACCTCGGCGACGCGCGATCGGTCGGACGAATCCAGGTTCGAACGCCGGATCCGGGGTGGACGGCCGAGTGGCGATACTCCGATGCGAGAGGTTCGCGGGCGGACGACTTCACCAAAGCAACGGAGTTCACCGCGAGCGGTGAGCCTGTGACGTTTGGGACGCCGATCAAAGCGCGCTACTGGCTGCTCTGGATTACCCGCCTCGTCAACAGCGGGAACGGGGGCCCTTTTCCGTGGCAAGCGCAGGTCACCGAGGTCCAACTCTTCCCGCGATAGGGCCGGGAGCCGACGGTATAGACTCCGCCGAGATGCGAGTCCGCATCGCCGACGACGCCGACCGCGACGGCTATAACGCGTTCGTCGCGTCGTCTCCGCTCGCCGACGTATTGCAATCGTGGGAGTGGGGAGAGGTGAAGCGGCGCTCGGGCTGGACCCCGCGAAGGTTCCTCGCCGAAGACGGCGAACGTGTGGTTGCGGCCGCGCAGGTGCTCGGACGCCGGCCGGTGCGCGGCGCGCCGCGACTCCTTTACGCGCCGCGCGGCCCGGTGGTCGAAGGGGTACGCGCCGACGTTCTCTCCTCACTGGTCGGCGAGATCAAGGCGCAAGCCGGCGACGCGTTCGTGCTCAAGAGCGACCCGCCGGTTGAAGAAGGCTCACCCGACGCCGGAGCGTTCGTGCAAGCCGGTTTCCGCATCGCGCCGGCCGCCGGCTTTGGTGGGGTGCAGCCGAAAGCGGTCATGGTGCTCGACCTCGCGCCGGACCTCGAGAAAATCTTCGGGGGGTTCCACTCGAAGTGGCGGTACAACGTCCGTCTCGCCGAACGCAAGGGCGTCGAAGTGACGCAGGTTACTCGCGCGGACCTTCCGGCTTTCTACGATCTACTCGTCGAGACCGCGCACCGCGACGGCTTCTTCATCCGAGGTAACTCCTATTTCTCCGACCTCTTCGATTGCCTCGAGCCTTCTGGGCTGATCGCCATGTTCCACGCGCGCTTCGAAGGCGAGCTGATCGCCGGTGCGATCTGCATGGGGTTCGGGGGGAGGCTCACGTATGTCTACGGCGCGTCGTCGAACGACCACCGCAACGTGATGCCGAACCATCTCATGCAGTGGCACATGATCCGCTGGGCGAAGGAGCACGGATACGCGATCTACGACTTCCGCGGTGTGTCCCCGGTGCGCGACGGCAAACCCCTCGATCCACACATCGCCGGTCTCAATCGCTTCAAGGAGGGCTTCGGCGCTCGCTACGTCGAGTACGCGGGGACGTTCGATCTGCCGCTCCGGCCCGTCCTCTATCGCGCGTGGCGATGGGGCTCCCCGGTCGCGATGTCGGCGCTCAAGCGTCTCCGACACGGCCGAGCGGCACCCGGCGAGGACTGACGGGGCCGATGGGAACCGAGCGGACGACCTGGGTCGAGGTATCTCGCAGCGCCTTGCAGTCGAACTACACCGCGGTGCGCACACACGCGGGTACGCCTGTTTGCGCGGTCGTCAAGGCCAACGCGTACGGATGCGGGCTCGTCGAGTGCGCGCTCATGTTCCATCGCGCGGGGGCCCGGATGCTCGGCGTGACCCGTCTCGAGGAGGCGCGCGAGCTCCGCGACGCCGGTGTGGCGGCAGACGTGCTCATCCTGGCGCCGCCACCCCGCGAGCTCGTGGCGGAAGCAGTCTCCAAGAACTGTGCGGTCGTGATCGCGGACGGGACGGACATCGAACGGTACGCGGAAGCGGCGCGAGCTGCGGGACGCCCGGCGCGGATCCATCTCAAGGTCGACACCGGCATGGGCCGGCTCGGCGTCCGGCCCGAACATGCGCCGGGGGTGGCCTCGCGCATCGCCTCTTCGCCCGACCTTGCGCTCGAAGGCGTCTGGACGCACTTCGCCGAGGCGGCCGGGCCATCGGGCCGTCCCCAGCTCGACCGCTTCCTTTCGGTACGTGCCGCGCTCGGCCGATACGCGCCGCGAGCCATCTTGCACGCAGCGAACTCTTCGGCGACGCTCGCCTTGCCCGCGTCGCGGCTCGACATGGTGCGCGTCGGAACCCTCCTCTACGGCATGGATCCGGTCGGCGCGCGTGCGCCGTTCCCGCTCGTCGACCCGTTCGCGTGGCACGCTACCGTTGTGGCCGTGCGAGACCTGCCCGCCGGCGCGACGGTCGGATACGGGAGCGAGTGGCGCGCGAAGGCGCCGGTGCGCGTCGCGACCCTCGCCGTCGGCTACGCGGACGGTTTCTCACTCGAGCCCGCCGCACGAACCGAATCGGTCCTCGAAGCAGCGCGGGCGGGCGGACGCGTCGCAGCTGTGGCGCTGGGACGCCGTCCGACGCCGAGGTTCGTGTGGTTCGGCAAGCGTACCGCCCGGGTCGTCGGCCGGATCGGGATGCAAGAGACGACCGTGCGCGTGGACGGGATCGAGGGCGTTCGCGTCGGTTCCGTCGCGCGTCTTCCCGCGCGCCGCCCGCTCGTGGGAGCGCACATCGAACGCGTCTTCGTCCCGTGAGCGAGCTCACCGACTCCGAACTGCTTGAGCGCGTCCGGGGCGGCGACGAGGCGGCGTTCGACGAGATCGTCGAGCGGTACGAGCGCCGAGTGTTCGCGATCGCGGTTCGCATCTGCCGGCATCACGAGGACGCGCGCGACGTTACCCAAGACGTGTTCATCACGGCGATGCGATCGCTCAGATCGTTCCGCGGGGACGCGAAGATCTCGACCTGGCTGCATCGCGTCACCGTCAATGCCTCACTCGATCTGGTCCGCCGTCGCCGGCGCCGGGAAGGGCCCGAACTCGAAGAGCTGTGTGACCGCCCGGACGCCGGGCCGGGCCCGGAAGTCGCGGCGATCGAAAGCGTCCGGGCACGAGAAGTCCATTTGGCGCTCGGCCGGATCCCGGCGGAACAACGGGCGGTGATTGCGCTGCATGACCTGCAAGGTCTGGACTACTCGGAGGTCGCAGCGGTGCTCGAGGTTCCTCTCGGAACGGTCAAAAGCCGCATCCACCGGGCCCGGCTCGCGCTCGCTCACGAGCTGGGACACCTCAAGGAGACGGAACAAAGCGACGATCCCGAGCCTCTAAGGTAGGTGAGCACCATGCCGCACGACGAGCTCGACCAGCTTTCCGCCTACATCGACGGCGAGCTGGACGATGCCGCGCGGGCGCGCCTCGATGCGCACCTGCCATCGTGCGCCGAATGCAGCGCGACGCTCGACGGGCTCCGCGCGACGCTCGCCGATCTCAAGACGCTGCCCGATGAAGCCCCGAGCGAGCAGGACTCGTGGGCGATCCGCGGCGCGATCATGCGCGCGCGCAAGCCTGTACACCGGTGGCAGCGGTTCGGGTTCGCCGCGGGAACGGCCGCGGCCGCTTTGGTCGCGATCGTTGCGGTCACGCACCAGAGCCCGAGCTCGAGCAGCGCAACGGCATTTCAGGCGCAGCCCGTATCGCCGGGCGTTCCGGTCTTCTCCGTCGGTCAGAACTTCGACCAGTTCTCCGCGCAGACCCTGCTACTGGAAGTGTCGGGCAAGGTCCCGGCCGGCAAGGTCCTTACCGCTCCGGCTTCCCGCGCCAACGCCACCGCCGCGTATCCACAACTGGCCGCCGGGGGGGCGGGCTCCGTATCAGAGGGTGGGCCGAGTCAGGATGCCACCCAAGTCGCTCCTCAAGCGGTGCCGTCGGCGGAGCTAAATCGTTGCGTCGACGTGGTGCGGCGCTCGCAACAAGAGTTCCTCGACCCGATGCGCTACGAGCTCGCGACCTTCGACGGCACCGCGTCCTTCTTCTTGTTCTTCCGCGCGTCGGATCGCGTCCAGTTGTGGGTCGTGTCTCGAGATCCGAAGCACTCCTGCGACCTCCTGTTCTTCGCTCAGACGCACTAGCCCGGCGAAGCATCCACGGGAAGGTCCGGCGCACCTCCTGCGTTAGAATCCTCGGCGCTTCCCCCTCGAAGGAGCTTCGTTTTGGCTGAGAACATCATCGTCGTCGGCTCCGGCCCGGCCGGTCTCACTGCCGCCCTCTATAGCGCGCGCGCGAACCTCGATCCGTTGATCGTCGAGGGCGCGGCGCCGATGGGCCAGCTCATGCTGACCACGGAGGTTGAGAACTACCCAGGCTTCCCCGACGGCGTCCTCGGCCCCGAGCTCATGGAGAAGTTCCGCGGCCAGGCCGAGCGATTCGGCGCGAAATTCATCACCGCCGACGCGACGCGGGTCGACCTCTCGCGACGTCCGTTCGTGGTCGAGGTCGGAGAGGCGACCTACGAGGCGCGCGCGCTGATCGTCGCCACGGGCGCGACCGCGCGGATGCTCGGCGTGCCGGGCGAGCGTGAATACCTCGGGCGCGGCGTCTCCACCTGCGCGACGTGCGACGGCTTCTTCTTTCGCGGAGTGCCGCTCGTCGTCGTCGGAGGGGGCGATAGCGCGATGGAAGAGGCGAACTTCCTGACGCGCTTCGCGTCGAAAGTTACGGTGGTGCACCGCCGGGACGCGCTGCGCGCATCCAAGATCATGCAAGAGCGAGCGTTCGCGAACGACAAGATGGACTTCATCTGGGACTCGACGGTTTCCGACGTCCGCGGCGCCGACGGGAAAGTGACCACGCTCGGTCTGCGCAACCTCAGGACCGGAGAGGCCGGCGATATCGACGTCGGCGGTCTCTTCGTCGCGATCGGCCACGACCCGAACACGGCGCTGTTCAAAGGTCAGCTCGAGTTGAACGACGCCGGTTACATCAAGGCGCGGCACCCGTACACCGCGACAAGCGTGGACGGCGTATTCGCGTGTGGAGATGTCGTCGACCACATCTACCGGCAGGCGATCACCGCCGCCGGTATGGGGTGCTCCGCGGCGATCGACGCAGAACGCTGGCTCGAGGCCCAAGGCCACTGAGCCCGGCGTGCCTCCCTACGACGGCGGCGACGCCATCGGAGGTGACGTGCTCGGTCCCTTCGCGACCGGTCCCATCTTCTTGCGCACCACGATCAGATAGACGATCGCGACGAGCCAGCCCAGCCCAAGGATCCAACCGACGACCAAGCCGATGATCCAACCGGTCTTGTCGGATTTCCCCGCGATCGCTCGAGGGAATTGCTCCGGCGGCCGCTGGATCAGATCCACGATCGCCCAAACCGTGGCCCCGAGCCCTCCGATCACGATCAAAACGAGTAGCGCCCCAACCCCAGCCATCGGCACCTCCTTCGCAGGCCCGCCCGCCTGCAACTGTTCCGCTTAGAGCCGCCCGCCGGCGCCCTGACGTTCCGTCGCGTCCTGCCGTCGCTCGACCGGATAGCGAGTCCGCAGCCAGTCATTCACCCCGAGCGCAGCGATCATCGTGACGATGCTGGAGGAAAACGTCACGAGCGCTCCGACGAACCCGCTCAGGGT
>Ga0070708_100004450_pt1 | contig 11022 bp, 8 predicted proteins | sample KBSK5503metaG_FD_65469 | JGI IMG/M metagenome (GOLD analysis project Ga0070708, IMG submission 65469) | Corn, switchgrass and miscanthus rhizosphere microbial communities from Kellogg Biological Station, Michigan, USA - KBS K5-50-3 metaG | ecosystem: Host-associated > Plants > Roots >...
TCACGTACGATCAACGTACGCTCGCTCCTCGCCTCGCCCGTCTCCTTGCGCTGACCACGGCTGAGCGCGCGAGACCCCCCGAGAGCGACCCGTGATGCGCGCCGATCGCTGCGTTGCCGCCGTCGGGTCGTCGGTCACGTACCATCGACGTACGCTCCCTCCTCCCCTCCGGCCGCGCCTTGCGCTCGACGCGCCTGAGCCGGCGAGGTCGCTCCTGATCCGCGCTCCAGCGAACAAGGCCGCGAGACCCCCCGAGAGCGACCCGTGATCCGCGTGCGTCGGTTCGTGCCGCCCCTGCTGCGGGAGGAGCAGTTCCGGCGGTTCTGGATCGGGCAGACGATCTCCGTGTTCGGTGACCAAGTGACGCAGCTGGCGCTGCCGATCGTGGCCGTCCTGATCCTCGGCGCCGATCCGACGCAGATGGGGCTGTTGACCGCGATCGGCCTGCTTCCGCACCTGCTGTTCTCCCTACCGGCGGGTGTCTGGCTGGATCGGGTGCACCGGCGCCGGCGGCTCATGATCCTCGCCGACATCGGCCGAGCGATCGGCATCGCGGCGATCCCCGTGCTGTACCTGTCGGGCGGGCTGAGCCTGACCGCCGTCTTCGTCGTCGCGTTCCTGGTGGGGACGCTGGCGGTCGTCTTCGACATCTCCTGGAACACGATCTTCGTTGCCATCGCGAAGCGCGAGCAGTTCGTCGAGGCGACGGCGCTGCTCAACGGCAGCCGCTCATTGGCATCCGTCGCCGGCCCGGCCATCAGCGGCATCCTCATCCAGCTGTTCAAGGCGCCGTTGGCACTCGTCGCGGATGCCCTCTCGTTCCTCGGCTCGGCGTTCTTCCTGAGCCGCGTCTCCGCGCCGGAGCCACCGATCGAGCACGAGCCCGGCACGATCCGCCAGCAGCTGACCTCGGGCCTATCGTTCGTCTTCCGCGACTCGATCATGCGGCCCACGATCCTGGCCGCTGCGACGCTGAACCTGTTCAACTTCTGCTTCCAGGGCCTGTTCATCCTGTACGCGACCACGTACCTCCACGTGGAGCCGGGCATCCTCGGCCTGGCGCTCGGGGCGGGTGCGATCGGTGGCGTCATCGGCGCGGTGATCGCGTCGCGGGTCGGGCGGGTGCTCGGGATCGGGCGGGCCTACGTGCTCGGGCTGATCCTGTTTCCGGGCTCCGTCTTCCTCATCCCGTTCGCGCAGGGCCTGCCCGAGCTGGTCATCCTGGCGTTCCTCTTCCTGTCCGAGTTCGGCCAGGGGATCGGCGTGATGATCCTCGACATCAACGCCGGGGCGATGATCCAGGCGCGGACGCCGGACCGGCTGCGTGGCCGGGCGGGCGGCGCCTTCCGGTTCATCAACATGGGGATCCGGCCGATCGGCGCCACGATCGGGGGCGTGCTCGGCGGCATGCTCGGCGTCCAGGAGACGCTGTTCATCGTCATCGCGGCGCAGCTGACTGGGGTGCTCTGGCTCTTCGGGTCGCCGATCATCAGGCTGCAGGGCATGCCGGAGGCTGCCGAATAGCCGGAGCTCAGCCCTCGCGCGCGAGCCGGCGGAGCACGGCCGGCAGGATGCCGCCGTTGCGGTAGTAGTCGAGCTCGATCGGGCCGTCGATCCGGCAGGTCACGTCGAACGACGCGGTCTTCCCGCCATCGGCGCGGGCGGTGACCCGCAGCCGGGCCCGGGGCGCGAGCGTCTCGATCCCGCGGATCGTGAAGGTCTCCCGCCCGGTCAGGCCGAGGGAGACCAGGTTCTGGCCGGCGAGGAACTGCAGCGGCAGGATGCCCATGCCGACGAGGTTGGTCCGGTGGATCCGCTCGAAGGTCTCGGCGATGACAGCGCGAACCCCGAGCAGGAGTGGGCCCTTGGCCGCCCAGTCGCGGGATGAGCCCGAGCCGTACTCCTTGCCCGCCACAACGATGAGCGGCACGCCCTCCTCGCGATAGCGATTGGCGACGTCGTAGATGAACCCCTCTTCACCGTCGGGCAGGTGGATGCTGTATGGACCCTCGCCCTCGCTCACCAGCGCGTTGCGCAGGCGGATGTTGCCGAACGTGCCCCGGATCAGCACCTCGTGGTGGCCGCGCCGCGCGCCGTACGAGTTGAACTCGAGGGGCGTGACGCCGCGCCCCTGGAGCCATTGGCCCGCCGGGGCCCACGCGGCGATCGAGCCCGCGGGTGAGATGTGGTCCGTCGTCACCGAATCGCCGAGGACGACGAGCGCGCGTGCGCCGAGGATGTCCGATGGCGCCTCGGGCTGCATCGTCATGCCCTCGAAGAACGGCGGGCGCGCGACGTAGGTCGAGGCGGGATCCCAGGCGTACCGGTCGCCGTCGGGGATCGGCAGCGCCTTCCAGCGATCGTCGCCGTCGAACACCGACGCATAGGTGTTTCGGAACAGCTCCGGGTCGATGGAGTCGCGGATGACGGAACGCACCTCGTCGGGCTCGGGCCAGATGTCGGTCAGGAAGACCTTGCGACCGTCGTCATCGATCCCCAGCGGCTCGGTCGTCAGGTCGATGTCGACGCGGCCGGCGAGCGCAAACGCGACGACCAGCGGGGGCGACGCGAGGTAGCTCGCGCGCGCGAGCGGGTGGATCCGGCCTTCGAAGTTGCGATTGCCCGAGAGCACCGCAGCCGTCACGAGCTCGTGCTTCTCGATCGCTTTGGCGATTGGCTCGTCGAGCGGGCCCGAGTTGCCGATGCAGGTCGTGCAGCCGTAGCCGGCGAGCGCGAAGCCCAGCTGCTCCAGCGGCTCCATGAGGCCAGCCTTCGCGAGGTACGCGGTCACCGCCTTGGATCCCGGGGCGAGCGAGGTCTTCACGGTCGGCGGCACGCGCAGCCCGCGGCGGACCGCGTTCCGGGCCAGCAGCGCAGCACCGACCATGACCGTCGGGTTGGAGGTATTCGTGCACGACGTGATGGCCGCGATCGCGACCGAGCCGGTCCGGATCGTCGCGCGCTCGCCGCGGACCTCGAGGGCGACGCTCGGGTAGTCGCCGGCTTGCCACGGGGGTGCCGCCTCGGCGACCGCCGCACCGGCCACGACGGGCGTCGCCGTCCGCGGCTCGACCGTCGCCGAATCCGAGGTGTAGCTCGGCGGGTCGCTGGCCGGGAAGCTCTCGGCCGAGGATTCCTCGACCTGGCCACCCTCGGGCCGGATGCCCTCGGCGCGTTCCTCGGTCAGGGCCCGGAGCCCATCTGGGAAGTTGCTGCGGAAGTTCTCCCGGAGCCCGGTCAGCGGCACCCGATCCTGAGGCCGTTTCGGGCCTGCGACCGACGGCTCGACGCTGGCCAGGTCGAGCGTCAGCAGGTCGTCGAAGTCGGGCGTGTGCCCGGGCCTCCGCCAGAGCCCCTGCTCGTGCGCGTAGGCCTCGACCAGCGCGACGCGCTCCTCGGTCCGGCCGGTGAGCCGGAGGTAGGCGATGGTCTCTTCGTCGATCGGGAAGAGCGTCGAGGTCGCGCCGAACTCTGGGCTCATGTTGGCGATCGTCGCCCGGTCGGCCAGTGACAGGGCCGCGAGTCCGTCGCCGGCGAACTCGACGAACGCACCGACGACCCCGAACGCGCGGAGCATCTGCGTGACGACGAGCACGAGATCGGTCGCGGTGGAGCCACGAGGGAGCTCGCCGGACAGCCGGACGCCGACGACGCGCGGCATCGCCATGTAGATCGGCTGGCCGAGCAGGGCGGCCTCCGCCTCGATCCCGCCGACGCCCCAGGCGAGCACCCCGAGGCCATTGACCATCGTCGTGTGCGAGTCCGTCCCGACGACGGTGTCCGGGAAGGCGATGCGGCCCTCGCCATCCGGCGCGTCGCGGTCGGCGACGACGGTGGCCAGGAACTCGAGGTTGACCTGGTGGACGATGCCCGTGCCGGGCGGCACGACGCGCAGGTCGCGGAACGCCGTCTGCGCCCAGCGCAGGAGCTGGTAGCGCTCGCCGTTCCGGTCGTATTCGCGGCCGACGTTGAACGCGAAGGCGCCCGGTGTTCCGAACATGTCGACCTGCACCGAGTGGTCGATGACGAGGTCCGCCGGGACGAGCGGATTCACGCGCGCGGGATCGCCGCCGAGGTCGGCCATGGCGTCGCGCATGGCCGCGAGATCGACGATCGCGGGCACGCCGGTGAAGTCCTGGAGGAGGACGCGCGAGGGCATGAACGGAATCTCGGCGTCGGTGGTCGAACGCGGTCGCCAGCCGGCGAGCGTCTCCACCTCAGACGGGTCGATCAGCCCGCCGCCGGCGTGCCGCAGCGTGTTCTCGAGCAGGATCTTGAGCGTGTTCGGGGCTCGATCGAGATCGATCCGGTCGCGTAGCGCGGCCAGTCGCCAGTAGTCCGGCAGGCCCGCGCCGAGCGAGGCGCGAGCGCCGAAGGGATCAGGCCGTGCCACGCTGGTGAACCCCGCTGCTGGATAGACTCGACACGTGGAAGGGTACCCCGAGCAGGCATGAAGGCCTGGCGTGACGACCGGCGACGTGGGTCGCCGGGCAGCCCCGACCCCGTGACCCTCGAGGACCTCCGCCGGCGGGGCATCGACCTCGACCCCACGGGCCACGACCACGACGGCTCCGAGGCTGTGGGACACAGCCATCCGCACCGACAATCCGAGCCGGGCGAGCCCCCGGGAATCGGGATCGTGGGCGCTGGCGCAGCGGGCACGGCGCTCGGGGCAGCGCTCCATCGAGCTGGTTGGCCGGTGGTCGCGGTCGCATCCCGTGATGAGGGCCGGAGGGAACGGTTCCGCGCGCTGGTCCCGACGGCGCGGGCGTTCGCCGAGGCGGCGCCGGTGCTCGATGAGGCTGAGCTGATCATCCTGGCGGTCCCCGATGACGCGATCGCCGCGCTCGCCGGCGAGCTCCGGATGTACGGCGGCCAGGCGATGGTCCATACCTCGGGTGTCCTGGGCGCGGAGGTGCTGGAGCCCGCTCGCGCGGCGGGCAGCCAGGTCGGTGCCTTCCACCCGCTCGTCGCGTTCGCCGATACGGAACGGGCGATCGCCGCCCTGCACGGCGCGACGGTCGCGGTCGAGGGCGACGACCAGCTCGCCTCGCTGCTGGCGACCATGGCCGAGGCGCTTGGCGCGACCGCGGTCCGGCTCGCGCCCGGGAGCAAGGCTGCCTACCACGCCGCCGCAGTCCTCGCGGCAGGCGGCTTCGTCGCACTGCTGGATGCGATCGCCGAGCTGGGCGCGGCCGCCGGCCTCGACGAGGCGGGTTCGCTCGCGGTGTATGGCGGGCTCATCGAGCAGACGCTCGGCAACGCCCGGGCGCTCGGGATCCGTGCCGCTCTGACCGGACCGATGACCCGCGGCGACGTCGGCACGCTCGAGCGACACCTCGACGCGCTTGCTCGCCTGGCCCCCGATGCCCTGCCCTTGTATCTGGCCGCAGCGGAACGCGAGATTGCCCTCGCAGAATCGCGTGGCTCGCTGGCGCCAGCTGCCGCTGAATCGATGCGTCGTTTGCTTGCGATGCGAGTGTGATTCGATACCATTGACCGCGATGGAGCACAGCATCACCGCGCGCTATGCGGCCCGCCCTGCCGCGCGCTTCCCGAGGGCGACGAGCGGCAGCCGACGCCGCCGGCTCGGGCTCAGCCCGGAGCGGGCCTTCAGCCCCGCGCCGACACGGCTGACCGTCCTCCTGCGGGACCAGCCATCGCCGGTCGCACGGCTCCGGCGCGACCCGCGCTCCATCGCCGCCACTCGACCGGTCCGCCGGTCCGGCGGGCACCTGCGGCCTGCCTACTCGCTGACCTGGCAGTCGTCGCTCGGCCCGCGCCACCCGAGCGCCCACGCGGCGCCGTGGCGCGCCTGAGGACCGCGCGCGCTACTTCTGCCGGCGGGGTCGTCGTCAGCCCCGAACGCGAACGACCGTCGCTCGTCGTCGGCATGCGCCGGCGCGGCCGTGATGGCGTGACCTGGACGCTGCCGAAAGGCACGCCCGATCCCGGCGAGAGCACGGAGCAGACCGCCCTGCGCGAGGTCGCCGAGGAGACGGGTCTCGAGGTCCGCATCGTCGCCCCGCTGCCGTCTATCGAGTACGCCTTCGTCCAGGACGGCACGCGAATCGAGAAGACCGTCCACTACTTCCTGATGGAGCCGACCGGCGGCGACCTGTCGCGCCACGACCACGAGTTCGCGAAGGTGCGCTGGGTGCTGTTCGATGAGGCCCCCGCGCTGCTGAGCTTCCAGACCGAACGGGATCTCGTCGCGGCCGCACGCGCCCGCCTCGCCGACGCGCCCGCGGCCGCGCCGGCTGGCTCGTGAACAAGCGCGACCGATGAGCGGGGCGCAACCGAAACCGGAGGCTGCGGCTGGGAGCCCGCCGGCCGCGGCGACGCCCACGCCGGCCGCACCCCCCGTGCCGGCCGCCGCGGAGCCGGCCGATGAACAGCTGCACGAGACGGCCCTCATCGACATCCATCGCGCGCTGGGCGCGCGCCTCATCGAGTTCGGCGGCTGGCTCATGCCGGTCCAGTACACGGGCATCCTGGACGAGCACCGCGCGGTCCGGGAGCGTGCCGGCCTCTTCGACCTGTCGCACATGGGCGAGCTGTTCGTCGAGGGCGATGACGCAGGCGATGCGCTGGCCGCCGCGCTCGTGAGCGACCCGCGGACGCTCGCGATCGGGCGTGCCCAGTACTCGATGATCTGCGCCCCGGACGGCGGCGTGATCGACGACCTGATCGTGTACCGCCTCGGACCGGAGCGCTTCCTCGTCGTGGCGAACGCCAGCAACGCGCCGACCGTGTCCGACGAGCTGCACTCGCGGCTCGGGGGCTGGCGGGCGGTCCTCGACGATCGCTCGCTCGCAACGTCGCTCGTGGCGATCCAGGGCCCGCGCGCGGCCGAGGTCCTGGCGCCGCTGACCGACGTGGACCTGGGCGCGCTTCGGTACTACGCCCTCGCCGAGGGCCAGGTCGCCGGGATCCCCGCGCTGGTCGCTCGGACCGGCTACACCGGCGAGGACGGTTTCGAGGTCTTCGTGGACTGGGCGCGGGGCCCGGCGATCTGGGAGGTGCTCGCGGTGGCCGGGGAGGGGACCGGCGTGATCGCGTGCGGGCTCGGGGCACGCGACACCCTGCGGCTCGAGGCGGGCATGCCCCTCTACGGCAACGAGCTGGACCGTCACACGAACCCGTTCGAGGCGGGCCTGGGGCGCGTGGTCAAGCTGGAGAAGCCGGGGCCGTTCGTCGGGCGTGATGCCCTCGCACGGGTCGCGAAGGACGGGCCGGAGAAACGCCTCGTTGGCCTGGTCATCATGGGCCGCGGAATCGCCCGGCACGGCTATCCCGTGGTTGCGGACGAGCGACGGACCGGCATCGTCACGAGCGGGACACACTCGCCGACGCTCGGCAAGCCGATCGCGATGGCCTATGTCGCGCCCGGCGATGCCGACCCGGGTACGATATTGGACGTCGAGATTCGCGAGCAGCCGGTGGCCTCGGAGGTCGTCCCGCTGCCGTTCTACAAACGTCAGACGTAATCCCCGAAGCAGAGACCGAGAGTCACTGCGCCGCCCTCCGGCAGCCGAGGCGACGCTCCGCGAGCCATCGGTCGGAGGTTTCGCCTCGATGGTCCCATCGGACCTGCGCTACACGAAGGATCACGAGTGGGTCCGGGTCGAGGGCAAGACGGCGACGATCGGCGTGACCGACTTCGCGGCGAACCAGCTGGGCGACGTGGTCTTCGTGGACCTGCCCGTGGTCGGTCGAGCGGTCGACCAGTTCGCGACCTTCGGCGTGGTCGAGTCGGTCAAGGCCGTCAGCGACCTGTACGCCCCGGTGTCGGGTCAGGTCGTCGACGTCAACGGCGACCTCGCCTCGAAGCCCGAGCTGGTCAACAGCGACCCGTTCGGCGAGGGCTGGATGATCAAGGTCGAGCTCGGCGACGCGGCGCAGCTCGGCGAGCTGCTCGACGCGGCCGCCTACGAGAAGCTCACGGCGGAGGCCTGACCGACCTTGGCCTACGGCCCCCACACGCCGGCCGACCGCCAGCGGATGCTGGCGGCGCTGGGGATGCAGAGCGTCGACGAGCTGTTCGCCGACATCCCCGAGGGGCTGCGCTCCAGTCCGCTCAAGCTCGATCCGCCCGAGCCGGAGCAGCTGCTCATGAATCGCCTGGCCGGACTGGCCGGGCGGAACCGGGTCGAGCTCGCGTCGTTTCTCGGCGCCGGCGCCTATCGCCACTTCTCGCCGCCGATGGTCGACCAGATCCTCCTCCGAGGCGAGTGGTACACGGCATACACGCCGTACCAGCCTGAGGTCAGCCAGGGCACGCTCCAGAGCATCTACGAGTACGAGTCGCTGATCGCCGAGCTGATCGGCCTGGACGTCGTGTCGGCATCGCATTACGACGGGGCCGCCGCGACGGCCGAGGCGGCGCTGATGACGTGCCGCGCCGCGGCCCGCAGGCGCGTGCTGGTGTCGCAGGCCGTGCATCCCCACTACCGCGAGGTCCTGCGAACGTACTTCGCTGGCGCGGGCCTGGACATCGAGGAGATCCCGCTGGTCGCCGACGGTCCCGCCGGCGGCACCACGGACCTCGCCGAGCTCGAGCGCCGGCTCGCCGAGGCGGACGAGCCGGTTGCCGGGGTCCTCCTCGCGCAGCCGAACTTCTACGGCCTGCTCGAGCCGATGGCGGAAGCGGCGACGCTCACCCACGCAGCGGGCGCGCTGTTCGTCGCCGTGGTCGAGCCGGTGTCCCTGGCGGTGCTTGCGCCGCCGGGCGCATATGGCGCGGACATCGCGGCGGGCGAGGGCCAGGCCCTCGGCATCCCGCCGCAATACGGTGGGCCGTACCTCGGCATCCTCGCCTGCACCGATTCCCTGGTTCGCCAGATCCCCGGCCGTCTCGTCGGCATGACCTCCGACGTCGACGGCAAGCGCGCCTACGTGATGACGCTCCAGGCGCGCGAGCAGCACATCCGCCGCGAGAAGGCGGCGAGCAACATCTGCACGAACCAGACGCTGCTCGCACTTGCCGCCTCGGTGTGGCTGGCGGCGCTCGGTCCGCACGGCCTCCGCGACGTGGCAGCGATGGGTGCGGCGCGCGCGGCCGAGCTCGAGGCGGCCCTCGCCTCCATGGGGGTCGCGCGCGCGCACGCGGGCGCGTACTTGAACGAGTTCGCGATCCGCGTCCCGAACGCTCGGGCCGTCCATCGGGCACTGCTCGGGCGAGGCGTGCTCGCGGGCCTCGTCCTGGCAGACGCGGTGCCCGACCAGCCTGCGTTCGCGGACGCCCTCCTCGTGTGCGCGACGGAGGTCACCACCGGCAACGACATCGCCACGTTCGCGCGTGAGCTTGGTGCGGTTCTCGGCGGCGAGACGGCGGGAGGCGCATTCGAACCGGCAGCAACGCCCGCGGCGGCCAACGCATGAGCGCCAGCGGCCCGCGCCTCCAGCCGTCGCTCTTCGAGCTGTCGAAGCCCGGCCGCGGCTCGGACAAGGTGCCCCATCCGCCGCGCGACGCCCTCGATCGGCTGCCCGCCGAGCACCGTCGCCGGCAGCCCGCTGCGCTGCCCGAGGTGAACGAGCCCGAGGCGGTGCGCCACTACGTGAACCTCTCACAGATGAACCACGCTGTGGATACGGGCTTCTACCCGCTCGGCTCGTGCACGATGAAGTGGAACCCCAAGGTCAACGAGTGGGCCGCCCGCCAGCCGGGCTTCGCCCAGCTCCACCCGATGGCGCCAGACGAAATTGCCCAGGGCACCCTGCAGCTCCTGTGGGAGCTGGAGCAGATGCTCATCGAGATCAGCGGCATGCGCGCGGTCACCCTCCAGCCCGCGGCCGGCGCCCACGGCGAGCTGACCGGGATCCTGATGGTCCGCGCCTACCACGCCGCCCGCGGCGACACGGGCCGCACCGAGGTGCTGGTGCCCGACTCGGCGCACGGCACGAACCCAGCGACCGCGACGATGGCCGGGCTTCGGACAGTCTCGATCAAGGCCGCGCCCAACGGCAGGACCGACCTCGAGGCCTTCAGGGCGGCCCTCGGCCCGAGCACCGCGGCCGTCATGATCACCAACCCGTCGACGATGGGCCTGTTCGAATCTGAGGTCGGCGAGCTCCTCGACGCCGTCCACGCGGTGGGCGCGCTCGCGTACATGGACGGCGCGAACCTCAATGCGATCCTCGGCCGGTTCAAGCCCGGCGAGGCCGGCTTTGACGTGATGCATATCAATACGCACAAGACGTTCTCGACCCCGCACGGCGGTGGCGGCCCGGGCGCCGGTCCGGTCGCGGTGGGTGAGAAGCTCGAGCCGTTCCTGCCCGCGCCGCGCGTCCTGCGCGAGGACGACGGCGCGTTCCGGCTCGAGCGGGTGGGGGAGCGCCCGACATCGATCGGGCGGATGCGCTCGTTCGTCGGCAGCACCGGCGTCCTCGTGCGTGCGTACGCCTATCTGCGCACGCACGGCGCAAGCGGCCTCGCCGAGATCACGGACGACGCCGTCCTGGCCGCGAACTACCTCAAGAAGCGCCTCGGCGACACCGGCGCATACGACATCCCGTTCCCTGGCGTGTGCAAGCACGAGTTCATCGCCTCGGCGACCTCGATCAAGCGAAAGACGGGCGTGAAGACGCTCGACATCGCGAAACGCCTCCTCGACCACGGCTTCCACGCGCCGACGGTGTACTTCCCGCTGACGGTCGATGAGGCGATGTTGATCGAGCCGACCGAGACCGAATCGATCGAGACGCTCGACGCCTTCGCGGAGGCGCTGGCTGCCATCGCGCGCGAGGCCGAGGCCGACCCGGAGATCGTCAAGACGGCCCCGCACACTGCGCCGGTGCGCCGGCTGGACGAGGCCGGGGCCGCACGAAATCCGAATCTGCGCTGGCGCGCGGCCGTCGGCGACTGGACGCCGTGCCCCGACTGAGGGCCTCTCCGGCTGCGATGAAAACCCCTATCAGAGTTGCGAAAACAACGTAAATCCGATGATCCATGCGGGCCATCACGCTCGTTGACATGCTCGGAGATTGCCTGTCTATAATCCCGGCCAGCCGCGTCCGCGC
>Ga0070708_100004451_pt1 | contig 11022 bp, 11 predicted proteins | sample KBSK5503metaG_FD_65469 | JGI IMG/M metagenome (GOLD analysis project Ga0070708, IMG submission 65469) | Corn, switchgrass and miscanthus rhizosphere microbial communities from Kellogg Biological Station, Michigan, USA - KBS K5-50-3 metaG | ecosystem: Host-associated > Plants > Roots >...
GGAGCCGTTCAACCTCTTGCCCTGGCAGTTGCGTCTGGCCGCCATCCAGTCAGAGCGGGACGAGTCTCGGTCCGACGGGACGCGATTGCTACTCGCCGAGGCTCGACAGCCGGTCCCCGCGCGCTAGCCCCTGCTTTTCGCGTAGCCGCTGAGTAGCGCAGAGCTCGGCGGCAATTTCCGGGTCATCGCCGGCTGTTTGCGCAGCGGGAGCGCGTCCCTTATGTCGCGAGCTCCTCGCTCGATCAGCGGCTGACGCAACGACGAGCTCGCACATCTCCAAAAGAACGGCTCGAAGCCCGCGGGTTGGGGGTCTTCGCCTTCGACAGCTTCCGGACGGGGACGATGATTGTGCCCAAAGCCGTGAGCCGAGTTTGGATCTGAGGAACTCTGGCGGGAGCCATGCGGTCCTCCGAAGCCTAGACAATGGCCAGGCCCACGGCATCGGAGGGAGTCGCTGCGAACCGCAGGCAGGAACGAAGCGTCGCGGCACCGGATGCGTTCGATGCTTCGGCGAGCGCCGTCTCGACTGTCGGTTGCCAGAAGTTGCCGAACAGGATGAAAGGACGCGGCAAGGCATCCCCCTTGACCACCGACTCGGCCGTCCAGACGATCTCGAGCATTGTGCCGAGCCCACGCGGGAGGAATATCCAAGCAGTCGATTCGTCGCGCAGTCTCCGCAAGCGCCCCGCGAGGTCCGGCTCTCGGATGCTCTCGGTCAGCCAACGGTTCCCTTCGCCTCGTCCGGCGAGCAGGACGCCCAGGCTTCCCCCTCCCGCTTCGGCGGCGCCCCGGCAGACCGCCTCCATGACGCCGGCATAGCCGCCGCAGACGACGCGCCCGCCGCGGCGCGCGATCTCTCGTCCGACTTCGCGCGCCTCCTGGTACTCTACGCTCCCCTCCTGCGGGAGGCTCGATCCGAAGACGCCTATGGAAACCACGTGAAGAGTCGGGCGTTAGACGTCAGGCGAGGCGCGAAGCGACCACCATCGCTGTTCTGAGCTTCGTCTTACCTCTCACGCCTCACGCCTTACGATCCTTTGCTCAATCCAGGTCTATGTCCCGAATCGGTCTCGAGGTATCGCCCTTCGTCTTTTCGAAGAGCTCTTCGAACTTCCGGTTCAGGACGTCCTTCTTCGACTTTTCCGCTTCGATCGAGGCCGCGAACTTCTTCTCCCGCTCGGCGTCGTGTGTCTTCAGGGCGCCGACCGCCTCGTCCACGGAGCCGTACTTCCGCGGGGTCTTCGGAGCCTCGTGGTCGATGACGGCCTTCAGATCCGAGTCGATCTTCAGACGAGCGTGGCAGCAGGGACAGAGGACCTCGAAGTCCATGGAAGAGATTCTATCGCTGGCGTTGACGGTTGAGCGTCGAGTGTCGAGAGAGGCCGGACGAACTCACATCCCCTTGAGGCGTCGGCGCAGGCGCCTCTCCCGCTTTTCCGGTCTGCCCGTCGCGCCCCTCGGAGCAAGAAGGCGGTCGAGGCGGCGGGCTTCTGCGACTTCCGGCGGGACAGGGGGTGTCACGTCCTCATAGAGCCTGCGCGCCGCGCTCTTCGGGATCGATCGATCCGACAGGCCCTTGACCAAGACTTCGCGGCGGACTCCTTCGGCCCGGGTGACGACCAGGCGGTCGCCGGCCCGGATTTCGCGGTGGGCCTTGGCGTGCGAGCCATTGACGTCCACCTTTCCCCCGTCGCAGGCCGCCTTGGCTTGCGACCGGGTCGGGAAGAGGCAGGCGACGTCCAGCCAGATGTCCAGGCGCACGGACTCGGAAGAAGGCTCCGAGGCGTCCCTTTTCATCCGACTTCGGAGTCCGCCGGTTCCTCCGGCCGGTCCGGCCCGGCCGCTTCCGCGCCCTCCAACTGCTCTCTGGTCACGGCCGGCTGCCCCGGCGGCAGTGGTTCCGGCATCGGGCGTCGCGCGGCCAACCATTCCGACAACTCCGGCGAAGCCGGTGCCGGCTCCTCCCCCGGCCGGGCCAGGAAGTGTCCCTGGGCGGCGAAGACCCGCTCAAGGAAACAGACGTCCAGGTCCTCGGCGGATTCGATCCCTTCGGCCACGAGCGCCACCGCGAAGTCCCTGGCGACGCGCGCGAGCATTTTCAGGACTGCCCGACGCCGGCGGTCTCGGCTGATTCCTCGCGTGATCGCGCTATCCACCTTGATCCAGCGCGGCGTCAGCTCGAGGCAGCAGCGCAAGGTCCCGTATCCCGACGTGATGTCATCGAGCGCAATGCCGACGCCCAGGTCGTGCGCGACCTCCAGCGCCGACCTCAAGGCCTCGAGCGACTCGACTTTTTCGACCTCCACGAGATCGAGGGCCAGGCGCGCGTAAGGAAACTGCACGCGCTCGGCCTCGGCCCCGAGGACCGACAGCTCCCGCTCGGAGCTCACGACGAGCTGCGGATTGACGTTCAAGAAAAGGATCGAGTCCGCCGGCAGGCGTCCGGCCGCCTCGAGGGCATGGACCCAAGAGAGTCGCTCGAAGGCCCGCTCGATGCGCAGAGCCCTCGCCGCGGGGAAGATCTCCGAGGCTGTCCGGACAGTGCCTCCGTGCTCTCTCGCGCGCAGGAGCGATTCGAAGCCAAACGCCTCCCCCGAGCGCAGGTCGAAGATCGGTTGGAACTCGACGAAGAGGCCTCCCGAGCGCAGCACGTCGAGCAGCCACAGCGACCTCACCTGGAGACCCGCCGCCGGCAGGGGTGTCAAGTTGCCGATGGCGTCCCACTTCGTCTGTGCGGGATCCTCCGGGGCGACGCGAACCTTCTCGGCGAGCGGGCCGAGCTCTGTCTCGAGGTGCGAGAGCAACCCCTCGACGCTCCTCACGATCAGGAGACGGCGCGCGCGCCCGTAGACCTGGGCACGCGCCCACGCGCGCCCGATCGCGAGCGAAACGGCGCGTTCGGCTTCGGAACCGTCGGCCCGAAGAAAAATCGCGCGCGCCTTCCGCCAGCGATCAAGTCGGCCTAGAGTCTGGCCGCCCAGAACGCCCTCGGGGAGGAGCACCGCCCCTATTGTACGCCCGCCTGGCGAGTCGTCATCGACTCGCTTGCGGCCCATGAGAACGGACTGAAAGACGGGGTGACCGGGAGATCGGGGTGAAGGCTTATCGAGTCTCTTCCCGGTCTCCCCTCCTCCCGGGGGGCCCGGGTCGCCCCGTCTCATCGTTCGGCGGTGCGAGGCTAGAATCGCGGCGGAGGTAGAGATGGAAAAACCGATCGACACGATCGCGGTCGTCGCGACCCTCAACCGGATCCTCGAGACGGAGTTGGCCGGCGTCGTCCGCTACACTCACTATTCGCTCATGATCTTCGGCTATAACCGCATCCCGATCGTTTCCTGGATGCGGACGCAGGCGGCCGAGTCCTTGACGCACGCCCAGGAAGCGGGCGAGAGAATCACTCAGCTCGGAGAGCACCCCTCTCTCTCGATCGGACACCTGCTCGAAACCCATCGGCACGACCTGGGCGACATCCTGCGGGAGTCGCTGGAGCACGAGAAGGCCGGCCTCGGCCATTACAAGGACCTCCTGGATCTCGTGGAGGGGCGCTCGGTGTTTCTGGAGGAGTACGCCCGCCAGATGGTGCTCCAGGAGGAGACCCACGTCGGAGAGGTCGAGAAGATGCTCCGGCGAACCGGGTAGCCCTAACAGATTGACGCCGCGTTGTTCGTTATCTGATCAAGGCGGCGAAGAATCGCTCCCAGCCCAGAGGCTGACCGGGCTCTCCGTGGCCAGTCCATGGCCCCGCCCCCTCCTCCGGGCCGCCCTCTCGACTTCAGGCTGACTTCATTTGCTCTTGACATCGCCGGAAACTCTGAAAGACTTTCTCCTCAGCGAACTCCCATGGATGACGGCGAACGCCTGTCCCTAGGTAGTGGGTCTCCCCGGTGGCGGCCCCCGCCGTCGGCGGCCCAGGGAACTTCGATGAACATCCGGTCCCCGCTAGCGGCCGAACTCGAGGGAAGGAAAGGAGAGTGACCGTCATCGGCAGTGTGTTCCGTCATGGAGCCTGTTTCATCCTGGAACCAAAGACAGGGATATCCCGCATGATCTCTGATCGCGCGAAGATGCCCTCCACTGCGTTGGTAGTCGAAAGAACAAGGAGGAGAACGATGCTACCCAGGTTGAGACGTCCCTTCGGTTTTGCTCTCGCGGCCGGTCTCGCGCTCGCCATGCTGCCCGAGCCCGGACGCGCCCAGGTGGTCGTCAAGGTCAACGACACGGTGAACTTCCGTTTCGGGTACCAGATCCAGAGCTGGGCAGAATATCTCCAGGACCCGATCAGTGAGGGCTACCAGCAGAGCTTCTTCATTCGCCGGGTCCGGTTGATCGTGGCGGGAAGTCTCGCCAAGGATGTGCAGTTCTTCTTCCAGACCGACAACCCGAACATGGGCAAGAGCACCGGCACCCTGACGAAGGCGATCAACACCGGTTTCCTCGTACAGGACGCCTTCGGCGAGTGGCACCCGTTGAGCAACGACATGCTCATCTTCGACGTCGGCAAATACATCGTGCCTTTCACGCGTAATACGCTCCAGCAAACCTCGAGCCACCTGGCGCTGGACGGCGGCACGTTCACGGCTCTGCAGAGCGCGGCGGAGCAGGGGGACGCAAGCCGCGACGTCGGCTTCCAGGTCAAGAGCTACCTCGCTGACGACCACCTCGAGTTCCGGGGCGGCGTGTTCGACGGGCTCCGCGTCCCGGCCACTACGGCAGGGGCGGGCTCGCGCAATTCCCCGCGGTGGGCCGGGCGCGTGGTCTACAACTTCTTCGACACCGAGAAGGGCTACGTCCCGGTCGGAACCAACCTCGGCCGGAAGAAGATCCTGGCCATCGGCGGCGGGTACGACACACAGGGGGGCTACAAGGGCTACGGCGGGGACTTCATGATCGACTGGCCCTTCGGGCCGAGCGACCCGGCGACCGGACGGGACGCCGTGACCGTCCATGCCGAGTACATCCACTTCGACGGCGGCTGCGGCTTGAATGCCGCCGGAACGGCGCACGTGACAACCTGCCAGCTCCCGACGTTGCTGAAGCAGGAGGAGCTGTTCACGGACCTGGGCTATTACTTCCACGCGATCAGGCTTCAGCCCTTCGTCCGCTTCGAGTGGAACGGCTTCGTGGAGGACATCGACCACAGCAAGGATTCCCGACGCTACATGGGCGGATTCAACTACTACGTGGCGAACCAGAACCTGAAGCTGACGGCAGCCTACGAGCGGATCGTCCCCAACGTCGTGGGGGCGTCCACCTGGAAGACCAAGAACACGAATCACTTCGTGCTTCAGGTTCAGCTCTACTACTTCTAACGCGAGATCAGGCCTGGCCGGCCGCGCGGAGCGGACTCTCCGCGCGGCGGTCCCGGGCCAGGAGGGAGCCATGTCGAAGAAGAATCGTCGCGGACTGACGCGCCGTGAGTTCGCGAAGCTGACGGGGGCGGGCGCCCTCGCCACCGGAGTGGGAGCCAATTTCCTCTTCCCGGAGCGGGCGGCCGCTCAACAGAAGACCCTGAAGATCGTCCAGTGGAGCCACTTCGTGCCGGCGTACGACAAATGGTTCGACAACACGTTCACCAAGGAGTGGGGGGGCAAACACAACACCAATGTCGTCGTGGATCACATCGCGATCGGCGAGATCAACGCTCGAGCGGCGGCGGAGGTCTCCGCCAAGAAAGGGCACGACCTCTTCATGTTCCTCTCGCCGCCGGCGGCCTACGAGAAGCAGGTCATCGATCACTCCGAGGTCTACCAGGAGGTCGAGAAGAAGCACGGTAAGAAGATCGACCTCGCCCACAAGTCCACCTACAATCCGAAGACCAAGAAGTACTTCGCCTTCTCGGATTCCTACGTTCCCGACCCGGGCAACTACCGGATCGACCTCTGGGAAAAGGTCGGCTACCCCAAAGGGCCCGACACGTGGGATGACTTGCTCAAGGGTGCCAAGAAGATCAAGGACACGGTCGGCAACCCGTGCGGCATCGGCTTCTCGCAGGAGCTCGACACGTCCATGGCCACGAGGGCCTGCCTCTGGTCCTTCGGGGGCGCCGAGCAGACCGCCGAAGGAGCCCCGTCTCTGAAATCCAAGCAGACGCTCGAGGCGGTCAAGTTCATGCGGTCACTCTACAAGGACACCGAGACGCCCGAGGTCTTCACCTGGGACCCGTCCTCGAACAACCGCGCGATGCTCGCCGGGAAGGCTTCCTTCGTGATGAACGCGATCTCGATCACGCGAGCGGCGGAGAAGGACAACAAGGAGATGTCCGCGAAGATCGGGCTCACGCCGGCACTGAAAGGGCCCGCCAAGCGGCTCGCGGCCGAGCACGTCATGGACTGCTACGTCGTCTGGGACTTCGCGGAGAACAAGGAGGGAGCAAAGCAGTTCCTGGCCGACTACATCAGCGCGTTCGAGGAGGCCTTCAAGGCAAGCGAGTTCTACAACTTCCCCTGCTTCCCCAAAACGGTGCCCGACCTTCAACAGCTGATCGCCAGCGACGCGAAGGCCGACCCGCCCGACAAGTACAAGGTCCTGGGCAACGTTCTCGACTGGGCAACCAACGTGGGGTATCCGGGGTATGCAAGCGCGGCGATCGACGAAGTGTTCAACACCTGGGTCGTTCCCACGATGTTCGCCAAGGCGGCGCGCGACGAGACGACGCCGGAGGCCGCGGTGGACGCGGCGGACAAAGAGGTGAGGCGGATCTTCGACAAGTGGAAGTAAGCTCCTCTGCATGGCGATTGTCGAAACGAGGGGACTCACAAAGAACTTCAAGGCAGGGCAAGCGGCAGCGGTCAAGGACGTGAATCTGGAGAGCCGGGAGGGCGAGTTCCTCGTCCTCCTCGGCCCCTCCGGTTCCGGCAAGACGACTCTCCTCCGGATGATCGCGGGTCTCGAGGAGCCGACCTCCGGCGAGATCCGGATCGGCGGGGTCGTGGTCAACGACATGACTCCCCGCGAGCGCCGGATCGCGATGGTCTTCCAGAGCTACGCCCTCTATCCGCACCTTACGGTCCTGGGCAATATCGTGTTCCCGCTGAAGGCCCGCGGCATAGGGCGCTCGGAGCGGGAGAAGAAGGCCGACTGGGCGGCGAACCTCCTCGGCATCCGGCATCTGCTCGACCGAAAGCCCCGGGAGCTCTCGGGCGGGGAGCGCCAGCGCGTCGCCCTGGCACGGGCCATCGTGCGCGAGCCCTCCCTCTTTCTGCTCGACGAGCCTCTCTCGAATCTCGACGCGAAGCTCCGGGCCTCGGCCCGTGAAGAGCTCGAGCAATTCCAGCGGCGTGTCGCCACAACGACGATCTACGTCACGCACGACCAGGTCGAGGCGATGGCGATGGGTGATCGGATCGCCGTCATGAACTTCGGCGAGGTCCGCCAGATCGGCACGCCCGCCGAGGTCTACGACGACCCGGCCGACACCTTCGTCGCGACGTTCCTGGGCTCTCCCCCGATGAACCTGGTCGAGCACGGCGACGTCGTCATCGGCTTCCGCCCCGAGCATTTCTTCCCGGTGACGCACCTGGCCGGCCGGGCGGCGGTGCCCGAGGACCTTCGTGCCGGCGAGACGGAAGGGCCGTACGTCCCGCTGCACTTCCGGATCAGCCACGAGGAATACCTTGGGGCCGAACGGATCCTCTACGGGGACCTCCAGGACAGCCGGTTCGAGGCGAAGAAGGTCATCTCGCGCATGTCGTCCACGCACGGCGCCCGCTTCGAGACCGGGAGCGTGCACGCCTTCGCCGTCCCGGAGCAGCACCTGAAGTTCTTCGACCGCGCGAAGGGGACCCGGACGGCCCGTGTCCCACTCGTCCCGGCCGAATCGCCGTGAGCGCCCTGGGGCGGCAGCGCTGGCTCGGGCCGGCGATGTTCCTGCCTGCGATCCTCTACGTCGCGGCCCTGATCGGCGTTCCGTTCGCCCTGGCCTTCCTCTACTCGGTGGGCGACGTCAAAGTCGCGAGCGTCGGCTATCACTTCGTGGGGCTCGAGAACTTCCGCTCGGTCCTTCAGAGCCCGGCGTTCCGCACGGCGCTGCGCAACTCCTTCGTGTTCACCGTCTCATCGCAGGTGCTGGTGCTCATCGGCGCGACCATCCTGGCGCTTGCCCTCAAGGACGCTTTCCGCGGCCGGGGGTTCATCCGCTTTCTGATCCTCCTGCCGTGGGTGGCGCCGGTGTCGATCGGCTCGATCGGGTGGAAATGGATCCTCGATTCCCTCTACAGCGTCATCAACTGGGTCCTGATCCGCTTCCACCTCGCCAACGAGTTCTCGCCGCCGATGTGGCTCGGGGAGCCGAAGCTCGCGATGCTCTCCGTCGTTCTCGTCCACACCTGGCACATGCTCCCCTTCGCGACGGTCATCATCCTCGCGGGCTGGACGGCGCTTCCGAAGGATATCCCCGAGGCCGCCGCCGTGGACGGCGCGGGATTTTTCCGACGTCTTTTCCAGATCGAGATCCCGATGATGAGGCCGATCATGAACGTCGCAGTCCTGTTCGGCGTCATCTTCACGTTCACCGACATGACGGTCGTGTACATCCTGACCCGGGGAGGCCCCTACGACACGACACAGGTTCTGCCGGCGCTCGCGTTCTTCACCGGCGTCCTCGGCAGCGACCTCGCGGAGGGTGCCGCGATTTCCATTTTCGTCGTTCCTCTTCTGGTCGTCGTGGCCTGGCTGATGCTCCGGACAGCGCACCGCGCGGAGGTCACGTAAAGTGGCCGCGCTCTCGAAAAGCAGCCGGCGCATCCTCGGCGGGATCGTCCATTGGATCGTCCTCGTGGTTTTCGCCGTGGTGCTCGCCTTCCCCTTCTACTGGATGTTCATCACGAGCTTCAAGAGGACGTCCGACCTCTACAACCTGAAGAACAATCCCTTCATCTTCAACGAGCGACCGACGCTCGAGCACTTGAAGCTTCTCTTCAACGAGACGCTCTTCCTGCGCTGGCTCGGCAACACGGCGTTTGCCGGGCTCTGCGTTGTCACGATCACGCTGCTCCTCGCGGTCCCGGCCGCGTATGCCCTGACCCGCCTGACCGGACGGTGGGGACAGCGCGTCGGAATCGGCATCTTCCTGACCTACCTCGTGCCGCCGACCCTGCTCTTCATCCCGCTGTCCCGGATCGTGGCCACGCTGGGATTACAGGACTCGCTCTGGTCCATCATCCTCGTCTATCCCTCCTTCACGATCCCCTTCTCGACGTGGCTGCTCATGGGATTCTTCAAGTCGATTCCCAGGGAGCTCGAGGACGCGGCCATGGTGGACGGATTGAGCCGCTTCCAGGCCTTCCTGAAGCTCGTGATCCCGATCTCGCTGTCCGGAATCCTGACGGTTGTGATCTTCACCTTCACGCTCGTGACCCAGGAGTTCGTCTACGCGCTGACCTTCATCTCCTCAGCGGCCCACGAGACGGTCGGCCTGGGCGTGCCGGTCTTCCTGGTGCGCGGCGACGTCTATTACTGGGGCTCGCTGATGGCCGCGTGCCTGATCGCCTCCCTGCCGATCGCCGTGCTCTACAACCTCTTCCTCGACCGGTTCATCGCCGGCTTCACCGTGGGGTCGGTGAAGTGACCGCGCGGCTTTCGGCTAGCCTCCGAGTCGGTTTCATCGGTCTGGGCACGATGGGCAGCGGCATGGCCCGCAATCTCGCGAAGGCCGGGTTTCCGCTCACGGTCTCGACGCGCACGTTCGAAAAGGCGGAGGCTCTGGCGCGGGAGGTTCCGGGCGTCCGGGCGGTCGCGACTCCCGAGGAGGTAGGTCGTGAGAGCGACGTCGTCGTTTCGTCCGTTCCCGACGCGCCGGAGGTCGAGGAGGTCCACCTGGGCGGGCGGGGCACGGCCGCCGGCGCTGCCCGCGGGGCGATCGTTATAGACACCTCCACGATCGCCGCCGAGGCCGCCCGCGCGATCGCGGGGAGACTCTCGGAACGGGGAGTCGCGTTTCTCGATGCGCCCGTCTCGGGGGGACAGAAGGGGGCGATCGAGGGAACGCTGACTTTCTTCGTGGGAGGCGATGCCGCCGCCCTCGAGAGAGCGCGGCCGGTCTTCCAGGCGATGGGAAAGCGGATCACGCACCTGGGGGCCTCGGGCTCCGGCCAGCTCGGAAAGGCCGCCAACCAGATCCTCGTCGGCGTCAACCTGATGGCCGTGTCGGAAGCGCTCTCCTTCGCCAAGAAGGCCGGACTGCCGCTCCCCGCCCTCCACGAGGCCCTGACCGCCGGGGCCGCCAATTCCTGGGCCCTCGAAGTGCTGGGCCGGAAGATGATCGACCGGGATTTCAAGCCGGCCTTCGCCGTCAAGCACCAGCAGAAGGACCTGGCCATAGTGCTCGCAACCTCCCGCCAGAAGAGGCTGCCGCTCCCGGGCGTTGCTCTCGTCCACCAGCTCCTGACGGCCCTCGAGGCCGAAGGACGAGGCGACGACGGCACCCAGGCGCTCTACACCCTCTACGAGAAGCTCGGAAAAGAATAGCCGCGACCTCGTCGTGATCGGCGGCGGCATCGTAGGGCTCGCCGCCGCCTATGAGCTTCTGCTGCGAAAGCCGGAGCTGTCCCTGGCACTTCTCGAAAAAGAGCCGGAGCTCGCCACTCACCAGACGGGGCACAACAGCGGAGTCCTGCACGCCGGCCTCTACTACGCAGCCGGCTCGAAGAAGGCCCGTCTCTGCCGGGAGGGGAAGGCGGCGCTCGAAAAGTTTGCCGACGAGCACGGGATCCCGTACGAGCACTGCGGGAAGCTCGTGATCGCGCTGTCGGAGGAGGAGCTGCCGAGACTCGCCGCCATCCGCGACCGCGCCCTCGCCAACGGCGTCGAGGGGCTCGAGGAAGTCGGACCGGAGCGTATCCGCGAGATCGAGCCCCACGCCGCCGGGATCCGGGCGCTCTGGTCGCCGAAGTCGGGGGTCATCGATTTCCGGAGAGCCGCGCTCGCCTACGCCGACGAGATCCGCGCGCGCGGCGGCGAGATCCTGACCGGGCTCGAAGCGCGCGGGATCGCGGCGTGCGGCGGCGGTTGGATAGTCCGGACTGC
>Ga0070708_100004452_pt1 | contig 11019 bp, 9 predicted proteins | sample KBSK5503metaG_FD_65469 | JGI IMG/M metagenome (GOLD analysis project Ga0070708, IMG submission 65469) | Corn, switchgrass and miscanthus rhizosphere microbial communities from Kellogg Biological Station, Michigan, USA - KBS K5-50-3 metaG | ecosystem: Host-associated > Plants > Roots >...
CACGGGGTCGACGGCCTGTACGTCCACGGCGGGCTCGGCGACGTACTGCCCGACGACCGGGAACACCTTGTCGGGTCTGGCGACGACGAGCGACGGGTGGAAGTCGAACATCACGAACGCGAACACGACCAGGACCTGCGCGATCTTCATCGGCTCCACGACGAACTCGCCGGCCACGAAGGAAGGCGAGCCGAAGTGCCAGTAGGCGCCTAGAGGCCGCCTTCTCAGCGGGCGCGGTTCGTCGCGCTGTAACGTCAGTCGTCGCACGGCCGACGCATTTCGTCGCACCGGGACGGCGAACCCTGGCCGGGCGGCCGGTCTCGCGCGCATACTCAGGCGATGGAACCGCGCCTCGATCGCCCGACTTCCCGCACCCCCCCCGCCGCGGCCGAACCCGCGCGCATGGCCGGGTCCTCCTATCCCCGCTGGTGGCTCGTGCTCGCCGTGTGGGCCGCATGGGGGCTTGCCCTCTCCACGCAGGTCGACCTCTACTCCCGCATGGCCGGCAGGCCGATGGCGTTTCTCATGGCGTTCCGCCTCAACATGCCCGGGGCGCTGGTTTGGGCGCTGTTTACGCCGGGGATCATTTGGCTCGGCCGCCGGTTTCCACCGTTCGAGGGTTCCCGCTGGCCGCGCGGCGTGCTGTTGAACTTCGGCGCGAGCGCGCTCGCGGTGGGGCTCGAGGTACTCGTCGTCGCGGTGAACGGTCGCCTGATCCGGGGCGCCCCGCCGGGTGGCGCGCCGGTGCTCCTCGAAGCGGCGCGCTCCTTCGTATGGTGGTTTCCGTCCGATAGTCTCTTGTATTGGGCCGTGCTCGCGATCGACTACGGCGTGCGCCACTATCGCGAGCTCAAGGAGCGCGAGCTGCGCGCCTCCCAGCTGGAGGGGCAACTCGCCGCGGCGCGTCTCGAAGCGTTGAAGATGCAGCTGCAGCCGCACTTCCTGTTCAACGCGCTGCACACAATCGGCCAGCTGGTCCGCACGGGGCAGGCCCCCGCCGCGGTGGACGTGGTGGCGCGGCTCGGCGACTTGTTGCGCCGTGTGCTCGACGCGGCCACCGCGCAAGAGGTCCCCTTGAAGGAGGAGCTCGACTTCATCACGAGCTATCTCGAAATCGAGCGGATTCGGTTCCGTGATCGGTTGGATGTGAGCGTGGACGTCCCCGCGGAGACGTTGGACGCGTGCGTGCCTCATCTCATCCTGCAGCCGCTGGTCGAAAACGCCATCCGGCACGGGATCGCGCCCCGCACACGCGGGGGTCGTGTGTGCGTGAGCGCCAGGCGCGTGGGCCAGGCGCTGCACCTCGCGGTGTGGGACGATGGGGCGCGGCTGGGCGAGCGGCTGGACATGCCAACGGGAGGAGTGGGAGGCGGAGACCGAATGGAGCGTCGGGGCCTGGGGATCGCCAACACGAGCGCCCGGATCCGCGAGCTGTATGGGGACGCGGCGTCGTTCGAGGTCGTCGACGGGACCGATGCGGGCGTCGTCGCGCACGTCGTGGTGCCGTTCCGGCTTGCCCCAGCCGACTGGCACGGCGCATCGGGGCTTCCCGCGCCCAACGCACAAAGTGTCTGATTCGATGCAGCTCATCCGCACCCTGATCGTAGACGATGAGCCCGCCGCGCGTGCCGGGCTCCGCCAGCTGCTCGCGACCGATCCGGAGATCGTGGTCGCGGGCGAGTGCGCGAGCGGGCGCGAGGCAGTAACCGCGATCCAGGATGCCGCCCCGGACCTCTTGTTTCTCGACGTCCAGATGCCCGAGCTCGATGGCTTTGGCGTGCTGCGCGAGATCGGGACCGAGGGCGTGCCGGCGGTCGTATTCGTCACGGCGTTCGATCAGTACGCGCTGCGGGCGTTCGAGGTGCACGCCCTGGACTATCTGTTGAAGCCGTTCAGCGACGCTCGCTTCCGCGAGTCGCTCACGCGCGCCAAAGAACAGGTGAGGCGTGGCCGCCTGGGGCAGTTGTCGAGAAAGCTGGCGGCACTGCTCGACACCTACAGCGAGTCGGCGCCTCGCGGGGTCGGAGGGCACGTTGCGCCTCGCGGCTACCTGGAGCGACTCGTCGTCAAATCAGGCGGCAGGGTCACACTGCTCCAGGTCGGCGACATCGAGTGGATCGACGCGGACGGGGATTACGCGCGCATCCACGTCGGCAAGGCGTGGCACCTGTTGCGCGAGACGATGAAGCGGCTGGAGCAGCAGCTCGACCCGGCGCGCTTTGTACGGATCCATCGCTCCACGATCGTGAACCTCGAGAAGGTGAAGGAGTTGCAGCCGTTCTACCGCGGCGAGTACGTCGTCGTGTTGCACAACGGCGTCACGCTCAAGCTGTCGCGCGGCTATCGCGCGAATCTCGAGACTCGGCTCGGTCGCACGATCTAAGCCCGCACCCGAAAGTTCCGCCGCATGCGCGCCGCCGCTCGCCGCGTCGGGCGCGCCGCTCGGCGCACGCGGGTTGTCGGATGCGCTTTCGCCCCCCAGACTCAACGCGCGCTCGAAGCATCGAGCGTGTCCTCAGGGCCGCGCGCGGGGTGTAGACGGCCACACCGCCCGGCCAACCAAGCCCGGTGCCTATGCACCGGGTTTGGTGTCTTTGGGCGCCGCCCGGCGCAGCGTCCCGACGACCTGGCGTGCTCGTGGGCCCGCTCGTCGCAAGTCCGTAGCCCTCCACCGCCCCGCGGCGTAGCGTGGCGCGGGCCTACACCCGTCCGCCATCCATGCCCCTAGCCACGGAGGCGAATCATGACCCTATCCGTTCGAGCAGCTCTCTCTGGAGCTACCCTCCTCGCCGCGCTCGTCGCACGGCCCCGTCTCGTGGGGGCCCAGGAGCCGGTCACCGTCACGGGCACCGTGACAAGCGACGCCGGCGCGCCGGTCGCCCAGGCCGAAGTCGCGATTCCGACGATGGGGCTTGGCGCGCTGAGTCGAGAAGACGGGCGCTACGCGATCGTCGTGCCGGGCGCCCGCGCCGCGGGTCAAACCGTCACCCTCGTGGCGCGCCGCTTGGGCTACAAGGCGCAGACCGCCGAAGTGGCGCTCGCCGGGGGCGCCGTCACGCACAACTTCACCCTGGCGGCGAATCCCCTCCAGTTGGGGGAGGTCGTCGTCACCGGCGCGGGCACCACGAGCGAGGTGGAAAAGCTCGGCAACGTGCGGCACGCCGTCAGCGCGGACCTGATCGAGCGCAGCAACGAGTGGAACGTCGTCGAAGCGCTGGCGGCCAAGGCTCCCAACGTAAGCGTGACCGCTTCCAGCGGCGAGCCCGGTGCGGGCTCCTACATCACGATCCGGGGCCAGCGCACCGTCGGTCTCCCCAACTCCGGGAGCGCGCAGCCGCTGTTCGTTGTCGACGGCCTGCCGATCGACAACACCAGCTTTTCGACGACGGACTTCAACCCGACGGACGGCCTCAATGCCGGCGCGATCGAAGGGACTACCCAGAGCAACCGGGCGTCCGATCTCAACCCTGCCGACATCGAGTCGGTCGAGATCCTGCCCGGCGCCGCGGCCGCCGCGATCTACGGGTCGCGCGCGGGCCAGGGCGTCGTGCTGATCACCACCAAGCACGGCAAACCCGGCCCCACGCGCTACTCGATTCGCAGCTCGATCTCCGCCGACGACATCAACAACACGTATCCGCTGCAGACCTCGTGGGGGCAGGGGTTGGGCGGAGCCCCTGCGGGCGACTGCGACCGCTCGACCGGGGTGAACAACTTCGCCTGCCGCACCAGCTGGGGCCCCAGAGTCACCGGTGCGACCTACGACCATGCCGACGAAGCCTTTGTCACCGGATACACGTCCGAAAACAATCTGACGGTGTCGGGTGGCAACGATCGAACCACGTTTTACCTCTCCGGCTCGTACCTGCGCGATCGCGGCATCTTCGCCGGCCCGAACAACCTCAACGAACGGTCTACGATGCGGTTCAACGGATCGCACCGGATGACCGACAATCTCAAGGTCAGCGCCAACATGTCGTACGTCGACGTGCGCAGCCGATACCTCCAGCGCGGCAACAACACCAACGGCCTGCTGCTCGATCTGTTGCGCTCTCCCCCGGACTGGAACAACCTGCCCTACCTCGCGGCGAACGGGCAGCACCAGAGCTTCCGCTTCCAGCATCCCCAGGTCGGGGATGACAATCTGAACCGGGGATGGTCGAATCCGTTTTACACGCTCAACGTGCCCGAGAACAGCTCGCAGGTCGGGCGCGTATTCGGCAACGTCACGGCCGAGTTCGTGCCGGCCCCGTGGATCAAGGTGAACTACACGCTCGGGGCGGACTACTCGAACGATGAGCGCCTGGAGGGTGCCCCTCAGCCGTCCACGCCGCCGACCGTCGGGGGACGGGTGACCGAGGGAAAGCTGATCAACTACCAGATCGACCACAATCTGACGGCGACGCTCCAGCACACGTTCAACGAGGAGCTCGGCGGTACGCTGACGCTCGGCCAGGGCCTCAACACCCGCAACGTCCGGCAGCTGGCCAACGTGGGGCGTACGCTGATCGCGCCCCTGCCCTACAAGCTGAGCAACACCGTGACCCGCGACGTGCCGATCGACGCCGAGACCGTGATTCACGACGCCTCCTACTTCGGTCAGGCGACGCTCGACGTTCACAACCAACTCCACCTGACCGGCGCGGTGCGGAACGACGGGTCCTCGACGTTCGACCAAAATCACCTGCGGAGCTGGTTCCCCAAGGCCAGCGTGGCGTGGGAATTCACCAAGGCCATCGGCGAGCGCCCCGCCCTGACCTTTGGCAAGGTGCGCGCGTCCTATGGCGAGGCGGGCCAGGAGCCTGATCCCTATCTCACGTCGTCGGTGTACTCGGGGATCACCGTCATCGGTGGGTATACCCAGGGCATGGGGGCCAACCCCACGCAGTCGGGCTTCGGCGGCCTCGCCTCGAGCATCGTCAAGGGGGCGAGCACGCTCCGGCCCGAGCGGACCAAAGAGTTCGAGACCGGGGTCGACGTCGGCCTGTTGCGCGACAAGGCGGACCTGAGCCTCACCTACTATCTGGCGAAGACGTACGACGTCATCCTGTTGACACCCCTGGCGCCGTCCTCGGGCTATGAGCGCGAGGCTCGGAACTCCGCGACGTTCCGGAACCGAGGCTTCGAGGCCTCACTCAACATCCGACCGGTGCAAACCGCCACCTACGGCTGGGACATCGGCTTGCAGTGGGCGACCAATCGCAGCCTGGTAGAGGACCTCGGCGGCCCGAAGTTCGTCTACCTGGATCCGAACATCACCTCGCCCCGCGCCGCGGTCATCGCGGGGCAGGAAGTCGGCGTGTTTTATGATGTCGGCCTGGCGCGCTGCGGCCTGAGCCCCGCCGGGATGAACGCGGTGGTGACCGGATACGACCTGGACATCAACGCCGCCAAGGACGCGACGCACCCGTGCGGCGGAGCGCCGCAGGGCGCGTACTTCATCGATGCGAGCGGTCTGCCGGTTCTCGACAACACGCAGCGCGTGATCGGGAACCCCAATCCGCGCTGGACCGGCAGCGTGCGAAGCTCGTTCCGGTACCGGAAGCTGCAGGTGTCCGGCCTGCTGGATGTCAGACACGGTGGTCAGATGGACAATGGCACCAAGGCCGCCCTGTATGCCTACGGGACGCACAAGGATACCGAGGTGCGGGCCGATTGCAGCGGCGCCACGTGTGTCGGCAACATGCACGTGATCGGTGCTCCGGATTCTCCCCTGCACGGTCCCGTCGTGGGACCGGGTGCCGGCACACCGATCCCCATCGGAGAGAACTGGTATACGGACATCGGCGGCTTGTTCGGCGGGACCCCGGAGCAGTTCATGGAGGACGCCGGTTTCGTCAAGCTGCGTGAGATCAGCGTGGCCTACACCTTCGACGAGCCCTGGGTTCAGCGCGCCTTCGGGTTCACCTCCATCGATGTGCGCATCTCCGGTCGCAATCTCCACACCTGGACCAACTATACGGGATACGATCCGGAGACGAACCTGGGTGGATCGGTCACGTCGACTCGCGGCAGGGACTACTTCAACATGCCGCAGACGCGCTCCTTCGTCTTCTCCCTGACCTTGAACCACTAACGCCAAGGAGGCGTGACTCCATGCGCAAAGTGATCATGCTCGGCCTCGCGGCGTTCTTGGCGGCCTTGGGAACGGGCGCGTGCAGCAACTTTCTGTCGTCCGACAACGTGAGGCTCGATCCCAACAACCCCAGCCAGGCGACCGCGGATCAGCTCTTCATCGCCGTCCAGGCGGGGCAATTTGCCCAGCAGGAGGGGATCATCGCCCTGGTCGGCTGCATGTGGCTCCAGCAATGCACGGGCACCAGCAACTTTCTGTCGACGCTCGAGAAGTACAACATCGCGAGCGAGGACACCCCGAGCGCGGCGTTTTCCTCCATCTACGAGGGCGGGGGGCTCGTGGACGTCCGGCAGATCGAGGCCGCCGTGAGCGCAAGTGGCGACAAGCAGTACCTCGGGATCGCCCAGATTTGGGAGGTGCTCGACATGGCCGTGGCCGCGGACATCTACGGTGACGTCCCGTACCGGGAGGCCGTCGGCAGCGCGGCCGCGCCGCGTCTGGATCCGCAGGCACAGGTGTATAGCGATCTTCAGGCGCTGCTCGACCAGGCCATCACCAATCTGGGCGGACCGGGCCCCGGCCCGGGCACGCTGGATCTGGCCTACCAAGGGAACACGTCGAAGTGGATCGACGCGGCCAACACCATCAAGGCGCGTCTCTACATGCACACCGTCGAGACGCCGACGGGATTCGATAACGCCGCCCTGAACAACGCGGTCACCTACGCGCTGAAGGGGATCAAGTCTCCGGCAAATGACTTGAAGTCCGCACATACGTCGCAACCCGGCGAGGACAACCTCTGGTATCAGTTCTATGCCCGTTCCGGATTCGGCCAGTATGTGGTGGCGGGCCAGAACCTCGCGGATCTCATGGTCGCTCGCAATGACACGGCCAGGCTGCGGGAGTATTTCGGTCCCGCCAACCCGGGCCCCGGGTACGGGGGGCAAGGTCTCCCGCCCGGGAACAGCACCTCGCCGGCCGGCGTCTCCTCGCTGACCGGGACACGGAACTCGCCGACGTTCGCCCAGCCGATCGTGACCTGGGTCGAGAACGCCTTGATTCTATCCGAAGCCTATTTCAGGCTGGGGCAGACGGCAAACGCGCAAGCGGAATTCGACGGCGTGCGCGCCTCCGTGCCGGGACTCGGGGCCAAGACCATCGCCACGGTGAACGACATCATGGAGGAGAAATACATCGCGCTGTACCAGAACATCGAGGCGTGGAACGATTACAAGCGGACGTGCTACCCCGCGATCACGCCGTACCCCACGACCACCTTCGGCAACAAGGTGCCTGGTCGGCTGTACTACGGGACCACGGAGCAGAACGTCAATCCCAACATTCCTGACCGGAACGTCCAAAACCAGGTTGGCGGCAACGTCGTGACGCCGCCGCCCACGAGTCCGGGGTTCAGAAACCCGAACGATCCGAACCCGTGCTGACGTCATGGGCGCCGAGGGGGGAACGGGGGGAACGAACACGTAGCAGGGAACGTCGAGTCCTTCCCTTGCTGGTCTCGGGAATGCTCTCGGCCTGCTACGCCTACGTCCCCCTCGGCGCGGTGGACCCGCTGGTTGGAGCGCGCGTCGAGGCGGAGCTCACTGCGTATGGCTCAGATACCCTCACCCGCTCTCTCGGACCCGATGTCACGACGCTGCGGGGAGATGTGGTCACGGCAGAGAGCTCTCTCTTGGTCTTGTCCGTGACTTCGGTCCAGGACCGCTCCGGCCGTGTCTTGTCCTGGAGCGGGGAGCATGTTCGGGTACCGCATGCGGCGATCGGCGGGCTCGAGCAGCGCAGGTTCTCTCTCGGACGCAGCGTGGTCCTGGGAGCGGTGGTCGTCGCCAGCTCCATGGCGACGTGGGGATTCGTGAGGGGCGGATTTTCGGTGGGCGCACCGGCGTCCGGGAGCGGCGGTGGGGCGTCGCGCTGACGAACCTTCCAACCAACGGGGTATATGCGCCCGGCGATCCTGCTGACGGCTTGGTTCACGGCGGCCTGTTACAACTACGCGCCGCTCGCCACACCGGACCCGCGACCCGGAACGTTCCTGGCGCTGACACTTACCGCTGCCGGGGCCGACTCACTGGCGCGCTACCTGGGACCGAACGTCTTCGTCGTACGCGGCCGCTACCTCAGCACCGACGAGGGAGGGCTCCGCGTTTCAGTGACCTCGGTCGAAATGCGCGAAGCGCTAGAGGACTCCTGGCCGGGCGAAACCGTACGCATCCCGACCGGTCTCATCGCATCGCTCGAGCAGCGCCAGCTCGCGAAGGGCAGAAGCGCGTTGCTCGCGGGAGTGGGCGTGGCCGGCGTGGTCGCCGCCGTGGCGGGGTTCAGCCTGAAGCCGGGCGGTGGCGGCAACATCCTCGCTCCCCAGGGCCCGGCCGTGCCCAGATAGGCGCCCCTGTCGCTCAGTGTGGTGCAACAGTTCGTTGTTTATGACGCATGGCGCCGGTGGTGGGTCTCGGAGGGCAGGCTCCGCCAACGTCACTGTGCTAGCCGGATCCGGTAGCAGGCTTGTCGCCATCGAAGGATCGATCCCTTCAACATCTCCCCACCCAACGAACCGGTCCCAATTCCAACCCTGAGACCGGTGCCACGTGCGCCGCGGCAGCGGCAGGTTTCATATCAGCAGGTTGGATCGAGAGGCGACGAGCGCCAGGCGCGATGTCGTACGGGTCGCATCTGTCCTCAAGGGAGGCAGCCGCTCTGAGTGACCTATCGTGAAGCAGGAGCCGTTACGCATGTACGACGGTACGGTCCAATGGCAACAGGTGGCGATCGGTCTGCGTCTTCGTATCAACGTGCAACGTTCGAGTCAGTCGGCTGGTCACCCTAGACGCTGAGTGTCGTAAGCGGTACGCTGACCATTCCCGGCCGCCGCGCTAGACCGGTCGCTGTCTGGGTGCTGGCGGCGCTCGCCGCGTTAGCCTGCGCGGCTCACGGGACGCTTTGCACCACCGCCAGGATGTTGCCCTCGCTGTCTTTGAACCAGGCGGCCTTGGCGTCACCCGCGGTGGCGATGCCCTGTTTCGTTTTCAAGCCCGGCAGGTCGTATTCCTCGAAGCTGACGCCCCGGGCTTTCAACTCGGCGACCTCGCGCTCGACATCAGCGACTTGCCAGAACGCCTGGCTCGCTCTGGAGCTTCCGGCGTTGGGCGTGGGATACAAGAAGCAGGCGGTGCGGTCGGCGGACTCGTAGAAAACACCACCGCCCACCTCTCGCCCCGGCGTGAAGCCGAGCGTCTGTTCGTAGAAACGCCGGGCGCGGGCCACGTCCTTCACCGGTATGTAGGCGTACATGGGGCATTTCTGAAGCATCGATCTCTCCTTGATCCATCGTGCCGGCATGGCTCGTTGCTTCGCAATTCTAAGCCCACGGCGCCGGCGATGGGGCCCGACGGCGAGCCGCCAGGTTGCCGCTGATGGTCCGAGTGATGCCCAAGACCGGCTTCTCCACTGCGGCCCGAGAAGTGGCCCGCCGTGATCGGGTGATGGCCAAACTCATGAAGAGAACCGGCCCCTTCCGCCTGCCGAGGCCGGCCAGCCGTCACTTTGCAGCCCTCGCGGAGAGCATCCTCTACCAGCAGCTTGCCGGCGCCGCGGCGGGCGCCATCCATCGCCGATTTGTCGCGCTCTTCGACGGGGCTCTCTCTCCTGAAGCCGTCCTGGCTCTCCCTCCCAGAAAACTTCGTGCGGCGGGGCTCTCGGGCAGAAAGGTGGCCGCCATCCGAGATCTCGCTGCGAAGGTCGTGGATGGAACCGTCCCGCTCCATCGCATCGGCAGGCTCGCCGACGAGGAGATCATCACCTGCCTCTCGGTCGTCCGGGGCATCGGACGGTGGACCGCTCAGATGTTCTTGATCTTCCAGTTACGCCGGCTCGACGTGTGGCCGGTCGACGACTACGGCGTTCGCACAGGCTACGCGCTGGCCTACGGCCTGCGGAAGCTCCCGACGCCGAAGCAGCTCCAGGTGGAGGGTGAACGGTTCCGGCCTTACCGGACGGTGGCAGCCTGGTATTGCTGGCAAGCCGTCCATGAACAGCGGAAACGGCGTCAATGACCATGGCGCTACAGCGTAGACAAAGACTCGACCCCGGGGAGCTCATGAGCGTGCTCAAGTCGCCTGGTCGCGTTCCAGTGCCGCGATCTTGCTGAGGCGGCGGAGGTGTCGGGGAGCCTGGCTGAACTCGGCAGCCAGGAACGTCCGGACGAGCTCCCAAGCCAGGCTCGGGCCTACCGTGCGGCCACCGAGACAGATGAGGTTCATGTGATCGTCCTCGACGCCCTGCCTGGCGGAAAAGCTGTCCTGGATCAGCGCCGCACGAACCCCCGGTAGCTTGTTGGCGGAGATCGAAGCGCCGACGCCGCTGCCGCAGACCGCCACCCCGCGCTCGACCGTCTCCGCCGCTATGGCCCGGGCGAGGGGGATGACGAAGTCGGGATAGTCGTCGTCCGGATTCAGCTCCGCGGGCCCGAAATCGACCACGTCGTGCCCCGCCGCGCGAAGCCGTGCGACCAGGTCCTGCTTCAAGCCGAACCCCCCGTGGTCGGCGGCGATTCCCACGCGCATGCTGGTTCTCCGGCTCAGGTCGGGGTGCCGCTCTTCGCGGGGGCGAGGGCCCCACGCAGGCGTTGCATCGCGCTCGTCACGCTCTCACCGGCACCGAAGATCGCCGAGCCGGCCACGAGCACGGTGGCGCCGGCCCGAGCGGCGAGCGGCGCGGTCGTCGGGTCGATGCCCCCGTCCGCCTCCACATCGCACCCGGGGTTGAGCCGCTCGACCAGCTCGCGCACGCGCCCGATCTTCGGCAAGGTCGTCCGCAGGAATTGCTGGTGGCCGAACCCCGGGTCGACGGTCATGACCAGCACCTGATCCACCTCCTCGATGATTTCCTCCAGCACCGCCGCGGGCGTCGCGGGGTTGACGCATACCCCG
>Ga0070708_100004454_pt1 | contig 11016 bp, 9 predicted proteins | sample KBSK5503metaG_FD_65469 | JGI IMG/M metagenome (GOLD analysis project Ga0070708, IMG submission 65469) | Corn, switchgrass and miscanthus rhizosphere microbial communities from Kellogg Biological Station, Michigan, USA - KBS K5-50-3 metaG | ecosystem: Host-associated > Plants > Roots >...
GATGATCCATAGTTGGATCCCCCTCTTTCAGGCCATTCTTCAGGCGGAAAGCAATGGGATCCATCTGCAATTTTTGGCACAACTCGTCAACGGCTGATTCGAGCGCAAAGGTGGCTTGAGGCGCACCAGGGGCACGGTATGCACCAACCCCAACTTTATTGGTCATCGCCTCGTAGCAGCGGAAATCGTAATTGGGGCAGCGATAGCTGCTGCCGAGGAGGAGACCACCCAGGGAAACCGCCGAACCGGCGTATGCCCCGGTATCAAAAATGACTTTGCCCTGCATTGCCACGAGCGTACCATCTCGCTTTGTGCCAAGCTTAAGAGTGATGATGGATTGCGGCGCGGGGTTGCCGGCAGAGAGGTCCTCAGTGCGGGTGTAGGCCAGGCGAACAGGGCTGCGCGAGGTGTAAGCGGCGGCGGCAACCAGAGGCTCTACCAGCCCAAATTTCCCACCGAAAGCGCCACCTATGGGTACGGACTCTACACGTATTTGTCGTTCAGGCATCTCGAGCGCCTCGGCTACACCTGAGCGTACTGAGAGCATACCCTGTGAACTGGGCCAGATGGTTAGCTGGGGTCCCGAGGCAGTGGGGGCAACAGTAATCGACTGTGGCTCTATGTACGACTGGTGTACGACACTGGTTCTAAAAGTGCGTTCGACGACCACCTCGGCTTCGCGCCAGCCCGCTTCCATATCGCCAGCGTGGAAGTGCGCTTTATCGCTTACGTTTTGTGAAAGCTCTTCCTGGTCGGTCTCTACCACCTGTTCCTCTGAGACAGCCGCATGGGCACCGCCGCCGGCGATCTCAGAAGAAGTTTCTTTTATGTAGACTCGTGTTAAGGGCGCGCCTGGCTGTATCGCAGCAACCGGGTCCATAACAACCGGCAACAGCTCGTATTCAACATCCACGGCGGCTGCGCCATCTTCAGCAGCGGCCTCGGTCTCCGCCAGCACGATGGCGACGGGGTGGCCGCACCACAGCGCTTCTTTGGAGGCGAGTGGAGACTGCGAGCGCGAACTACTTTCGGGGTCCGACATACCCAAGGTCTCGCTGGTATAGACAGCTTTAACGCCCGGCACTTCTAAAGCGGCAGAGGTATCGATACTGACGATACGCGCGTGGGCATAGGGGCTAAGTACCAGTCGAGCATGCAATAAGCCTGCCGGCGCTAGATCACCGGCAAAGCGGGTACGTCCAATGACCTTATCGTAACCGTCTTGCCGGCGTGTGCCCTTGCCAACAGTGGTGTGTTCTGTCGTCCTGTCAATCGTCTGTGCCATGAATTACTCCAATCCTTGAATCCTTGTTCCCACTATTTGGGGTCTGGCCCGAAAACTGTAATCACCCGGCCAGAAGGCATACCTCGCCTCTCCTACCCAAACTCCTGTGAAAGTGTAGCACATATTTCAGCTTGCTGTCAGTATGCAGATGGTTCTGATAGACATTACAGGGTTTTAAGGCAAAATAGTGCGCTCCTAATAGTAACCTCCGTCAAAAATAGTACTGACAGGTCTACAATTTGCCCATTTTTTATGGTATAAATTCTTATAGGCTGATCTTTATCTTCAGTGCGTCCTCGAAGTGCGTCCTCGAAAACACCTTATTTACTCAACCTGGCCAACGATTGTCCCATGTGCGTGTAGTCAGCGCACCAATGCTCCCCTTTCTCCTTCTTGTTAACTACGTGAAAGGATCGATCAATGAAGAACGGATCTTTTGTCTTCGATGCACACACTGGCTTCTGGGATGCCAGCAAGGAGAACTGCAAGAACCGCTTTGGCGAGGCCTTCATCGAGACGTTCTATGCTTTCCATACCGGCTTCAATCCACCTGATAAGAAGTGGACGATGGACTACGAAACACAGTTCCGTAAGGTTGACCCTGACTGGTATCTGGAGGAAATGTTTATCAAGGGCGACGCCGATATGACCATTCTCTCCACCCAGGTGCTGATGGATTTTTACCACACGGGCTTTACGAATGCCGACCGCAACGCCACCTTGCGGGATCGTGCCCCAGAGCGCATTATTTCTTTGGGGGGTGTTGACCCGCGCATGCCCAATGCCGTGAAAGAAGTGGAACGGCAGATCAAGGACTGCGGTGTAAGGGGCTTCAAATGGTATACCGCCGAGTGGCGTGGCACCTCGCGTGGTTGGAGCGCAAACGACCCCATGGTCTTCCCTCTCTATGAGAAGTGTATCGAGCTGGGCGTGAAAAACATGCACTTCCACAAAGGTCCTGCTGTCGAGCCACTCTCCCTCTCCAAGTTTGATGTTCGAGACATTGACGAGCCAGCCTGGCTGTACCCTGAACTGAACTTCATTATCGATCACGTGGGCTTACCGCGCCTCGACGATTTCTGCTGGATTGCGACGCGCTGCCCCAATGTATACGGTTCGCTCGCGGTGGCGAACATGTTTGTTCACAACAATCCCCGCCACTTTGCCGAAATCATGGCCAATCTGCTCTTCTGGATCGGGCCCGACCGGATCATATGGGGGACCGATTTCCCCATTTGGTATCCGCACTGGCTACTCGATGATTTTATGGCTTTCGAGTTGCCAGACGATTTGAAAAAGGAATATGGAGTGGATCTCACAGAGGAGATCAAGCAGAGAATCATCGGTACCAATATTGCTCGGCTCTATGGCATTGACATCGACAGCAAGCTCAAGACAATTGCCAACGATGAGATTGCCCAACGCAAGCAGGCCTATGTTGCATCGCGGCCAGCGACTGAGACTGGTGTTGCAGGGACAGGATCACGATGACAATTGATGTTGAGGCCGTGCGAGCAGCGGCAGGCTCGACACGTGATCCCGAAATCCGCCGTTCGCTAGCCGAAATGGGGCTACTGGATGACGTGCAGATCGAAGGTGGTCAGGTGACTGTATATTTTCACCTGACCAGCCCGCTCTGCCCATCGAAATTTGCCACCAATATCGGACAGGAGATTCGCAAGCGCGTGGAAGCTGTGCAGGGAGTAGAGTCGTGCAAGGTAGTGCTGCGCGATCATTTCCTGCGCGAGAAGATCCAGGAGCAGATTAATATGAGAGGCCGCCGATGAATGTCACACGTGTCCTGGCTGGCCGTCGCGAAGGAGAATTGCTGACCTTCCCGTCGGTCTGCCGCATGACGGATATCCTGGCACAGCGCTGCCGGGAGCAGTCATGGGTACGTACCTCGGTAGCCAGTCTGGAGCGGTTTCGCGCCATGACCGGAAATTACGATCTGGAGCTGCTTCTGGAACGAGCGCTTGCAGAACCACCGGTGGCCGAGCAGGCGCTGGCTTCCTTTGCGTCTGCCCTTGCTGGATACACCGAAAGCCAGGTCTCTGCTCTCGTAATGGGAGCAAAGATTTGGTTTCGCTTGAATGGAGTAAACGTACCCTGGCGGTCCTTGCCGGGCAGGGTTGCGCCCCCTGCTTTGATTGCTTCTGAGCAACAGGGGGTAGAGCGTTTGATCCTCCTGGCACTGATTGGCAGCGGTCTGAGGCTGGCCGAACTGCTGCGGCTGCGCTGCCGAAATGTCGGCTCCCTGGACAGCGAAGGTCGCATCATCCCAGATATCCAGGCGGATCCTCTGGGGGTAGAGTATACGCCTCGACGTGGGAAACCTCGCCCATACCTGACTTTCTTGACCTACCAGGCGCGGCAGGCATTACTAGCCTCCCTGGAACAACGCACAATACATCAAACTCCCACAGAGCTTATCGAACTGGACGCGCCGCTGATCGCCCAGCCGGATGGCTCACCGGTGAGTCGTGCCAGCGTAGTGCGTGCCAGGAAGCGCAGCCAGTCATTGATTCGCACGTGCAGCGATGTCAACGTCGCATTATGCCGTGCTACCGGCGATTTCTTCCGCGAGTGGGGCCTACCCGGTTCGCGCTTCGCCGGGCCAGAAGATCTGAATATCGAGCAGTACATCTAGCATCATCCCTCCAACGCCGCTATGGCGTCTATCTGCGCTCAGGAGGGATGAAAGGAGGTACATATGAAAGCAGTTCGTTTGCACCAGTATAAAGAACTTCCAAAGGTTGAGGAGGTAGGGGAACCGAAGGTAACAGGTCCGCACGATGTGATTGTGCGCATTGGCGGTGCAGGACTGTGCCGGACCGATTTGCATATCATTGAAGGGCAATGGGCGGACCGATCGGGGGTCACCCTGCCCTATACGTTGGGCCATGAGAACGCTGGCTGGGTGCAGGAGATCGGATCGGCGGTCAGCAATGTGGCCGTTGGTGATACAGTCATTGTTCACCCATTGATTACTTGCGGACTCTGCCGCGCTTGCCGTGCTGGCAACGATATGCACTGCTCCAACCAGTCCTTTCCAGGCATCTCAGTTGATGGAGGGATGGCAAATTTCTTGAAGACGAGCGCGCGCTCGGTCGTCAAGCTGGACCCGAGCCTGGCGCCTAAAGATATCGCCGCTCTCGCTGATGCAGGTCTGACTGCCTACCATGCGGTCAAGAAGGCTGCCCCTACCCTGTATCCCGGTACGAAAGCGGTGGTAATTGGCGCAGGTGGTCTGGGTCATATTGGCGTTCAGTGTCTCAAAGCGCTGACCCCAGCTGAAATTATCGTGGTGGACCGCTCGCCCGCAGCGCTTGAATTGACTCGTAGCTGGGGCGCCGATCACACCGTGGTAGCCGATGGGACGCATGTCGCGAAGGTGAAAGAACTTACCGATGGGCAAGGAGCCGAGGCAGTGATAGACTTTGTCGGCGAGCAGGGGGCCGAGCACGACGCGGTTGCTATATTGCGCAACGCGGGCAGTCACTATATCATCGGCTATGGTGGCACACTGAATGTCCCGATGATTGACATTATCTCTAGAGAGATCAACTTCATCGGCAACCTGGTCGGCACCTACAATGACCTGGCGGACCTAATGACCCTGACTGCCCAGGGCAAAGTGAAGCTACATACCGCAGTGTACTCACTCGATGCCGCCCTCGATGCCATCCATGATCTAGACAGCGGCAATCTGCGCGGTCGCGGGATTCTCGTTCCGTGATGCGCGTTTAAGATAGGTGAGATTGCTGATTGACAAAATGACCGAGCGCACGACGAACGTAGATGGTGGCAAGTTGCTTGCGGTAGTTCATGGACAGGTCGGCATTGTCCAGCGGCTTGGCGCGTTTGGCGGCGAGGGTAGCCACGGCATCGATCTTCTCAGGGGTGAGATGCTGACCGATTAAGAGGGCCGCCGCGTCTTTGGCCTCTACCGGGTGGGAAGCGACTGCGCCAAGCGTGATGCGTGCATCAGCAATAGAACCATCCCCGGCCGGGCGCAATGCCACTGCGACACCGAGAATAGGGAAGTCGAATGAGCCGCGCCGGCGGAGCTTCAAGTAGACGCTTTGCCAGCCGGTGGCGGGGGGCAGGATGACCTCGGTGAGTATCTCGTCTGCTGCTTTGGTGTAGGGATACATGCCATCATCGCGGAACAGTTCGTGTACGGGTATAACGCGCTCGCCTCGCGCGCTCACCAGGTGCACGGATGCACCCAGGCTGACCAGTACCGGTGCGGTATCTGCCGAAGAGATGGCCCAGCAGCGCGGGCTGCCAGGGGCCACCAGGCAAACATCGCCATCCTTCTTCATGCAGTAGCCGATTGAGCGGCGCCAGAACTCGGTCTGGTTGTAGTAGTTGCAGCGTGTGTCGAGCAGCAGGTTGCCGCCGATAGTGCCGGCGTTACGCAGTTGCGGTGTCGAGACCGAGCCAGCAGCAGTAGCCAGCGCCGGATACTGTTCAAGCAGCGCCGGATACTCAGCAAGCCGGGTGAGGGTAACGCCAGCTCCTATGTGCATACCCTGCTCAGGGGAGCCGCTGATGGTTTTTAACTCGGGAAGAGCGTGCAAGCCAATCAGCACCGGAGGGGTAAACTGGCGGCGTTTCATGTTTGGGTAGAGATCGGTACCGCCAGCGACCAGCATAGCCTGATCGCCTTCCTCTTCTAGCATTTGCGCGGCCTCGTCGAGGAGGCGAGGAGCCAGGTAACGAAATGGTGGCAATCGTAACATCAGGAGACTCCTCCCTGCACAGGAACATGGCTTGCCTTGCTTTGATCTTCTCCCTGGCTCCCATTGTGTTGCCAGGAGATAAGGCGAGTGGGCCAGGGAGAAGAAAGTTCAATAGGCGTGGGCTGGAGTTCCGTCCCCTTCCCTTGTGCCAGGTTTTTCAAAGCTCTAAAGACCTTATCCGATGTAATCGGTACCTCGTCGATGCGCACACCTACGGCATCGTAGACAGCGTTGGCAATGGCCGGGATAACCGGGTTCAGAGGTCCCTGGCCCGCTTCTTTTGCTCCAAATGGGCCTTCGCGGTCGGGGATTTCGACGAGGATGGTTTCGATCTCTGGGGTGTCCAGCGTTGTGGCCAGTTTGTAGTCCAGCAGGGATGGTATCTTGTGCAGTCCCTTGCGGAAAATTTGCTGCTCCATGACAGCCTCCCCGCAGCCCATGTAGGCGCCGCCTTCGACCTGGCCCGCTACGAGTAAGGGATTGATAGACTGTCCCACGTCATGCGCGAGCCAGAGCTTTTCCACCACCAGGTCGCCTGTTTCTACGTCAACTGCTACCTGTGCTACGCAGGCCGAGTAGGAATAGGCGGGCGAAGGACCAACGCCAGCGCCCTTGTAATCACCATGAATACCTTCGGGAGGAGCATACGAGCCAGCAGCGACCAGGGCGCCAAAACGAGCCTCGGCAAATTGCACTGCGTGTTCAAAGGGCAAGGCTACGCCGGGGTCATGCTCATCGTAGATAACATCATTGGCGGCTTGCAGGCTTTCAGAGGGCACATGCAGGCGCTCGGACGCGACTTCGAAGAGCTGTTCTTTTAATTTGCGAGCGGCGGCGATAGCAGCATTGCCCGCCATGAAAGTGACACGACTGGAATACGAGCCGAGATCGACGGGCGTAAGGGTCGTGTCGGCGGTCTCCAGGTGAATACGTTCAGGCTGGATACCCAGCTCTTCGGCAACGATATAGGCAAGAATCGAGGTCGAACCCTGCCCGATGTCGGTAGCGCCGCAGTAGACGGTAACACCACCTCCACGGTCGAGCCTGATCTGCACCGCGGAGTGGGGCAGGTCGTTCCAGTAGATCGGCTTGCCAGCACCACAGATGTACGCTGAAGCAGCTATGCCCAGGCCGCGCTTGATTGCCGGCTGGTACTGCACGCTCCCATTTGACGCGTGAGGATTTGCTGCTGCGGCTAATTTGTTAGGATGAAACTTGGAGCGCTCAACGACTTGATCGAGGCATTCACCAAGCGCGCAACTGGTGATACGCAGGCCATTAACGGTGTGGGTATACGGTTCAACCAGGTTACGGCGGCGCAGTTCAACGGGGTCGATGCCGAGGTCATGCGCGAGCTTGTCGAGATGGACCTCTACGGCATAACGCGGCTGCGTCGTCCCATGACCACGCTTGGGGCCACACGGCGGCTTGTTGGTGAAGAGACGTATCCCTTCGAACTTGTAGCAGGGAAGTTTGTAGGTCACGGTCTGCAATGCACCGGTGTAGTAGGTAGTGGCTATGCCATACGAGCCGTACGCGCCACCATCCAGAAACGAGCGGAAGTGCATGGCTGTCAGCGTACCGTCGCGCTTGACGCCGGTCTTGATCCACATTTTCACGGGATGGCGGCCGCGGTGGATCAAAAACACTTCTTCGCGCGTGCAGGTGATCTTGACGGGCCGGCCAGTCCGGCGAGACAGCTCACAGGCGCAAATTTCGTGTGAAAATGGATCGCTCTTGCCGCCAAAGCCACCGCCCACATTGGGGGCTATGACGCGAATATGTGACTGGGGTAGACCCAGTACTTTGCTCAATTCACGGTGGACGTAGTGCGGTGTTTGTGTAGATGACCAGAGCGTCAGTTTGCCTCCAGCGGGATCGCTAGGGTTTGGTTCCCATTGGGCGACACAGGCATGCTCCTCGATAGGCGCGTGGTTATTGCCTTCGTAGTAGGACCAGTCTTCGCGAATGTAATCCGCCGCGGCAAAACCGGCCTCGACCTCGCCAAACTCGTAGGAGACCGCCTTGTGGATGTTGCCGATACGCGCCTCGTCGTTGATCTTTACTTCGGGGTGCGCCAGCGCCTCCTCGATACTCATGATCGCGGGCAAAACCTCGTACTCTACATCAATGAGCTTGATGGCTTCATCGAGGATATCGGGGTCGAGCGCGGCAACTGCGGCTACGGGATCGCCTACATAGCGCACTTTGTCGATTGCAAGGGCGTACTCGTCCTGGCTGGAGGGGAGAATGCCAAATTTCTGTGGGAGGTCTGCGCCGGTGATGACGGCGAGAACGCCTGGCAGCGCCTGTGCGCGGCTGGTATCGATGGAGAGTATACGGGCATGTGGATATGGCGAACGCAGCAGCCGCCCATAGAGCATGCGTGGAAGCATGATGTCATCGGCGAATAATGCTCAGCCGGTCACTTTGGCATAGGCATCGACTTTCGGCCTGGGCGTACCGATGATCTTATATGCACGCGTTTTCTGTTGCTGATCTTTAGCCATGATATCCCTCCACTGCAGGACGAATCGCCTGTTCATCGCCACCGGACATGCGTTGGGCAGCAGCTTCGACGGCTTCGTAGATTTTTGTGTAGCCGGTACAACGGCAGAGGTTCCCGGCGAGGTATTCTTTCATTTGCTCGCGGGTGGGATGAGGATGCTCTCGCAAAAGGGCAGCGCCAGAAAGCAGCATACCCGGTGTGCAATAGCCGCACTGAGCTGCGCCCAGTTCAGCGAACGTTTCTTGCAGGGGATGTAACTTGCCATTTTGTTCCAGGCCTTCGATGGTGGTGATTTCGCTTTCCTGCACTTCCAGCGGCAGTGTGAGGCAAGAAAGCACCGGCATACCATCGATCAGTACGGTGCAGGCACCACATTCACCCAGTTCGCATCCATGCTTTGTCCCGATTAAGCCCATATCTTCACGCAGCACTTCAAGGAGCGTGTGATGGGGCAGCACCGCTACTTCGTGGCGCTCGCCATTCACATGCAGCGTAATCAACTGGCGCATGTTGACCTCCTTTCGGATACCAAATTCAAGGGAACCTGGCATCCACAAGGGATGCCACTACATTTCACTCATCATAGGTGGGAACCTGGCATCCGCCGGCACCTATCCGTCTTGCCAACGCTGGTTCTTGCCCATCTCGGCAACGCGACTGCGTCGCTAGCGCTACGCGCTCAGCCGAGACGAAAGGCACTGCGCAGCTAGTGCTCCGCACTCAGGCAAGACGAAAGGAGAAGGGATGCCACTACATTTTCCCATCACCTGGGCGTTGATCGAGCAGTTATCGTGCTCCTAGTGAGCGTGAGATTGCTTCCGCTTCGGTACGCAACTGCTGGGATGCACGTTCAATGGCTTTGTCTCCGAAGCTCGAGGCAAAGCCGACGATCCAGAGTAAAGCAACTAACGTCCTGCCTGCGCCATAAACAGGTGCCGCTACCGCGTTGACGCCGGCCAGGTACTCTTCACGGTCGATGCTGATGCCTGTACGGGCGGCCTCATCTACCAGCGACAAGAATTGTTGTGGTGCCGCGATCGAATGCTCTGTGAAGCGCGGCAAGGGATGCGCGTGCAAGAAGGCTTCGCGTTGTGCCACTGGCCAGCTCGCGAATACCAGGCGACCTGTCGCTCCGGCCATCAGGTGAACGCGCGTGCCTCGCGGGGCAGAAATGCGCAGATTGAGAGCCAGGGGCCGCTCGCCCTCCTCCATGATACATTCGATGATACGCACGCCATGCTGCTCAATCTTGCCCAGAAATACGGTTTCGCCGAGGCTTGCTGCCAGGCGGCGCATGGCGGGTAGAGCAAAGTGACGCAGGCCGGCGCGTTGTACGTAGGCCTGCGCAAGGTCGTAGATGCGAGGTCCGAGGACGTAGCGGCGGTCGTCGGACTGCTCGACCACCTGGCTATTCTCCAACGTTTTGAGTAGCCCGTGGATGCTGCCTTTGCTCATGTTTAGCGCGCGCGCCAGGTATGAAAGGGTCAGGCCTTCTTCCGCTTCGCTCAAGAGATCGAGCAGGCGGAAGGCGCGTTCGACCATCGGCGCAGGTGAGACGGACGCCGGAATGTTCTCTTGCTGAGTGTAAGTTGGTTCACTATACTGAACTTTCTGTTCTTTCATGAGAACAGCATAACCAATGGAGAGGGGTTTGTCAAGGCTTGACGAGTGTTGATATCAGGCATGCTATTTTCACATGAGGCTGCTCCGTAGTATAGCATCATTGGAGCTGAACGAGTTAGGAGCTGTGTTCTTGGATGGCAACGTGTGTTTCCCCTTTGGGGATTCATCAAAGGAGGAGGGATAGCCATCTCTGGGAACCTAGATGCTCTTCCTCCAAGGTTATGTTGTATCGCTGACATACACAGTGATGTGCTGAGTATCACTTTGCTTTCAACATCACTGTCGGAGCGGCTCACCCAAAAATGATTTGGGTCAATAGATGGAGCCAAAGAGAGATGCCGATCTACTTCAGCAGCAGCTTGCCAAGAAGACATTATTACTTACTCAATGACTTCTGAATCACCGAAGTTACAGGAGGACCGTATTGTTCTCAGCCAGGAGGTTATCAGCAGTATTGAATCTGCGGGAGAATACATAAACTGTAAAAAGAACTGTCATCAGTTATAGCTCATAGCTACAGATAATCATTCAAGCAAGGCATAGGCATTTTCGTGACATCGATGGCCGGAGGAGTATGTTCCATCTCCAAAACCGCAAAGATTCGGCGTAAGATCGTCCTTTTGGGCAATGTCAGCAAGTTCATTTACGTGGTCATTATGACAATCGAGTTGCTGCTGGCTCTGAGGCTACTAATCGGTCCAATTTGAATTCATATGAATGGATAGAAGTCATGTTGTTCGTAGAATTAATTTTCCGTATCTCGACACTAACTTTTCGCTGTATTCCTACATTTTTGATGTAAAACAAGCATACTCCGACACATAAAATTTCCTTGCATCTTTTACCACCTT
>Ga0070708_100004455_pt1 | contig 11014 bp, 7 predicted proteins | sample KBSK5503metaG_FD_65469 | JGI IMG/M metagenome (GOLD analysis project Ga0070708, IMG submission 65469) | Corn, switchgrass and miscanthus rhizosphere microbial communities from Kellogg Biological Station, Michigan, USA - KBS K5-50-3 metaG | ecosystem: Host-associated > Plants > Roots >...
GACACGGGCGTCGGCGACGGCGCGACCGTGATCAACGCCGTGGCGAAGGAAGCGCAGATCGGGCCCGGCGCGGACGTCGGCCCGTTCACTTACCTCCGGCCGGGGGCGGTTCTGAAAGAAGGCGCGAAGGCCGGCGCTTACGTCGAGATCAAGAAGAGCGTCGTCGGGAAACGCTCGAAGGTGCCGCACCTTTCGTACATCGGTGACGCCGAGATCGGCGACAACGTCAACATCGGCGCCGGAACGATCACGTGCAACTACGACGGCGAGACCGGGAAGAAATCGAAGACGGTCATCGGGGACGACGTGCTGATCGGAAGCGATACGATGCTCGTGGCGCCGGTGAAGGTGGGCGACGGAGCGGTGACGGGCGCGGGGTCCGTCGTGAGCCGCGACGTGCCGCCCAACCAAGTGGCGATCGGAGCGCCGGCGCGTCCGGTACGAAAACGCAAGCCACGATCGACGAAGAAGGGGGACCAAAAGAAGTGAGCGGGCTCGAGATCACGACGAAGAAACGCATGGTCTTCGCGGCCGGGCGCTCCAACACCGAGCTCGCGCAGGAGATCGCTACGAACCTCGGGATCACCTGCGCCGAGGTCGAGATCGCAGACTTCGCGAACGGAGAGGTCTATTTCCGCTTCGAGGAGAACGTCCGCGGGGCCGACGTCTTCGTCTTCCAGACCCACTCGGACCCGATCAACAAGCAGATCATGGAGCAGCTGATCATGATCGACGCAGCGAAGCGCGCGTCGGCGAAGCGGATCAGCGCGGTCATCCCCTTCTACGGATACTCGCGGCAAGACAAGAAGACGCGCGGCCGCGAGCCGATCACGAGCCGTCTGGTAGCCGACCTGCTCACCGTCGCCGGTGCCGATCGGGTCCTCACGGTCGATCTGCACACGAGCCAGATCCAGGGTTTCTTCGACAAGCCGGTGGATCACCTGACGGCGCTTCCGCTGCTCGCCGACTACCTCGGCAACAAGTTCGGAGACGACCTCGTGATCGTGTCGCCGGACGCCGGTCGCGTGCGGGTCGCCGAGAAGTTCGCCGGCAGGCTTCACTCTTCGGTGGCGTTCCTTCACAAGCGCCGCCGTCCCGACGCGCGAAACGTCTCGGAAACGCTCGAGGTCGTCGGTGAGGTCCGGGGCCGCCGCTGCGTCCTCGTCGACGACATGATCGACACCGCCGGCACGATCACCGGAGGGGCGGAGGTGTTGATCGAGTCGGGAGCGGAAGAGGTCTACGCGTGCGCGACGCACGGGATCCTGTCCGACCCGGCGATCGACCGCATCGAGAAGGCACCTCTGAAGGAGGTAGTCCTCACCAACACGCTGCCGATCCCGGACGAGCGGGTCCTCGACAACATCACGATCCTGTCGATCGCGCCGATCATCGCCTCGACGATCAAGGCCGTGTTCTCCGACGAGTCGGTGTCGGAGATCTTCCACGGCGAGAACTAGACCGGTCCTCGAGGCGGGCGCCTGCCCTTTCGGTCATGTTCGAAGCCGCATGCGACGCGACAGAATTCGTCGATGCGTTTCCGAATCGCTCTGCTCGCGCTGCTGACGCTGCTCGCGTGTGAGCCGAAAGGAGCCGACCGGACCGCTTCATCACCCACTCCCGCCCCGTCGGCGCGGTCGCCGCTCGTCGCGTCGCCGACGCCTACCGCCCGGATGCCGAAGGCGGGTACGTGCCGCTCAACCGAAGTGCCGCGCAGCCGGATCGTCGCGAGCAGGCGAGGAGAGATCGTGCTGCTGCGCCCGTCGGACGGCAAGGAGATCTGCAGCCTCGTAACGATCGAGCAGGCGCGAGATACGATCATCACCCTGTCGCTCGCGCCGGACGGGATGACCGTGTTCTTCGCCGAAAGTGGGTTCGCGCGATGCGGACGTCTCTTCGCCGTCGAAGTATCAACCGGTCGAGTGAGCCTCGTCGTGGACGGCGGATACGCACCTGAGGTCAGTCCCGACGGCAAGTACCTCGCTTACAACGCGAGTTTTTCCTGCGGAGACCGTCGACACCGGATCTTCGTTCGTGACCTGACAACCGGGAACGAGCGGGCGTGGCTCGGAACATGGCCAACGGGGTACGGCGATGAAGTCACATGGGGGCTCGAGCGTCATCATTTGATCGTGGCAAAGGCGGGTGCCGACTCAGCGACCTATTTCCTGTTCGACACGACTAAGAAGGGTTCTCTCGACGGGCCCCGGTGGCCGCCGATCGACGATCGCAAAGCGCCGCGCGTCTCCGGCCGAGCGCTTTCGGACCCAGGTGTGAGCCTAGGCGGCGCCACGGTGAACCCCATCAGGGAGACCGTTTTCTTCGGAGTCTTTTACTCGAACAGCATGGACACTGAAGAGCATCCGATCCTCGAATTCGATCCACGGACCGATACCTTCCGGGTTCTGATCAAGAATGGCGGTGGGCCGATCGATTTCGACCCGTCGGGGAAGCAACTGCTGTACCGCGGAGCAGGGCCAGGCCTTTCATTGTTCCGCTACAGCGAAGGCAGGTCGGTTCGTCTGGGCCGTGGGTATTGGGACGCCGCCTGGTAAACGCCTGAAAAGGTTGAGCCCGGGACTAGCCCGGGCTCTCGCATCCCCTCGCAGGTCGGAACGTACTGACGTTCCGTTCTACGCACCCTGATTCTGCCGCGGTTGGCGGGCCACTGTCTGTGGCGCCCGTCACAGTTCGGACTGTGAGCTCGGCAACTCGGTCTGTTTCGGGCCCCGCGAAGCGCCGAGGACCCGGAGGGGAATCGTCGAAGACTCGCTGGTAGACTGCCGCTTCGTCACCGACTCACCGATGACCTCGCCGAACGATCTCGAAATGACCGCGCCATAGATCTCGGAGGTGCATAGCTCGTGGAAGTAACCCTCGAAGCTCAGGCCCGGCCCGGTACGGGGAAGGGCGTCGCCCGCAAGCTTCGGGCGGCCGGGAAGGTGCCGGCCGTGCTCTACGGGCGGGGCGTGCCGCCTGAGCCAGTGGCCGTCGACCGGATGGCCCTCATGCGCGCGTTCAAGACCGACGCCGGGCGCAACGTCCTGATCGACCTCCTCGTGGACGGTGAGACCCACCTGACGCTCGCGCGCGAGCTCCAGCGGGACCCTGTGCGCGGCTCGATCCTCCACGTCGATTTCCTCAAGATCGCGCGCGACGTCGCGATCGAGGTCGACGTGCCGATCCACATCGAAGGCGACTCGCCCGGTGTGAAGGAAGGTGGCGTCGTCGAGCATCACCTGTGGAGCGTCCGGGTTTCCTGCTTGCCGACGAGCGTGCCGGACCGGCTCGTCGCGGATATCTCGCGCACGTTGCTCGGCGAGATGCTCCGCGTGTCGGACCTCGCCGTTCCGGAAGGCGTCACGGTCCTTACCGATCCGACCGAGGCCGTTCTCGGCGTCGTCGTGCCCCAGATCCTCAAGCTCGAAGAGGAGGTTCCTGCGGAGGTCGCTCTGGCGGAAGGCGAAGAGGCCCCCGTCGCCGCGGAAGGCGAAGAGGGCGCCCCCGCTCCCGAAGCCGGCGGCGAAGCCAAGGAGGGGGAGGAGGCCTAGCCCCTCCCCGAACGCGGGGCCGGGGTGGCCGAACGCACGCTCGTCGCAGGGCTGGGCAATCCCGGTCCCGAGTACGAACGCACGCGTCACAACATCGGCTTCCGCGTCGCAGACGAGCTCGCCCGGCGGCTGGACGCGACGTTCAAACGCTCGAAGCACGAGGCACTCACCGCTGAAGCACGCGACGGCGACACACCCGTGCTCATCGCGAAACCTCAGACCTACATGAACGATTCCGGCCGGGCCGTGTCCGGGCTCGCCCGCTACTACGGCGTGCCGCCCGAGCGCGTCATCGCGGTGCACGACGAGCTGGACCTGCCGTTCGGAGTCGTCCGGGTGAAGCTCGGAGGCGGGACCGCCGGACACAACGGCGTCAGCGACGTGGCGAGCGCGATCGGCACGGAATTCGCGCGCGTCCGGATCGGTATCGGCAGGCCTTCGGGCCGGAAAGATCCGGTCGACTTCGTGCTCGAACCGTTCAACAAGAGCGAGGAGGCAGAGGTTCCTGCGATCGTCGACCTCGGCGCCGACGCGGTATTCGCGATCCTGCGCGACGGAATCTCCGCCGCTCAGACGGCGTTCAACAAACGTGCTTCCGAGGGGCAGGTAGACTGACGCAAAAGACCGGCTGAGAACGTCTCGGCCGCGACCAATAGACCGGTTCGATGCCCGGGGGCTCAGCGCCCGGGCCGTTCGCGCGTGCGGACCCAGCCGCTGCGCGATGAGAGGAGCAGGGAAACGACCACGCTCGCACCGTTGCTCGAAGCGTTCCGCGCCGCGCCGGCCTTCACCGACGTTGCGGACGCGATCGCTTCGGCCGGGACGGTCACAGCCGTCGCGCCCCTCCGGCCCGCGCTCGTCGCGGGGCTCGCCGAACGGGAGGACGGGCCGTGGCTCGTCGTCGTTGCGGGATCGCGCGAGGCCGAGCGCTTGGCCACCGAGTTGCGTCTTTGGGTTCCCGACGCCGAGCTTTTCCCGTCGTGGGAGACCCTGCCCCACGAGAAGCTTTCGCCGCGGGCGGAGACCGTCGCCCGACGGCTCGAAACGCTGCACCGACTTCGGTCCGAAGCGCCGCCTCGCGTCGTCGTTGCGCCCGTGCGAGCCGTGATCCAGCACATGGTGCCCGGCACCGAGCAGGTGTCGCCGATCGTCATCCCGCAGGGCGGCGAGTTCGTCATGGACGAGCTCGTCTCGCAACTGGCGTCGTTCGGCTACCGCCGGACCGACATGGTGACGTCACGCGGTGAGTTCGCCGTCCGCGGCGGGATCGTCGACGCGTTCCCGCCGACGGAAGACCATCCGATCCGTACCGAGTTCTTCGGCGACACCGCGGAATCCGTGCGTACGTTCGCCGTCGCGTCCCAGCGCTCGTTGGGCGCGGCCGATGTGTTCGTCGCCTACCCCTGCCGCGAGCTGATGCTCACCGACGAGGTCCGCGGTCGCGCGATCGCGGCGTTGGAACGCCATCCCGAGCTGGCCAGCGAACTCCATCGCCTCGCCGACGGCATCGTGTTCGAAGGGATGGAATCGTTGATCGAGGTCCTGTACGACCACCCGCCGGTCCTTCGCGACCTGCTGCCGGCGAGCACCAGGGTCCTCGTCGTCGAGCCGAAGCGGACGGCCGACCGCGCGAGGGAGATGGCGCGCGAGGTCGAAGAGCTTCGCGACGCCGGGTGGCAGGCGGCCGCCGAAGGAGCGAGGCCTCCGGCGGAGGCGACGTATGCGGACCTCCATCGCGCGCTCGGCGAACGCTGGGCGGCACTGAGTCCATTCCGCGAGGGCGGTCCCGAGCTTGCCGCTCACACCTGGGAACACCAGCGCGGCGATGTGCCCGCCCTGACGTCCGAAGTGAGGCGAATGCTCACCGCCGGATACCGCGTCGTCGTCGCCGGCGAATCGCAAGGCGCCGTTGATCGCATCCGCGAGATCCTCGCGAACCACGAGCTGTTCCTGCCTCAGTACGACGGGAAGGAGCTCGCGCCATCGCGCGGCGCCGTCGCGGTGGCACCGATCGAGGAGGGCTTTGCGTCCGAAGCGCTGGGGCTCGCCGTCATCGGCGAGGGCGATCTTTTCGGCAAGCGCCGCCCGCATCGCGAGCCGCGTGCGCAGCGCCGCCGTGTCACGACGCTCGAGCTCGAGCCCGGCGATCTCGCCGTACACGTCGTTCACGGCGTCGGTCGATACGTCGGCATGCAGACGCGTGAGATCGGCGAGATGAAAGCCGACTACTTGGTGCTCGAGTTCGCCGAGGGCGACCGGCTGTATGTGCCTGCCGACCAGCTCGACCTCGTGAGCCGGTACATCGGCGGCGAGGATCCGAAGCTCCACAGGCTCGGCGGCAGCGAATGGAACCGGCAGAAGGCCCGCGTTCGCAAGGCTGTGAAAGACATCGCCGGTGAGCTGGTGAAGCTCTACTCAGAGCGCGCCAATAAAGCCGGGTTCGCGTTCTCGATGGACCAGCCGTGGCAGCGCGAGCTCGAGGACGCGTTCCCCTACACGGAGACCCGCGATCAGCTCGCCGCTATCGACGAAGTGAAAGCCGACATGGAACGCGCCGTTCCTATGGATCGGCTCATCTGCGGCGACGTCGGGTACGGCAAGACGGAGATCGCGTTGCGCGCTGCGTTCAAGGCGGTGCTCGACGGCAAGCAGGTCGCGGTACTGGTGCCCACGACGCTCCTCGCACAGCAGCACTTCGCGACGTTCTCGGAACGGTACGCGCCGTTCCCGGTACGAGTGGCCGTTCTCAGCCGCTTCGTCGGAACGAAGGAGCAGGAGCGCGTCCTCGAAGAGATCGCAGCGGGCAAGGTCGACGTGGTGATCGGCACGCACCGGCTCTTGCAGAAGGATCTGAAGTTCGCCGACCTCGGGCTCGTCGTCGTCGACGAGGAGCAACGCTTCGGCGTGCAACACAAGGAAAGCTTGAAGAAGCTCAAGATCAACGTCGACGTGCTGACGCTCACCGCCACGCCGATCCCGCGGACGCTCGAGATGTCGTTGTCGGGCATCCGGGATCTGTCGGTCGTAGACACGCCGCCGGAGGACCGGCACCCGGTCCTTACGTTCGTCGGGCCTCACGACGAGTCCTCGCTGGCCGCGGCTATCCGACGCGAGATGCTCCGCGAGGGGCAGGTCTTCTACGTCCACGACCGCGTCCACGGGATCGAGGCGATCGCATCGCGCGTACGCAAGCTCATCCCCGACGTACGGATCGGGATCGCCCACGGACAGATGCAGGAGCGTCAGCTCGAGAAGGTCATGCTCGATTTCTGGGACAAGAGTTTCGACGTGCTCCTGACGACGACGATCATCGAATCGGGACTCGACATCCCGACCGCGAACACGTTGATCGTCGACCGTGCCGACCGGCTCGGGCTCGCGCAGCTCTACCAGCTTCGCGGGCGTGTCGGCCGGTCGCGCGAGCGCGCGTACGCCTACTTCTACTTCCCGCCGGAGCGCTCGCTAAGCGAGGCGTCGCATCAGCGTCTGGCGGCCATCAGTCAGTTCACCGAGCTCGGGTCGGGGATGCAGATCGCGCTGCGCGACCTCGAGATCCGCGGCGCGGGGAACCTGCTCGGCGCGCAGCAGCACGGTCACATCGCGACCGTCGGGTTCGATCTGTACATCCGGCTCCTGGCGGAGGCGGTCGACGAGGCGAAGGGCCAAACGACCGAGGCGAAGCCGGAAGTGAAGGTCGATCTTCCGATCGACGCGCACCTTCCCGAGTCATGGATCCCGAAGGAGGGCTTGCGACTCGAGGCGTACCGGCGGATCGCCGAAGCTCCGTCGCTCGAAGGGCTGGACGACGCGCGCGCGGAACTCATCGACCGGTTCGGGCCGCTGCCGCAGCAAGCCGAGTCCTTGCTCACGGTTGCGGCCTTGCGCCTGGAGATCGGGAAGCGGGGCGTGAGGACCGTCACGGTAAGCGGCGGACGGGTTCGCATCGAGCCGTTCGTGCTCGCCGACTCCGAGCAGGTGCGAGTCCGACGTATGCACCCGGGCTCGATCTTCAAGCCGCAGACCTACACGCTGATCCTTCCGGTCCCGAAAGAGGTCGAAAACGTGGCCGCGTGGCTGCTCGACTCGGCCCGCGATATCCTCAGCCCGTGACCCGGCGCATCCTTCTCTGCACGCTCGCCCTCCTCGCGTTCGCGGGGACGGCGTGCGGCCGCTACCTCACCACAGGCGTCGCAACGGTGAACGGTGTGAGCATCCCGAAGGAGGAGCTCGACAGCCAGTTCAAAGCCGTCCAGGGAAGCCAGCAGTTCGCGGGCTCATTCGATCCGAACAACGCGGAGCAGGTACTCGAGGTTCAACGTCAGATCATCGTCGGCCTCATCCAGCAGGAGCTGATCCGCCAGGAGGGCGAGCGCTTGCACGTGGGCGTGACCGACGCGCAGATCGCCGCGCAGCTCCAGCAGATCCGCTCGCAGTTCCCTTCGGACTCAGATTTCCAGCAGGCTCTGAAGGACAACAAGCTCACGATGTCGAGCCTGCGCGAGCAGATCAAGAGCCAGGTTCTTCTCCAACGGGTGCGGGACAAGGTGACGGCCGGGCTCGCCGCGACGGAGCAGGAGATCGCACAGGCCTACGGGAAGGGCGAAGCGTTCCAGGAGATACGCGTCCGTCATATCCTCTTCAGTGTGACCGGGACGAACACGGCGCCGGCCAAGAAGGAAGCTGAGGCGGCGCTCGCGCAACTGAAAGCGGGAGCCGACTTCGCCGCGATCGCGAAGAAGCAATCCGACGATCCAGGCTCGAAGGCGAAAGGCGGCGACATCGGCTACATCACGCGTGAGTCGCAACTCGTTCCGCAGTTCCTCGCGGCTGCGTTCGCGCTGAAGAAGGGGCAGCTGTCGGGGCTCGTGCAGACCCAGTACGGGTACCACATCATCCGCGTCGACGACATTCGAACGAAGACGCTCGCGCAGGTTCACGCGCAACTCGCGCAGCAGATCACGCAGCAGCGCCAGGGACAGGTCTTCCAGTCCTACGTGCAGAAAAAGGTGAAGGCGTCGGACATCGTTGTGAATCCGCGTTGGGGCGACTTCAACGCGGACACGCTGGCGATCACGCCGAGGCAGTTCTTCGTTCCGCCCTCGCCCGAACCCGAAACCCAGCCTTTCCCGACGGGATAAGAACATGGCAGGTGTGCACGAGCTTCCCGATCCGCCGCGACCGCACAAAGAGTCGCTGGTGCCGCTCGACGGCGGGAGAAGCCTCGGCTACGCGGAGTACGGCGACCCCGAAGGCGATCCGGTCCTGTGGTTCCACGGGACTCCCGGCGCGCGCAAGCAGATCCCGCCGGACGCGCCCGTGCTCGCGGCCGAACGCGGCATCCGGCTTATCGGCGTCGAGCGGCCGGGCACCGGCTACTCGACGAGCTACACCTACGACCGGATCATCGATTGGGCGGAAGACCTGGAGGCCTTCGCCGACGGCCTCGGCCTCAGGAAGTTCGCCGTCGTCGGGCTTTCGGGCGGAGGGCCGTACGTTCTCGCGGCGTGCAAGGCGCTTCCCGATCGAGTGGTCGCCGGAGCGGTGCTGGGCGGGATCGGGCCGACGCGAGGACCCGAAACGGCGCCCGGCTACACGCGGCTGCTCCCGCTCGCGTATCCCATCCTGGCGGCGCTACGCCGCCCGCTCGGCGAACTGTTGAGCACGGTCGTCAAAGGCGTTCGAAGCGTCGCGTCGGAGGGCTACGACCTGTACAAGAACTACATCTCGCCGCCGTCCGATCGCGCGGTGCTCGCCGATCCGGCGATGAAGGCGGTCTTCTTGTACGACCTGACGACGGCGCTTGAGGGCGGGCTTCGCGCGCCGATCTCGGACATCGTTCTGTTCGGCCGACATTGGGGGTTCTCGATCCGCGACATCCGCGTGCCGGTCAGGTTCTGGCACGGCGACGCGGACAAGATCGTGCCGCTGTCGCACGGCGAGTTCCAAGCGGCTCTGGTTCCCGGCGCCGATCTCGTCGTCTGTCCGGGTGGCGGCCACTTCGCGGGATACATTCTCGGTCGGGATGTTCTCGACTGGATCTCGTCGGTTTGGAAGGACCGTGCACACTCGCCGGGCCGGGTCGATGCGGTGGCTTCTGTGACACCGATCACCGATGCGCCGGGACTGGGCCGATCCGGAAAGTAACGAATATCGTTTGACGCGTTCAAGACCGTTGCGTCATTCATGCAATCCTGCGAACTTAGAATGACTCGCGAACCATCCTTTGTAGTCATGTCGGGTGGTGCGCTCACCGCTAGAGTCGGTGATTGACGGCGCCGCAGTCCCTGAGGCAGAGGCCCCGACAAATAAACCGCCCAACGCTTCACGCCACCGCACTCCCGAGATGGAAACGGTGGTGACCGACATGAAGCTTCTGGACGAGCAGATCGTCTCGGCGCAGGAGCGCCTGTCGAACCTGCAGGCGCGCGCCGGAGATCCGACAGCACAGGTGCTCAACGAAGCCCTTGGAGAGCTGTCGGCGAGCTTGGAAGAGCTGTCCATCACCGCGGAAGAGCTTCGTGAGGAGAACGATGAGCTCCTCGCCACTCGCGAGTTGGTGGAGGAGGGACGGAAGCGCTACCAGGAACTATTCGATCGGGCTCCAGACGGATACGTAGTCACGGACCCGAAGGGCAACCTCCTCGAGTTGAATCACGTGGCCGCGCTCATGTTCGGCAGAACGCGCGAGCTGCTCCGCTCGAAGCCCCTGGCGACCCTGGTGTGCCGGACGGACAGAAGGAGCTTTCGTAACGCGTTCGCGGCGTTCCGCCGTGGCGATCCTCCCCGCGAGATCGAAGTCCGGATGCGGCGCGGCCAGGATCAAGAGTTCGACGCGCTCCTTCACGTCGACTGCGACTTCGACCGAGAAGGATCCCTCGTCACTCTTCGATGGCTCGTGATCGACGTCTCCGAACGTCAGCAAACGTTACGCGAAATGCGCAGGCGAGACGCTCTTCTCGAGGCGACGGCGTTCGGGGCGGAAAGACTCCTCCGGGCACCACAGTGGGAGCAGGTTATGAACCAAGTCCTCAAGGGGCTTGGACGCTCGGCCGCAGCGAGCCGGGCTTACGTAGTCCAAACGCACGAGTCTGACGAATCGGTCCTCATTCGTCACCGTTTCGAATGGACCGCTCCAAAGGTTCCGCTGGTCGAACAGGTGGACGTCGATGAGCTGCGTATCGATCGCGATCAGTTCGGTCGGTGGCTCGACGTCCTCGAAGCAGGCGGCCACATCCAGGTCGGGCGTTCCACCCTCCCATCCCACGCTCAAGCGCTGCTGGAGACGTTTGGGATCCACTCCGTACTCGTCGTGCCGATCCTCGTGGCCGGGAGATGGTGGGGCTTGATCGTTCTCGACGACTGCGTCGGGGATCGTGTTTGGTCCGAACCCGAGGTCGAAACTTTGCGGACCGCGGCGGAGGTCATCGGCGCCTCGATCTTCCGGTCCGACGTGGAGCAAGCGC
>Ga0070708_100004456_pt1 | contig 11013 bp, 13 predicted proteins | sample KBSK5503metaG_FD_65469 | JGI IMG/M metagenome (GOLD analysis project Ga0070708, IMG submission 65469) | Corn, switchgrass and miscanthus rhizosphere microbial communities from Kellogg Biological Station, Michigan, USA - KBS K5-50-3 metaG | ecosystem: Host-associated > Plants > Roots >...
TTCCTCCTGCGGCCGACTGTGCGAAACGTGCTTGGCCAGAGCAGATCAACCATTGACCTGCATGAAGTGATTGACCGTCAGGGCATTCTGCTGGTCAACCTCGCCAAGGGCGAGCTGGGTGAAGAGACGAGCCGATTGCTGGGCGCGTTTGTCATGTCGCGGATCTGGCAGGCGGCGACGGCCCGCTCGAGGCGCCCCGAGATATGGCGCCCGGACTTCAACCTCTACCTCGATGAGTTCCACGACTACCTGTACCTGCCGCAGTCGATCGACGAGATACTGGCGCAGGCGCGAGCCTACCGCCTCAACTTGACGCTTGCCAATCAGCATCTCGCGCAGCTGCACGAGTCCACCAGACAAGCGCTGACCGCGAATGCGCGTACGCGGATCGCTTTCCAACTGGGACCCGATGACGCGCGCGTGGTGGCGCGCGACTTCGAGCCCATGACGGTCCATCAGCTGCAGTCGCTTGCCCGTTTCCAGATCGCCGTGCGGTTGAACGTCGATGGCCACACCCTGCCTCCTTTCACCGGCACGACCCTGGCGAAGCCATCCGGACTGGGTGATGGTCATGCCGCCGAGCTGAAGTTCAAGAGCGCGCAGCGTTACGGCCGGCCGGTTGCTGAGGTAGAGGCCGAGATCGTCGCCCGCCGCAACCGATTTGGAGCCGGTGGGCCGTTCAAGGAGATCGCATGAAGGCTGCGTGCAACCCTTCGCGCCGCCAACTCACTGGGGCTTCGCGGATCTATTCGCGCCATGGCGCGAGTGGTTCGCGCGGTTCAGAATCGGCAATTTCTTCCCCGGGACTGTCTTCTCACTCAGCTTCGTCAGTGATCTTCCGAACTCTCGAACTTCGACTCGGTGATGAATCTCGCTCCTTGCCTGGTGACTACTCTCCCACTCCGCGAGACGTGGCCATCCTCATGGCACTCGATGCGTACCGCTACCTGGACCGGAGTCAGATCCAGTCGCTGTTCTTCACTGGTCCGCGAAGCTGCCAGTACCGGCTTCGATGGCTCGTCCATCACGGTCTCGTGCGCACATGGCGAGTGGTCATGCGACCTGGACGCGTCTGCCGCGCTTCGATATTCCTGCTGTCGCGGCGGGGCGCAGCGGCGCTTGCCGAATGGATCGATGCCGAACCACTCGGGTTTGTGCGACGCGCCGAGCATGCACTCGAGCGGCGGTTCCATCTGGTCCACCAGCTGGAGGCGAACCAGTTCTTCGTCGACCTCGCCGTGGCGACTCGTGAGGTACCGGACTGCGGTCTATACCACTGGGTTGGCGAACACGGCGTCGAGAACGCCTACGCCGAAGGCGATGAGCGAGCGCCGACGCCCGATGGATGGGGCCGGCTCCTTACGCCCGATCGCGAAGTGCTGATCCACCTCGAGTGGGATCGCGGCACCGAGCAGCCGCGTCGCCTTCGAGCGAAGCTAGCTGCATACGCCCGCTACTTCAATGATCGCCCCGCCGCCGGCGCTAACCAGATTGCCTTTGTGGCGCCGACCCAACAACGCGAGCTGCAGATCCTTAGCTTGCTGCGCGATTCCGTCGACAGCGATCGCGAGGGCTGCCGTTTCTGGACAACGACAACCGCCTTCGTCGCGATCGCGGGACCTCTTGGTCCGGTTTGGGCCGGCAGCGGATCCGATCGCCTTCGCCTGGCGGATATGAAAGGTTTGCCGAGATCGGAACGACAGGTCGATGCTTCCGTTGGCAAGCGGGGCTGGTGGATGAAACGGCCGGGTGGAGGGGCAGGCTCGTGAGTTACGGGGGTCAGAGTCTGGCCCCCTCTACTCGAAGGAGGGTTTACGGGTGAGTAGTCCGGCCGCGGTTACGAACGGGCACGCGGGGTTGGTAGTGGTTCTGTCGGCCGATGCCGTACGGATCGCTTGCGCCGAGCGGGGATGGAGTCTGTCCGAGCTCGCTCGAAGAGCGCGAATTTCCCGCCCGACTTTGGCAGCGGCTCTGCGCGGCCAGCCGGTCCGTGCCCGGACGGCGTGGAAACTCGCCCGCGCCTTGGAGCAAAAGCCTTCGACGCAGCTCTCTCAGCTGTTGGGAGCCGCGTAAAAGGTGAGCGGCGACCTCCCGACCTGCGCCCGGGAGCTGGTGCTCGCGGTTTTCAGACTGGCCGTCTCCGACTACCAGGGCGTCGCTTATGGCCACGATGAGCCTGGCCCCAATAAGTACACGCGGATCAAACCTAAGGTCCAATCCGAGGCGGCGACCTTCCTGACCAGCGAGTGGGCTACCCATCTCGGCGAGCTGGCCGGCTTCTCGGCCGGCACGGTCTGGAAGAACGCGCAGCCGGAACGCCTTCGGGAGAATGATCTTCGACGTGCAGCGTGACCTCAACCCACGCCACCTGCAGGAGAGTTTTGATCGCGCAGCGAAGCTTCAGGGCGAGCTGCGTAAGAAAGAGAGCCGCATCAAGCGGCAGGCACAACAGCTGGCGTGGGGCTTGGCCGCTCTAATGGACCCAGGTGACCATCACCACAGAGTTCACGTTGGGATCCACGCCTTCGAGGTTGATGGCCGAACGTGCCTCGCCTCCGCGTACTTGGAGGAAGTCGGCGACAAGTTTCGCTACCGCTACGCCGTGCTGTGCGGCAGTGAGGCAGCCAAGAAGGCACTAAGGACGGCGCAGCTAGACCCGGGCGATTCGGATGAACCGGGCCCGCATAGACGGATCGCCCTCGCCAGCTACCAGGACTACGACGAGTTCATCGAACGGCTACCGCGCTACCTGAACGACGTCATCCGGGACCTCGAGGCGAGGGTTGAGCGCACGAAGGCGATTGAGACCACTAACGGAAGAGTCGGAGCGGAGATCCGCACATCGGCCAAGCGCTTCGGCAAGAAAGGCCACCAGGATCCCTAGATTCCGTTGCCGATAGCTTGCCGACATCTTGCCGATTGCCGATGAGTTGCCGTTATGTTGCCGATATGTGGTAGGTTCATGGGGTGAGCGAAGGAACCTTCGAAGACAAGGGCGAGAGGCCTCCCTGGCAGGCGCCCGAGCCGATGATCGTGGTGCCCCGCCTTCAGCCGCGAATCGTCCAGCGCCTTCACGAGATTGGTGAGTTCAATGGGCGCTTCGCCCGGCTGGTCGAACTCAGCCCTGACTCGCTCCAACAACTCAAGCGGGTGGCGACGATCGAGTCGGCAGGGTCATCGACACGAATCGAGGGCGCGATGCTCTCGGACGCGGAGGTCGAGAAAGTTCTGGACGGGATGTCGGTTAGCCCCTTCCGCTCGCGGGACGAAGCCGAGGTCAAGGGCTACGGCGAGGTGCTGACCAGGATCTTCGACGCCCACGACCAGATCCAGCTCACAGAGAACTGGATTAAGCAGCTGCACCAGATCCTCCTGGCGCACAGCGACAAAGACTCCCGACACAGGGGGGACTACAAGAGCGTTGGCAACGATGTCGCCGAGGTTTACGACGACGGCCGTCCGCCGCGGATCCTCTTCCGGACGGCGTCGCCGGCCAACACCCGTTTCTGGATGCCGAGGCTGCTCGAAGAGACCCGGGCGGCCCTGGCCGACCCTGAGAATCCAAAGCTCGTCGTGATTGCCGACTTCGTGATGTGGTTCCTCGCCATCCACCCATTTCAGGACGGGAACGGCCGGCTGTCGCGCGCGATCACGACCCTCCTGATGCTCAAGCACGGCTACGGCTATGTGCCGTATGCGTCTATGGAGAAGGTGATCGAGGACAACAAAGCGGCCTACTACCGGACCTTGCGCACGTCTCAGCTGAAAGCGCCTATTGATCAATCCGACTACTTGGAATGGCTCGAGTTCTTCATGGGCGCGGTCCTGGCTCAGCAGCAGAACCTCCAGGCCCGGCTCGACGTAATGCGGCAAGCCTCTCAGCTGCCGGAGATCCAGAAAAAGATCTTTGGTCTGCTCGAGGTCCACGGGGTCTTGTCCACGCCAGATATCGCCCGCCGGCTGCAGGTTCCCGAGCGGACGGTCCGCTATCACCTTCGGCAGATGACTGAGGGAAGGGTCGTCGAACAGGAGGGAACCGCACGCAAAACCAGGCGGTACCGGCTTCCCCTTCGGCAGGTCGGGGAGCGCCAGAAGGACTCTGAGGCGGCAGCCACGACACCCTAAGCATGGGGCCGCTGTGCTCCGAAAGGGCCCGCGGGCAGCTACCTCTTCTTGAAAGTGACCGGTGTCAGCTCCGGCCAGACGTCCGGTGCGAATCCGTGCACCTTGATTCGCTCGGAAGCTGCCAACTTGCGCGCCTCATCGACCTGGCTAGTCCACGCCTGCTGCGCGGCTGGTTCGTTCGGGGCATCGATGTCGGCTGAGTACGTAATGTGACCAGCCTCCCATTTGGGGTCCTTTGCAGTTCCGTATGCGTGTCCTGTGGTCTGGTCAATGGACCAGACGTCAGGATTGGCGGCTTTGAGTTTTGCCGCAACCTCTGAATGAAGATTGTCCTCTTCTGGACCTGGTGGCTTTGCGGTGTGTGTAAGTGTGAACTTCACGAGCTCGAGTCCACCATCGAATGCACGCTACACATCTCAGCAGCTTTGCAATTTCCTACGCTCTTCACGCTTCGCCTCAGCTAAGAGGTGCCTGCCGGTCACGTTAAACCCTGAGTTGTCTCCTAGACCGACCAGCTGAGCATATAGACACGTGGGCTTGCAAGACGACCAGTCGGCATCCATAAGGCCTGGGACAAAGTGATAACCCTGCGCGCCCGGATCTGCAAGTCCTCCAGGCGTGACAAAAAGTGAAAGCAACTGAAAGATCTCCAAGCTCGCGCCAAACAGGCTAAAAGCAAAGACGTTCTGGCGCGCACGGAGCGGATGGTCTATGGGAAGGGAATCTATGTACTTCGGATCGTCCAGGAAGCCGTCGCGCTCGACCGCCACATACTCCGGGCTGAATTGGCCAACGCACTCCAGGCACTGTCGGCCCGGCACTACGGTAAGCGCCTTCAGGTCGCCTCGACCCAGGCCGTCACCCGTCTTGGCGCGTTGCATTCGCAAACCTCCATCGATGACGGGAATGAGATGCGCCAACGCGATGAGGTTTAGAACAGAACGTGGCCAGGGTCGGTCAACGCACGAGAAGAGCACGTCGCAGTCAAGCGCCGCCTGGTATCCCACCTGCTCGACCACGCTGAACTCGCGAGATTGAACTTCGAACCTGGGATGAGTCGCCGATTCTCTAATCGCGGCGGAGATCATCTCGACCTTGGCCATTGCCAGATTCGCGTGAGATTCATTCGCATGTAAGAGGCGATCGAGGTTGACGATTTCGACCGTGTCGAAGTCGATTAGTACAACCTGACGGACACCCATTCGAGCCAGACCTTCAGCCACGACGGACCCGAAGCTTCCGCATCCGATCACGCCGATCTTCAATTCCGCGAGCATCTCCTGAACTCGCGGACCCCACGCTGAAATGGTTCGAACAAGCTTGGCGTTCTGCGTTAAGCGCGGCTCGCCAGGGCGACTCACGCGTAGATGTTTGCCGACGACTCGAACCGACTCGAAGTCGATGCGGTCATACGTATGAGGAGCCACCCTCTCCCATTGGCGCGCCGACCAGGTTCGATCCGTGCCGGCGAGAGTCATACCGACCAGCGGCATGCCGGTCGCCGCCAAGACCGCAGCGGCCCTACCCTGTTCCGCAAAAACGTCGTCGTCGCTCATCCCCTGCCAGCCTCCACCGAGGGGGTGGCTATGGAGCAATGCGAGGCCGGCGCCCGCGGTGATGGCCTCACTGATGGCGCGTTCGAAATACTGCGAATTGAAGCTTGCGTTGCCGTGCACTTGGCGGTCGCCCGGCTCCGGCAGAATCAGATCCGCGATCAGCGCCGTCGTTCTGGTTTCTCCAAGACTCGGATGCCAAAGGGCAAAGCACAGATCTTCCTGTCGATCGCGTCTGAGGAGATGCCTGGCCGCGGCCTCCTCAACGTCTGCCGAGATCGCGGCTGAATGAATCAAAGCGTGCGAAACAGATGCTCGATGTATTTCAGATACACCTTGACAGAGCGATCGGTGTTGGCCCAGCCTGGCGGAGTCGGATACGGCCGGCTCCAATATTGCCAATCAGGCCCAAAGGTCGGGCTTTCGTGCACCGATGCGAGCGGATGCGATCCGCCTGCGGTGTTCAACGGTAGGAGGCGAGGACACACGTGGGGCCCGCTTGGCGGGTTTAGCGGAAAGTCGTCACCGACTACGAAGCCGAGTTTGATGACCTCTCCGACACGGGGTCCAGCGGGAATGGTGTATGGAAATATGATCCGGCCGTCCGGAAGCTCCTCGGGATCGTGCCCCAGCTGCCGCAAATGTCGTGCGAAGTCGGCCCTAGCCACCCTTGGTCCTCGCTACGACACTGGTACGGGCCCGGTAAAGATCGCCACGAACTTCTCGTGTTCGTGAATTTCGATCGGGTCGTCTCCCTTGCCCTGGAACGACTTCTGAGCGTTGGGTTCGATTTCCACCAGGTAGTAGACCGCTGGATCGAATCCGCCCTTTCGGAGGACCTCATTTGGCGTCATCTTCTGCTGATCGGTCGACTGGGGTTCGTTGTCTAGTGAGTAATCGAAGGTAGGCATCGTCTTTCTTGCTCCTGTTACATTACTGGCTCGCAGCCGCCGCAAGTGTAACACATCTGAGAATCGCGGGCCTGGTCGCGGCGCTGTAGAGCCACTCGACCCGGCGCAGGCAGATCGCTCCGACCGATCGCCTGGATCGGGCCGTTGGGGGCTACAGTCTGTAGCCGGTGGCTTCCATACGCTCAGGCCGCAGTGCAGAAGCGCTTGAGCCCCTGTTCGACACGACGATCATTCACAACTTCGCGCTCATGGACTGCGCTCACCTGCTCTTTGATCTGTGCGGGGGTCGAATCCTGCTCGTCCATGGAATCGTGGGGCTCGAAGATGGAGACGAGCAAGAGGTAGAGCGGCTGCGAGCCAGCTTCATGCGACGCGGGATTGAGGCGGTAGGCGGTTCGCTTGAACAGAGTCGCTACCTTGCAGCGGCTGGGCACATCGACCGCCTCCTGGCCGCCCGTGGCGACAGACTTCAGGTGCATGTCTTAGGCGAGTTGGAAACCCGCGAGGCTGTGGCTTTGCAGACACCAGATCCTGATCGAAGGCGGAGATTCGGGCTGAAAGCACGGCAGCTGGGCGCCGGCGAATCGGCCTGCATCGCCGCTGCCATTCACCTTGGACGACCGCTGGCCACCGATGATGACGATGCTCGCAAGACCTATTTGGGTCTGGGCGGTGGGGCTCATTACTGGACTCGGGACCTGGTCAAGATTGCGGTCGACCGCGGACTCCTTACCGAATCCGAGGCCAAGCGGGAGTACGAAGCGCTTATAGCGCGTTACCGCTTCTTCGGCATCCCTTGGGATTGATCGGGTCCGAGGACAGCTCGCTCCATTTGGCGCAGCCGCTTTCGGGCAGCGGGGTCCGTCACCTCTGGCTCAGCTTCGAGTTCGAGGACGTCGTGCAGGCTGACTCCAAGAATCTCGCCGGCCGCCCCTCGGCTGAGGACGCCGTCGGCGATCGCCTTCCTTACGAGCCTAAGCATTCGATTGGGAAATCTCTCCAGGGGGTCGGCCAAGCCATCAGCCGTTTCCGCAGCTTCGACTCGATAACCGAGTGCTCGGGCTAGTCTGACCGGCGAGACGAGCTTCAGCCTCTCGTAGAGAGCCTCCTCGATTAAGCCCTCTTGATAAAGGCGAATGAGCATGAAGTGATAGCTGACTGAGAAATACTGCTGAAGATGAATCGCGCTTGCCGGATCGCTGAGCTTGTTCCAGAGATCCGACTCATCCATTGCCTTCGCCAACGCGTCAGCAGGAACCAGGAATTCTGAAGCGAAGGCGTTCGCGAAGACCTCCTGTCCGACGACTCCGTTTGGACCGGAAACCACCCAATCGGCTTCCTTCGAATGGAAGTAAGCGTGGGCCGTCTCGTGAGCTAGCGTGAAGAGTTGGCGTCCGCGGTCCATATTCGAATTGACTACGACGCAGAAGCCAACTTCGGGATGGTTGTAGAAGAACCCTGAAGGACCGCGCTCTAAGTCGCCGAGTGGGAGCCTGAAGATCAGTAGATAGTCATCAGCAAGACTGAACAGGTTGCCTATTGGGCCCGAGCCTAGACCCAAATAGCGCCGAAGCTCACGTGCCAACCTAGCCGCTTGCTTTCGAGGCGCACGAGTGGGCACTGGCTCGAAGGGAGTTTGGCCCTTGCCTGGAATCTCTTGCCCTGTCTCTCTCAGAAGACGCGAGTACTCGCGGACGTACGACGAGAACGCCAAAATTGCCGATTCCGAGTGTTCCTTTAACGTGGATGATCGAAATAGAATCTGGCTAGGATCGATGCTCACCTCGGAGGTTGGCTCCGCACTCTCCGTGAGTTGTGTCACGGTAAGGCCGTACAGCCTTGCCAGCGCCGCAACAACTGGCAAAGAAGGGGCTCTGCTCCCAGACTCGTAGTAAGACAAGACCACCCGGTTGATACCGATTGCCTGTGCAACCGCGTCTTGGGACATGCCGAGCCTTTGCCGGGCACGCTGCAGGGTGTTTCCTAGCCTTTCGACCTCGATCGGCGTACCTCCCGGCTGGCTTGTGTTACAAAACTGGCAGAGTCCATTAGAATTCGTAACACACTTGGGACCTGAGTAGTTACGGTAAGTCGCTTAAGTAAGACTCGCAGGCCTTCTGGGTGGGATCTCGTCCTGGCATGGGTAACAACAGGCAAGTCGAGCTAGACCTTAGAACTCAGGACCATACCGGAACTTCGGTGATGGGACCGGCCGCTTACGTCCCCGTGCTTAAGTCGCGGGCTGGCGAGCTGCGCGCGTTGAGCGCACTGGACTCGACTACGAAGCAGACCATTACGCCACTAATTGAGTTCACGCCTCCCCAAGACGATGTAGAGGCGCACCAACTTCGGAAGATCGACTCGCTCGCATCCGTTTGGGGACGAGATCAGCGCATCCTCGCCGATTACCGGTACCTGAATGACGCTCAAGTCGACGGTGGTGTTCCTGCAGCTCGCTATCTGCTTGAGTTGATGCTGGATCGGCGCATGCGCGCGGTCCCGGTAATGGATCCATCGAACGATCGGGCGGTCATCGAGATGGCAAGGAGGATCGTCTCGGCTGGAGCCGAAGGTTGTTGCTATCGGATTCCGCTGCCGATGGATGCGAGACCTGACCACGCAAACGAACGGATCGTCGACTTACTGAAGGCTTCAGGTTTGGATCCGGAGCAAGTTGACCTTGTGCTCGATTACGGCTCAGTCTTCGGCACACAGCGTCTTGGATATGCGCGATCCATTCGAAACGTTCTAGCTGAGCTCGTCCACGCTGACAAGTGGCGCAACCTGATTCTCACGGCCACAGCGTTTCCTGAAACGTTGAAGGACATCCCGCCCGACGGCAAGAGTTCCTTCGAGCGGATTGAATGGCAATCGTGGTCGAGCTTTGCGGAGTCTGGTCCGAAGACGGCTAGGATTCCTACCTTTTCGGACTACGCGACTGCCGGCGTCACCCTCCCCCATGCCAAGTATCGGGCCGCCCTAGCGCTTCGATACACCCAGGATCACGAGTGGTTGGTCTTCAAAGGCCGCGTACATTCGAATGGCGAACCAAACTTTGCTTTTCGCCGAATGTGCGACGAGCTGACCACCAGCCAAGGGTTCAGTGGTCCGCAGGCAAGCTGGGGAGACCGCTACTTGGCCGGATATGTTGACGGCAAGATGGCTGGAAGCAGTTCAACGGTGTGGAGACAGGTGGCAACAAGTCACCATCTCTCCTTCGTGGCACGGCAACTGGCCGGGACGCGACTTGCTGCCGCATCTGGCCAGAGATCTGCGTGACTCGCGGTCGGACCTAGAACGGAGCGCGCTGGTCGAAGTCACGCCCAAGATCGCCTTTGTCCAGGTGGACATAGCGCATGACCATCGAGTAGGTCGTGTGGCCGAGGATTCGGCGTAGGCGTTCCATCTCCCCTCCCCGGCGAAGGTACTCGGTGGCGAATGTGTGGCGGAACTTGTGCGCATGGAGAGAAAAGCCGAGCGTCTTGTGGAGGCGCTGCAGCAGCTCGCACGCCGTCTGAACTGACACCGGTCGCCCGGCAGAAAGCAGCAGCAGGTTAGGTGCGTTGCTGTCCGGCCGGCTCTTATTGATGTAGCGGATGATCTCGCGGCGCAGGCGTTGCGACACGGGCACACGCCGGAACTTGGCCCCCTTCCCTCGCTTGATCTTCAGGAACATCATCGCGTCGTCGTCGTCTTCGACGTCCTCGAGCAGTAGGTTGCAAAGCTCCCCGACCCGGATCCCGGTGCCGAGCAGGATCTTGACCGCCAGCTGGGGCCAACCGACCTTGGCGGCTTCAAAGATCGCCTTCACCTGCTCGGGCGTGTAGGTCGACATCTCCTTGAGTGCCACCTTGGGCGGTCGCATCCGCAGCACGCTCGGGTCAACCGGGTACTCCTCGCGAGCGCACCAGTTGGCGAAGCTCTTGATCACCTGGAAGAAGCCGTGGATGGTGTTGTCGGAGAGGCCACGCTCCTGCTGCTCAGCCAGGAAGCGCTTGAGCTCGAAGGCGTTCAGCTCCTCCAGGTTCTCGACTCCGCCGGAGCTTCGGTACCAGTCCATCTTCTGCTGGTACCAGTCGACGGTGCGAGGGCTGCGGCCCATCACCTTCAGCTCCAGCAGCCACTCCCGGAGCAGGGCGCGCACCGGATGTAAGCCTCGTAGGGGCTGGACTCTGACCCCGACCTCGACCGGCGCCGGCACCGCGGCGCCACCAACCCGCGAGGGCGCGACCTTAGGCGGCCGGCCAGGACTGCGCCGAAACCCGGCCATTGGACCATTTATGGTTTGCGATTTCCATAACGGTTTCTGGATGTTTTCCACAGATTTGACCCTCCTTCGTCGCTGGCCACATAGGTGCCCGAAAACGACGAAAACCGGCCCTCAGGGCCGGCTTCCTGAATTCAATCTACGCGGAGGGTCCCCT
>Ga0070708_100004457_pt1 | contig 11011 bp, 9 predicted proteins | sample KBSK5503metaG_FD_65469 | JGI IMG/M metagenome (GOLD analysis project Ga0070708, IMG submission 65469) | Corn, switchgrass and miscanthus rhizosphere microbial communities from Kellogg Biological Station, Michigan, USA - KBS K5-50-3 metaG | ecosystem: Host-associated > Plants > Roots >...
TACGACGGCGACGAGGCGCCGGCGTAGCTACGGGACCGGGATGGTCGGCGGAGGTTGCGGAGGCGGCGGCGGCGTGGACGTCGTCGTGACCGGCTCGGGGGGCGGCGGCCCTGTGGTCGTGGTGACCGATTGGGCCTCGTTCGGCGCCGGTTCGTTGAATGGCACCGGCGCGACCTCGCCGCCGACGACGTAGACGGGCGTGCCCCGTGACACCTTCGAAGGGAACCACTCGGCGGCGGCCATCGGGATGCGTACGCATCCGTGCGACGCCGGATACGGGGGCACGCTGGTCGCGCCATGGATGGCGATCCCGCCGTTGAAGTACACGGCGTTATAGAGCCGGCCGAGCCGGCTGGTCGCCCACCCGGGCCCGTACCACGTCATCCGGAACGACCCGCCGGGCGTGACGGCTCGAGCGCACTGCCCGTCGACGCAGTACCGCGATCCCGATCCCGTGGACACCGGCAGGATCCTGAAGAGGGCGTTGTCGATGTAGAGGACCAGCACCTGGCGGGGAAGGTCGACCTCGACTCGCAGGGCGCCGCCGCCGGGCACCAGCGGCGGTGGATCGGTGGCCGTGGCGAGGGCCTGGGCGACGTCGTCGGTGAAGCGACCCGTGCGCTGCAGCCCGGCGACCTTCTGGAATGCCATGACCGCGTGATACGTCGAACTGCTGTAGTACCCGTCGACGTCGCCGACGTCGTAATGGAGCGCCGCCAGCCGCGCTTGGAGCGCTTGCACCTCGGGCCCGCGGGCGCCTATGCCCAGTCCGGGTGGCGGGGCGGGGATCGTGGTCGGCGGGGCGGTGGTGGTCGTCGTCGATTCGGTGGTCGTCGTCGAGGACGATGTCGTTGCCGTCGCCGCCCGGTTAAGCGCCGAGCGGGTGCTCGCAGGCGCGTCCGAGCACGCCGCCGCTGCCAGAGCGGAGAGCGAGCAGACGGCGAGCAGGCGCGCCGCGGGATGTCGAGGGCGTTTCGGGATGAGCCAAGTATGAATGATCGCTACGCTCCGCGCTTGATGCGCTTCTTCAGCTTCCATCTGATGCCGTACTCCGCCCTGCCCGCGGACTACGACGGCCCCGCCTGGGTGACGTGCCCCAACACCTTCTACGACCCGAAGCTCGGGCACGAGCTCTACAACCGCTACATCGACGAGCTCGTCGCCGCCGAGACCCTTGGGTTCGACGGGGTCTGCGTCAACGAGCACCACCAGAACGCCTACGGCGACATGCCGTCGCCCAACCTCATTGCCGCGATCCTGGCGCGTGAAACCACGCGGGTGAAGGTGGCGGTGGTCGGCAACGCCCTTCCGCTCTACGACCCGCCGACGCGCGTCGCCGAAGAGTTCGCCATGATCGACGTCATCAGCGGCGGGCGTTTGATCGCCGGCTTCGTCGTGGGCGGCGGTCCCGAGTACTACTCGTTCTCGATCAACCCCGCCCACGCCCGCGAGCGCTTCTACGAAGCGCACGACCTGATCATGAAGGCGTGGACCGAACCGGGCCCGTTCGAATTCATCGGCAAGCACTACCGGATCCGCTACGTCAACACGTGGCCGCGGCCGCTGCAGCAACCCCACCCCGAGGTCTGGATCCCCGGCGTGGGGTCCCTCGAGACCATGGAGTTCGTGGCCCGCCACCGCTATGCCTATATGGGCATCCCCTACTTCCACATCAACGTGTTCGAGCGCTCGTTCCGGCTGTTCCGCGAGGCGTGCGAAGCCGAGGGCTATGAGGCCGATCCCTTGCAGGCGGGGTGGCTGGTGCCGATCTACGTCGCCGAGACCGACGAGCAGGCGCGCCTCGAGTACGAGGAGCATTTCTGGTACTTCGTGCGCCGGCTGCTCCCTGGCATCACCATCCAGCCACCGGGCTACACGACGGTGCGCTCGCTCGAGAACATTCTCAAGGGCGCCGGTAGCTTCGCCGTGAACCTGAAGACGTGGGAGGAGGTGGTCGAGGGCCACTACGCCATCGTGGGCTCGCCCGACACCGTCGCCGACATCCTCGCCACCGACATCCACCGGCTGGGGACCGGCAACCTCCTCGGTTTGTTCCAGCTCGGCACGCTGCCGCACGACCTGACGATGAAGAACCTCGGCCTGTTCTCCGAGGAGGTCATGCCCAAGCTCAGGGCGGAGTTCCCCGAGGGTCAGCCCGTGACGGGTGCCGCCGCCGAAGGGGTGGCGTGATGACGACGCTGACCGAGGAGCGCCTCGACACCGCACTTGGGAAGGTGCAGCTCTACCGCGCCGGCGAGGGGCCGACGCTCGTCTACCTGCACTCCGCCGGAGGCGAGCCCACGCACGGCGCCCTCGAGGACCTCGCCTCCGACCACACCGTCCTCTCGCCGGTGTTCCCGGGCTACGGCGAGTCGGAGGGGATCGAGCAGATCGACGGCATGGAGGACGCGGTCTTCCATCTCCTCGACGTATGGGACCGGCTTGCCCTCGACGCCCCCGCAGTCATGGGACTTTCCCTCGGCGCGTGGATGGCGGTCGAGCTGGCGACGCGGTATCCGGAGCGGGTCGGAAGGCTGATCCTGGTCAACCCGGTGGGCCTTCACATCGACGGAGCCACGCCAAAGGAGCTTTTCGGGCGTCCGCCCAACGAGCTGGCCGAGGACATGTTCGTCGACCAGTCGCACCCGGTGGCGCAGATGATGCACGCCATGGCGGAGTGGTCGGGCGACGTCGGTCTGCAGGTGGAGATCCCGCTCGAGATAGTGCTGCCTCTGTACAAGTCGATGGCGGCGACGGCCAAGCTCGGCTGGGACCCGTATCTGCACAACCCTAAGCTGCGCCGGCGGTTGGCCCGCGTCACGTCGCCCACGCTGGTCGTTCGTGGCGCTCAGGACACGTTCGTTCCTGCGGTCCACGCGGAGACCTACGCAGCCGAGATCCCCGACGCCCGCCTCGAAGTGATCGATGGTGCTGCCCACCTGCTGCCGCTCGAGAAGCCCGCCGAGCTGGCCGCGCTGGTTCGCGCTTTCCTCGACGAAGGTACGGCTTAGTAGGAGGGTTCTCCCCAGCCGCCCGGCGGCCCCTCAGACGGCGCGGGCGCCGGCCGACGGGCCACGAAGATGATGGCCAGGGTGGCCGCGGCGGCAAGGGCGGCGGCGATGGCGCCGGCGATCCGGCGCTTGTCGCGGTCGTTGTCCGAGTTGCTGCTGGCGGCGGCCTGCTTCCGGGTGGACGGCGGCGAGAACAGCGATGTCGTCGACGTGCTGCTCGTAGACGTCGACGTGGAGGTCGTCGTGCCGCCGGCGCCTGGCGGGGCGCCGCCGAGCGTGGTCGTTGTGGTGGTGGTCGTCGCGCCGGGAGCGGGAGCGGGTGCCGATGTTGGCGGCGACGGTGGCCGCGGTGTGGTCGTGACCGGGGGCGGCGGTGGTGGTGGCGTGGGGCCGCCGCCGCCGACGCGGACCGTCGCTCGCATCTGCGGATGGATGCTGCAGTGGTACGGGAAGGTGCCGCTGCGCTGGAAGAGGACTTGGTAGCCGCCGCCATAGGGCGCGATGGAGCCGCTGTCGAAGGTCCCGGTATCGGACGTGACCGTGTGGGTGTCGCCGCTCTGGTTGAGCCATGTCACCCGCTCGTTGACCGAGATGGAGACGTCGGCCGGCTGGAAGGCGAAGCTCACGATGGAGACGTTCTGGTCGACGGCTCGCGCCGGCGCGCTGACCAACAGCGGCGCCGCCACCAGAAATGCGGCCGCGAGCGACCACAGGCCCCGCCTGAGACGTCCAGTCACACGTGGATGCTGCCACATCGCGGCATATCGACCCGGGATTGGCGCCTTGGCGAGTCCTACCCCACGGGCAGCGGGGTGGGGGTGAGGACCTCCTCTCCGGGTTCCTCGAGGGCGCCGACGATCTGGGTACGCCGGGCGAGAACGAACAGGACGCCGGCAGAAAAAATGACGGCCGCCCCCGTCGTGACCGCGCGCAGCCCGATGCGATCGCCGAGCCATCCGTGCAGCACGGCACCGAGGGGATAGATCGAGCCCAGGGCGACCATGTACAGGCTGAGGATGCGGGCCCGCAGCGCTTCAGGCGCTCGCAGCTGGACGACGGTCATGAGCCCCGAAAGCACGCCGATGTAGGCGGCACCCACCGCGACGAGGGCAACTACCGCGGCCCCTAGCGACGGCGACAGCGCGTAAGCCACCAGGCTGGCAGGAAGCACGACGGCGAGATCGACGAGGAGCAGGCGCGAACGACCAAACCGGTGGGCGAGCGGCGCCAGCGCGAGTGCCCCTGCTACCGCGCCCACGCCTTGGGCGGTCACGAGGATCGACGTCCCCCGTGAGCCCTCGTGCAAGATCTTGAGGGCAACGGCGGGAATGAGGGCGATGAAGGGCGAGAGCAGGAGCGCCACCGAGCCGATGAAGAGGATCGCCGTCCGGCAGCCCGGTTCTTCCCACGCACCGCGGGCGCCGGTGCGGATGCGAGTCCACAGTCCTCCCTCGTCTGCCGCGACCGGTGCACGTTCGGGAAGGCGCACGAGCAAGAGGGCCACGATGACCGCGCCGAACGAGATGGCGTTGATCATGAAGACCACGCTGAAGGAAGAGATGGCGAGAATGACACCCGTCAGCGCGGGGCCGGCGATGCGACCGAAGTTGTACTGCGTGGCGCCCAGGGCGGCAGCCGCGAGGAGCTCCTCGCGGGGAACGATGTCGGGCAGGATCGCCTGGTAGGCCGGGAAGCCGAGGGCGGTGAACACCCCGCCGCCGAAGACCGTCATCGTCACCAGCGCGGGCGTGCCGTGTCCGGTAGCGACGAGCACCGCCAGCAGTGTGGCGAACGCCGTTTCACCGGCGGTCGTGGCGAGGAACCACATCTTGCGGTCGACGCGGTCTGCCATCGCGCCACCTACGGGAGACAGAAAGCCGATGGGGACGAACGCCGCTGCGGCGACAAGCCCCGTCCAGCCGGCGCGATGCGTGACCTGCGTGACGAGGATGCCGACGCCAACCGTCTGCATCCACGACCCGATGTTGGACACCAACGCCGCGCTCCACAGGAGCGCAAAGTTCGGGTGGCGTAGCGGTCGAAGCGACGAGAGAGCGATTGGGCGAGGTTAGAGCGCGTCCGTGGTCCGGCTCGTGCGTACAGGACCGATCGTCACTAGACCTATAGTCTCTCTCGGGTGCAGCCGGCGGCCGCCGAGCTCGAATGGTGTCATTCGCCGGCGGAGCTTCGTCCCGGCGAGCTCCGCGTCTTCGACCTGCCCGTCATGCAGGCGTGGGAAGCCAGCTACGTCGAGGCTTTGGCGCGGGCTGCGTCCGAGAGCGGCGGCGCGGTTCTCGAGGTCGGCTACGGCTTGGGTGTCGCGACCGCCTTGATCCAAGCGAACCCGGCGGTGAGCAACCACCTCGTCGTGGAATGCCACCCAGACATCGCCGTTCAGTGCATTGCCACGTGGCGCGAGTCGCTCGCGACCCAACGAATGCACGTGATCATCGGGTTATGGCACCAAGTCGCGCCCAAACTCCCCGCGAGCGCGTTCGACGGAATCCTCTACAGCACGTACGCGCTGCCACCAGGGGAGGGTTGCGCCGGCGAACTTGCCTTCTTTCCCGAGGCCTTCCGGTTGCTCAGGCCCGGCGGGATCTTCACCTACTACGCCGACCATCCAAACAGACTGACCGCGGCCCACCGGGAGCGTCTGGATCAAGCAGGTTTCACAATGGAGCACGTGCGGGAGGTCGTCTGCGCCGTAGAGCCGCCGCCCGACTGCGGGTACTGGCAGGCGTCGACGATCGTGGCGCCGATCGTTCGGAAACACGAATAGCTGTCCAATAGGAGACCTATCGACTCTGGACCCATAGTCTCGGTATCGGTTGAACTGCGCCGCGTGGGTCGCAGTCCACAGCCGCTCGCTGTAGCCGCCGCTTTCGGCGGTCGCGTACGGAAGCGACGCCAGGAGCTTGGGTGGTCGATCGAGCGCCTGGCCGAGAAGGCCGGACTGCATTGGACGTATGTCGGGTCGGTCGAGCGAGGTGAGCGGAATGTCAGCCTCTTGAACATTTGCAAGCTGGCTGCGGCGCTCGACATCACCGCCGGCGATCTCATGAGGGGCTTGGAGAAACGCCTCTGACACGGCTGCTATTGCGACGCTGTCACGTAGATGTCCACACTCCCCCTCCGTAGGCCAAGCTCCGCCTCTAGCTGGCGGCAGAACTGGTCGATTGCCGCTTGGACGAAACTCCGGATCTCGCCGACGTCGGCACGCGTCAGGGCGTCGGGACCTTCTACAGCGATGCGCCACTCATCGATGAGAACCACATCACCCCCGTGCTGGGTTCGGCATGACCACGGGGGAAGTGGAGCTCGCGGTCGACATCAACTGACGGCCGGTAGTGTACCGAGGCCGAATGACAGTCTTGTAATTCGCGGCGTCGGCCGAGCGTCGGACAAGGCTCCAGCAGGCCCTTTCCCCTCGCCGTTTCCTGGCTGCGCTTCCTGGTTTGTCCGGGTTTGTTTTGTCAGGGTTTGTCCGCCACTGTAGACCTATAGTCTGTAGACCCTCGTCGGCTTCGACGTCGGTCAGATCCGCGGTGCCCTTGGCCTCTCCCGGTCGATCAGTGTCAAGCGGGGAAGCGGTCCAGTGTCAGGGTACTGAGGCCGAATGACAGCGTTGTCATTTGGGAATGGTGAGCGTTTGGCGAGAAACCCCTTCTCTTTCGATGCGGATCGCCGTACCGTGAGGATCGAGCCCGGGGGTGTCGCCAAGTCGGCGCGGCAATGCTGGCCCCCGCGGTCAATAGGACCGGGGGAACCACTAGCCCTGGAACGTCAGCATTGCCCTCCCGGGCTCCCAACCCTACGAAGACCCGATAAGGCCGCGAGCGGATCCTAGACCCATAGTGTTGGGCATCAGGCGTCGGCGGCTTCGTCCAGGGCTTGGGCGAGTGTGTTCCAGGAAAGGGTGGCGCACTTGATGCGCACGGGGAACTTCACCACGCCCTGGAGCGCCTCGAGGTCGCCGAGCTTGACGGCGGGATCGGCAGCCACGGGCTCGTCCTCGCTGCCGTCGAGGCGGAGCTCGTGGATCGACATCATCGCCTTGAAGGCCTGAATCAGCTTGCGGGCCTCGTCCACGCTCTTGCCCTTGACCGCCGCCGACATCATCGACGCCGACGACTGGCTGATCGAACAGCCCTGGCCGCTGATCTTGATGTCGTTCACCAGTCCGCCACCGTCGAGGTCGAGATAGACGACGACCTCGTCGCCGCACAGCGGGTTGAATCCCTCGACTCGCCGCGCCGGCGGCGACTCCAGCTCGCCGCGGTTCCGTGGGTTGCGATAGTGGTCGAGGATGATCTCTCGGTAGAGGTCTTCAAGGCCGGGCATTCGCCGATTCCTCTCTCAGGCGGGAAGGAAGAAGTCCGAGACGGCGGCCAGCCCGTCGGCGAGAGCGTCGACGTCGGCCTCGTCGTTGTACACGTAGAACGAGGCCCGGGCGGTGGCGCCCACGCCCAGCCGTCGCATCAGCGGCTTGGCGCAGTGATGGCCGGCACGCAGCGCCACACCCTTCTCGTCCAGCACTTGGGCGATGTCGTGAGGGTGGATGTCCTTGAAGGAGAAGGACACCACGCCGCCGCGGGCCGCCGGGTCGCGGGGGCCGTACAAGACGATGTCGTCGCCGTAGCGGTCGCCGAGCGTCTTCAGGGCGTAGGCGACGAGCAGGCGTTCGTGCTCGCGGATGGCGTCGAAGCCGAGGCCGTCGAGGTAGTCGATGGCCGCGTGCAGGCCGATGGCCTCGGCGATGGGCGGCGTGCCCGCCTCGAACTTCCACGGGATCTCGTTGGGAGTCCAGCCGTCGAGGCGAACGTCGCGGATCATCTCGCCGCCGCCGAGGAACGCCGGCATCGATTCCAGCAGCTCCTCGCGCGCCCAGAGCACGCCAATGCCCGTGGGGCCGCACATCTTGTGGCCAGTAAACCCGAGGAAGTCGCAGTCGATGGCGGCGACGTCGGTGGTCATGTGCGGCACCATCTGGGCGGCGTCGACCAGGAAGAGGGCGCCGGCGGCGTGGGCCGCATCGGCCAACTGGCGGACGGGCGTGATCGTGCCGAGGACGTTGGACACGCCGGCGACGGCCACGAGCCTCACGCCGTGGACCAGGCGGTCGAGGTCGGTCAGGTCGAGCAGGCCGTCATCGGTGATGGGGATGTAGCGCAACTCGATGCCGCGCTCCTCCTTGAGCATGAGCCACGGCACGAGGTTGGCGTGGTGCTCGAGCTCGGTCAGCAATATGGCGTCACCGGCGCTGAGATTGGCGCGACCCCACGAGTAGGCGACGAGGTTGATCGACTCGGTGACGTTCTTGGTGAAGATCACGCCGCGGCTCGACGGGGCGTTGATCAGCCGCGCGGCGCGATCACGCGCCGCCTCGAAGCGGGCCGTCGCCTCCTCGGCCAGCGTGTACACGCCCCGATGGACGTTGGCGTGGGTGGTCTCGTAGTACCGGGCCATTGCCTCGATGACGACCTGCGGTTTCTGCGAGCTGGCGGCGGAGTCGAGAAACACCAGCCGGTGTCCGTTGACTTCGCGCTCGAGAATCGGGAAGTCCTTCTTCACCGCGTCGACGTTCAACGCCATGCGTCGTACCCCTCCCGCTCCAGGCGCCCGGCGAGGTCGGGGCCGCCGCTTTGGACGATCCTGCCGTCGACGAGGATGTGCACCGCGTCGGGCTCGAGGTGAGCGAGGATCCGCTGGTAGTGCGTGATCAGGAGCACGCCGAGCTCGGGACGGTCCGCTCGCACCTCCTGCACGCCCTTGGCCACCACCTTGAGGGCGTCGATGTCGAGTCCTGAGTCGGTCTCGTCGAGGACCGCGAACTCGGGCTCGAGGATGGCCATCTGCAGGATCTCGTTGCGCTTCTTCTCCCCTCCGGAGAAGCCCTCGTTGAGGTAGCGATCGCCGAACGCGGGATCGATGTCGAGGCGCTCCATCCATTCCATGATCGTCACCCGCAGCTCGAGGATCGACAGGTCCACGCCCTTGCGGGCGGAGAGCGCTTGGCGCAGGAACTGGACCACCGAGACGCCGGGGATCTCCTCGGGATACTGAAACCCGAGAAACAGGCCGGCCTTGCCCCGCACCTCGGTCGGCCAGGTGGTGATGTCGGAGCCCTTGAACAGCACCCGGCCCGAGGTGACCTCGTAGTCGGGATGCCCGAGCAGGGTGTTGGCCAGCGTGGACTTGCCCGATCCGTTGGGGCCCATAAGGGCGTGGATCTCGCCGGCGCCGACGGAGAGATCGACACCGCGCAGGATCTCACTGCCGGCCACGCGGGCGTGGAGGTCGTCGATCTGGAATAGCGGCTCGTCCCGGCTCGCCATGGCCCCATTGTATTAGCACTATCGCCGTAGTGGAAAAGCAGGTCCGAGGCCCGAAGGCCGATGCGACCGGGCTCAACAGGGGCCATGGGCGAAGTACTAGCGAGCGAGGGCTTGCGGGCCGAGTTCGAAGGGGGAACGTAGTCTCGTGAACCGTGGCTGACCCCTGGACCTTCGCTGGTGAGAGCGTTTCGCTCGGACAGCCGGGCGGCGGCGTCACCCTGGTGGAGGGGCCCGCCTTCTGCATCTCGAGCTCCTCGGGTGATCTGGCCGCCGACGCTCCCCAGGGCCTGTTCTTCCGGGACACCCGCTTCCTGTCGGCGCTGGAGCTTCGGGTCAACGGCCACGTGCCCGAGCCGCTGGCCGCGCACACCCTGGATCCCTTCTCGGCCACGTTCGTGCTGCGGAGCCGCCCCCGGGCGGGCCGGGCCGACAGCCCCTTGGTCGTGTTCCGCTACCGCTACGTCGGGCGGGGGATGCGCGAGGACCTCGTCGTCCGCAACTACGGCGAAGAGGCGGCCTACTGCGCCCTCGAGCTACTGATCGACGCCGACTTCGCCGACCTCTTCGCGGTCAAGGAGGGCCGGTTCACGCCGGAGGGCGCCACCGAGGTCGAGGGCATCGAGGACGGCATCGTCTTCACCACCCAGCAGGGCCACAGTCGCAAGGGCCTGAAGGTCACGTTCAGCCAGAAGGGGAAGATCAGCGGCGGCCTCGTGAGCTTCGAGGCCATCGTCCCCCCCAAGGGACGGTGGGCGACGTGCATGCAGGTCGCCCCGATGCTCGACGCCGAGGTCGTCGAGCCCCGTTACCTGTGCGGCCAGCCGATCGACCGGGCGGTGCCCGAGGAGCGCCTGTCGAAGTGGCGCCGCCAGATGCCCGTGGTCGACACCGACCACTCGGACCTGCAGTCGATCATCCAGCGCAGCGGCGAGGACCTCGGGGCCCTGCGCATTTTCGATCCCGACTATCCCGAGCGGGCGGTTGTGGCCGCAGGCGCACCGTGGTTCATGACGCTGTTTGGCCGCGACTCGATCATCGCGTCGTGGATGGCGCTGCTCGTCGACCCCGACCTCGCCCTCGGGACGCTGCAGACCCTCGCCCGCTTCCAGGGCACGAAGGCCGACGCCCGTACCGACGAGGAGCCCGGCAAGATCCTCCACGAGGTGCGCTTCGGAGCGTCCGACTCGCTCAGCCTCGGGGGTGGCCACGTCTACTACGGCTCGGTCGACGCCACGCCCCTGTTCGTCATGCTGCTAGGCGAGCTCCGCCGCTGGGGGCTGGCCCGGGAGCTGGTCGACAGCCTGCTGCCGGCGGCCGACAAGGCCCTCGCATGGATCGAGGGCTTCGGCGACCGCGACGGCGACGGGTATGTCGAGTACCAGCGGGGCTCCGACCGCGGTTTGCAGAACCAGGGCTGGAAGGACTCGTGGGACGCGGTGCGCTTCGCCGACGGCCAACTCGGCCGACCGCCGATCGCGCTGTGCGAGGTGCAGGGGTACGTGTACAGCGCATTTCTCGCCCGGGCGTACTTCGCCCAGGAGGTCGGCGACCACGAGACGTTCGAGCACTACCGCGGCCGGGCCACTGAGCTGAAGACCAACTTCAACCGCGACTTCTGGCTGGACGACGTCGGTTACTTCGCCATGGGGCTCGACGCCGACA
>Ga0070708_100004459_pt1 | contig 11009 bp, 12 predicted proteins | sample KBSK5503metaG_FD_65469 | JGI IMG/M metagenome (GOLD analysis project Ga0070708, IMG submission 65469) | Corn, switchgrass and miscanthus rhizosphere microbial communities from Kellogg Biological Station, Michigan, USA - KBS K5-50-3 metaG | ecosystem: Host-associated > Plants > Roots >...
GCGAGGCCCTCACCTCCAACTGGAAATGCCGAAGCGAGAACTGTTCGCGTGGGCCTTCCCAGCTCGATCTCCCGCTCGCGAACGCTACCGGCCCTCCGAGCGTCATCGATTAGCTCTCGCACAGCTTGGGGAACGTACGGCCGATCAGCCTCGACGTCGCCGCCGCGAATCTCCGCGGCCATCCGTCCGGTAAGGCGAAGAGCGGAGGGATTCGCGTACTGGACGACGCCGTCGGATCCGATCAGCATCACGCCCTCGTCCATGGCCGCCAGAACGACATCGCGGGTACTTCTATCGTCGTTCACTTCGTCGATACGCGCGCGGAGATCGGAGGCCATGCGGTTGAGTGTCGCGGCGAGTTGGATAAGCTCCGCGGTCCCTTCCTCCGGTATGCGGGTGTCGAGGTTTCCGCCGGCGATCGCGGAGGCTGCGGCCGTCATGTGCGCCAAGGGCCGCGCGAGGTGCCTCGAGATCAGCCATGCGGCCAGGATGCCTACGAACAAGGCAACGGCCGCACCCACAGCGATGAGGGAACGTGTTCGTGCCAGTCGTGACCCGATGAAGTCTTGCGACAGAGCGACGCGGACGATCCGACCGTCTCGATCCGGGAGCGCGACGTAACGGAAAGGCCGGCCCACCGTTTCGCTCGTTCGTGACGCGACGCCGATGCTCCCATTTCGCGCGGCGCGTACTTCGGGTCTCGTGGAATGGTTCTCCATGGTCGCGGGGTCGTGCTCTGAGTCCGCGAGCACGACCCCATCAGGACGGATCACGGTCACGCGAACGCCCACTTCCCTGGCGAGTGGGACGACAGATGCCTGAAGAGCGCCGTCATCGGGCGGAAGCGCGCTACGGATAGCTTTCGCTGTAGTCGTCAGCGACGAGGTCAGGTCGTCGAGCAAGGACGATTCCAGTCGGCGATCGAGAGGCACGGCCAGAACGGCAAGCACCCCGACGAGGCCGAGGATGTACCCCGTGGTCAGCCGGCGCGCCAGCGTGCGGCGTGCGAACGGTCGAGGGTCTGCGATCTTCACGTCCGACGTAGAGGTCGAGTCGTCCACCGCCCGCATTTTAGGGGAGTTTTGGCGACGTTCACCTTCCGTTCACCTTCCCCATGCGGACCGTTCAGTTTCGACTTCTAGCATCCGCCGCAGATGGATCGCGTTCGCATCGCTCGCGCTCGAATGGCGCCTGCCCCTGCTGAGGCCGCCGAAGGAAGCTTCGGCGGCCTCAGCGCTCCAACGCAGAGAGCGACGCGCTACCCGGGGGAGGGAACATGAAGAGAAGGACGACTGCCGGCTTCATCGTGTTCGTTATTTTGGCGCTGGTCGCTTCGGCATGCGGAAAGAGCGGCGGCGCGAACAAGGATCTGAGCGGCGAGATCAAGGCCGACGGATCGAGCACCGTGTACCCGATCGCCCAAGCGGTCGCGGAAGAGTTCGGCAAGGACGCGCCCAACGTGAAGATCTCGGTCGGCGAGTCCGGTACCGGTGGCGGCTTCAAGAAGTTCTGCAACGCGGAGACAGACATCTCCGATGCGTCACGGCCGATCAAGGACGAAGAGAAGACCGCCTGTTCGGGCAAGAGCATCGAATATGTCGAGCTGAAGGTTGCACTCGACGGTCTTTCGATCGTCGTCAACCCGTCGAGCACATTCGTCACCTGCTTGACGACGGCGGAGCTCAAGAAGATCTGGGACCCCGGCAGCAAGATCAAGAACTGGAAGGACGTCCGCGCGGGCTTCCCCGACAAACCGCTCACGCTGTACGGGCCCGGTACGGACTCCGGCACCTTTGACTACTTCACGGAACAGATCAACGGCAAGCAAGACGCGAGCCGTGCCGACTACACGTCCAGCGAGGACGACAACACCCTCGTTACGGGTGTGGCCGGGGACGAGGATGCTCTCGGTTACTTCGGGTTCGGGTACTACGATCTGAACAAGACGAAGCTCAAGATCGTAGGGGTGGACTCGGGAACCGGCTGCGTTACCCCCAGCAAGGAGACGATCAACAGCGGAACGTACAAACCGCTGTCCAGGCCTCTGTTCATCTACGTGAAGAAGACCTCGATCGCCCGGCCTGAGGTGAAGGCGTACATCGATTTCTTCCTCGATAACGTCAGCTCTCTCGTCGCGAGCGTCGGTTTCGTCGCCCTTCACGACGACGACCTCCAAGCCGCGAAACAGACCTGGACGACCGCGAAGGCATAGCAACAGCGCCGTGGCGACCAAAATGACGTCGCTGACGGCCAGGCGCCGTCGCACCGGGGAGCGCGTCATCAAAGGCGCGCTTCTCGCGTGCGGCGTCGTCGCGATCGCAGCAACGGTGGGGATCATCCTGTCCCTCGCCGGGGAGACGATCTCGTTCTTTCGCACGGTACCGATCCTGAAATTCTTGACCGGACGCGAATGGGCTCCCACCTTCGATCCCGCGAGGTTCGGATTTCTGCCGCTCTTGACCGCCACACTCATCGTCAGCGGCATCGCGGCCGTGGTCGCGTTCCCCCTTGGGCTGGGGACCGCGATCTACCTCTCCGAATTCGCGAGCTCCAGGGTTCGAAAGATCGTCAAGCCCACCCTCGAGGTTCTCGCAGGGATACCGACCGTGGTCTTCGGATATTTCGCGCTCCTGTTCGTCACTCCAAGTTTGCTACAGCATCTCGTCCCCGGGGTGAAAGTGTTCAACGGATTGTCCGCAGGGATCGTCGTCGGGATCATGATCCTGCCGCTCGTCGCGTCGATCTCCGAGGACGCCATGCGCGCCGTGCCGATGAGCCTTCGGGAAGCCGCGTTCGGGCTCGGCAGCACGAAACGGGTGGTGGCGCGGAAAGTGGTTGTTCCGGCGGCCCTGTCGGGCATCGGTGCGGCGTTCATCCTGGGCCTTTCGCGAGCGATCGGCGAAACCATGATCGTCGCGATCGCCGCGGGGCAACAGCCGAATCTCACGGCGGATCCGCGTCTCGGGATGGAGACGATGACGACCTACATCGTCAAGACCTCGCTCGGGGACACTCCGGCGGGCACCATCGCTTACAAGACCATCTTCGCTCTTGGAACGACCCTGTTCGTGATGACGCTCATCCTCAACTTCTTCTCGCAGCGCTTCATCCGGCGATTCCGGGAGCAGTACGAGTGACCTCGGCCGCGCATACCGTCCGAGCCGCCCTCAGGTCGGGACGTCACCAGGAGCGTACGGTGCGCGCTCTTGTCTTCCGCCTCGCTCTCCTGTTGTGCGTCTGCGTCGGACTCCTCACTTTGGCGACATTGTTGATCGACGTGTTCCGCGACGGCATAGGGCGCGTGAGCGTCGACTTCGTCACCAATCTCGATTCACGCATCCCTGCTCGCGCCGGCATCAAACCGGCGCTGGTCGGCACGCTCTGGCTCATGGGTCTGGTCATCCTCATCGCGTTCCCGGTCGGAGTTGGGGCGGCCATCTACCTCGAGGAGTTCGCACCCGACAACCGGTTCACGCGTTTCATCGAGCTCAATGTGACGAACCTCGCCGGGGTACCGTCGGTGGTCTACGGACTGCTCGGTCTGGCGGTGTTCGTTCGGTTCATGCACATGGGCCGAAGCATCCTCGCCGGTGCGTTCACGCTCGCGCTCCTGATCCTGCCTGTCATCGTCGTCGCTTCCCGCGAGGCCCTGCGTGCCGTACCGGACTCGATCAGACAGGGCGCGCTGGCGGTGGGCGCGACGGAATGGCAGACGGTGTGGCACCAGACGCTTCCGGCAGCGCTTCCCGGAGCGCTCACCGGGGTGATCCTCGGGTTGTCGCGCGCCATCGGCGAAGCGGCGCCGTTGATCACGCTGGGAGCGCTGACCTATCTCAATTTCGTTCCCAAGGGTCCGCTCGACCAGTTCACCGCCATGCCGATCCAGATCTTCAACTGGGTGAGCCGGGCGCAGCCGGGATACCAGCAAGCCGCAGCCGCGGGAATCATCCTTCTCCTGGTAGTGCTGCTGGCCATGAACATCGTCGCGATCCTGCTGCGGAACCGGTTCGAGCGGAGGTGGTGAACGACGATGCGTGACCTGAGGGAAGGCGGTGAGCTGATGGTCGACCTGACGGTGAAGAACGGCCGTGGAGATGTCAAGATGCACGGAGTGAGGATCGAAGCCCGGGCCCAGGAGCAGGACCTACCGGAGGTCCGAGACGTCGTCTTCAATCTCCGCGACGTCTCGGTCTCCTATGGGCACCTGCAAGCCGTACGGGACGTCACGCTCGATGTTCCGGCCAACCACATCACGGCGATCATCGGGCCGTCGGGTTGTGGGAAGAGCACGCTGATCCGCACGTTCAACCGCATGAACGATCTGATCCCGTCCGCAAAGGTGTCTGGCCAGGTTCTCTACCACGGTGAAGACCTTTACGATCCGGCGGTCGACGCGGTCGAGGTCCGCCGTCGCATCGGCATGGTGTTCCAGAAACCGAACCCGTTCCCCAAGTCGATCTTCGAAAACGTCGCGTTCGGACTGAAGGTGCACGGTATGACGGACGACCTCGATACGCGGGTCGAAACCGCTCTCAAAGCCGCGGCGCTCTGGGATGAGGTCCGGGCAGACCTCAACAAGAACGCGTACTCGTTGTCCGGTGGACAACAGCAGCGTCTCTGTATCGCGCGGGCAATCGCGATCGAACCCGATGTGATCCTCATGGACGAGCCCTGCTCGGCACTCGATCCGATCGCCACGGCGAAGATCGAAGATCTCATGCGCGAACTTCGCGCGCGTTATTCGATCGTGATCGTCACCCACAACATGCAGCAGGCGGCGCGCGCGTCGGACATGACCGCGTTTCTGACGGCCGAGACGACCGACGACGGTCTGCATCGCACCGGGATCCTCGTCGAGTACGACCGTACGGAGATCGTTTTCACGCGACCCTCGGACGAGCGAACCGAGGCATACATCACCGGGAGGTTCGGCTGATGGCCACGCAGCCGCGTCGCCACTTCCACGAGGAGCTCGAGAGCCTCGAGCTCGAAGTCCTCGGGATGGGAGAGGTTGCAGACAAAGCGCTCGCTGATGCGATGGCCTGCCTCGAAAACGACGACCTTCCACTCGCGGATCATGTGATCGAGAACGACGACGACCTCGACGGCCGGTACATCCGCGTCGAGCGGACGACCCTAGAACTCCTCGCCCTTCAAACACCGGTCGCAGTTGACCTCCGTCTCATCTCGGTGATCCTTCACACGAATCTCCACCTCGAGCGTGTCGGGGACATGGCCGTCAACATCGCGAAGATCGTGAAGGTCGTCCACGGCTTGCCGCGGAACAACTCCATCCTCACGACGTTGGCGGAGATGGGCACGATCGCGCGTCAGATGCTGCGCGCGGCCATGGAATCGTTCGCTCGTCGTGATCTCGCTCTCGCAGGGCAGCTCCCCGAGATGGACGATCCGATCGATCGGCTGAATCGGGGGATGTACCGGGAGGTCGCCTCGTGCGCGTGGGATCCGCAGATGCTCGAGTGGGCTATTCGCATGATGGTTGTGTCGCGCCAGCTCGAGCGGATCGGTGACCACGCCGTTGACATCGCTGAGCAAGTTGCGTTCCTTTTGACCGGCGAGTTCAAAGAGTTCACCGATGCTTCCCATCCCACCGTCGAGGGGAACGCATGATCCTCCTCGTCGAAGACGAGGCGTCGCTCGCGGAATCGGTCCGGTACAACCTCGAAAGGGAAGGGTTCCGCGTCGCCGTAACACCCGATGGCCGCGGCGGTCTCGAACGCTTCCGCGCCGAACAGCCGAGTCTCGTGATACTCGACCTGATGCTCCCCGAGATGTCCGGACTCGACCTCTGCAAGATCATCCGCGAGGAATCGAGAGTGCCGATCATCATGCTGACGGCGAAGGACGCCGAGGCAGACAAGGTTGCCGGGCTGGAGCTTGGGGCCGATGACTATGTGACGAAGCCCTTCTCGATGAGAGAGCTGGTCTCCCGTGTGCGAGCACAGCTCCGGCGAGCAGGGATGGTGGAGGCGGGTGGCGACAACCAAGTTTTGGCCGGCGGACCGGTCGTTCTCGACCCCGAGCGTCATGAGGTTCGGGTCCGTGGTGAGCTGGTAGCCCTCCCGCCCAAAGAGTTCTCGTTGCTCCATCTTCTTCTTTTGCGGAAGGGGCGTCTCGTCACCCGCCACTTCATGCTTGAGGAGATCTGGGGCCCGGATTACTTCGGGGATACCAAGACGCTGGATGTCCATGTGAAGCGGGTGCGTGAGAAGGTGGAAGAGGACCCCCGGAAGCCCCAACACATCCAGACGGTTCGGGGCCTGGGCTACAAGTTCGTCGAGTAGCCACGGCGGTTTCGGTTCACTGATTTGCGGAGCGCATCCGCCGCGGAGAGAATGCGCGCGGCCTTCCCGTGGCTCCGGAGGATCCGATGCGACTGAAGTTCATCCCCCGCGAAAATGCTTTCTTCGACCAATTCACGCGGGGCGCCGAGAACCTCGTCGAAGGGGCCAAGCTGCTCAAGCAGATGGTCGACGACTTCTCGGACCCGAAGACCTCCCACAAGGCGATCGTGGACGCCGAGCACGCAGGCGATGCGATAACGCGCGAGATCATCAACACGCTGAATTCGACCTTCGTCACACCTCTCGACCGTGAGGACATCCACGCGCTCGCCTCAGGCATCGACGACGTCATGGACTTCATCGAGGCGGCCTCCGACATGCTGATCCTCCACAACGTGGAAGCGCCGACCGACGCGGTTCGCGCCCAGTGCGACGTTCTGATCCGCGCCTGCGACGCCGTGCTCGAGTGCGTACGCCGCCTCAAAGGCTTCAAAGGTTTGGAGCAGTACTGGGAACAGGTGCACAGCATCGAGAAGGAAGGTGATCGCATTTTCCGTCAGACCGTGGCGGAGCTCTTCAACGGTCACTACAAAGCGATGGACGTCTTGAAATGGAAGGAGATCTACGACCAGATCGAAGCCGCGATCGATCAGTGCGAGAAGATCGCGGACACCCTCGAGGCCGTCGTTCTGAAGAACGCTTGAGCCTGAACTCCGACTGCGCATGATGACGTCTCTCCACGCCGCATGAGGCTTTTCACAGTCATCTTCATTATCGCGATCGCACTCTTCTTCGATTACACGAACGGCTTCCATGACGCCGCCAACTCGATCGCAACGGTCGTTTCGACGCGCGTGCTGTCGCCGCGGATCGCGGTCATCTGGGCGGCGACGTTCAACTTTCTTGCCTTCCTGATCTTCGGCACCCACGTGGCCGACACAGTGGGAAAGACCGTGCGCCCGGAGTCGGGCATCGTCTCACCGGCGGTCGTCTTCGCGGGGTTGGCCGGTGCGATCGTGTGGAACCTGATCACGTGGTGGCTCGGACTCCCGACGTCGTCGTCTCACGCATTGATCGGCGGTTTCGGAGGAGCCGGGCTGGCCAAGGCCGGCGTGCATGTTCTCAACTCCGAAAGCATCCGCAGGACCGTGATCTTCATCTTCATATCTCCGGTTTTCGGGTTCATCGCAGCGTTCATCTTGATGCTGACGCTGCTCTGGCTCTTCCGCCGGTCGAATCCCGGCCGGGTCGATTCGTGGTTCCGTCGTTTGCAGCTCGCTTCGGCCGCCGCGTACTCGCTTGGCCACGGCGGCAACGACGCGCAGAAAACGATGGGCATCATCAGCGCGCTGCTCGTCGGGACTGGTTACCTCGCGAAGACCGGAGATAGCCTTCCCATCCCGATCTGGATCGTTCTCATGGCTCACGCGGCCATCGCGGCGGGGACACTCGCGGGGGGCTGGCGGATCGTCAACACGCTCGGAACCAAGATCACGAAGCTGAAGCCGGTCGGCGGCTTTTCCGCGGAGACGGCGGCAGCAGGATCGCTGTTCCTTGCGACGCACCTCGGAATCCCGGTTTCGACCACGCACACGATCACCGGCGCCATCGTGGGGGTTGGCTCGACCGGGCGCCTATCCGCGGTTCGGTGGGGGATCGCGGGTCGCATCGTGTGGGCGTGGATCCTGACGATCCCTGCTGCGGCGCTGATCGCGGCGGCGACCTACAGGTTCATCGCATTGGTTTCCTAGGCGACCGCGTTGCGGATGGCTTGAGCCGTTGCGTCGCTCGCGAGCGCGGCCAGGCGGTCGAGGTCGGCGGACGTGGCGACGCGGCCGGGTCCCGTCGGCGACGCGATCGCGAACGCGATGTCCCCGTCGAAGCGCGTGTGCGCCGGACGGATCGCGCGCGTGATCCCGTCCGACGCCCTGGCGGCCAGGAATCGCACGTCGGGTTTCTGTAGCGCGGCGACGGTCGTCACGACCGCGAGGACGGTGTTCCACCCGACGGCGGGTTCGGCCGGTGGGGGACGGAACCGGGGCTCGGGGTTCGTCGACCCGGCGAGCACGGCTCCGTCGTCGCCGATCACGTCGCCGAACGGATTCGCGACCGCGAGCGCTCGGACCTCGAGGTCCTCGTCGCGCGCCGCGCCGATCCCGAGCCCCCCGGGCACCAGGAACTCGTGGCCCGTCCACTTCCCAGCCGTGGCACCCGCGCCCGCACCGACCGCGCCCGTCGGGATATTGGACTCCGCGGCCGCCTCGCAGGCGACGTACCCGGCATCCGGGCCGGGCCGCGACGCCGGATCGCCGGCCGCGGCGTCGAAGATGACGGCCGTCGGCACGATCGGGATGGTCGCGATCGGGGTGCGGAACCCGATGCCGTGCTCCTCGAGCCACCGCATCACGCCGTCCGCTGCGGCGAGGCCGAACGCGGATCCCCCTGTGAACAGCAAGCCGTGGATCTCCGTTCGCTGGCGCTCGAGGTCGAGCGACGCCAGCTCACGCGAGCCGGGCGACGACCCTCGGACGTCGTAGCCGCTGACGTTGCCGGGCGGCGGGAGGATCACGGTGCACCCGGTCGCTGCCACGGAGGAGGTCCAGTGGCCGACGCGGAACCCGGGGCTGAGCGCCTGAGGCGCGGTCATGTTGCGGAGCCTAGCGGGCGGCCGCGGCCGCGGTCTTCTTCCTCTGAGCGGCGGACGCCGGTTTCGCGGCGAGTAGGCGCCAGGTGCTGGGCGGCTTCGCCACGCCCTTCAAGGCGGGGCGGCCGCGCTCCCGCCAGACGGTTCCTTCGGGCGTGCCGCCGGACTTGTGGACGGCGTCGGTGACGAGGGCCTCCCCGGGACGGGCGCGCTTCACGAGCCTGGCAGCGAGATTAACGGTGTGACCGATGTAGTCCTCGCCGCGCCTGGTCGGGCGGCCGGCGTCCAGTCCGATCCGCAAACGCAAGCCCGACTTACCGTCGCCCGCGACCGTCGTGATGATCGATCCGGCTGCCGCGACGGCGTCCGATGGATCGCGGAACGCCGCCATGATCCCATCGCCCACATTCTTCACGACGCGGCCGCGATTCCGTGCGATCGCTGGGATCACGACGCGGTCGTGCGCGTCGAGCACCTTGATCGCGGCGCGCTCCCCGCCGGATTCGGTCGTCGCGGTGAAGTTCGCGATGTCGGTGAACAAGATCGTGATCGAACCGCGCTGTGCGAAGCGCTCGAGGATCACGCGATGAGCGGTTCCCAGGTCGAGCAGCCGCGACGCGAGCGCAAGTGGAGTCGCGCGCAGGATACGCGGCGCCCGCGAGCGCTTGCCATCAGCACGCATCTGCTTGCGGATGTTACCAGTGCGCTTCGGCGTCTGTTTGTGCGTTCGTGGCGAGTTCGTTCGTTCGCGCTGCTTCTTTCGCGCGGTTTTTTCGCCGCGTTTCTCCGGTGTTCGCTTCGTGGTCACTTCGGCGGCATGCGCAGCGCGCCGTCAAGTCGGATCGTCTCGCCGTTCAGCGCAGGGTTCTCGACGATGTGCTGCACCAACGCTCCGAATTCCGAGGGCTTGCCCAGCCGGCGCGGATGCGGGATCTGATCGGCGAGCGCCTTGCGTGCCTCTTCGGGGAGCAGCGCGAGCATCGGCGTGTCGAAGGTTCCCGGCGCGATCGTGCAGCAGCGGACCAAACGCGCGGCAAGGTCGCGCGCGACGACGAGGGTCAGCGACACCACGCCGCCTTTCGAGGACGCATACGCGGCCTGACCGATCTGCCCGTCGAACGCGGCGATGCTCGCGGTATTGACGATGACTCCGCGCTCCTCTCGATCCGGCTCCTGCGCGACCATCTGGGCGGCGGCGAGACGGATGACGTTGAACGTGCCGATGAGGTTCACGCGGATGACCGTTTCGAACACGCCGAGGTCGTGCGGTCCGTTCTTGTCGACGGTCCGCTGTGCCCACCCGATCCCCGCACAGTTGACGGCGATGTGCAGTCCGCCGAACGACTCAACCGCGGTAGCAACCGCGGCCGTTACCTCGTCGGTGTTCGTGACGTCGGCCGGGGCGAAGCGAGCCCGGTCGCCGAGCTCCTTCGCGAACGTCTCGCCCTGGGAATGGGGCAAGTCGACGATGACGACGCCGGCCCCTGCGGCGTGCAGCGCCTCGACGGTCGCTCGTCCGAGGCCCGACGCTCCGCCGGTGACGAGCGCTCCCTTGCCTTCGATCTGCATCGGCGGAGAAGTGTACGCAAAAGTCCCTTCCGGAGTGTCTCGGGGGGCTGCTATCCTCCGATACCCGGGTGATGGAGGGCCGGTGGCGACCTCGAAAGAAGTCCTCGTCTGGATCGGCCGCAACAGCAGACGTCTCGGCGTGAGCATCGTCGGTTTCGTGCTGATCCTCGGCGGGATCGCCGGACTCGCCCTGCCCATCCTGCCGGGCTGGCTGCTGATCATCGCCGGGCTCGCCGTCCTCGCGACCGAGTATGCCTGGGCCGAGCGAGCGTTGGATAGCGCGAAGCAGAAGGCCAGAGCCGCCGCCAAGAAGGCGCGTTCGTCGATCAGGAAGCGCCGGGCTGAGTAGTCGCCGGGATCAGATCCAGCAGAACAGCTTGATCTTGGCCGAGAGGCAGTCGCCTCGCAGCAAGTGCCCGAACCACATCCGGTTCTCCCATCCGAAGACGCCGTGCAGCGGCAGCGGGTACGCCGCGAGCACCGGATAGAAG
>Ga0070708_100004460_pt1 | contig 11007 bp, 7 predicted proteins | sample KBSK5503metaG_FD_65469 | JGI IMG/M metagenome (GOLD analysis project Ga0070708, IMG submission 65469) | Corn, switchgrass and miscanthus rhizosphere microbial communities from Kellogg Biological Station, Michigan, USA - KBS K5-50-3 metaG | ecosystem: Host-associated > Plants > Roots >...
AGCCACGGCCGGTGCGGTAGGCGTCGAGGATGCCCGCCCGCCCGAGGATCAGCGCGCCGGTCGGGAAGTCGGGCCCTTTGACGAACTGCATGAGGTCGTCGGGCGTGGCATCGGGGTGGTCGATGAGGTGGATGGTCGCGTCGATGACCTCGCCCAGGTTGTGGGGCGGGATGTTGGTGGCCATGCCGACCGCGATGCCCTGACTCCCGTTGACCAGCAGGTTGGGGAACCGGCTCGGGAGCACGACCGGCTCGCGGAACTCACCCGAGTAGTTGTCGACGAAGTCGACCGTCTCCTCGTCGATCCCGGCGAGCAGCTGCATGGCCAGCGGATCGAGCCGGCACTCGGTGTATCGGGCGGCGGCGGGCGGGAAGTCGGGCGAGCCGTAGTTGCCCTGGAAGTCGATGAGGGGGTGGCGGAGGCTGAACGGCTGAGCCATGCGCGCCAGGGCGTCGTAGATGGCCGAGTCGCCGTGGGGGTGGTACTTCCCCATCACGTCGCCGGTGACGCGCGCGCACTTGACGCGCGTGCGGTCGGGGCGGATGCCCTGGTCGAACATGCCGTAGAGGATGCGGCGGTGGACGGGCTTCAGGCCGTCGCGGACGTCGGGCAGGGCCCGAGACACGATGACCGACATGGCGTAGTCGAGGAACGACCGCTCCATCTCCTCCTGGAGCTCGATCGGCTCGACGGAGCCAAAGACAAGATCGCCGTTGCCGGGGCCGCTGTCGCTCATTAGATGTCGAGGAAGCGGACGTCTTTGGCGTTGGTCGAGATGAAGTGCTTGCGCAACTCGACGTCGTCGCCCATCAGCACCGAGAACACGTTGTCGGCCAGCGCCGCCTCCTCGACGGTGACCTGCAGAAGCGTGCGCTGAGCGGGGTCCATGGTGGTGTCGCGCAGCTCGTCGAAGTTCATCTCGCCGAGACCCTTCAGACGCTGGAACTCGAACTTCTTGTTGGGGTTCTCGGCGAGGAACCGATCCTTGGCGGCGTCGTCCTTGAGGTACATCTTCTCCTTGCCGACGGCCACCGAGTAGAGCGGCGGTTGGGCGATGAAGACGTGGCCGTGCTCGACCAGGTCCTTCATCTGCCGGAAGAAGAAGGTGAGCAGCAACGTGCGGATGTGGCTGCCGTCGACATCGGCGTCGGCGAGGATGATGCACTTGCCGTAGCGGATCTTCTCGATGTCGAACTCTTCGCCGATGCCCGCGCCGATGGCGGCGATGAGCGCCTGGATCTCGATGTTCTTCAGCATCTTGTCGACGCGGGCGCGCTCGACGTTGAGGATCTTGCCGCGGATCGGGAGGATCGCCTGGTTGTGGGGATTGCGGGCCCGGATGGCCGAGCCCCCGGCGGAGTCGCCCTCGACGATGAACAGCTCGGACTCCTCGACGACCTTCGTGGAACAGTCGGCCAGCTTGCCGGGGAGGCCGGCGCCCTCCAGTGCCGACTTGCGGCGGGTGAGGTCGCGGGCCTGGCGGGCGGCCAGGCGCGCGCGGGCCGCCTGCACCGACTTGTTCACCACCTGGCGGGCCTCGGTGGGGTGCTCCTCCAGCCAGTCGCGCAGCTTCTCGTTGGTGGCCCGCTCGACGAGCGAGCGGATGGGGACGTTGCCGAGCTTGGCCTTGGTCTGCCCCTCGAACTGCGGGTCGCGCAGCTTCACGCTGATGATGGCGGTGAGACCCTCGCGGATGTCCTCGCCGAGGAGGTTCTCGTCCTTCTCCTTCAGCAGGTTCTTCTCTCGCCCGTAGCGGTTGACGACGTTGGTGAGGGCCTTCTTGAAGCCCTCCTCGTGCATCCCGCCCTCGATCGTGGCGATGCCGTTGGCGAAGCTGTAGAGGCTCTCGTAGTAGCCGGTGTTCCACTGCAGCGCGACCTCGACCTCCTGGTCCTGCTCCTGCACCTCATACGAGGCGGTGCGCTTGAACAGCGCCTCCTTCGAGGCGTTGAGGTGGCGGACGAAGTCGATGATGCCGCCGGTGTACTTGTAGGTGACTTCCTGCTGATGGCCCGGGCGCTGGTCGTGGAAGCGGATCTCGAGTCCCTTGTTGAGGAACGCCATGATCTGGAGCCGCTCTAGGAGGGTCTGGGCCCGGAACTCGGTGCCTTCGGACGCGAAGACGACCGGATCGGGCCAGAACGTGACGGTGGTGCCGGTGCGGCCACGCGGCGCCTTGCCGGTGACCTCCAACTTCCCGAAGCGCCGGCCACCCTCCACGAAGGCCATGTGGTGGTGGTTGCCGGCGCGGTCGATGTCGAGCTCGAGACGCTTGGACAGGGCGTTGACGACCGAAACCCCGACACCGTGGAGGCCGCCGGAGATCTTGTAGCCCTGGCCGCCGAACTTCCCGCCCGAGTGGAGCATCGTGAGCACGACCTCGGCGGCCGACTTCGACTTGTACTTCGGGTGGGGATCCACGGGGATGCCGCGACCGTCGTCGGCCACCCGGCAGCCGCCGTCGGCCAGCAGCGTGACGTCGATGCGGGTGCAGTAGCCGGCCATCGCCTCGTCGACGGAGTTGTCGACAACCTCGTAGACGAGGTGGTGCAGGCCGTTGAGGCCGGTGGACCCGATGTACATCCCCGGGCGCTTGCGGACCGCCTCGAGGCCCTCGAGCACGGAGATGTCCTTGGCTTCGTAGGACGGAACTCTCTGTGCCAAGTTCAGGCGCGGCCTTTCACGAGTGACTGGTAATCAACGACCGGAAGAGCGGTCGAGGGAGGCGATTCGGAGGGGCCAAATCGGGCCCCGAAACCCGCTTCGCACTGGCCCTATGGTACCAGAGCGGGGGCCTTATCCCGGGTGAACGCGGGCCTCGATCCGGGTGAATTTCAGACCCGCGACCTCCTCGACGCGTCGCAACAAATCCGCCTCCAAAAAGCCGAGTTGGGTGCGCCAGATGGGCTCGTCGACGTCGACCAAGAGGATGTCCTCGCGGACCCCAACGGGCCGGACGTGAGTCGCCACCGCCGGGCCGACGACGTCGTGCCAATTGGCCAGCAGGTTGGCCAAGGGGACCATCGACGGCCGCCCCAACCGACGGGCGACGTCGTCGATGGAGTCGCGCACGTGGCGGGGCTCGTCGTCGCCCGGCGATCTCACCCGTCGACCACGTGGAGACGGGCGTCGCTCACCCGCACGACCAGCTCGGGCCGGGTGCCGGCGGGCTGCCCGACGGCGGTCGTGAGCAGCGCCTGGCCCTCGGGCAGGTGGTGGACAAGGGCGTCGCAGCGCGACGGGTCGAGCTCGGAGAACACGTCGTCGAGCAACAGCACGGGCACGTCGCCGGTGTCCTCGATGACCGCGGTGTGCGCGGCCAGCCGCAGCGCCAGCGCCAGGGACCGCTGCTCGCCCTGCGACGCGTGGGTGCGGGCGGGGAGGCCGTCGAGTGCGAGGGTGAGTTCGTCGCGATGGGGGCCGGCGAGGGTGGTCCCCCGGCGAAGCTCGTCACCCCGGCAGCGCGCCAGCGCGGCTAAAAGGCCTTCAGCCCTCCATGGCGCCTCGTACGTGGCGGTGACGTCGAGGGGCTGGCCGGCCACGTGCTCGTAGGCCTTGGCCAGCGCCGGTTCGATGCGCTCGACCAGCTCCTGGCGGGTGGCCCCGAGTTCCTCGCCGAGGGCGACGAGCCTGGCGTCCCACACCTCGAGGGTGGTCTCGACGTCGGCGGTGAGCCGCCCACCTGCCTGGCGCAGCAAGGCGTTGCGCTGGCGCAGCACTCGCTCGAGGTCGGCGAGAAGCGCCGCTCGGCGGGGATGCAACGCCACCAGCAGGTCGTCGAGCCAGCCACGGCGCCGCGCCGGCCCACCCTTCACGAGCTCGAGGTCGTCGGCGGCAAAGACGCTGACCCGTACGACACCCAACAGATCGCGCGTGCGGCGGAGTGGCTGGCGGTTCACCGACACCCGCCCTCTCCCCGACGCGGTGAGCTCCGCTTCGACGAGGACCTCGCGGCCGGCGGCGTCGGCTGCCAGCCGGACGGCGGCCCGGTCGTGGCCTCGCTGGACGAGCGCGTCAGTCGCGACCCCGCGGAACGACGACAGTGTCGCCGCGTAGCCGATGGCCTCGAGCAGATTCGTCTTGCCCTCGCCGTTGTCGCCGAGGATCACGGTGAGGCCCGGGGCCGGCGTCAACTCGGCGTCGGCGTAGTTCCTGAAGTGGGTGAGCCACAGGTTCGTCACCCGCATGGCGTTACGACACGCGGACGGGCATCAACAGGTACAGGAAGTCCGACGTCTCCGTGGAACGGAGGATCGCGGGCTTCAAGGCGTCGAGCGTCTCGAGCACGACCTCGTCGCCGGTGGCCGCTTCCACCCCGGCGATGAAGTAGTCGGGGTTGAACGCCACCACCATCTCGGCGCCCTCGTACTTGGCGTCGAGCTCCTCGCGCGCCTGGCCCACGTCTTGGGTGGCCGCGGTCAACTCGAGGCCGCCGGGCTTGAGCTCGAGGCGCACGGGCGCCGACTCCCTCGCCAGCAGCTTGACCCGGCGTACGGCGTCGAGCACCTGCTCCTTGGCAACCGTCAGGCGGTTGGGATAGCTACTGGGGATCAGCTGGCGGTAGTTGGGGAACTCGCCCTCGATCAGGCGGGTCGTCAGGCGGGTGCGGCCCACGGCGAACGTCGCTTCGAACTCGCCCAGATAGAGGGTGACCTCGGCCGCGCCGCCGAGGAGGCGGGTGAGCTCGCCCAGAGCCCGCGAGGGCACGAGCACCTTCTGGCCCTCGCCCAGCACGCTGGCGCCCGTGAGGTCGCGAACCGCCAGCCGGTACGAGTCGGTGGCCACCAGCCGTACACCCGCGCCCTCGGCGGCCATGAGCACGCCGGTGAGGATGGGGCGGGTGTCCTCGCGGCCGGCGGCGGGCACCACCTGGCGAAGAGCATCCGCGAACGCCACGCCGTCCAGCTGCACACCCTCGCCGCCCGCGGGCGTGAGCGCCACGAAGTCGTCGGCGGGCACGATGCGGACGTCGGCCTGCGAACGGCCCGAGGAGAAATGGGCCTCGTCGCCGTCGCTGTCGACGCTGACCGCCCCCGGTTCGAGCGCCCGCACCCAATCGGCGGTGAGGCGAGCGGGAACGACAGCCACCCCGTCGGTGGCCCCGGTCAGTGGGAGTTCGACCTCGATGGTGAGGTCGGTATCGCTCCCGGTCAGCCGCAGGATCTCACCCTCCACCCGGAGGCGGATGCCCGAGTGCGCCGGCTGGAGCCCTCCTCGGGCCGCGACCGCTCGCCCGGCGGTACCGAGTGCCTCCAACAGAACGTCTCGCTCACAACGGAACTTCACGTATCTCCCGAAGGTGTGTTCACTACTTCGGTTCTTTTTAAAAGAACAGAAGTAGTAGTAGGTGCTGTGGATTGTGGAGAAGGGCACGTCTTGGCAGGTGAGGCACCGTTTCCGCGTTCCCGCGTTGTCCGGTGAGTCCCCAGAGGGAGCGAAATCTCCACTGCGCGGCGAGAAGTCCTCAGGTTCCGACCATACCGTCCACAGGCAGTGTCCACAGACTTATCCCCATGGTCCACAGCACACTGCACAGTTCTAGGCGCCGTTCTTGATGCGTTGTGACAGTTCGGTGACCTGGTCGTAGATCACCCGGCGCTCCTTCATCAGGGCCGAGATCTTCTCGACAGCGTGGATCACGGTGGTGTGGTCACGCCCGCCGAATTCGCGGGCGATCGCCGGATAGCTGAAGTCGGTCAGCTCGCGGAAGACGTACATGCCGATCTGGCGGGCGGTGACGAGCGGCCGGCGCCGGCTCTTCCCGCAGAGCTCATCGACCGAGAAGCCGAACATGTCGGCGGTGGCGTCGAGGATGCACCGGGGCGTGATCTGGCGGGGCTCATTCGACGCGATGAGATCGCCCAGCACCTTCTCGGCGAGCTCCTGGGTGAGAGGCTCGCGGTTGAGGCTGGCGAAGGCCGACACCCGGATGAGGGCGCCCTCGAGCTCGCGGATGTTGTCGGTGACATGGGTGGCGATGTAGCCGAGGACCTCGTCGGGGACGAACGCCCGCTCCCCCTCCGCCTTCTTGCGGAGGATGGCGATGCGAGTCTCGAGCTCGGGGGGCTGGACGTCAGTGATCAGGCCCCACTCGAAGCGGCTCCGGAGGCGATCCTCCAGGGTGGCGATCGCCCGGGGTGGGCGGTCGGAAGAGATCACGATCTGACGGCTGGCGCCGTGGAGCGAGTTGAACGTGTGGAAGAACTCCTCCTGGGTGCCCTCCTTGTTCTCGAGGAACTGGATGTCGTCGACAAGGAGAACGTCGCACTCGCGGTAGCGGCGCTTGAAGGCCGTGGTGGCGTTGGTGCGGATGGCGTCGATGAAGTCGTTGGTGAAGGTCTCGGTGGAGACGTAACGCACGTGCAGGGCGGGGTAGTTCTGGCGCACGTAATGGCCGATGCCGTGGAGGAGATGGGTCTTCCCCAGCCCGGCGCCGCCGTAGATGAACAGGGGGTTGTACGACTTGGCGGGCGTCTCGGCCACGGAAAGGGCGGCGGCGTGGGCGAAGCGGTTTGACTCACCGATGACGAAAGCCTCAAAGGTGTACCGGGGGTTGAGGAAGTCCTCGTCGACCCGGCGGGGCTCGAGCCTGGGCCGAATCCGCTCAGGAGGGGGTTCCTCCCGCAACACGAGGCCGTTTTCGGCCTCCGACTCCTGCCTAACCTCGAGCGCGACCTCATAGGTCTCGGCGCCGGCGTCGGCCAGCGCCTCTCGCAGCTCTTCGAGGTAGCGGTTGGCGATGCGCTCCTTCACCAGCGAGCTCGGGACGCTCAGCACCAGGCGCTGATCGGTCAGCGCCGAGGGCTGAACGCCCTCGAACCACGTCTTCCACGTGGCATCGGTCAGCCGCTCTCGCAGGCTTCCTGCACAGACGTTCCACAGTCTTTCGGCGCCTGTGAGCAGGCCGTACGGCTCGGTGCTGCTCATATCGTCCACACCTTCGTCCACAGCTTGGGGAAACCCGCCATGAGTCCCTCTGCACCCCTCGTCTCGTGAACTGCCGCCATTCGGGAGGACAGCCCCAACCGCCCGCCGCCGGTCGCGAAGCCGGTCCGCCGTCGGGCTTCTCGTGACGCGCGAGGCGCTGTCCGAGACCGTCGTCGGGGAGTGGGTCAGCGCAAAGTAGCGGTCGCCCCCTGCCCACACAAGGGCCGCATCCAACCTTTTTCGTTGTGTTTCGGTAACGGATGATTGGCGCGCTCTTTGCTAGCCTCTCGCGGTCCCGCGAGGAGGGTTCGCGTGAAGCGCACGTATCAGCCGAACAACCGACGACGCGCCCGCCGGCATGGCTTCCGGCACCGCATGTCCACGCGCGCGGGACGCGCGATCCTGCGGGCCCGCCGCCTCAAGGGCCGCCACAACCTCTCTGCGTAATCCTGTCGATCGCAAGACCTTCGCCGCGCTTCGCGAAGAGGGTCGGTGGGTGCGGCGGGGGCCGGTCACGATAACGTGGCTTCCTGGCGACGCCGGACAACCTCCCCGGGTCGCTTACGCCGTCGGTCGCAGGGCGGGCGGTGCGGTCGTACGCAATCGAGTGCGGCGACGGCTGCGGGCGATCACCGCGGACCTGGCGCCGGGGATGCGTCCGGGCGCGTATCTGTTGGGAGCCGGTCGCGAGGCAGCGGCCATGCCGTACGAGGAGCTGAGACGAGCGGTGAGCGAGGCGTTGGCAGACCTTTGCGAAGGTTCGGCCGCGACGTGAGCCTCCCCACGCGGGCACTGCTCGCCGCCATCGGCGGGTATCGGCGAATCACCGTCGGCCGGCCGTCGCCGTGCCGGTACTGGCCGACCTGCTCGGCATACGCCGCCGAGGCCATTGAGACCCACGGCGCCCTTCGGGGCTCGGCACTGGCCGCCCGGCGCCTCGCCCGCTGCCACCCCTTCGGCGGCCACGGCGTTGACCCCGTGCCTCTCCCCCGCGGGCGCGGCGCGGCGTGATGGTTCTCGCAGCGATCCTCGCCGCCAACAAGTCGATCTTCGAGCCCATCTACGAGGTGATGGGCGCGGCCCTGGCGTGGTTCTACAGCCTGATCCCGTCCTACGGCGTGGCGATCATCCTGCTCACGGTCGCCGTACGGCTGCTGCTGTTCCCCCTCACCACCAAGCAGGCCCGGTCGATGCAGGCCATGCAGAAGCTTCAGCCGGAGATGAAGCGGCTACAGGCCAAGTACAAGAACGACCGCCAGAAGCTCAACGAAGAGATGATGAAGTTCTACAAGGAGCACAACGTCAACCCGCTGGCGGGTTGCCTGCCGCTGTTCCTCCAAATGCCGCTCTTCATCGTCCTGTACCGCCTGATCAGCGACCTGACCAAGGTCGTGGTCGTCGGCGCCATCGTGGTCGGGGGCGTCCCCTCGACCGAAGCCCTGGCTGGGACCCAGATCACCCACGTCCAGTTCCATGCCGGTCGTGGCCATTCGGCGAGCATGTCCCACGGCAAGCTCACCGGCGTCGGCATCTCGGGCGACGTCGAGGTGAACGGCCGCAAGGTGGGGAAGCTCTCGGGTGCCCATGTCAGCGATGGCGCGGTCCACGGCGCCACGAAATCCGATCCCGCGACTGTCGTCGACGACAAGGGCGAGCGCATCGGCACCATCAAGGGGTTGACGATCGAGAACGGCCGACTGGTCGCCCACCCGAAGCACATCCCGTCGGGTTCCAAGTTGAAGGTGGCGCTGGCGAAGCATCCCGGGCACATGGAGTCGTGGGGCATCGACCTGGCCGAGCGGCCGGGCCAGGCGGGCAAGAACGGCTTCGGCGAGGCGTGGCCCTACTACCTGCTGGTCGTGCTCGTGGTCGCCACTGGGTACTACCAACAGCGCCAGATGACCGCACGCACGCCGGCGAGTGCCCAGAACCAGCAGGCCCAGATGATGGGCCGGATCTTCCCTGCGTTCTTCGGCCTCATCTCGCTGTCGATCCCCGCGGGCGTCGTCGTGTACTTCATCGCTTCGAACCTGTGGCAGATCGGCCAGCAGGCGTGGATCTTCCGCGAGCACGGGGCCACCGCCGCCGGTGGACGGTCCTCGGGCGCCGGCAAGACCGGCGGCGGCACCAGCCCCAGCTCCTCGGGCGTCTCGAACCCTCCCCGCGACGCCGAATCGCGAGAGGTCAACCCCAAGCCGCAGGCGAAGTCCTCGTCACGCAACCGCCGGCGCAAGCGTAGGAATCGCTGACGTGGAGTGGGTGGAGGTCACCGGCAAGACCCTCGAGGAGGCCAAGGAGGCCGCCCTCGACCAGCTCGGGGTCGATGAGCAGGACGCCGAGTTCGAGATCCTCGAGGAGCCCCGCGCCGGCCTGTTCGGACGGCTGCGGTCCGAGGCCCGGGTGCGGGCCCGGGTGCTGCCGACGGCGCCCCGCCCCAAGGTCGAGCGGCGTGAGCGCCGTCGCCGGGGCGACGGTGGGCGGGCTCGCAACGAATCGAAGAGCAGGGCGACCGAACGACCGGCGTCGTCGTCGGGCTCGGGCGACCGCAAGCCCAACCGCGGCGGTCGCGGGGGCGCGCGGCCCGCGGGTCGCGAGGACGACGGCGGCCGAGGGCCGCGCCCCCAGGAGGGCGGCGACCGAGGGGAGGGAGCAGCGGTGAGCGAACGCGAGCCGGTCGACGAGGTGTCGCTTGCCGAACAAGGTGACGCCGCTCGGGACTTCGTCGACGGGCTGTGTGCCACGTTCGGCCTCGATGTCACCGTCGCGGTTCACCCCGTCGGCGAGGAGGCCGTCGAGGTCAGGGTGTCCGGCCACGACTTGGGTGTGCTGATTGGCCCCAAGGGTCAGACACTGCAGGCCGTGCAGGAGCTAACACGCACAGTGGTCCAACGACAACTCTCCGCGCGAGGGGGTCGAGTGCTGGTCGACGTGGCCGGCTACCGGGCCAAGCGCCGCGTCGCCCTGGAGGCCTTCACCCGGACCGTCGCCGCCGAGGTGCGCGACACGGGCGTGGCCAAGGTGCTCGAGCCGATGCCGCCGCCGGACCGCAAGGTGGTCCACGACACGGTCAACGAGATCGACGGCGTGGCCACGACCTCGGAGGGCGAGGAACCCAGCCGCCGCGTGGTGATCATGCCCACGGCGTCGGCCGCGCCCGAGCCCGAAGCACCGCCCGCCGACGAGGCCGCGCCCGACGCCTGAGGACTCGGCCGGCATCCTCGAGGCGCTGCGGGAGGCGCAGCGCAGAGGGTTCCTCGGCCCCGGCCCCATCGAGAGAACCCTCGACCACGCGGCCGGGTTTGCGTGGGCCGTAGACGAGCCGCCGGAGCTTGCCGTCGACCTCGGCTCTGGCGGCGGCGTGCCCGGGTTGGCGTTGGCGATCATCTGGCCCGAGAGCCGGTGGTCGCTCGTGGAATCACGCCGCCGGCGTTGCGAGTTTCTCGTAGACGCAGCAGGTCAGCTGGGTCTTGCCGACCGAGTGACCGTGCTCGGGGACCGGGCGGAGCATGTCGGCCGGGACCCGGCACATCGAGGTACCTACGACCTCGCCGTCGCCCGCGGCTTCGGGCCGCCGGCGGTCGTGGCCGAGTGCGCCGCTCCCCTCCTCCGGGTCGGGGGAACGCTCGTCGTCAGCGATCCGCCTGGCGGCGAGCCGGGCCGTTGGCCCGCCGAGGGACTCGCGCCGCTGGGCATGGCACCAGAGGGCGTCGCTGTCGCCGAGGCTGCCTATCAGCGTGTGCGGCAGGTTCAGCCTTGCCCGGCTCGATTTCCCCGTCGAGCAGGGGTCCCGGCCAAGCGGCCGCTGTTCGTTTCACGTGAAACGCACAACAGTGCTTGACCGTAGGTGATGCGCCCGGAAGGATACGGGCGTGCTCGATGGCGAGGGCGTAGGGGCGGACGACAACTCGTCTGAGGGCCAGCCTGCCCAAGGCGAGGGGCGGCGGTGGTTCTGGCAGTCGCCAAAGCCGGATCCGACGGGTCCGTCGGGTCCCGCGGCGCCCCTGGAGCAGGATCCGACGGGCCCTGCGGAGTCCCGAGCGAGTCGGAGCGAAGGCGAAGCCGAGCGGAGCGCGAGACCAG
>Ga0070708_100004461_pt1 | contig 11006 bp, 10 predicted proteins | sample KBSK5503metaG_FD_65469 | JGI IMG/M metagenome (GOLD analysis project Ga0070708, IMG submission 65469) | Corn, switchgrass and miscanthus rhizosphere microbial communities from Kellogg Biological Station, Michigan, USA - KBS K5-50-3 metaG | ecosystem: Host-associated > Plants > Roots >...
CGATGTTCCAGCGCGTGCACCGGCCAGTTCTCGCGGACCTGCGCGCCGCGAGCGCGCGCGGCCTGGATCAGCGCCCGCACGCCGTCCGGCGGCGTGACGCGGCCGTCGCCGGGTGTCCAGCAGCCGCCCAGAAGGCCTTCGGGGCTGAGCCAGGGCGCTGCCTCGCTGAGCTGTTCGGGGTCCAGGACGTGGACGTCGGTGAGGCCGAGCGAGGCCTGGAGCTTGGCCGCCTCGGCCAGCTTGGCCATGATCTCGGGCTGGCCGCTGACGAGCAGGTAGCCGGTCTGGAAGAAGGGCACCGGCGAGTTGAAGACGCGCTCGGCGGTCTTCCAGAACTCCAGGCCGCGGCGCGAGAACTCGATCTCCAGCGGCGTGCTGAACTGCTGGCGGACGCCTCCGAAGGAGCCGCCGGTGGAGCCGCTGGCGAGCTGGTTCTGCTCGACCAGCAGGATGTCGGTCTCCCCCTCCTCGAGCAGGTAGTGGGCGACCGCCGAGCCCACGATGCCGCCGCCGATGACGACCGTCCCTACTCGCTCCATGCCCCGGCTGAGGCTAGCATGCCCGCTAATCGATCGATCGAAAACAGGAGGAGTCTGGATGTTCTCTTACGAAGGCAAGAAGGCGCTGATCACCGGCGGCGGTCGCGGCATCGGCCGGGCGATCGCGCTCGCCTTCGCCAAGCAGGGAGCCGACGTCGCCTTGGCGGCGCGCAGCCGCGACCAGCTGGAGGACGTGGCCGAGGAGGTGCGGGCGCTGGGCCGGCAGGCCCACGTGCTGCCCACGGACATGCTGGACGTGGGGGCCGTGCAGAAGATGGTGGCCCGGGCGAGCGAGGCCATGGGCGGCCTGCACGTGCTCGTCAACAATGCCGGCGGCGGGGTCGGCGTGGAGGGGGATTTCGGGCCCCTGGCCGATACCAATCCGGAGGCGTTCGACGGCATGTACGCGCTCAACGTCCGCGCGCCCCTGTTTGCGGCGATCGCGGCCGCCAAGCAGATGGCGGCCCAGGGCGGGGGCGGCGCGATCCTCAACATCGTCTCCATCGACGCCGTCTTCCCCGCGCCCACCGAGGCGCTCTACGGCTCGGCCAAGGCGGCGCTCGTGAACCTGACCAAGGTCCTCTGCTACGAGGTGGGCCAGGATGGGATCCGAGTCAACGCGATCGCGCCCGGCATCGTGGAAACCACCATGACGGCGCGCTGGCTGGCGACCGAGGAGCAGCGGCTGGATCGCTCTTCTTTCTACCCGCTGGGCCGGGTCGGGGTGCCCGACGACGTGGCCGCGGCCGCGGTCTACCTGTGCTCCGACGAGGCGGCCTGGGTCTCCGGCAACGTGCTCTACGTGTCCGGCGGCCAGCTGTCAACCAGCGACGTCTTCCGCTGGACCAGATCCCACAACCCGGTGCCGGAGGGCTCCCGGATATAAGGGGTGTCCCCCTCCCCTCAGGGGAGGGTTGGGGTGGGGTGGGGACGCGCTCAGCCGCCTGCGGCCTGCACCATCGCGTCCAGGTTCTCGGGCCGCGCCCTCGGCCAGGGCGATACTGAGCAGCCGGGCGTCAGCAAGTGGCCCCGCCCGGCGGTTTCGGCCAGGGCGGCAGCCGCGGCGGCGCGCATCTGCTCGGGCGACTCGAACCGGATCGGGCTGTCCCGCTGCAGCCCACCCGCCACCGCCACCCGGTAGCGGTCGCGCACCTCGCGCAGGCCGGGGTTGCCCTCTTCGTGCGTCGACAAGTTGACGCAGGCCATGGGCAGGCGCTCGATGAGCGCGGCGTTGATGTGCGCTCCGCACAGATGCAGCATGTTGAACCAACCGTTGTCCGCCGCCGCGGTCGCGGCGCGGTCGCTGGGCAGGAAGGTGCGCTCGTAGTCCTCCCTCGAAACCAGCCGGGTGTCCGCGAGCGGGTTGATGGCGAAGAAGACGCCGGCCGCGCCGGCCGCCAGCGAATCCCGCGTGAAGCGCGCCAGGGCCTCGGCGATCCGGGCCAGGCCGTCCTCCATCAGCCTTGGCTCCTGCAGCAGCAGGCTGTTCAGCAGGTTGAAGTCGCGGCCGGTCAGGAACCAGGCCACCATGCCCGGCGAGAACACGGTCTGCAGGACCGGGGTGTCGGCGGTCAGCTCGTGGGACACCAGGCGCATCACCTCCACCTGGTCCCGCAGTGGCGCGGGGTCGTACTCGCCGCCGGCGATGCGCCGCCAGTCCTCGCCGGTGGCGCCGCCCGGGTGCTCCAGCACCGGCTCCGCGTCGGGCGAGCCCGAGTAGCGCCAGCGCCCGCCGAAGGCCTCCGCGAAGCAGGTGGCGCGGACCTGCAGCTTCACGAAGTCGAAGCCGAAGCGGCGGGCGCTGGCCACGGTGGCGGCGGCCAGGGTGTCGACCGCCCATTCCTGGTCGTAGGCATGGCCCCAGGCGCAAACCGGGGGCCGGTCGGCCACGCCTAACCTGAGAGCCGCCTGCAGCCGCGACCAGCCGGTGCCCGGCACGGGCCGCAGGTTAGCGCTTCCCTAGGATTCCGTGGGTGAAGCGGTCGTGGGTGCTGCTGGCGGTGCTCTGGCTGACCGCCAACAACCTGCGGCTGGCCATCTTCGCCGTCCAGCCCGTGCTGCCGGACATCCGCCACGACCTCGGCCTCAGCTTCACCGCCACCGGGGCCCTGAGCTCGGCCGCGATCGCCATGCTCGGCCTGGGCTCGATCCCGGGCACGGTGGTCGGACGCTGGCTGGGCGCGCGGCGCCTGGTCACGGTGATGGGCGCCGCGATCGGCGTCTGCTCGCTGCTGCGCCTGCTGCCGCCCCAGGTCTTCTGGATCTTCGCGGGCACCATCCTGCTGGCGCTGTCCGCCTCCCTGGTGCAGCCGGCGATCGCGGTGCTGATCCGGCGCTGGTTCGCCGATGGGCTCAACCGCGCCTCCAGTGTCTACAGCAACGGGCTCCTGGTGGGCGGCACCATCGGCGCCTCGGCCACCCCGCTGGTGGCCGCCGCGGTGGGCTGGCGGGGCAGCTTTGTGGCCTGGGGCGCGCTGGCCGTAGGGGTGGCCGGGCTCTGGGCGCTGCTCACGCCGAGGGCGGACGCGCCAGTGCCGCGGGTGCGCCTGGCCGACGCCTTCCGGAACGCCCGAGCCTGGCAGGTGACGGCCCTTTTCACGTTCCAGAACCTGGCCTATTTCGGGGTCGCCGCCTGGCTGCCGTTCCTGCTCGCCGGCCGTACCCCGGCCTACCTGTCCTTGGTATTCACCTGCCTCAACTTCCTGCCCATCCTCCCGCTGCTGGTGCTGCCCGCCCTGCGCTGGGTGTACGCGACCTCGGCCGCCTACTACCTCGCCATGTCGCTGCTGACGATCGCCGGCGCCGCCGGGCTGGCCCTGGGCCTGCGCGACCTGGCCTGGCTGCTCGCCTTCATGGTCGGCCTCGGCTGCGCGGGCGCCTTCGTGGCCTCCATGGCGCTGCCGCCGCTGGTGGCGCGCAGCGAGATGGATGCCGCCGCCATCTCCGCCATCGTCTTCACCTTCGGATACGTCCTCTCCTTCGCCAGTCCGGTGGCCGCCGGCATCCTGGTCGACGCCACCCACCAGGTGACCACCGCCTTCTTGCCCTCGGTGGGCGGCGGCATACTGATGGCAGTGCTCGGGCTGCTGGTGCCGCGGATGGTCGTCCGCTCCCAAGCTGCCCCTTACGCCGCCTAGTCGTGGAGATCCTGAAGCCCGGCGACGCCGGCTACGACGAGGCGCGCTATGACCCGGGCAACCTCTTCCGCCTCAACCAGAACATCCGGCCCGCGCTCGCAGCCCAGGCCTGACCTGCATTTGCTCCGCTCCCGAACCCGAGCCGGCACCCTCATGGTGGTGGCCTCGGCCAGCGCCTTCGGGACCATCCCGATCCTGGCCAAGTTCGCCTACGCAGAGGGCCTGTCGCCGCTCCAGGTGCTGGCCTATCGGTTCCTGATCGCGAGCGTCGGCCTGGCCGCGATCGCGCTCGCCACCGGGCAGGGCCCGGCCGCCATCGGCTGGAAGCGGTCGCTGCCCTTACTGGGAGTCGGACTCTTCCTATACGCCGGCATGGCGGGCACCTTCTTCGGCGCCCTGACCGTGCTGCCGGCGTCGCTGGCGGAGCTGATCGCCTACATCTACCCCGCGCTGGTGGCGATCGGCGCCTGGGCTTTCTTGAGCGGCGAGATGAACCGCCGGGTGGCGCTGGCGCTGGTCATCAGCTTTGCCGGCCTCGCCCTGCTGGTGGGCACCATCGAGCTCCGCGTCAGCCTGGCCCTGCTGCTCGCCTTCGCCTCACCGGTGCTCTACGCGGGCTACATCCTGGCCAGCGAGCGGCTGACGCGCGGCGTCCCGGCCGTGCTCGCCAGCGCGCTCGTACACGCCGGCGCCGCCGTCACGCTGCTGGCCGTGCTGCTCGTGGTGGGTCCCCGCGCGCTGCCGCGCACGGTGCCGGCGTGGGCGATCGTGGCCGCCATCGCGCTGCTTCCCTCGATGTTCGGGATCTCGCTGCTGCTGGCCGGGATCGCGCGCGTCGGGGCCACCCGCGCCGCCATCCTGAGCACGCTGGAGCCGGTGGTCACGATCGCGCTGGCGATCGCGCTCCTGGGTGATCGCCTGAACGCGTTCCAGGCTCTGGGCGCGGTGCTGGTGCTGGCGGCGGTCCTGCTCATGCAGTGGCGCCGCCGCCAGGCCATCCCACCCTTCGAGCCTTAGTTCGAGACGTGGTCCTGGGGCTTGTGCCAGGTCGAGGCGTTGACGGTCACGCCCTGCGAGGTCGGACGCGGCTGCTCGCCCCTGAGCTTGGGCAGCACGTCGCTGGCGATCTGGCCCAGCAGGTCGTACTGGGCGTCCGACGGCTGGTCGAGGAGGAACTGGTTGACGCCCGCCTCCATGTAGGGCTCGATCACGTCCCGGAAGGCCTGCTCCGACTTCCAGGGATCGGCGTCCGACTTGGGCACCCAGTAGTACAGCGAGCGGTCGAGGGTTTCCGGGTCGCGGCCCAGCTCCTCGCAGTACTCGTCCAGGAGCTGGTTGCGCTCGCGCATCTCCTGCGGTGTGCCGAACGCGTTCCAGGTGTCGGCGTACCTGGCCACGATCTTCAGCATGTGGGGCCCGAAGGCGCCCAGCAGGAACGGCACGCGCGGCTGCTGGATGGCCGCGGGCCGGTTGCGCAGGCCCTCGGTCCGGTAGTACTTGCCCTCGTAGGAGCTGGTGTCGTTGCGCAGCGTGGTGTCGATCAGCTGCACTGCCTCCCGGAAGCGGCCGACCAGCTCCCTGGTCTCCGGGAAGGGGATCCCGAACATCCGGTGCTCGCCCTCGTGCCAGCCGGCGCCGAAGCCGAAGTCCAGGCGGCCGTTGGAGATGTGGTCGACGGTGACCACCTCCTTGACCAGCACTGACGGGTACCGAAAGGTGTTGGAGGTGACCAGGACGCCGATCCGGATCTTCTCGGTCCGGGCCGCGAGCCCGGCCAGGAGCGTCCAGGCTTCGAAGTAGGGGCCCTCGGGGCGGCTGGGCTGGATCAGGTGGTCGCAGAGCCAGGCGCTCTCGAACCCCATCTTCTCGAAGTCCTGCCAGCGCTCGACCGTCTTCTCCCAGGTCATGTTCTGGTCGGTGCAGATGCCGAATTGAAACTTGCGTGCCACGTCCCAAATCCTAGAGCGCGAGAATCGTCGGCATGGAGCTAGAGTCTCCCTCCCCGCAAGGCGGGGAGGGCAGGGGTGAGGCTGACGCCAAACCCCGAGAGGAGCTCTTCCGGATCTCGGCGGTGCGCCGCCAGATCGCCGAGCACATGGTCCGGAGCAAGGCCACCTCGCCGCACGCCTGGGGAATGCGCGAGGTGGACATGTCCGCGCTGGTGGCCTATCGAGAGGCCAACAAGGAGGGCTTCGCCGAGCGCCACGGCATCGCCCTGACCTACCTGCCGTTCATCATCCAGGTCGTCTGCGAGGCGCTCAAGGAGAATCCCTTCCTCAACTCCAGCTGGACGGAGGGGGGGATCCTGGTCAAGAACTACTACAACATCGGGGTCGCGGTCGCCCTCCCTGACGCGCTCATCGTGCCCGTGCTCCGGGACGCCGACCAGCGCGGCCTCCTCGACCTCGCCCGCGGCCTGGCCGACCTCTCCAACCGCGCCCGCACCAAGAGCTTGAAGCCCGAGGACGTCCGCGACGGCACCTTCACCGTCAACAACACGGGGGCCATCGGGTCGATCCTGGGGATGGCGATCATCAACCAGCCGCAGGCCGCCATCCTGAGCACCGAGAAGATCGTCAAGCGCGCGGTCGTGGTCGATGACCAGGTCGTGATCCGGCCGATCATGAACCTCTCGATGTCCTTCGACCACCGCATCGTGGATGGGCTGCAGGCGGGCCACTTCCTGGAGTCGATGCAGCAGGGCCTGGAGGGCTGGACCCCGGCCAGCATCCTGGTTTAAACCGCACCCCCCCCTCCCCGCCCCGCGGGGAGGGGGATCAGTGCACCATGTTGGCCGGCCCCAGCACGGCCACTGACTCCGGCGCGATCACGTACCCGTCGCTGGGAATGGGGTCGCCCTCGGTGAACCGGCTGAGCCGGAACTCGCGAATCGGCGTCGTGCGCGACTCGCCGTGCACGACCAGCTCGGCCAGGCACTGCCCGATCGCCGGGGCCTTCTTGAACCCGGACCCGCTCATGCCCACCGCCAGGTAGAGGCCATCCGGCTCGACGCGGTCGATGATCGCGCAGAGGTCGGGCGTGATGTCGATAGGCCCGCTGCGCCTGCTCTCCACCGGCGCCGAGGCGAACGAAGGAAAGCGGCGGGCCACCTGGGCTCGCGCCAGCTCCTCGAACTCGTTGCTCGGCGGGGCCTCGGACTCGTAGGCGTCGGGCCCGGAGATCGACACCCGGGCGCCCGCCAGCCCCACCATGCTCAGGTCCTCGCCCTCGGGCCGCGTGTAGGCGCCGTGGGCGCGGTCGAGCACCACCGCATGCCGTCCCCATCCCGCGCGCATGCCCGAAGGCCGGCGCACGAACGCCAGGCGCACACCCACGGTCTCGATCGGGATCTCGACCCCCACCGCCCCGGCCAGCGGCACCGACCAGCCGCCGTTGGCCAGCACCACCACGGGGGCGCTGATCGACCCGGTCGAGGTCTCCACCCCCACCACCCGGTCGCCCTCCACGGTGATGCCCGTGACCTCCACCCCCTCGCGCACCTCCGCGCCCGACCGGCGCGCACCCTCGGCCATGGCCCGCGTGGTGGCTCCGGGATCGGCGTAGCCGCTGCGCGGCTCGTACGCCGCGAGATCGTCCTCCTCGGCGCGAATGCCGGGCTCCAGCTCGACCATCTCCTCGGGGCCGATCAGGGTGGTGTCCACCCCCACCGACTGCAGCATGGCCACGTTGCGCCGCAGCTTGTCGTGGTCCTCGCGGGCCACCGGGTTGATGAGGCCGGTGCGCCAGAAGGGCACCTCGCCGCCGACCAGGTCGCCCCAGCTCTCGAACCAGCGCAGCCCGGCCAGCGCCAAGCGGGCTTCGGGCGCATTGCTGTAGTGCGTCCGGACCAGGCCGGCGCTGAGCCGGGAGGCGTGGGCGGCGACGCCGTCGCGGTCGAGCACCAGCACCCGCTTCATGCCGAGCTGGGCCAGGTTGAAAGCGGTGCTGGCGCCGATGATGCCGGCGCCGACCACCACCGCGTCGGCGCGTTCGCCGCTCATCCGGGGCCCCCGCGAAATCGCAGATTTCGGGGGGTGATCAAGGGTGGTTCTGGAGGTACTCCGCGGTCAGCGCCAGGTAGCGGTCGATCACCTCCGGCTCCTTGGCCCGGCCCATGTGCCCGATCCGGAAGGCCTTGCCCGCCCAAGGGCCCAGCCCGCCACCGATCCGCAGGCCGTGCTCCTCCAGCAGCCAGCGCATGTAGTCGTGCAGATCCATCCCCGGCCGCGCCAGCACCGCGGTGGTGACGGGCGAGGCCACCTCGTCGGCCACCAGCATCTCGAAGCCCAGCTCGCGAAGGCCCTCGCGGACAGTGTCGCGGGCGGCGCGCTGGCGCCGGATGTGCTCGTCCAGGCCGACCTCGAGCACCCGCCGCACAGCCTCGTCCAGGGCCATCACGACGTTGGTGGGCATGGTGGTCGGGTGCGGGTGCCAGCTCTTCCACATCTCGCCGTAGCGGCGCCAGGTGGCGAGGTTCAAGTACCAGCCCGAGGTCTTGGGACGCCCGTCCTCGAGGGCTTCGATGGCGCGCGGCCCGGCCGCCAGCGGGGCCACCCCGATCGGCCCCGCCAGGCACTTGTTGGCGACCGTGACGCAGAGGTCGATGCCCCAACCGTCCACGTCGAGGTCGGTGCCGCCGGCCGAGGAGACGGCGTCGACGATGACCAGGGCGCCGCGCTCCCGCGCCAGCGCCGCCACCTCGCGCACCGGGTTCATGACTCCCATCGAGGTCTCGTGGTGCACGATCGCCACCGCCCGCACCCCGGGGTGGGCGTCGAAGGCATCCCGCACCGACTCCAGCGAGACCGCCTGCCGCGGCGGCGGCGTGATCGGGATCACGTCCAGGTGGTGGGCCCGCGCCACCTCCCCGAGGCGGTCGCCGAACATGCCGTTGCTGGGGATGATCACCCGGTCGCCGGGCGCCAGCACGCTGGCCAGCGCCATCTCGATGGCCGACATTCCGGGGCCGAACACCAGGTGCACCTCGTGCTGGGTGCGGAAGACCGTCTTCAGGTTGGCCACCGTGCGCTGGAAGAGCTCGGTCCAGGCGTCGCCGTAGTGCGCCATCACGGGCGAGCCCAGCACCTCCAGGACCTCGTCGTCGATGGAGACCGGCCCCGGGATCAGGAGCAGCTCCGAAGGACCCCCTCGCCTCGGGGGAGGGGTATCCGAAGGACCCCCTCCCCGCTGGGGAGGGGTATCCGAAGGACCCCCTCCCCGCTGGGGAGGGGTAGGGGTGGGGCCCGTCACGCCGGCACCTCCCGGGTGCCCCTCGAGATCGCCTCGCCGCCCCACACCCCTTCCGGCTCGACGTCGCCGCTCTCGAACCGCTGCAGCCGGTAGCTGTCGAGTGGCAGCTCCGGCTGCCGGCCCCGCACCTCGCTGGCGACGTGCGGCGCCAGGCCCGGCGCCAGGCACATCCCGTGCCCACTGAAGCCCGCCACGGTGTACACGTTCTCGAGGTGCGTCCAGCCCACCACCGGATTGTCGTCCGGCGTGGTCTCGATCAGCCCCGCCCAGCCGTGCGTCACGTTGGCCGCCTCGAAGAGCGGCACCCGGTGCCACAGCCGTTCGACCAGCGCCGGCAGCTCGTCCCAATCCAGCGTGATCGCCGCCGGCGGGTCGGGTATCTCGGCCGCCTCGGCATAGCCGGCGACGACGCCCTCGCCCTCCGAGTGCAGGTAGATGCCGAGGGTGAGGTCGATGGTCAGCGGCGTGAAACCGCCGGGCTTGGGCGTGCGGTCGAACACGAAGATCTGGTTGCGGCGGGCGCTGATCGGGAGCCCGCCGCCGTAGAGTCGGGCGATGCCGGGCGCCCAGGCGCCGGCCGCGTTGACCAGCACGTCGCACGCGATATCGGTGCCGCCGGCGCGGACTCCGGCCACTCGGCCGCCCGCCGCCTCGACCGCGCTGACCGGCGCCTCCTGGAGGATCTTGACGCCGGCTCGGCGGGCGCCCGCGGCGTAGCCGGCCACCATCGAGTTGGGGTCCATATAGCCGTCCGTCGGCCCGTAGGCGGCGCCCTCCAGGTCCTCGGTGTTGATGCCCGGCACCAGCTCGCCGAGCTCGTCGTTGCCGAGCAGCCGGGTGTTCACGCCGTGTGTGTTCTGGGTCGCCACCGCCTTGCGCAGGGTCTCGCCGTGGCGGCCGCCGTTGTGCAGGAAGAGGTAGCCGGCCTGGTGGAAGGCGGGGTCGATCCCGAACTCCTCCTCGAAGGTTGCCATGCGCGCGATGGTGGCCCGGCCGGCCAGGATCGAGGTCCGCTGTGTGAACTGCTGGCGCAGCCCGCCCGCGTTGAGGCCGCTGGAGCCCGAGCAGACGGCGCCGCGCTCCACGACCACCACCGACGCACCCGCCAGGCCAAGCTCCAGCGCGACCGTGGTGCCGGCGATCCCGGCGCCCACCACCAGCACTTCGGTCTTGATGGGCTGGCTCATGCCAGCAGCTCCTCGACCACGCGGTAGGCCGATTTGATGGCGCCCTCCATGCCGCCCGGCCCCACCCGGTCGTCGGTGTACTCGCCGGCGAAGAAGACGCGGCCGTCCACCGGCTTGCGGATCTCGGGCAGCACGGTCTGGCGCTGGTCGCCCAGCGGCGCTCGCACCACCGACCGCGTGAAGGGATCCTGGGTCCAGTTCTTGACGTACCCGAAGGTGCGCCTGACAGGCTGCCCGACCGCCGCGCTGATGGTGGCGTCGAAAGCGTCCAGCACCTGGTCGTCTGTCATCAGCGCGGGCTCCACGTCGCCTGCCGCGAGGCCGCTGATCACGACCTGGTCGCCGGCCTGCTGCATGGTCTGCTCCATCACGTACCCGGGCATCTGATCGGTGAAGCAGCCCAGGCCGATGGCCTGGCGCACGAGATCCTTGTCGGCGTACTGAGCGACCAGGCGGGTGCCGTTTCCGTAGCGCATCTGAAGCAGAGCCCTGATCTTCTCAGCCGGCAGCACCGGGTCGAAGCCGAGCTCCTGTACAAGCGGACCGGGCACGGTCACCAGCGCCCGATCGCCCTGGAAGGTCTCCCGCTCCGTCTCGACCGTGACGCCCTGGCCGTCGTGGCCGACCACCCGCACCACCTGGTCGAGCCGGACGTCGACGGTCCTGGCCAGGGAGCGCGGGAGCCGGTCGTTTCCGCCCTGGATCTTGCGATAGCCCTTGCCCCAGGAGAGCTCGACGTTCAGCTCCTGAGAGTCGGCCAGGCGGAGCGGCGCGGCCGGGGTGCCCTGGGCGATCGCCCCCAGGAGCAGGCCGGCGTCCTCCGAGAGGCGCGCCCGCCGCAGCCACTGGGCGACGGTCTCGTAGAAGCCGGGAGGGACGCGCTTCACCCCGTC
>Ga0070708_100004462_pt1 | contig 11006 bp, 7 predicted proteins | sample KBSK5503metaG_FD_65469 | JGI IMG/M metagenome (GOLD analysis project Ga0070708, IMG submission 65469) | Corn, switchgrass and miscanthus rhizosphere microbial communities from Kellogg Biological Station, Michigan, USA - KBS K5-50-3 metaG | ecosystem: Host-associated > Plants > Roots >...
CTCGAACCTTGGACCCGCTGATTAAGAGTCGAGGGGCGGTGACGAGCCGCCCCTCAGTCTTTTTGCTCACTTCCGCGCAACTCCCTGATCAAGCTCGCTCTCCTACCCGCGTCGTTCACGACACGAGCGCCGTCTCCCGACACCAAAACAGTCGATGTCACGCTTCTGAGTGCATCGGATCACTCAAAATCACACAAGGGGGTCGCGCACGTGCAGCTGACTACTCTACAGTGGAGTCGGTTCGTCAGCGTCTACCCGATCACGCAAATCACTCAAGGGGATTCGCGCTCGTAGCGTCGCATCCGAGGGCTGGCACGGGATTGAACCGCCGACACCAGGATTTTCAGACCTGCCGACGGCGCTGAGGATGCCCGGTAAGTACCGAACTTACCGGGCATCTTTTCTTCGAGCACATCCGCTGGAGGGGGCCCAAAAGGGCCTGAATCCGCCCCCGATGGTGACAAATTGGTGACAGCCTGGCTCGGTCAACTCCAGTGCGCCTCGCCGCCGTCAGCGCTGGTGGCGGGTGCGTTGGGTGGACTGGAGCGCGTCGATCGACTCCGCCGATCGGTTGAAGATGTCGGGCACCGGCCAGCCTTCAAGGCCGGCGTAGGCGTCAATCTAGGAGCGGTGATGGACCTCGTGCTCGATCATCATCATGAGCACGCGCCAGCCGAGAGCGTGGCGCCGGGCGTATCGATCATCTCCACGCGGCGGGCGAGCCACGCCGCAGGGGTCTCGCGCAGAGAAGGGCGCCGAAGCGCTCCGCCGACCGCTCGAGCCATGGCAGCCACGTCCGCTGGGGTCGGCCCCGTTCTCTCCCCAGATCCAGCCCTCGCCGCGATACGCGCTCGCGAAGTACAGGCGAGAGGCACCGATGTGACCCACGATCTGGCCGATGCCCCAGCCCCCGTCGCCCCCGGCCGCGGGCGGCCGCCAGGCCGCCGCCGGCGGCAGCGCAACCACATCTCGTTCCGTTCGCCGCCTCACAGTGTCGAAGAACCGCAGACACCAGGCGAGTTCCGTGATCATGTGCGTCCTTCTCCAGGACTTGCCTGGCCTGTTTGAGAACTATGCACCAGCCGGCGCCCCGGGGGAAGCGCGCACGGCCCACACGCCGCCACGCTTCCCCACAACGCAATCTGGAGCGACATGACCCGAATGGACGACCGGCGACGACGCAGAGGACTACGCGCCACCATCCTCATCGGCCACCCACGTACCGCTTGAGCCCACAATCGGAGCCCGCCGTTGAACCAGACCGCCACCAAGAGCCAAATCGGCATCCCGGCTCCCACTGGTGGGCCGTCAAGGACTCCGATCTTGGACCCGCTGATTAAGCGTCCCGACCAGGCTCAAACTGAGCACATCCAAGACGATCCAAATAGATATGAAACCGATAATAAGGGCGAACCGCTGATGCGCCCGGCATGCCCTAGAACCGGGTCGAGTGGTAGCAGCGCGGTAGCAGTCGTCTGTCGTTGCCAAAGCGGAAAGGGAGCGCCCATAGCGGCACGTGTCCCAGGACTTCAAAAAACACGCTCACGAAGCAGCAGCTACGTTCCCTCTTTCATCAGGGTCGCGAACGACGACTACGATCTCTTCGCACCGGAAGCCAAAATTCCGCCATTCGACACGCTACCGAAAATTGTATCTGGTTATCGATAGGGGTGCGCGACTCTTCGACGACTTCGAACGCTGACGGGTTCTCTCGAAAGAGACCTAACCGTACAAGGGCAGCAGGGTCCCGTATCATCACGGTCGGGCAAAACTCCGGTGGCACTAGGTGCGCCGTCGGTACGAAGTAAATCCAGTACTGCCGTCCAAAGCTTTGCGCTTTCTCACGCTCATTGAGCGACCACTGAAACCGGATTTGCCTTCCCGTTGATGACTTCACCTCTATATATCTTCGCGAGCCATCGACCTCGAAGGACTCGATGTCATATCCCGCGCCCACGTTTAACTCACTGACCCTGAATACAGCGTCCGCGAGATCCCGCCTCCCTTTTTGCGTTAGCCTGAGCTTCTCTTCCTCGACGACACGCTTCTCGATCTCCACAGCCCGGAGTCGCTGAGCCTCGAGCCGCTCCCAGAGCGAAGCCTCACTCAGCCCGACGCCTGCCATTCCCGCCGCAACCAGCACTTCCGCGGCCGGCGTGGCAACAAGCACACCATCTTGATACTGGAGAGCCCCTAGCTGATGGAGGAGCTGACTAGTCTCTGCCAAGCCTTCGCTTGCGATCGTGCTCGTTCGGATCTGTAGTTGGCCACCCTCCCCCTCCCGCAGCTTACCTACCAGCGTCAGCACGCGAACCCGCATCTCCTCATCGTCTAAGAAGAGGCCGAGCAGCAATTCACCCTGGAAAGGACTTAGGTCAGTCAGTACCGGCGACCGATTCCGGGAGAACTGTCTGCCATTCTCCGTCAACCGAACGCGACCGACTGTTCTCTTGATCAGGCCAAGCTGACACGCAACTCCTAGTGCGGGCACAGGCCGTGGATAGCGATGTCCACTGCCCGCCGTTCTGGCCACGAGGGTAACCAATTCTCGCTCCCGGAGCATGCCCCCGTGGACCGCGAGCATACTGAGGACTCTAGCTACTTCGCCGACGTGGCCTACGGCGCGCAGAAGGCTCCTGAGTGTCTCTTCCGGCACTCTTGGCGATCTCCTGAAGTAGTTCGGTGAACACCATCTCTAGGTCATCCTCCCGGTCGAGGAGCGTAGAATCGTCCTCGTAGCCCATGACCGGCATGTCATCGTCGAGCAATCTGTAAAGCGTTTCCTGACGCTGTTTCAATCGCCGATTCACTGCCTGCTCTATCGCTGACGGAATCAAGGGGATGTGATACGTCGCACGTGCATCACGCGGCATCCCAACTCTGTGGATCCGGTCCATTGACTGCAAGAACTGCCCACAGTTGAATGTTCGTTCCAAGTAGACCGCATCCTGACAAACAGTGTGGAGCGAGATTGATTCGGCGCAGGCCGACGGATTGGCGATCAGGACAAACCGATCATCATTCGACTTGAACTCTCTGATATTGCGCTCTCTGTTTTCGAACTCGGGATCTGTTTCGTCCTCATATGGAGCGATCGCACCGTAGGCTAGCAGTGGATTGAGATCACTTAGGAGAGATCTGAGAAGCAACAGATTGTCAACAAAATGCGCCCATACCACAACCTTCCGCCGCCCAGCTACGAGCCGACGAACGAGTTCCACCACCCACTGAATCTTCGCCGGAACCTCGGAACCTGCATAGTCCCGCAACAGGCTGGCGAGCGCTGGCAGCTCGAGCGGGTCGCCCGGATCTCCAAGGTCCTGTGCCGTGCCACGAAGAAGCGCCGGGTTGCTCGATGCCTGCATGAGGCGGATCGTCCGCGCCCGTCTCCATCGGCGGAGTGTACCTAGGTCCATCTTGCCGAGACCAAGCTCTCTCGCCTCTTGCAGGGTAGCAAGCTCCAGAAGCCGGATTATGACCCGTTGTCGCTTGGGAATCTTCCCGTACTGGATCTTATAAAACCTGGTGACTGGCCTGGGGAGCTTCAGATCAGATTTCTTCGCTCTCACGAAAAAGGGTTTTAGCTCTCGCTTCAGCTGCTCCACCACTCGTCGCGGTTGTGCCACCCGCTGTTCGTAACCCAGCCGATCCCTAAGCACGACCTCGCTTGGCCACAGAAAAGTGAATTGCGACCATAGGTCGAGCAACGAATGCGGTGCCGGGGTCCCGGTGAGAATCATTCGCCGCTCCGCAAAGGGTGCGAGCGCGATCACGGTTCTCGGCCATGGCCCCAGTTCGATATTCTTGATGTTATGCGACTCGTCCAGAACTAGAAGGTATCGCGCCTGTTGTAACGCCCGCCGCAGATTTTCTACTTCTCGGTACGCCATCTGATACGTGCAGAGAATCAGATCGAACGCTGAGGCCTCCGTGAGCGACTCGGCCCTCTGCTGGCTGGTGCCCACGAGCCGAAGCGACTTCGGCTCGCGTCCAAATAACAACTGGAACTCCTCCTCCCAGGGGACAAAACTGCTAGCCGGGCCAATGACCGCGATCCCGTCGACCAGCTTCCCATGACGTAGTGCTGCATACACCGCAAGAGCAGCCGCGGTCTTGCCGCTCCCCGGAACTGAGAAATTCGCCGCGTGCCTAACCGCTAGTGCATGCTTAACCGCACCAACTTGGTGCTTCAGAAGGCGTCGGCGCAATAGGAATGGGGTTGAGAATCTCGGCACCGGCCACTTCACGCTCCTCTTCCGGATCCCCGCAACGAGTCTCCGCTCGTCCTCGTATCCGCGGATCCTCCGTTCGAGCGCCGCGTCCAGCCTTATCCTGTAACCACGTTCCGCGAACCAGTCCTTCACATAAGAAAGGACCGGCCCCGGTTGACCGCCGTCGTCCACCAGGATCTGGCGACCATCGATTCCCCTTACAAAGAGACCCGTTCCAACCTCAGATCCATCCTTCACCATGCTGAAGCGCGGCTCGCCAGAACAGTCGATGACTAGACCGCCAGCTTCGTCAGCACGCACGACAATCACGCTGTCACTCTGGCGCGTGTGAGATAGCACACATCGCTACCTCTTCGCCCTCCCCTTGCCCTTCTGCAGGCTCTTTACCTTGTCGATGCACTTGTTAGCGACCGAAACAACATTCTTGAGTGTCTGCGGGAGTATTCCGATCTTTTCTTCCCAACCTTTATGGTGTGTGATTTGCCCCTGCTGAAGCGTCTCTAGAAGCTGCTCCAAATCGGTCCGGGCGCGCTGCGCCAATCGCCCGGGCTCATCAACTCTGATCCAGGAATGCCTCTGACTTGTCCTTCTCGCTCTTCTCGAATTGGCGGTCCCGCTTCTCGAGCGCAGTCTTGACCCGCGCCACAGTTTCATCTGTCTTCAAGAAATCAGTCAGCACTCTATCGTTCTTGTAACGTCCGGACTTCCCCTTCCCCGTCACCCCCATGGCCCGCCAGATGTCGCGCATTTCCCAGTTGGTCATGAGCTCGAAGCGAATGATTGAAAACAGCTTTGTCTTCAGCGCGGCTACCTTATCCGGAGCCCATTTCGCCTTCTTTGCCGCTTCCAACGCATTCAAAGCTTCCTCGAACCGCTCTACCAAACCAGTAACGAGGTGATAGCCGCTCGGCTTGCTAATGAATGCCAGGTACTCGTCAATGAGCCGAATCTTTGCGATGTCCTTCTCGACCTCGACCTTCGATATCCCAACAAGGGTGTTGGCGATCTCATCAGCAGGCTTACCATTTCCACTGAAGATCTCGAGGCCCTGCTTGATCTTCAAAAGGCGGTTGATCGGAGAGTAGTCGAGCCGCTCGTCCCTTCCAATCTGTAAGCCAGCCTCAATTCGCCACCGATCGTCTTCGGACGTTTCCTCCGGAAGGATCACGCCGTCGAAGTATTCGTGCCGTGTTGGATTGGCTTCATTCGCATGCAAGTCCAACAGCACTGCCAAGCGTCGATTGCCATCCAGGACGCCTCCGTCACTGAGAGCCACTCCGGGACGCAGTTGCTGTCGCGCTAGGATGTCAGCCCGCAGTCGGGTGAAGGCCTCCTTGTCTGCCTCAGTCCCCTTGTATTCCCCTTTCAGCATTTGCCAAATGGAATTCCTCCACTTCGTTTCTCGGGGATCAATCTCGACTCCGGGGTTGTCTGCTTTCAACTGAATCATCTTGTCTGCATAGCGTCCATTCTCGATATTGAAATACAAGTGTTTGATGGGTATCCGATAAACGTCGATCTCCTGCCGCTTGCCTCCCAACCAGACAAGCTCCTTGCGTTCCGTTCTTACTGACACCTTCTCGATGTCGATCCGAGATTCAGCGGTCGTTGCCCTACTCTTTGATTTCTTCCTCGCCATTCCCTTCCCTCCCATCCCTTCCCGCGGCCACGCGCTCCGTTTCCCTAGTCAACAACACTTTCGGGTCGACACCGCTATTGCATGCCTGTTCAACCACAAAGGCCCACTTCAAACTCTGCTCATCCGACTTGCCCAGATCGAATCCGGCTCGTCTCAGCCTCGCCCGCCACCGCGCCACAGCGAGAGCCGCTCGACCCTCAATGCGCGCGATCGCCAAGCACCCTCTGGGTCGCTTCTTCCCACTGTACCCAATACGCCTCCTGCAACAGAAGACCGCATCCCATTTCAGGTTGCCCTCATCACTGTGAAACTGGCTCTGGCCTTCGGATCTAACCGGGAACACCTTCGTTATGCTGAAATGCGATCTGTAGAGGGCCCGACCCAGAGCCGTCCACGCCTCTTTCTCGGCATGATGAAATGTGAATACCATTAGTCCGGCAGGCTTCACGACACGATGGCATTCGCGAAACACGCGTACTAGCCCCGCTGTGAAGCGCTCGTGATCCTGCTCCGCATACATAACTTCGCGCCTCACAAACAGGGATCTTGCCATCGTGCTTCGCTTTCGGCCCGCCGGATATCCCCTCAACCCCAAGCGGCGGAGCCATACGTGGAAGAAGTCTGCGAGCTCCGAATAAGCGAGATTGTTGTAGTAAGGGGGATCCGTAAGGGTGAGGTCGATGCTCGCTGAAGAAATTGTGTGCAAGCGCTCCGAGGATTGGTTGAGAAGAACGGCATAGTTTCCGTTAATTCTCGAAGTCGGAATCTTCTTTCGTACCCTTGGAGCAATTCGTTCGCCCGTAAAGACGCGTTGAGGTCGTTCGGTATCTCTCGCGTAGCGGTACTCAAACGCCGTCCGTGCGTAGGACTTAGCGCGTATGAGTTTTCGATAGCATTTTAGAAATGAGCCCCGTCCGACCTCTGTCCCCCATACGTTGTTCTCAACAGGTCGTGAGACCCGGTGGTACGCGTGCAAACCAAAGAGCGGCGTCAGTTTCCGGTAGTCAAATGCATAGAAGCAGAGCATGTTATTTGCAGCCAGAGCGTCGGAGAATGCTGCCGCAAGGAATTCTCGAGCTCGAGCATTTGGCACACTCGCGATCGTAGAAGCTAGCGTGAGCAGGCAGAGTTTTTGCCGTTCATTGAACAACTCCTGGTAGCGTCGATAACCAAAGGAAATGGGACGCAGGTCACTGCGATATTTGACCGGTATCTCGTCAGGGGGAAGAAACGCCTTGATCTTTCGCAAGCGCCTGAGAATCTTGCGCGCTCGTGTATAGAGGGCTATATCCCAGGGATCAGCCTTCTTGAAAACTCGCTCTTCTCCGTTCTCTCGCAATACTTCGAGCGCAAATATCTCCTTTGGCAAAGGTCGGCCGTTAGCGGCCAGATCGCTAATCCGATGAATCTCACCGCAGCGACAGGTGTACCGTCCATACTCAACAGGTCCTTGCTCGATGTTTGTCTTTTCGCCGCATTGACTGCACGTGAACTGTTTGCGCAGAAGGGGAATCGTGGCCACTTCACCACAACGGGCACAAAAGACGGCCTGCCGCTTCCTACCTGGGTCTCTACTCAACTGGTAGTGAGGGTGGCCGGCTGCCTCAATACCACAGTCGGGACACTTGATAATCTCGACCCAGAAAACATGAATGACCGTCCCACGACTGCCATCGCTCAATGTGGTCCTGTACCATTTTAGGATCCGCTCTTTGGCCCTAGACTCAACATAGCGAAAGGCTTCCTCTAAGGCAGGTTCACCTATAGGTTCCAGTTCCTTCTGGGTGACGAAACACGCAACTGGATCTATGTCGACACCGATAACATTCGCATTGCACTTTGCGGCCTCGACCAGTGTCGTGCCGCCTCCGACAAAAGGATCAAGCACTACGAGTTCCCTAAGGTCCTGCTTCTTATAGAAGCGCCCGTTGCTCGACTGATTCGATGGGGTGGCGGCCGAGATGAGCAGATTGCGAAAGACCGACCCGAGACGGCGGGCCCACCATTTGTGGATCTCGTAGATTGGCTTCTTTCGGTTTCCTTCGCGAAGGGCAAGACGGCTGGCGAAAACGGCGGGCGGTGCAGTTTCCAGCAACGTTTCCCTTGGAATCCGCGTGTTCACTATCGCCGTGTAGCCTCTCTGAGATGCACGATCACCTAGCGTCGGTAATTTGCTCGCTGGACCGGCATCCACTATAGGTAGATGGTCATCGACGAGTATGCCACAAGCTGTAGGCAGAACGCCGCGATATTCAGCCGACTTAGCCCAGAAAGACTATTCGCGCGGCGCTCGATGCCCCCTGACTCTGTGGGAAGGATCATTTCCCTGCCCTGACAGCGTGCGGTGACTCCCAGGCGGCCGGCCGGGGGATCGGACGCCAGCCGGCTCCCGGGGGGGGATCGAGAACGCTCGCAACCCGGCCGCCGCCAGATCTCACGGCGATTTAGTGATTTCGCTCGGGAGGACAATCTCTCTTGAGCGGACCTCCACAGAGACAAGTCACCAAGTGTGCTTACTGCGTCCGGCCGAATTAAACAGGAGGCTCTGGAACCGAATAATTCGCGGGTGATGAGCTATAGCAAGTGGAGAGCTGGCGGTCAGAACCGCCCTACCTCGTTGGAGGAGCACATGCGGAGAGGCGCCCGCGACCGATCGCTCCGTTCCTACTGATGTCCGGCTGCGCCACTGTACCAATAACGGGACGTACGCAGCTCAACATGATCTCCGACCAGCAGTTGGCGGCTACTGCCGATCAAGACTTTGCCAAGTTTGCCGGTCTGGTAGTTAAAACAATGCCACGGTATCGCCCGCCTCAAGCAGCTGCGCTCCTGGCAACCGTCAATCGCGTGAGCGCAAAGATCATCGATGCTGCCGGGTGAGACCAAGGTCTTCTCGTCTCGTGCGGTGGCTTTAAGTCGTCCAAAGAGAGACACGAGCCACCAATTCTTCCGCCCCCGTCTATGGGACCAAGACGTTTCTCACCGAGCAGGTCCTAGCGCACTACGCGAACCTAGATTCAGACGTGCATGCGGGGCTCCCGCTGAAACAGATATGGGTCGCAACTCTTCAAGAGGATGATGGGTAGTTGAGTCCCCAAAATCCGATACAGGGGCGGTCGCTCAGAAGGCGTACTGCGCCAAGATGCGTGTCACCTGCTCCGGCCGAGGCGTAATATTCGACTCTCCATGCCTCACATAGCTTACTCCCCTTAAGTAGTACAGCGGCTCCTCGCCTCGGGGGACGAAGAGGCGTGCCACAAGTTGCCCTTGGACTTCCTCAAAGTCCATGTCGACAACAGGGCACGGTTGAATCTTTTCACGAATTAGACTGAAGATCTTATGTCGCAGGGCATCTTTGGCCTTTGGCGTCGCCACGTCCAGTCCTCTCACTCGCGCCCCATCGTCGATTCCTATGAACACCGTTCCGTCGTTCGTGTTGGCAAATGCGGTAATTGCCCTGAGTAACGCGTCCTCCACAAGCCCATGTTTGAATTCGATCCTCTGGCCTTCGCCTGACTTGAGCGCCTGCTCGACCGACACCGGCTCGCCTCCCCGAAGGGCAAAGTACTTCTTCAACCACTCAATGCCAATGACGTAGGCCAAAAGGAAGACGAGCGACCACACTGCCAATCCGATCCCAGCCATCCACCATATATTCCCGATCGCGCCGACGGCGGCCACCAGAACATCCTCATCCTCGTCCGCACGCACGAGGAACAGGTCCCCGCCCTCCCAATAGAGGCGAAGTCGGCCTACAGCCAGCGCGCGATCTGCCGGAAAAACGGCCGGCACCTCCCCACTCCAACTGACGACACGTCCGGTGTCTGATTCAACGACTTGGTACCCGTCGACATTCGAATTTATTCTTCGCGATTCGAGCCGCGTCCCATTCCACGTCACGCGCGCGGCGATCCGGTCGAGTTCCTCCTTAAGCTTCTGGTCGGTGTTGGCGCCTAACGGATACTTCACAAGGAACCAGTCGGCGTTCACTCGTTCACCAACCATAATGTCAACCCGCTGCCCATTAGTGGTCCGGCCTTCGGAGTACAACCGCCACACCTCGCCGGCAGGTGTCTCCCAGGTCGTAAACACCCTGAACCTCCTGACGAAGATCGGATCCGAGGCACTCAGCCACAGTTCCCGGTACTGAGGATTGCTCGCAATGACGAACCGAGAGGCCTTCATCACAATGAAATCGGCGGGATCAATCTCCCAGTCGTTCTTGAGATCTCGAATACTGCATCGGCCAGGTGATGCGGGCGGACCTGACTCCCTACACTGAATCCGTTGAAGAGTCTGCTGGATGGTCCGCCCGAGCTTGGAAAGCTGTGCCACACTTTCGAAAGTCAGGATCGCAGCAATAACAACAGCTGCCCCGACGCATGCCGCAGAGACCGCAAAGATCAAGATGCGTCTTCGGAGCATTCTTCTCATTGTCCCGTCCCTTCGAACGCACCGACTTGCTCAAAGGCCAAGATTGTCGCGTTGTACGTAAATCGCTTTGGCTCGGGCGGCGCCCATCCATACACCGCGTTACCATTCGCTCAAGCGTGCCGGCTCCGGCGAGGACGCAGCAAGAGCGCTCCCGAAAGAGATCGGACACGCGGAGTACCCGGACGTGATCTGACGGTGATCACCGACGCTGCAGCGCTCTCGTCAGCAGCTGCCAGGCGTTGAGGTAGGGTGTAAAGTCACGCTCCCTCGCGATGTGGCCGTCCTGGCCGACTGCAATCAAGGCCTTTTCCCAAGCCTTGAGACCACGCCCCTCCCAGCACTTTGCTTTTGCTGTGACACCGAGATACGAGTCAACTCGGTTGGTGCGGCCGTGAATTCGGCCCAAGCGTCCGGCAAGCTCCCTCGGGGGGACGATCACGTACTCTATCTGCTTCCTCTCAAGACTTCGCTTCGGCTCGAAGGGCAGCAAGACGAATACCCAGAGATCAGCTCTGCTCTGGCGGATTACCTCCCGGTCCAACGTCCACCACCCAAATGCGACGAATCCCGGTTCATGCATCGAGTAGTCCCGGGAGTACTTGACCTGAAGCGACACTGGCCGGTCGGTGCGAGTATTTGTAACCAGGAGGTCAATTCCGGTGTCCTTCGACGGAACCCACACCGCCGCATGGCGAATCCGC
>Ga0070708_100004463_pt1 | contig 11006 bp, 11 predicted proteins | sample KBSK5503metaG_FD_65469 | JGI IMG/M metagenome (GOLD analysis project Ga0070708, IMG submission 65469) | Corn, switchgrass and miscanthus rhizosphere microbial communities from Kellogg Biological Station, Michigan, USA - KBS K5-50-3 metaG | ecosystem: Host-associated > Plants > Roots >...
GGTCTTCATGTCGGTGTGTACGGAGCATTGCACGGAGCGGTTTGATCCGCGCCGCCCGTGGCGCTCCTCGGCCGCTCGACCCTCGATCGCACGATCGTCCGGCTCCTACCGGCCGTCCCAAGCCCGTCGTTCGGCGCCTCTCGGCTCCGTACATCGCCGGCCCGACCGTCGACGACGCGGTGCGCGTCGTGCGCGCGCTGATCCGGTACGAGTTCCAGATGCTGCTCGGTGTGCACTCGGTGCGTGCGCGGAAGCTCGTGGCGTCTCGCCACCGCGTCCGCATCTACGTCCCGTTCGGGACGCAGTGGTACGAGTACTCGCTGCGGCGGCGCGGCTGCAGGAGAATCCGAAGATCGCCGGCTACATCGCCGCCGACACGTTCGGGCGGATTCTCCACCGCTCTTTAGGGCCAGGTCCTGGAGTCTGACTCGTGTCAGACTCCTGTCTGACGCCGCGGCCTTTGCTCGGGGCGACGAGCGCGCAGCGGTCGACCCCAGCATTCCCGCTTTCGAACGACCTTGGCGCGTGACGCTCGAGCGCGCATCGGGCCTCGGATTGTGGAGGGCCGGTTACCCTTTCTCTTCAACCGGGTCTCAGTTCCGTTGGTCAGACACCAGTCTGACTCGAGTCAGACGTGGCACCCGGAGCACGTGCACGCCGGAGCCGTCCCTCGCGGGCATGTCCTTCGCGCGCCGCGGCCTCAGTAGCCGGACTCGACACCTACTGGCGGCCCGCGACCAGCACGAACGACCCGGGAACGCGCGCGTCGGTGTTACGCCAGCTTCCAGGCCCTTCCTGGAGCTCCTCGATACGCAGGCCACCACGTGCGAGCGCCGTCACCACATCTCCGAGCCGCCAGAGCCATTCACCGCGCACTGGAGGTGCAGAACGCGCTTGCCCTCGAGCGCTCCCAGACGGTCGAGGAGCGGCTGGTCGATCCCGAGTGCATGACCATGTGATGCGTGGCGGCGGGATGGACTTCGTTCCACGCGCGCCGGTTGTGCTCGGCGAACTCACTCACGCCCGGAGCGAGTAACCCCCGTCGACGATGATTGTCTGGCCGCGGATCATGTCCGCGTCCGGCGAGCAGAGGAACGCGACCGCGCCGGCGATGTCCTCCGGAGCGACGAGCCGCCCGACCGGATTCGATCGGCCCGCCTCGAGCATCGCTTCGCGATTCGGAAAATGCTCCAGCGCGCCGGTCTCGACGACGCCCCCCGAGACGGCGTTGACGCGGATTCGCGGCGCGAGCTCGACGGCCAGGTAGCGGACGATCGACTCGAGCGCCGCCTTCGACGTGCCCACCAGGACGTAGTTGTCGAGCACGCGCTGGGCGCCGAGCGACGAGATCGCGACGATCGCGGAGCCGTCGGGCATCGTCGGCGCCGCCGCGCGCGCCAGTTGGAGCAGCGCGCGTGCGTTCGCGTTCATCGTCCAGTCCCAGTGCTTGTCCTCCGTCTCGAGCGCCGGGCGGATAACGCCCGTCGCCGCGTTGTGGACGAGCGCGTCGAGGGGCCCGAGCTCCGCCACCTCGGCGAGGACGCGCTCGGAGGTCACGTTGCCGCGCACGAGCACGGGCTCTGCTCCGAGCGCCTGGAGCTCGCCCGCCGTCTCCTCGGCTGCCCTGTCGTTCCGGAGGTAGCCGATCGCGACCCGTGCCGCGCCGTCGCGGGCGAACCGCAGTGCGATCGCGCGGCCGATCCCGCGCGACCCGCCCGAGACAAAGACGGTCACGAGCGCCGGGGCAGGGGCCGGTCGGCCGGGGCCGCCGACGGGATCTCGTCCCAGCCGAGGCGCGCCGGCGACTCGCGCGCGCCTTCGTCGGCCTTCGACGACGCGTGGCCGAGCGCGTCGAGCCGCTTCATCTGCGCCTCTGCGTACCGCCGCACGTCATCGCTCTCGGGCAGTTCGGCGACCAGCTCGCGGACTCGGGCGCGGATCTGGTACGCGAAATGGGGGGTCGCGGGGCCGACGAGGGCGTCGACGTCGTCACGAGTCGGCTCTGCCATGCCGCGCGCAAGCGTATCGGTAGCGTCGATTCGTGCAGCGCATTCACGCTGTCGACCTGATGCTGCTCGGAACGGTCCTTCTCTGGGCGCTCAACTCGACCGTCACGCGGTACGTCCTGACGCACGGATTCCACCCACTCGCGTACGCGACGATCCGCTACGGGGCAGCGACGGCGCTCTTCTGGGCCTTTGCCTACGCGCGCGAGCGCACGTTCCGGATCAGCGTGCGAGACCTCAAGTACGTCGGCATCGCCGCCGTGGCCATCTACTGCAACCAGCTCTGTTTCGTCTACTCGATCGACAAGACGAGCGCGGCGACAGTCACCCTCTTCCTCGGTACGACGCCGATCTTCATCGGACTGATCGCGAGCGCCGTGGGGTTGGAGCGGCTGAACCGGGACTTCTGGCTTGCGACGGTCGTCTCGATCGTCGGTGTCGGCTTCGTCGCGTCGGGCTCAGGCGGCTTCTCCGGCAACATGGTCGGCGACGCGCTCGCGGTCGGCACGGCGCTGACGTGGGGCGCCTACTCGGTCGCCATCGCGCCACTGATGCGCCGCTACTCGCCGTTCCGCATCAGCTCGCTCGTGCTGCTGCTCGGCTGGATCCCTCTCGCCGCGACGGGGGCGCATCAGACGGCCTCGCAGGCCTTTCACTTCCACACGTTGATGTGGATCGCGTTCGGGTTTGCGGTCGTCGGGCCGTTGTTCCTGACCAACATCCTCTGGTTCACCGCGCTCGACCGGGTCGGCCCCTCGCGCGCCTCGCTCTTCTCGAACCTGCAGCCCCTGTTCGGCGTCGGCTTCGCGCTCGTGCTGCTCGGAGAGCACCTGACGCGCTGGGAGGCCGTGGGTGGTGCGGCGATCCTCGGCGCCGTGCTCGCGGAGCGCGTCCGCCGGCCGCCTCAGCCGCCAGCTGATTAACGTAGTTAACCTTTTCGTGTGAGCCTGAGAGAGCGCCTCGCCCGGCAGCCGCCGGGCTATGACTTCACGATCGGGCGGATCCTCGCGATCTACGCCGGTCTGATGGTGACGCTCCTGCTCGCCGCGCTCGACCAGACGATCGTCGCCACGGCCCTGCCGCGGATCGTCGGAGACCTCGGCGGGATCACGCAGTACTCGTGGGTCTTCACGGCCTACATGCTCACCTCGACGGTCACGGTGCCGCTCTACGGCAAGCTCGGCGACGCATACGGCCGCAAGAACCTCTTCCTGTTCGCGATCGTCGTCTTCCTCCTGGGCTCCGCGCTCTGCGGCGCGGCGACGACGATGACGCAGCTCGTCCTCTTTCGCGCGCTGCAAGGGATCGGCGCCGGCGGCCTCTTCCCGCTCTCCCTCGCCGTGATCGGCAACATCGTCCCGCCGCGTGACCGCGGACGCTGGCAAGGATTGATCGGCGCCGTCTTCGCGGCGGCGTCGATCATCGGGCCGGCGGTCGGCGGCTTCATCGTCGACAACGCGAGCTGGCGCTGGGTCTTCCTCGTCAACTTGCCGGTCGGCGGGCTCGCGCTGGCCGTCATCTCGGTGACGATGCCGCGCCGTGCCCGCCGCATGCAGCACTCGATCGACTGGCTCGGCGCCTTCCTGCTGGCGGGCGGCACGGGATCGTTGCTGCTGGGCCTGGTCTGGGGCGGCAGGCAGTACTCCTGGACGAGCGCGCACGTCGTCTCCGCGCTCGTCGTCGCTGCGGTCTTGATCGCCGCCTTCGCCGTCGCCGAGCGACGCGCCCGCGAGCCGATCCTGCCCTTCGAGATCCTGCGCAACCCGATCGTCGCCGGCAGCGTCGCGTGCATGGCCCTCGTGGGCATGGCGATGTTCGGAACGATTTCCTACGTCCCGCTCTTCGTGCAGGGCGTGATCGGCACGTCGGCCACCTCGTCCGGCGTCGTGCTCACCCCGCTCATGCTCGGCGCCGTGACGACGTCGCTGCTCACCGGGCAGCTCGTCTCGCGCACCGGGCGCTACCGCTGGAACGCGATCCTCGGCCCGCTCCTGCTGACCGCGGGAATGCTGCTGCTCTGGCGCATGGACACGTCGACGACGAACGGCCAGGCGGCGCGCAACATGGTCGTCGCCGGCATCGGAATCGGGTCGATGATGCAGGTCTTCGTCCTCTCGGTCCAGAACGCCGTGCCGCGCGCGCACATCGGCTCGGCGACCGCGCTGACGCAGTTCGGTCGCCAGATGGGCGCGACCCTTGGAGTGACGATCATGGGGGTGATCGTCAACAACGGCCTGCCGGCGTCGGTGCGTGCAGGAGGCGAGGGATCGATCGTCCATCGGCTGCCTCCGGCCGGGCGCGCCGGGCTCGCGCACGCGCTCCATCCGGCGTTCTTCGCCGCCGCGGTCGTCTCCTTCGTCGTCTGGGCGATCGCGGTCGTCTGGGTCAAGGAACAGCCTCTGCGGCGGTCGCTCGACGAGGTCGCCGCAGCCGACGCGGCCGCGGGAACCCCGTAGAATCGCGGTCATGAGCGAAGACTTCATGCCGCTCGACGGGTGGGATCACGTCGAGCTGTGGGTCGGAAACGCGAAGCAGGCCGCGTACTACTACGAGAACGCATTCGGTTTTCGGCGTACGGCATACGCCGGACCGGAAACGGGCGTTCGCGACCGCGCGAGCTACGTGCTCGAGCAGAACGAGATCCGATTCGTCGTCACGAGTGCGCTGCACCCCGGCCACGAGATCGCCGATCACGCGTACAACCACGGCGACGGCGTGAAGGACATCGCGCTGCGCGTGCCGGACGCCGCCCGCGCGTACGACGAAGCCGTGTCGCGCGGCGCCCGTGGTGTGGCGGAGCCGACCGTGCGGGAGGACGAGTTCGGGCGCGTCGAGCTCGCCACCATCGCGACGTACGGCGACGTCGTGCATACGTTCGTCTGCCGTCGCGACTACGAGGGCGCGTATCTGCCCGGCTACGTCGCACAGGAATCCGCGACCGGCGAAGGCGACGGTGCCGGCCTGCTCGCTCTCGACCACATAGTCGGCAACGTCGAGCTCGGACGCATGAACGAATACGTGGAGTTCTACGAACGCGTCTTCGGGATGACCGAGATGATCCACTTCAGCGACAAGGACATCTCGACCGAGTATTCCGCGCTCATGTCGAAGGTCATGACCGACGGCCAGGGCAAGATCAAGTTCCCGATCAACGAGCCGGCCGAGGGAAAGCGGAAGAGCCAGATCGACGAGTACCTCGAGTTCAACCACGGTGCCGGCGCGCAGCACATCGCGATGCAGTCGTCGCACATCGTCGACACCGTCGAGGCACTGCAGCGCCGCGGCGTGATCTTCCTGACGACGCCCGAGACGTATTACGACGACACGCCGGACAGGGTCGGCGAGATCGACGAGAGCTGGGACGACCTGCGGCGGCTGCGGATCCTCGCCGACCGCGACGACGACGGCTATTTGCTGCAGATCTTCACGAAGACGGCCCAGGACCGGCCGACGCTGTTCTTCGAGGTGATCGAGCGACACGGCGCCCGCGGGTTCGGCGACGGCAACTTCAAGGCCCTCTTCGAGGCGATCGAGCGCGAACAGGCGCTCCGGGGGAATCTCTAAACGGCAACGGTCGAGTTTCTCGAGACGAGCGCGCGCCAGGCCCACGTCCTGGACGAGGTCGCGCACCGCCCCTGGCCGCCGCCGGACGAGCCGTGGCTCCAGGCCCAGTCGTGGGTCGACGTCGCGTTCATCCACTGGCGGGTCGACGTGCGGGAGCTGCAGCGGCTCGTGCCCGACTCGGTCGAGCTGGAGACATTCGACGGCAGCGCCTGGCTCGGCGTCGTCCCCATGCTCCTGACGGGCCTGCGCCTGCGCGGCCTCCCGCCGCTGCCGGGCGTGTCGACCTTTCCCGAGGTGAACGTGCGCACGTACGTGAGGCGCGACGGCAAGCCGGGGCTCTGGTTCTTCTCGCTGGACGCAGGCAGCACGCTCGCCGTCGAGGCGGCGAAGCGCATCTACAAGCTGCCCTACCAGCGCGCGCAGATGCGCTACGAGCGCGGCGACTTCGTGCACCACGAGTCGGCCCGCGCCGGGGCCGCATTCTCAGCGAGCTACCGCGGGGCGGGCGATCTGTTTCGGGCGGAGCCGGGCTCGCTCGAGGAGTTCCTCGTCGAGCGCTATTGCGTGTACACGGAGGACGGCGGGCGGGCGTACCGCGCCGAAACGCACCATCCACCATGGGAACTGCAGGAGGGTGAGGTGCACATCGACCTGAACACGATGGCCCCGGTACCGCTCCCGAAGGAGGAGCCGCACGTGCTCTTCTCGCCGCGTCAGGACGCCGTCATCTGGCCGTTGCATGAACTAGCGGTTTAGCCTTCGCGGGGTGAGCCCGCAGCGCCGGTCCGCGCTTGTCTCGGTCGCCGCGGCGGCCACCCTCGTCGTCCTCAAGCTCAGCGTCGGTCTCGCGACACACAGCCTCGGCCTCGTCTCGGAGGCCGTCCACTCCGGGACCGATCTCGTCGCAGCTGTCCTGACGTTCCTCGCGATCCGCGTCGCGGCGCGGCCCGCGGACGTCTCGCACCAGTTCGGCCACGGCAAGGCCGAGCACCTCTCGGCGCTGGCCGAGGCGGGCTTCCTCTCGCTTGCGAGCATCTACATCTCGGTCCGCGCGATCGAGCGCCTCGCCGGTGTGACGCACGCCCAGGTGCACGCGACGTGGTACGCGTTCGCCGTGCTGGGCGTCGTGCTGGCGATCGACCTGAGCCGCACGGCCTTCTCCTGGAGCACCGCGCGGAGATACGCGAGCGCGGCGCTAGCTTCGAACGCACTTCATTTCGCGAGCGACTTCGCCGGCTCGCTCGCGGTGCTCGTCGGCCTGATCTTCGCGCGCTCGGGACGTCCCGACGGCGACCCGATCGCCGCGCTCTTCGTCGGCGGGCTCGTGCTTCTCGCCGCGGCGCGGCTGATCAAGGTGAACGTCGACGTGCTGATGGACCGCGCTCCGCTCGAGGCCGAGGCGGCCGCCCGTTCGGCGATCGAGGCGGTCGAGCCGCCCGTCGACCTGCGCAGGATTCGGATGCGCCAGGCGGCCGGACGCCAGTTCGCGGACGTCGTGATCGCCGTCGCGCCGGGCGCCGCGGTGAGCCAGGGCCACGCGGCGGCCGACGCGGTCGAGGCCGCCGTCGCGCAGGCGCTGCCGAACGCCGACGTTGTCGTGCATGTGGAGCCGCTCGGCGGCGGCGACCTGCGCGAGCGGGCGCACGCGGCCGCGGTCGGAGTCAGAAAGGTGCGCGAAGTCCACAACCTGACGCTCGTCGACGTCGACGGCCGCACCGAGCTCTCGCTGCACGTGAAGCTACCGGGGAGCCTGCCGCTGGAGGAGGCTCACGAGATCGCGGAGGAGCTGGAGTCGGCGATCCGCGACGCGGTTCCCGAGATCGCGGGCGTCCAGACGCATCTCGAGCCGCTTGCCGAGGTGAGCGAGGCGCAGGAGGTGCAGGCGGCGGACGCGGCGGTCGTCAGGCGCATCGTGCGCGAGATCGTCGGGGTAGAGCCCCGCGAGCTTCGCTTTCTGTACACACAGCGCGGCCTGGTCGCGTTCCTCACGCTCGGGCTCGAGGGTGACACGACGCTCGACCAGGCGCACGCGCGGGCGAGCGAGATCGAGGAGCGCATCCGGCGCGAGCGGCCGGGGATCGCCGACGTGATTGTCCACACCGAGCCATGAAGCTCTGCATGTTCACGCCCAGGGAGCTCGCGCTCGAGCGCGGCTGGCCTGGTCGCATCGACGGTGATCGTGTCATCCAGCTTGCCGCGCAGACCCTCCAGTCCTTCTTCACAGGAGGCGGCAACGCGCGTGAGCACGCGGAGTACCGGCTCGCCGACGTCGAACTCCGCCCCCCCGTTCTGTACCCGCCCTCCGTCCGGGACTTCATGGCGTTCGAGGAGCACGTCGTGAACGCGCGCCGGCAGCGCGGAGCCGAGGTGCCGTCCGAGTGGTACGAGACGCCGGTCTTCTACTTCTCGAACCCGGCGGCGATCTTCGGCCCGGACCAGGATGTTCCGTACCCCGAGGGAACGCAGGAGCTCGACTACGAGCTCGAGTGCGCAGCCGTGATCGGCCTCGACGGGCAGATCGGCGGGTTCACGGTGCTGAACGACTGGTCGGCGCGCGATCTGCAGCGCCACGAGATGCGCGTCGGGCTCGGGCCCGCGAAGGGGAAGGACTTCGCGACGTCGCTCGGCCCGGTGCTCGTCACGCCCGACGAGTTCAACGGCACCGAAGGCGAGATGGTTGCGTGCGTCAACGGCGAGGAGCGATCGCGCGGGAACCTTCGCGCGATGTACCACAAGTGGGACGCGCTCCTCGAGCAGGCCGCGCGAAACACCACGCTCCGGCCGGGCGACGTGATCGGCTCCGGGACGGTCGGCACCGGCTGCATCCTCGAGCACGGCGACAGGCGCTGGCTGCAGCGCGGCGACGTCGTCGAGCTCGAGATCGAAGGCATCGGCGTCCTGCGGAACCGGGTCGCGTGATCTCTGCAGACGACGTCCGCGCTGCGGCCCGGGTTCTCGACGGCATCGCTCACCGCACGCCGCCGATCACGTCTCGCACGCTCGGCGAGCACGTCGTCCTGAAGCCGGAGTGCCTGCAGCGCGCCGGCGCCTTCAAGTTCCGCGGCGCCTACAACAAGATCGCGTCGCTGCCGTCCGGCACGCCCGTGCTCGCGTACTCGTCGGGCAACCACGCTCAGGCTGTCGCACTCGCCTCGAGCCTGCTCGGCACGCGCGCGACGATCCTGATGCCGACCGACGCACCGGGCTCGAAGGTCGCTGCCACCCGCGGCTACGGCGCGGAGATCGTCACCTACGACCGCTACACGGAGGACCGTGAGGCGATCGGCGAGCAGCTCGCGCGCGAACGCGGCCTCGAGCTCGTCCGGCCGTACGACGACCCGCTCGTGATGGCCGGGCAGGGCACGGCGGCACTCGAGCTCCTGGAGGACGCAGGCGTCGTCGACACGCTCGTCACCCCGGTCGGGGGCGGCGGCCTGATCGCCGGCAGCGCGACCATTGCGCGGGCGCTCGGGGTGCGCCGCGTCGTCGGCGTCGAGCCCTCAGCGGGCGACGACTGGCGGCAGTCGTTCGCCGCAAACAAGCGCGTTCGAATCGACGTGCCGCGGACGATCGCCGACGGGTTGCAGACGACCGAGCCGGGCCGGCTCACCTGGGAGGTCGGATCGCGGCTCGTCGACGAGATCGTCACCGTCACCGACGAGCAGATCGTCGAGGCGATGCGCTTCGCGTTCGAGCGCCTCAAGCTCGTCGTCGAGCCGAGCGGTGCCGTCGGGATCGCCGCCGTCCGTGAGGGCCTCGTCGGCGGAGGCCGGATCGGCGTGATCGTCTCCGGCGGAAACATCGGCGTCGACCGGTTCGCCGAGCTACTCGCGTGACCCGCGCACGGCCTGCGCGACGCGCGCGCGCTCGTACGAGAGACGGAACAGCTCGACCGCTGGCTCGTCGAGCGGGTGCGACACCCACCCTGTCACGCCTGCGCGGTGGGGCTCGGCTCGGCCCGTCTCGAGCAGCATCTCCCTGATGCGACGCGTGAACGGCAGGTCGACCCAGCCCTGCGGGTGGATGTGCCCGAGCTCGCGTCTGCCGAGCACGAATTCGACGCCCCCGAAGCGATGCGGGCGCACCGTGACGCCCTCCCACGACCCGACCTCCTGCTCGATCCGCGCGCGGATATCCTCCATCCATGCCGTTCTACCAGCGCCTCGGTGATCTCCCGCGCAAGCGACACGTCGTTCATCGCGACAACGGCACGCTCCTCACGGAGGAGGTGATGGGCTTCGAGGGATTCTCGGGCCTCGAGTCGATCCTCTACCACCTCCAGTCTCCGTGCCGCGTGATCGAGTGCGGCGAGTTCGAGCCGATCGTCCGCGAGGAATGGGTGCCCGCCGCGCACGCACATCGGCATCTCCGCACGTGGGACGTCACGCAGGGCGGTGACGCCGTGAGCGGGAGGCAGCTGCTCATGTGGAACAACGACGTCGAGATCTCGATCTGCCGGCCGACCGACGAGATGGAGGCGTTCTTCCGGAACGGCGAGGGCGACGAAGTGATCTTCGTGCATGAAGGCTCGGGCACGGTCGAGACGATCTTCGGCGACCTGCCGTACTCGCCGGGCGACTACGTGGTCGTTCCCCGCGGCACGACGTATCGCTTCCGGCCCGAAGGGGAGCAGCGCTATCTCGTGTTCGAGACGCCGGGGCTGATCACGATCCCGAAGCGGTACCGCAACGAGCACGGGCAGCTGATGGAGCACGCGCCGTTCTACCACCGCGACATCCATCCGCCGACCGAGCTTCAGACGCATCGCGAGAAGGGCGAGTACGTCGTCAAGGTGCGCGTCCGCGACGGCTACCAGACCTACGTCATCGACTACCACCCGTTCGACGTCGTCGGCTGGGACGGCTACGTCTATCCGTGGACCTTCTCCATCCACGACTTCGAGCCGATCACCGGCCGCATCCACATGCCGCCGCCGTCGCACCAGACCTTCGCCGGGCCGAACTTCGTGATCTGCTCGTTCTGCCCCCGCAAGCTCGACTTCGACCCCAACGCGATCCCGATTCCGTACCACCACTCGAATCTCCAGAGCGAGGAGATGATCTATTACGTCGACGGCAACTTCTCCTCGCGGAAAGGCATCGAGGTGGGCTCGGTGACGCTGCATCCGTCCGGGCTGCCGCACGGGCCGCAGCCGGGCCTCGCGGAGAAGTCGCTCGGGCTGACCGAGACGCACGAGTACGCGGTGATGTGCGACACGTTCCATCCGCTGCGGCTGACGACGCTCGCCTCCGACCTGGACGACGGCAGGTACATGTACTCGTGGGCCGAGGATCCGTCGGCGGACGGGCGCACGCCCGACGAGGATCCTGCCGGCGTCACCTCGCACCTGTAGTTGACGCTCGTCCTCGACTGGGACGGGACGTGCACCGTGCACGACTCGCTCGTGGCGGCCGTCCACGCGCTCGGCGACCCGTC
>Ga0070708_100004464_pt1 | contig 11004 bp, 9 predicted proteins | sample KBSK5503metaG_FD_65469 | JGI IMG/M metagenome (GOLD analysis project Ga0070708, IMG submission 65469) | Corn, switchgrass and miscanthus rhizosphere microbial communities from Kellogg Biological Station, Michigan, USA - KBS K5-50-3 metaG | ecosystem: Host-associated > Plants > Roots >...
TCGATGGTGGTGAACATGGCGTCGGTCTGGTTCGGCAGCCCGCTGTCCCGGACGACCCGCACCGCCTCGGCCACCACCTCCCCGACCGCCTCCCCAATCCCGAGAGGCGTCACTGAAAACGCGACGAGCACACCCCACTCCTCTCCCTAGCCGCCTTCCAGCCGCAATGGCCCCGCAGGCACCCCGAGCCCACCCCGCAGCGCTCTACTCCGTCCGCGGCTCCCTCTCATCATCCACGATGACGCCCTAGCTCCAGCCCCACCCCAGCTCCCGGTCCAAGCCCGCCGCCGCGCCCGCACGGCGACGCCGCCGCCACGCGGACACGAACGGTGCCTTACCATTGAAAAACCGTGAAAATCCCAGGTCAGATTGGCATGGTGGGCGAACTTTGTGGCCAAGCGCGCGATTGAGGCCACACAATGACGGCATGACCGGTTCTCTCGTCACGGCCAGAGTCGCGGCCAGGAAAGAGGCCCGGAGCGCTGTCTCCGACGCCGCGCTGCCCGCCCACGCGGAACGCGCGGAACACGCGGAACACGCAGAACACGCAGAACGTGCGCACCACGCGCACCACGCCGAACGCGCGCCGGGACCGAAATCGGCCACCGGGACAGCCCCCCTGCTCACCGTGTCCGGGCTGAGCGTCAGCTACGGCCGGCTTCGTGCCTTGGAGGACGTCAGCCTCAGCGTGCAGAGCGGCGAACTGGTGGCGCTGGCGGGTGAGAACGGCGCGGGCAAGACCACCCTGGTGCGCTGCATCGCCGGTGACGTGGCCCCCGCGTCCGGCGACGTGCACCTGGGCGGCAAGCGGGTGCCGCCGGATCCGGCCGCCGCGGCCCGGCAAGGGGTCGCCGTGGTCTGGCAGGACCTGGCGCTGTGTGACAACCTGGACATCGCGTCCAACATCCTGCTCGGCAAGGAGACGCGGCGGCTCCTGATGTCCGACATCCGCTTCCACGCGGCCGCGGCGTCGCTGCTCGGCGAGCTGCGCATCCCGCTGAAGGACACCACCCGCAACGTCCGCTCGCTGTCCGGCGGCCAGCGCCAGCTGGTGGCGGTGGCGCGGGCCATGGGCAGCAAGCCGCGGCTGCTGGCCCTGGACGAGCCGACGGCCTCGCTCGGCGTCAAGGAATCAGCCCAGGTAGAAGAGCTGATCATGGGCCTGCGGGCGCAAGGCACCACGATCTTGCTCGCCTGTCACGACATCGACCAGATGTTCCGGCTCGCCGACCGCATCGTGGTGCTGCGTCAGGGCCGGATCGTGGCGGACCTGCGCCCGGCCGACACGCACCCCGATGACGTGGTGGCACTGCTGTCCGGCCAGCAGATCGATTCTTCGGCGCGCCGCCAGCTCACCCGGCTGCACGGGCTCACCGACCGGCTGGTCTCGGCGGACCCGAGCTCGAGCCTGAGCCTGATCCTGTCCGCGCTCGGCGCGGCGCTCAGCAGCGAACGGCTGTGCATCCACCTGGTCAGCGACCGCACCCTGATCTGCGCCGCGTCGCTCGGCTTCACGCCCGGCCAGCTTGAGCCGTGGGCCCGGCTGCCGTTCGGGCCGGTCGGCGGCCCGGTGGGCCTGGCCGCGGCGGATGAGCGCCCGGTCATCGCGGACAACGTGCGGGCCGGCGTGGCCTGGCGGACCTTCCGCGACCTGGCCGCGACGGTCCGGGTGGCCAGCTCGTGGTCGGTTCCCGTGCTCGGGCCGAGCGGGCTCAGCGGCGTGATTACGGTCTTCCGCACCAAGCACGGCGCGCCGCAGCGCGACGAGCTCGACCTGGTCACCGTGTACGCGGGCTACGCCGCCAGCGCGATCGAGCGGGACCGGCTGCTCGACCAGGTGACCACCAGGAACCGCGTGCTCGAGACGATCAGGGAGATGCTGGAGACGCTGGCGGGTCCGGTCCTGGTCAGCGACGGCCTGGTGGTCGCACTCCAGTCGCTGCGCCGTGGCCTGCAGGCCGAGGAGGTGGCGCTGATCACCCAGCCCGCGGAGGAGTCCCCGGCCCGCTGGCGGGCCTACGCCGGCCCGGCCGGCACCGACCCGGACTCGGCCGCGGCGTCGCTCGAGGAGATGGCGGCGGGCGCGCTGTCCTGTGCGCATCCGGACGGCGTGGCGCGGCAGCTGCGTGGCAGCCGCAGGCACCGGGCCCGGGCGGTGGCGTTCATGGCGGCCGGCGGCCCTACGGTGCTACTGGCCAGCTGGCGCAGGGTCCCGCCCACCAAGGAAGAGACGGCCCTGATGGAGGACGCGGCGAACTCGCTGCGGCTCGCGCTGGAACGCGAGGAGGCGGCGTACGCGCACCAGGAGGCGGCGGCCCTGCGCCGGTCGCGGGAACTCCAGCGCGGGTTCTTGTCCCGGCTCAGCCACGAGCTGCGGACCCCGCTGACGGCCATCAGGGGCTACGCGTCCAGCTTGCTGCAGCCCGACGTGACCTGGGACGGCGACTCCCAGCAGCGCTTCCTTGACCGGATCGCGGCCGAGTCCGCGCGGCTCGGCCGGCTGGTCGATGACCTGCTCGACTTCTCCGCGATCGAGTCGGGCATCATGCGCCTGCAGCGGGACTGGTGCGACATCCGGCTGGTGATCGAGGCGGCCATCGGTTGCCAGCCGCCGGATCACGCCGAGTCGACCGAACTGGCCTGCGACGCCATCCTGCCCGTGGTGTGGGCCGACCACGACCGGATGGAGCAGGTCTTCGTGAACCTGCTGAACAACGCGTTCGGTCACAACCCGCCGGGAACCCGGGTGCGGGTGATCGTCGAGGCCGGGCCGGCCGAGGTGGTCATCAGCGTGCTGGACGACGGCCTGGGCATGCCGCCGGAACTGGCGGTCGCGCCGTTCGAGCCGGCCCGCCGTCCCCGCCTCGCGGTCGCCGCGAGCAACGGCAGCAGCGGCAGCGGCAGCGGCAGCAGCGGCAGGAAGAGCGCCGGCGCCGGCCTGGGCCTGTCCATCGCCAGGGGCATCGTGCACGCGCACGGCGGCAGGCTCGAGCTGGCCGCGCAGCCCAAAGGCACCTGCTTCCGCGTGTACCTGCCGGTCGAGGCCGAGGTCCTGGAGGCCGTCCGGACACCAGGCCCCCGCGATTCACACCAAGAACCACACCACGAAGCACACCAAGAACCACACCACGAAGCACACCAAGAACCACACCACGAAGCACACCAGGATCCGCATCACGAACCGCACCAGGCCGACAGCGCAGACAGCGCGGAAGAGGCGGGGCAATGACCGAGGACGTACGCAAGACCTGTGCCCTGGTGGTCGAGGACGACCCCAACATCGTGGACCTGATCCGCTCCAACCTGGCGGTCCGCGGTTTCGACACCGTGGTGAGCGTGGACGGCATGCGGGCGCTCCAGCTTCTCGAGACCGAAGACCCCGACATCGTGCTGCTCGACCTCATGCTCCCCGAAGCCGACGGGTTCGAGCTCTGCCGCCAGATCCGCGAGCGCTCGCCGGTCGCGATCATCGTGGTGTCGGCCCGCGGCGGCGAACGGGACAAGGTCACCGCCCTGCACATGGGCGCCGACGACTACATGACCAAGCCGTTCAGCATCGAGGAACTGCTGGCCCGGATCACCGCGACGCTGCGCCGCACCCGCCCGGCCGCGCCCGCCGAGCCGCAGGCGCCGCCGGTCATCGTGGTCGGCGACATCGTCATCGACCTGGCCCTGCAGCAGGTACGCCGGAACGGGCAGCCGGTCCACCTGACCCCCACCGAGTTCGCCCTGCTGCGCGAGCTCGCGGTCAACCGGGGCAAGCTGCTCACCCACGCCCACTTGCTCAGGAGGGTCTGGGGGCACGGGTACGAGACAGAAACCGAGTACCTGCGCGTCTACGTGCGCCGGCTGCGGGCCAAGCTCGAGGCGGAGAACAGCGCGCCGCTCATCCTCACCCAGCCACGGGCCGGCTACCGGCTGGCGCCCGAATGATTGCGCTAACAATAACGCTGAGGTGACAAAAGTAAATCGGTATTGGCACGACATGGTCGCCGTTCACAGTATCTTCATGGACCCGCACCGATGTTAACGCTACGTTAATTACTGCCGTTCTACTGTCATAGCCAAGACGCTAAAGCCGCGAAATTTCGCCAGGCCAGCGAAGAAATCGCATGCCTGGATGCGGATCGTCCGCCGTTCCTTACGACGCGAGGTGGTTTACATGATTCAGCTGGCCAGGAAAGGGGCTGTTGTAGCGTCAGCGTCGCTGGCCTTGTGCCTCGCCGCTGCGGCCTGCAGCAGCAGCTCCTCAACTTCTACTAGCAGCACCCCGACCAGCTCGAGCACCGCCAGTACCAGCAGCTCGGGCGCCCCGTCGGTGTCGATCTCGGTGGGGGCCGTCGCCCTAAAAAACACCGCGATGTCGGCGCTGAAGCCCCTCGCCGCCGCGGGCAAGGGCAACGTGGCCGTCATCCTCCCGGACACTGTGACCTCGGCCCGGTACGTCCAGTTCGACGCGCCGTACCTGACCCAGGCGATGACCGCGGCGGGCCTGACGTCCTCGCAGTTCACCGTGCAGAACGCGGGGGGCAGTGACGCCACCGAACTCTCCGACGCCCAGACCGCCATCACCAAGGGCGCCAGCGTCCTGGTCATGGACCCGCTGGACGCCGGGGTCGGGGCGCAGATCGAGACCTACGCCAAGGCGCACGGTGCCGCCGTCATCGACTACGACCGGCTGACCCTCGGCGGCAGCCGCGCGTACTACGTCAGCTTCAACAACGTCGTCGTCGGCCAGACGATCGGCCAGGGCTTCGTGGCCTGCGCCACCGACTGGAAAGTCACCAAGCCGAACGTGCTGGTGATGAAGGGCGACCCGACCGACAACAACGCCACCCTGTTCGCCCAGGGCTACGACGGCGTGCTCGCGCCACACTTCACCGACAAGAGTTACGTGCTCGTCGGCACGCCGGCCGGCACCTGGACGCCCTCGGTCGCGCTGAGCGAGTTCCAGCAGCAGTTCACCGCGCACAAGAACATCAACGCCGTCCTCACCCCGAACGACGACAACGCCGCGGCGATCGTCCACTACCTGCAGGCCCAGGGCGTCAAGCCCAAGACCTTCCCGGTCACCGGCCAGGACGCGACCACGGTCGGCCTGCAGAACATCCTGGCCGGCTACCAGTGCGGCACCGCCTACAAGCCGATCTACCTCGAGGCGCAGGCCGCCACGGCGCTGGCCATGTACCTGCGGGCCGGCGCGACCCCGCCGAGCACCCTGGTGAACGGCAGCACCAACGACTCCAAGGCCGGCACCCCAGTGCCGTCGGTGCTGCTCACGCCGAAGTGGGTCACCACGGCCAACATGGCCGCGACCGTCGTCGCGGACCAGTTCGTGAAGACCTCACAGCTGTGCGTCGGCCAGTACGCTGCCGCCTGCAAGGCCGCTGGGATATCGTAATGAGTAGCACGTGGTCGAACGTAAGGAGGCGCGCCCGGTGACCACTCCGAGCGCGGACGACGCCCGGCCCGCCACCGCGGGCCGGGCGCCGGCTCCTGAGCCGAGCCAGCCCCCGCAGGAACCGGCCCCGGACGCCAACGGCCAGCCGCCGCTACTGCGGCTGGTCGGCGTGGGCAAGAACTTCGGCCCGGTGCGCGCCCTCATCGACATCGACCTGGACGTCCCGGCCGGCCAGGTCACGGCGCTGGTCGGCGACAACGGCGCGGGCAAGAGCACGCTGATCAAGACGATCGCCGGCATCTGGGTGCAGGATCACGGCGAGATCCTCTGGGAGGGCAAGCCGGTAAGGTTCCACTCCCCGAAGGACGCCGCCAGTTACGGCATCGCCACCGTCTACCAGGACTTGGCGCTGGCCGACAACCTGGACATCGTGCAGAACATGTTCCTCGGCCGGGAACTGGTCAAGGGCTGGGTGCTGGACGAGACCACCATGGAGACCGAGGCCAAGCGCACCCTGGCCGACCTGTCCGTGGTCACGGTCCGCTCGGTCCGGCAGCCGGTGGGGTCGCTGTCCGGCGGCCAGCGCCAGGCCGTGGCGGTGGCCAGGGCCGTGCTGCGGCAGGCCAAGCTGGTCATCCTGGACGAGCCGACGGCCGCCCTGGGCGTCACCCAGACCCGCGTCGTGCTCGATCTCATCCACCGGCTCAAGGACCAGGGCATCGCGGTCATCGTCATCTCGCACAACCTGAACGACGTCGTGTCCGTGGCGGACCGGGTGGCGGTGCTGCGCCTCGGCCGGATGGCCGCCGTCGGGCCGCTGTCCCGCTTCGACGCCGAGTCGATCGTCGACCTGATGACCACAGGTACCTCCAGACGCCTCGCCGACGTGCCGGACGAGCAGTCAGCCCAGCAGCCAGCAGGGGAGCTCCAGTGAGCACTGACATCCAGCCGCCGCCCGAGGCCGACGAGGTCGCGGCGCAGACGGCCGCCATCGCCGCGCCCGAGGTCATCGCCGACTCGCTCGGCGAGTACGTCAAGATCTGGTGGACCAGGGTCCGCAGCGGCGAGAGCGGCGCCCTGCCCGTTATCCTCGGCCTGGCCGCCATCGTCATCTACTTCCAGGCCCGGAGCTCGCTGTTCCTGTCGGCGGGCAACCTGGTCAACCTGATCGAGCAGGCGGCCTGGATCGTGACGCTGGGCATGGCCGAGGTGTTCGTGCTGCTGCTCGGCGAGATCGACCTGTCGATCGGGTTCTCCTCGGTGATCGGCGGGGTGTTCACCTGCTGGCTGCTGGTGCCGCCGAACCCCGCCCCGTGGCCGCTGGCGGTGCTGGTCGGCCTGGCCTTCCCCGCGCTCTACAGCGGGATCCAGGGCCTGATCGTCACCTGGCTCCGGCTGCCGTCCTTCGTGGTCACGCTGGCCGGGTACCTGTTCGGCCAGGGCTTCCTGCTGTTCATCATCAACGAGGCCGCGCCCGGTTCCGGCGGGACCATCAGGCTGTACAGCAACGTCCTGTCCGACATCGAGAGCGGCGCGATGAGCGTGGCGGCCGGCTGGATCGTCATGGCGGCCGCCGTGGTGCTGGCCGGGGGCCTGTTCGTGGTCCGCGACGCCCGGAGGCGGGCCAGCAAGCTCGCCGCGCCCCCCGCCAGCGTGACCTTGCTCAAGGTGGCCGTGATGGCGGTCGCGGGCGTGGTCGTCGTGCTCATCGGCAACACCAACCGGGGGCGGTTCTTCACCGTGGTGCGTGGCGTGCCGTGGGTGGTGCTGGTGATTCTGGTGGTGCTCGTCGCGTACAACTTCCTGCTCGGCCGCACCCGGTTCGGCCGGTACGTCTACGCGATCGGCGGCAACGCCGAGGCCGCGCGGCGGGCCGGCATCAACCTGAGCCGGATCCGGGTCGCCGCGTTCGCGCTGTGCGGGCTGACCGCCGGCATCATGGGCATCATCTATGCCTCCCTCCTCGGCTCGGTCTCCGCCAACGTCCCCGGCGGGCAGAACGTCCTGTACGCCGTGGCCGCCGCGGTCATCGGCGGGACCAGCCTGTTCGGCGGGCGCGGCAAGATGCTGGGCGCGGTCCTGGGCGGGATCATCGTGGCCGTCATCTACAACGGCCTGCAGCTGCTCGGCCTCGGGGCCGCGGCGCAGGCCATGTGGACCGCCGCCGTCCTGCTCGCCGCCGTCACGGTGGACACTGTGGCCCGCCGCGGCCAGACAACAACATAAGTTCATTTAATTCCGAACGGGCCGGGGTGCATGCCCCGGTCACGGTGGGCAGATACCTTCCATGCGCCTCCCTGTTTTGTCCTCCGACGAGATGACCGCCGAGCAACGGGATCTGTACCGGGAGATCCTGGGCGGTCCGCGAGGCCAGGGGCCGCGCGCGGTGCTGCTGTCCAGCGGCGCGGGCGGCCTGGCCGGCCCGTTCAACGCGATGCTCTACGCCCCGCCGGTCGGCCACGCGCTGCAGGAACTCGGCGCGGCCATCAGGTTCCGCACCCAGCTGGCGCCGCGGATCCGCGAGATGGCGATCCTGGTGGTGGCGCAGGCCTGGCGCAGCGCGTACGAGCGGGACTCGCACGAGCCGATCGGGCGCGACGCCGGGCTCACCGAGCCGGAGATCGAGGCGCTGCGCGCCGGTGCCGACCCCGGCTTCGCCGACAAGGACGAGCAGGTCGCATACGCGGTGGTGCGGGCGCTGACCGGCCCGGACCCGAACGCCGCCGACCTGGACGACCAGGAGTACGACACCGCGGTCACCGTGCTGGGCGAGCAGGCCCTGGTCGAGCTGTCCTCGCTGGTCGGCTACTACGCCACGCTGGCCCTGCAGCTGCGCATCTTCCGCGTCGACCCGTGACCGCCGCCGGGACATAAGACAGCTCCGGTACCTGGGAGTGGGAGTCGGTACCGGAGCTGTCATCCCCCCCTTGGGATTCATGATCACCGTATCAGACCAGATCAGACCAGTCCAGTGCGGATATGTGCTCTGGTCTGGCTTTGTTCTGCTAAGTTAATCCCGTGGCCGAACTTGGTACGGTTGATGCCGATTTGCCCGAGCCGGCATATCAGCAGCTCGCGGGCATCCTGACCCGGAGAATCCGGGCGGGGGAGTGGCGCAGCGGCCCGCTGCCCTCGGTCAAGGCCCTGCAGCAGGACTACGGCGTCGGCCGCGACACCGTGCTGCACGCCCTGCGCCTGCTCCGCGACGGCGGCCTGATCTTTACCGTGTCCAAGCGCGGCAGCTACGTCAGCCCGTCCCGCTGATCGGCTAGGATGCCGCGGTGGTGTCGGTATTGTTTGCGCTGCTGACGGCGCTGTTCAACGGGCTGGCGTCGGTCCTGCAGCGGATGGCTGCCTCGACCGCGCCGGCCGGCCGGGCGCTGCACCTGTCGCTGCTCTCCTACCTGGTCAGGCGCAAGGTCTGGCTGGCCGGCATCGGCATGGTCATCCTGGCCTCGGTCTGCCAGGCGACGGCGCTGGCCACCGGCCCGGTCGCGCTGGTCCAGCCCATCTTCATCATCGAGCTGCCGTTCACCCTGCTGGTGGCGAGCCGGCTGGCGCGGCGCAAGCTGCCGCGGCGGACCTGGTGGGCGGTCGGCCTGGTCACGGTGGCCCTCGGCGGCGGGCTCGCCGCCGCCGCGCCGTCCGGCGGCGGGTCGAGCGCCAGCCTCAAGGTCTGGACGACGGCGCTGATCGTCACCGCCGCCTTCGAGACGGTGCTGATCGTCGCGGGCGTGCGGGCCAGGGGCAACGCCCGCGCGGCGGCGTTCGGCCTGGCCGCGGCCTGCGGCTACGCGCTGACCGCGACGCTGATGAAGAGCGCGGTCTCGGCCCTGTCGCAGGGCATCGCGGCCTTCTTCACCTCCTGGGAGCTGTACGGGACCGCGGTCGCCGGGGTCGGCGCGCTGTTCCTGCTGCAGAACGCCCTGCAGGCCGGATCGCTGGTCGCCGTCCAGCCGCCGCTCACCCTCGGCGACGCGCTGATCAGCGCGTGCTACGGGGTGACCGTCTTCGGCGAGGACGTGAACACCGGCGGCTGGCTGCTCGCCGTCGAGATCGTCGCCTTGATCGCGGTGGCCGTCGGCTGCATCGAACTGTCCCGCTCGCTGGCCATGGTCCAAGTCCCCCAGCCCGCCGAGTTACGCCGTGAAGGCGCCGCTGATCGCGTCCCGTTCGGCTAGCGGATGTAGACCGGCTCGCCCGGCACGCGCACCAGCGTGTGGAAGAACGCCGCGATGTCCATCGGGATCCGGACACAGCCGTGCGAGACGGGCGCCAGCGGCACGTAGGTGTCGCCGTGGATGGCGAACGCGGTGCCGATGAAGAACACCGGGTTGTACATCTCGCCCAGCGGGACCTGGACCCAGCCCGGCATGAAGACGACGGTCCTGAAGTTGCCGGTCGGGGTGATCGCGTACCCGCAGCCGCCGCGGGAGCAGTAGTAGTAGTGGCCGCCGGTCGAGACGTGGCTGATCAGCTGGACCTGGTTGTTGTGGTAGAGAACCAGGACCTCGCGGGACAGGCTGATCTCGACCCGGTTGGCCCCGCCGCCCGGCACCAGCACCCTGGGCGCCTTCGGGTGAGCCAGCGCCCACTGCATCGCGGAGGTCACGTAGTCGTGCGCGGGCAGCCCCTGCACCTCTTCGAACGCCCACACGGCCTCGAGGGTGTTGGTGCCGAAGTTGCCGTCGATCGAGCCCGGGTAGTACTTCAGCGCGGCCAGCCGGCGCTGCAGCGCCTTGACCGCGGGGCCGCTCATGCCGGGCTGCAGCGCCTGAGCCGGTGCGGCCGGAGCGGTCCTGGCCGTGAGCGCCGCCCGGGCCGCGGGCGCCGACGGCGCGGCCGAGGCCGCGGCCGGCACGGCTAGCGCCAGCACCGGCACAGCCAGCAAGGACATCCACAGGCGTCGCATCCCGACCTCCGCACGCGTTCCGGGGCATGCCTGTCCGCCCCGCTAGCCGTTAGATACCCCAACATTAGGCCCAGGTATCACGAGCCCTCAGGACGGACATATCTCGATCTGGTACCGAACGCGCCGTAGGTCACCGGCCAGCCATCATGCCGCGCACCCACCGGAACGCTGTAACACCGTGCCGGTCAGGTGCGGCTCGATGTGAACATCGCGCCGGTTGAGCACGAACCAGGGATAACTCCCCAGTCGGCCCCGCCGCCAGCGCGAACACCGTCACCGCGCAGGCGAGCAGCGCCATCGCGCCGAGGCCATGCGCCCAGGCAGGGTCGGCGAAGACCAGCAGGCCGGTGCCCGCCACCAGGCAAGCGCCGGCGAACGCCCCGGCCACCCCGGCCACCCCGGCCCGCCCGGCCCGCGCGGCCACCCCGGCCCGCGCGGCCACCCCGGCCCGCCTGGCCACCCCGGTCGGCCCCCGCCGCCTCCGCCGCCCCCGCGCGGCGGCGGGCGCGCCCCCTTCAAGTTCCGCCGCGGCCGCCTCGCCGCTCACCTCGCCGGTGTCCAGGCGGCCGCGGAGCACCAGTGTGTACAGCACGGCCAGCGACGGGACCAGCACCACCCCGCCGACCGCGACGCCGACGATGGTGGCGATCAGCGTCGGCCGGTCCGCGGCGGCCTGGCTGACGGTCAGGCC
>Ga0070708_100004466_pt1 | contig 11002 bp, 10 predicted proteins | sample KBSK5503metaG_FD_65469 | JGI IMG/M metagenome (GOLD analysis project Ga0070708, IMG submission 65469) | Corn, switchgrass and miscanthus rhizosphere microbial communities from Kellogg Biological Station, Michigan, USA - KBS K5-50-3 metaG | ecosystem: Host-associated > Plants > Roots >...
GAGGAAGAGCGTCCGAAACTCGCGGAGATCGTAGCGGCGGATGTGCTCGCCCTTCGGATCATCGCGTTTGATGGCCCGAAAGGCCGTTGGCGCGGTGAAGAGTGCGCGGACTCCGTGCTGAGAGATCACCCGCCAGAACGCGCCGGGGTCGGGAGTGCCGACGGGTTTTCCTTCGTAAAGAATGGTCGTGCATCCGTGAAACAACGGCGCGTAGACGATGTAGGAGTGCCCGACCACCCAGCCGATGTCCGACGCTGCCCAGTACACCTCGCCCGGATCGACCCCATAGATGTTCTTCATGCTCCACTTCAGGGCAACGAGATGTCCGCCGTTGTCGCGCACCACGCCTTTCGGATGTCCCGTCGTGCCGGACGTGTAAAGGATGTAGAGAGGATCGGTCGCTTCGAGCGGCACGCAATCAGCCGGGCTGGCTCCGCTCATCACATCGTTCCAATCGCGATCGCGGCGCCGTTTCAGCGCCGCCTGCATCTGGGGCCGTTGAAGGAACAAGCACGTTTGCGGCTTCGCCGCCGACAACTCGATGGCCTCGTCGAGCAGTGGCTTGTAGGCGACGACCTTTCCCGGCTCGAGCCCGCATGAGGCGGAAATGACCAGCTTCGGCTTGGCGTCGTCGATGCGCTTGGCCAGCTCCGGCGCTGCGAATCCGCCGAAAACGACGGAGTGAATGGCACCGATGCGCGCACAGGCGAGCATGGCCATCACCGCCTCAGGGATCATCGGCATGTAGATGATGACTCGATCGCCCTGGCCAACGCCGAGCGAAGTCAACCCACCAGCCACGCGGGCCACCTCGTCGCGCAGTTGCCGGTACGTGAATGAACCGACGACGCCGGCCAGCGGGCTGTCGTAGATCAGCGCGAGCTGCTCTCCGCGTCCGCGCTCCACGTGAAGATCGAGGGCGTTGTAGCAGCTGTTCGTTTTTCCGCCGACGAACCAGCGATCGAACGGCGCGCGCGATCGGTCGAGCACGCGATCCCATCGCCTGAACCAGTGGACATCATTCGCCGCCTCGGCCCAGAAGCCTTCCGGATCCTGGATGGAGCGCGCGTACACGGCGTCATACCGCGACATGACATCCTCCTTTACCCGAGCTGGTGCACCTCGAATTGCGGCTCATCCGGCTCGGTGCGCAGACCCTGATACGCAGCGGCCAGCTGTGCCTGGGACCAGCCCAGGAATACCCCGTCTCCCCGGTAGACCGCCTCCTCGCCCGGAAGGTCAATGAGGATGATCGCTCCCTTTCCGGCGTCGGAGTCGATCTCCATTCGCCAGGCCGACTGTGTCGCACCGCTGCCGCGCATGCGGATGGCCGAGCGTTCGAGCGAACGCACGACGGCGTTCGTCAGGCCGGCGACATCGCGTCCAACGGGATTGGCTTCGTCGATGGCGATCATTCTATGTCCTCCCCCTCACTGACAGCAGGCCCGGCGCCGACCGCGGCGCGCGTGGATTCGCTTATGCCACCTCGCCCGCGTACACGTTGAAGCGTCCGTCCCGGACGAAACCCAGGAGTGTGAGATGGAACTCGCGTGCAAGATCGACCGCCAGAGTCGAGGGCGCTCCGACCGCGGCCAGCACCGGAATGCCGGCCATGATCGCCTTTTGCACCAGCTCGAAACTGGCCCGGCTGCTGACCATGAGGATTGAGTCGACCAGCGGCGTCTTTCCTTCCCGGAAAAACGATCCGATCACCTTGTCCACGGCGTTGTGGCGCCCAATATCCTCGCGGATGCGAAGAAGCGCGCCGTTCCGATCACAAATGGCTGCGCCGTGAAGTCCGCCGGTAGCGCGGAACGCGGCCTGCTCCTTCTCCAGCGCCGCGGGGAGCCGGCGAACGACCTGGCCATCGATGGGCGGGCCGGGCGGTAGCGGTGAGGTGATCACCCGCACCGCATCGATGGATGTCTTGCCGCAGACGCCGCAGCTCGAGGTCGTGTAGAAATGTCGATCCAGCTTCGCCGCATCGATTCGGGCGCCGGGGCGCAGGGCAATGCGAATGACATTGGGGGATCCCCAGTGCCGCGCCGACTCGACGTCTGCGGCGGACTGCACCAGCCCTTCGGTGAACAGGAAGCCAACGGCCAGATCGACGTCATCGCCCGGCGTCCTCATGGTCACGGAGATGTTCTTCTCGCGCTGCTCCCCGTCGATCTGCCAGGCCGCGCGAATCTCCAGCGGCTCCTCGATGGCCAGGACGTCGTCATCGCGCTCGGCCGACTGGGCGGTGACCCGGGTGACGTCAACCGACGCGATCCTTTCCTCTGGCATGGCGCCGATTGTATGGCGATATGATCTGCCCGGCTAACGACGAAAGGAGGGTCCGAATGTCCAAACGCTCTGGAAAGATCAGTCGCAGGAAATTCGTGAAACTGACCGGCGGCGCGGTCGCCGCAGCAGGAATGACATCAGCGTTCCTGTTCCCCCAACGCGCTCTGGCTCAACAGAAGACTCTGAAGATCGTGCAGTGGAGTCACTTTGTCCCCGCCTACGACAAGTGGTTCGACAACACCTTCACCAAGGAGTGGGGAGCCAAGCACGGCACGAACGTGATCGTCGATCACATCGCCATCGGCGAGATCAACGCGCGTGCCGCGGCCGAGGTGGCGGCAAAGAAGGGACACGATCTGTTCATGTTCCTCGCTCCGCCGGCGGCGTATGAGAAGCAGGTCATCGATCACAAAGAGATCTATCAGGAAGTGGAACGCAAACACGGAAAGAAAGTCTCTCTGGCGGAGAAATCAACGTTCAACCCGAAGACGAAAAAGTACTTCGCCTTCTCCGACTCCTACGTTCCCGATCCGGGCAACTATCGCAAGGATCTCTGGTCGCAGGTCGGATTTCCTCACGGACCAGACACGTACAACGATCTCCTCGTTGGCGCGAAGCGCATCAAGCAGAAGTTCGGAAATCCATGCGGCATCGGCCTCTCGCAGGAGCTCGACACGAACATGGCCATGCACGCCATTCTGTGGTCGTTCGGCGGAGCAGAGCAGAACGAGGCGGGCCAGGTCACGTTGAACTCGAAGCGCACGATCGAAGCTGTCAAGTACATGCGCGAGCTCTACCAGCAGTGCGAAACGCCGGAAGTCTTCTCCTGGGATCCGTCTTCGAACAACCGCGCCATCTTGTCGGGCAAGGCCTCGTTCGTTATGAACGCCATCTCGGTCACTCGCGCCGCGGAGAAGGACAACCCGGAGATGTCGAAGCAGATCCAGCTCACCCCGGCGCTCAAGGGGCCGGTGCGACGCATCGCCGCGGAACACGTCATGGACTGCTACGTGATCTGGGAGTTCGCGGAGAACAAGGAGGGCGCGAAGCAGTTCCTCGCCGATCTGATCGACAATTTCTCTACGGCGTTCAATGCGAGCGAGTTCTACAACTTCCCCTGCTTCCCGGCGACCGTTCCCGACATCCAGAAGCGCATCAGCAACGATCCCAAAGGAGTGCCGCCTGACAAATACAAAGCTCTGGCCAACGTCCTGAGCTGGGCCACGAACGTCGGATATCCCGGATACGCCACGGCGGCGATCGACGAGGTGTTCAACACGTTTGTGATTCCCACGATGTTCGCCAAGGCCGCGCGCGGTGAGATGACGCCGGAAGCGTCAGTGAAAGCGGCAGACACCGAAGTGAGGCGCATCTTCGATAAGTGGAAATAGAGCGATGGCGGTCGTCGAGACGAGGAAGCTGACAAAGGTTTTCAAACGCGGGAACGTCGGCGCCGTCAATGATGTCGATCTTCAGAGCCGGGAGGGCGAGTTCCTCGTCCTCCTCGGCCCTTCCGGTTCGGGCAAGACAACCTTGCTGCGCATGATCGCCGGACTGGAGGAACCGACCTCCGGGGAGATTCTGATCGGCGGCAAGGTCGTCAACGACCTCAGTCCTCGCGAGCGCGGCATCGCCATGGTCTTCCAGAGTTATGCGCTCTACCCGCATCTGAGCGCGTACAACAACATCGTTTTCCCGCTGAAAGCGCAGGGGATGGAAAAAGAACGCCGGCGCAAGCAGGCGGAGTGGGCGGCGTCGCTGCTGGGGATTCAACACCTCTTCGCCCGGAAGCCGCGCGAGTTGTCGGGTGGCGAGCGGCAGCGCGTCGCGCTCGCGCGCGCCATCGTGCGCGAGCCGTCGCTCTTTCTCCTCGACGAGCCGCTGTCGAATCTCGACGCGAAGCTTCGCGCCTCCGCGCGCGAAGAGCTGGAGCAATTCCAGAAGCGGATCGGCACGACGGCAATCTACGTGACGCACGATCAGGTGGAGGCCATGGCCATGGGCGACCGTATCGTGGTGATGTCGCAGGGCTGCGTTCGCCAGATCGGAACGCCGGCGGAGGTCTATGACCAACCGGCAGACACGTTCGTGGCCACGTTTCTCGGATCGCCGCCGATGAACATCCTCCCCGCCGACGGCGTGATCGTCGGCTTTCGTCCCGAACACTTTCTGCCGCCGGGCGTCGCCGAGCGCCTTGGAGCGCACGTCTCGTATCAGTTTCACATCACGCACGGCGAGTACCTCGGAGCGGAGCGGATTCTCTACGGCACCATCGAAGGAGGCGCCCTGCACGGACGCAAGGTCATCTCCCGGATTCCCTCGACCCATGCCGCGGGACTCGTCGACGACTCCGTGCACGCCTTCGCCGTCGCCGAGGGCGATCTGAAGTTCTTCGATCCGAAGACGGAGAAGCGAACGAAATTCGGGAGACTGCCGCAGTGAAAGGCCAGCGCTGGCTGGGGCCGGCCATGATCGCGCCGGCGATCCTCTATATCGTCGCGCTGGTGGGCCTGCCCTTCCTCATGGCCTTCGTCTACAGCGTGGGCGACGTGAAGGTGGGCAGCGTGGGCTATCACTTCGTCGGGCTGCAAAACTTCATCAGCATCTTGAAGAATCCGACGTTTCGCCTGGCGCTGCGCAATTCGTTCATCTTCACGATCAGCTCGCAGATTCTGGTGTTGATCGGCGCCAATATCCTGGCCCTGGCGCTCAAGGACGCCTTCCCCGGACGACGCCTTCTACGCTTCCTGATTCTTTTGCCGTGGGTGGCGCCGGTATCGATCGGCTCGATCGGGTGGAAGTGGATTCTCGACTCGCTCTACAGCGTCGTGAACTGGGTATTGGTGCGGATGCACCTCGTGAAGCAGTTCGATGCGCCGGTATGGCTGGGCGAGCCGAAGCTGGCGATGATCTCGGTGATCGCCGTCCACACCTGGCACATGCTGCCATTCGCCACGGTGATCCTGCTCGCCGGTTTAACCGCCATTCCGAAAGACATTCCGGAGGCAGCGGCGGTCGACGGCGCGGGATTCTTCCGCACGCTGTTCCAGATCACGATTCCGATGATGCTTCCGATCATCAACGTCGCCGTTCTCTTCGGCGCGATCTTCACGTTTACCGACATGACGGTGATCTACATCCTTACGCGCGGTGGCCCCTACGACTCCACGCAGGTGATTCCCGCGCTCGCCTTCTTCACCGGCATCCTCGGCTCGGATCTCGCGGAAGGCGCGGCCATCTCCATCTTCATGCTGCCACTGCTGGCCGTGGCAACGTACATGGTGCTGCGCGCGGCTCATCGCGCGGAGGTTACGTAGATGCGCACTCCGCGTCGAGTCCGAACCTGGATCGCCCTCATCACCATCTGGGTGGTCCGCATTGTCTTCGCGGCGATCCTCGCGTTTCCGTTCTACTGGATGCTGATCACTACGTTCAAGCGGACCACCGATCTGTACGACCTGAAGAACAACCCGTTCATCTTCAACGAAGCGCCGACTCTCGAGCATCTGCGGCTGCTCTTCAACGAGACCCTCTTCCTGCGCTGGGTGATGAACACGTTGTTCGCGGGGACGATTGTGGTGATCATCACGCTCGTTCTTGCCGTTCCCGCTGCGTACGCGCTGGCGCGCCTGACCGGAGGATGGGGAGCGCAATTGGGGATCGGCGTGTTTCTCACCTACCTCATTCCGTCGACGCTTCTCTTCATCCCGCTTTCGAGAGTGATCTCGCTGCTCGGTCTGCAGGACTCTCTCTGGTCGGTGATCGTCGTCTATCCGAGTTTCACGATCCCCTTCTCGACCTGGCTGCTCATGGGTTTTTTCAAGACGATTCCCAAGGATCTCGAGGACGCAGCGATGGTGGACGGTCTGAGCCGTTGGGGAGCGTTCGTCAAGCTGATGATCCCCATGTCGATGTCCGGGATCCTCACGGTGGTCATCTTCGCCTTCACGCTCGTGACGCAGGAGTTCGTCTACGCCCTGACGTTCATCTCCTCGGCGACGCATCAGACGGTCGGCGTCGGCGTTCCGACGTTCCTGGTTCGCGGCGACGTCTTCTACTGGGGGTCGCTCATGGCGGCCTGCCTCATCACCAGCCTGCCCATTGGCGTGCTGTACAACACCTTCCTGGATCGATTCATCGAGGGCTTCACGGTCGGGGCAGTCAAATGAGCTGCGCGACTGACCGGCAGTCAGAGAATCCGCTGGATTTTGCCGAAACTCTCTACTACTGTATGCCCACATTTCACGCCGCGCTTCTCTGTCCCTCGTTCGGGAGACCACATGATTGCTCTTGATCTCAGTGGTTCCGCTCCGAATCCGGCGCTCCGCCATCCGCGACCGCGTCGATCCGCTCGCCGGAACCAAGACCAACCAATTCACGATCCAGATGCATTTTTTCTACGACTGATCGAGGTGATGAAAGGAGAGAGTGAACTATGACCGATATAACCGCAGACCGGATGGGCGTGAGGCCGTCGGGTGGCGTCGAGTACCCGATCAAGCGAATCATCTTCGCTTCCAGTCTCGGAACCATGATCGAGTGGTACGACTTCTACATCTTTGGCAGTCTCGCGGTGGTCATGTCCGAGCTGATGTTTCCGAAGGGGGATCCAGCCTGGGCGCTGATCAAGACCTGGGCCCTATTCGCCACCGGCTTCCTCGTCCGTCCTTTTGGCGCGATCGTGTTCGGCCGCATCGGCGATCTGATTGGTCGGAAGTACGCCTTTCTGGTCACCCTGACCGTCATGGGTCTCTCCACGTTCCTGATCGGTTGCCTGCCGACGTACGCAGCCATCGGCCTGCTGGCACCGACGATCCTGCTTTTCCTCCGTCTGTTGCAGGGTCTGGCACTCGGCGGAGAATACGGGGGGGCGGCGGTCTATGTCGCCGAGCATGTCCCTGACAACAAGCGGGGTTTCTACACCAGCTTCATCCAGATTACCGCCACGCTGGGACTGTTCGTCTCACTCGCTGTTGTCCTCGGCGTAAAAGAGTTGATGTCCGACGCCGACTTCAAGGCCTGGGGCTGGCGCATTCCGTTCCTGCTGTCGATCTTCCTGGTCGCCATGTCGCTCTACATCCGCCTCAAGCTGGCCGAGTCGCCCTTGTACGCATCGCTCAAGAGACAGGGAAAGACGTCGCTGGCCCCGCTCAAAGAAAGCTTCGGACGCTGGAGCAACTTCAAGATCGTATTGCTCGTCCTGCTCGGCGCGACCGCGGGCCAGGGCATCGTCTGGTATACCGGCCAGTTCTATGCGTTAGCCTTCATGCAGAGCGTCCTAAAGCTCGACATCGTGAAGGCAAGCACGGTTGTGGCCATCGCTGTTCTGCTGGGCATGCCCTTCTTCACGGTCTTCGGCTCGTTGTCGGACAAGATCGGCCGGTTGAAAATCATGATGGCCGGGAATCTCATCGCAGCCCTGACCTATCTGCCGATCTATCACGCCATGACGAACGCGGCCAAGGATCCAAAGAACCCCAACATGTTCATGTTGACCGTGCTGGTGTTCATTCAGGTCATCTACGTGACCATGGTGTACGGTCCGATCGCTGCGTTCCTGATCGAGGCCTTCCCGGCGAAGATCCGCTACACGTCGTTCTCCCTTCCCTACCATATCGGCAACGGGTGGTTCGGCGGCACACTGCCGCTCATCGCCGGCCTGCTGGTCGCGAAGACGGGAAACATTTACGCCGGCCTGTATTGGGTCATGGCAGTCGCGCTGATGACCTTCTTCATCGGGACGTTCTTCCTCAGCGAGAGTAACCGCACGGAGATCTGGAAAGAGGCGGAAGAGGCGCGGCCGGCCGCCTGATGCGTTGCAAAAAAGCGGGGGCTTGCCGCCTGGCAAGCTCCCGCAGTTCCCCCCGGGTGACATTTTGCCCTTCCCCGTCACTACTTGCAGATGGAAGGGGTGTCTCCCACGGAGTCCTTCTCCACGCCGGCGCAGAGAATCCTCATCATTGACGATGATCTGCAGATCGGCATGGGACTGGCCATCGGCCTGGAGGGTCGTGGGCGCCACATCATCGTCTGCCGTGACATCGAGTCGGCCGAGTTGGTCAGCGAGCGCTTCAACCTCACACACGTGATCACCGACATCAAGCTCACGGGACCCTTCCGCTTTGAAGGACTGGAGATCGTCGATCGCGTGAAGCGACAACACCAGACTGCGAATGTGATCGTCATTTCGGGACACGTGACGGAGGAACTTCGAGCCGAGGCTCATCGTCGAGGTGCCGGCGCGGTGCTGGGGAAACCCTTTTCTGTGGACAGGATCGAGCGCCTCATACCGGCGCCTTCCGCTGATATCGAGGGCATCGTCACGTTCGTGCCGATGCTGGACGAGATCCTTGACAGCGATTTGATCACTTCGCAGTTTCAGCCCATCGTCTGGACAGAGAACCCAAAGTACGCGGTCGGGTTTGAGGCGCTGACCCGCTTGCGAAGCGATTCTCTTCTCAGCGATCCGGTTCTCTTGTTTCGGTATGCGGCAGCAAAAGGGCGCGTCGTCGAACTGGAGTTGGCCACGGCAACGGCGTCGATTGCGGCGGGGCGTGAGCTCGCAGAACTCGGTATTCTCTCAGTGAACGTCCACCCCGACGTGTTCTTGCAGGCGGACCGATTCTTCCACGGGATCATGGACGCCTGCGCCGACGCAGAACTCGCTCCGCAACGAGTCGTCCTGGAAATTACCGAGCAGGCTCCGCTCCGTGACCTGTCGGCTGTCGAGGCGGTCTCGGCGATCATGCGTTCCCACGGCTTCCACTTCGCTTTCGACGACGTCGGCAGCGCGTACTCACATCTCCGGGCCATCGCTGCCGTGCGCCCGTCGTACCTCAAGATCAGTCAGCACTTCGGAACTGCGTGCGAGGAAAGCGAGGCGAACCGCAAGATCATAGAGAACGTCGAGGCGCTCGCCCGGTCGTTCTCCAGCGAGGTGGTGCTGGAAGGGGTGGAGACGGAACCGACGGCCGCCTTCGCCCGTGAGCTCGGGATCCGCTTCGGTCAAGGCTACCTGTACAGCCGTCCGACGGACACGAAGAGGCTCATGGAAGAGTACGGTCACAATTAGCGGGCCACAGGCCACTAGCATCGACGGTGGCGCGGATCTCGTCCAGGAGCATGGGGTCGCGCTCCAGCCGGCTTTGAAGCCAGTGAAGGAACTCTGCATCCTCGCCATGAGTCTTTCCGAGCTCTGCGAGAACCATCAGCCAGTGTTCCGGACGCCCGTTGAAGACGCGGATGAGCACGTGGTAACGGAGAAACTCTGTGATGGACCCGCCGGTCTGCCGGGATCTGGGCACGGGCGTGCTGCCGTCAGTGGTCTGCACGCGGATATGGTGAACGTCGGTCTTGATCGCGTGCTCGATCCCGGCGATGAATCGAGGAGCGCCGCTTTGTTCGATCCGGTCGCCGACGTGGAGCGGCGGCGGCTGGTCGGAGGTGTACTCCGCCATCCTGCCAGTTTCGTCTTCGAGTTCGATGATGTAGCGCACCAGCAAGGAGTGACCGGCGAGGCCTCGTTGCTACCCCTGGTGTGCTAGAGTTTCCCTAAACAATCGTGAATTTGTAGGAAATCTCTGTGTCTGCAGCGATGAACACGCCCGCGGCGCTCGAGCGCGCCATCGATCTGGGTGCCATCTACGACGCCAACTATCGTCTGCTGGTGGGTATGGCGATCGAGCGTTACGACGTTTCCGAGACAGACGCGCAAACGCTCGCACACGACGTGTTCCTTGCCTTTATCACCAAGGCGAACGAGATCATGGATGTCCGCGCCTGGCTGGTGAGCGCGATCTGCAACGCGAGCAAATACTACTTACGGGTGCGTGCCCGGACCGTCCCGCTCTCCGATGAGATGGGGGAACGGCCCGACCCACGACTCTCGCGCGTGCGCGATTTCCTGCCGGAACAACTCACCGTACGCCAGATCATGGCCTGTCTCGTTCCACGCTGCCAGCTCGCCTTGCATCTTCGATACGTGGAGGGGTACACCCTTCGCGAAATTGCGGTCGAATTGCATACCACCGAGAAGTTCGCGCAGAAACTCGTTGGCAAATGCTTGCGCCGAGCGCACGCGTGCTACCAGAACGGAGCCCGGCCGTGAATCGCGATTCCTTCCTCCACAACGCCGCGCAACTGACGGCAGAACGCGAGGCCGCACGACCCCGGATCGCTGCACTTCGAGGCGCCGTGTCCCACGCCCAGGATGCGCCGGTTCCGCCGTCGTGGCGCAATGCGGGATTTGTCCAGGAGCTGATCACCGCCGCGTCCGACATGTTGGAGACCGATGCACGCGAGAGTCTCTGCATGGCGCAGCTCGCGCTTGCGATCGCCACGAGTCTTCCCGACAGCTCGTATCCCCTTCCGATTCAGGCGCAACTGGAGGCGTCGGTGTGGAAGGAGATCGGCACCGCCCACCGGTTCCTCAGCGAACATGACGCCGCACTCCGCGCGTACGACGCCGCACTCCGCTCCGTCCGCCGGACCAGCGTGCTTGCTCACGATGAGGCGATTATCGAGCTGGCCCGTGCCGTGGCGTTGAGCGACATGGGACGGCATGATGATGCTCTCGCGCTGATCGCCCAGACAGCGCCTGTGCTGCACGAGTTCGGCGACCGCCGTCGCCTTCACCAGGCAGCGCTGCTGAAAGCGATCATCCATCAGCGGCGCGGTGAACTGGCAGCGGCTCGCACGACGTACGAGGAGCTCG
>Ga0070708_100004467_pt1 | contig 11001 bp, 8 predicted proteins | sample KBSK5503metaG_FD_65469 | JGI IMG/M metagenome (GOLD analysis project Ga0070708, IMG submission 65469) | Corn, switchgrass and miscanthus rhizosphere microbial communities from Kellogg Biological Station, Michigan, USA - KBS K5-50-3 metaG | ecosystem: Host-associated > Plants > Roots >...
GCCGACGAACGGGTCGGCCATGATCTTGAACGCCAGGGCGGAGAACGGCGCCTTGTCGCTGGTCTCGCGCACGGCGTCCTCCCCGGTCTTGGGCAGCTTGCCGTGCACCGGCGGGATGTCGAGGGGGCTGGGCAGGTAGTCCACCACGGCGTCGAGGATCTTCTGCACGCCCTTGTTCTTGAAGGCGCTCCCGCAGAGGACGGGAAAGCACTTCATCGCCAGCGTCCCCTTGCGGATGGCGCGCTTGAGCAGGTCGCGGGGGACGTCGCCCTTCTCCACGTACGCGTGGAGCGCGTCGTCGTCGTACTCGGCGACCTCCTCGACCAGCTTGTGGTGGTACTGCTGCGCCTGCTCGCGCAGGTCGCCCGGGATCTCGAAGGAGACGACCTTCTCGCCCTTCTCGCCTTCGAATCGCAGGGCCTGCATCTCCACCAAGTCGATGACCCCGGCGAACTTGTCCTCGGCCCCGATGGGAAGCTGGAGCAAGACCGGCTTTGCCGCCAGGCGGTCGACGATGGTCCGCACCGACATGAAGAAGTCGGCCCCCACCCGGTCCATCTTGTTGATGAAGCAGATGCGGGGGACCTTGTACTTGTCGGCCTGCCGCCAGACCGTCTCGCTCTGGGGCTCGACCCCGTTCACCGCGTCGAATACGGCGCAGGCGCCGTCCAGGACGCGCAGGCTGCGCTCCACCTCGATGGTGAAGTCGACGTGCCCGGGGGTGTCGATGATGTTGATCTGGTGATCGCGCCAGAAGGTGGTGGTGGCGGCGGCGGTGATGGTGATGCCGCGCTCCTGCTCCTGCTCCATCCAGTCCATGACGGCGGTGCCCTCGTGGACCTCGCCGATCTTGTAGCTGATGCCGGTGTAGAAGAGAATCCGCTCGGTCGTGGTGGTCTTGCCCGCATCGATGTGCGCCATGATGCCGATGTTTCGGCAGCGCTCGAGCGGGACAGTGCGGGCCACGGCGAATACCTCATGAGTACGGGCGCTTGCGCGCCTGGGGACCAGATGAACAGATGCCTGGGAAAGAACGACCTTTCTCAGCGGGACGCGGGTGTTTACACAGCGCGGGGCGGCGCGTCAAGTCTCTGTCCGTGCTACCTTTCCGCGATGGATCCGGCTACGGCACGGCTCGATGCCGCGCTCGAAAATGCAAGGAGGTTCTTCGTGGGCGAGGCCGACGTCCAGAAGGCCCTGCGCAAGCTCGCCCGCTTGCTGGAGGAGGACGGGATCCCCTATGCGATCGCCGACGGGATGGCGCTCAACGCGTACGGATACCAACGGGTCACGATCGACGTGGACGTCCTGCTCACGCGAGAGGGGCTGCAGGCATTCAAAGCGCGCCATCTCGGTCGCGGGTACACGGAGAAGTTTCCCGGCAGCCGGGGCCTGCGAGACGCCGAGAATGCCGTGAACATCGACGTTCTCGTCGCCGGAGAGTACCCGGGAGACGGCAAGCCAAAGCCCGTTCCGTTTCCGGATCCCGGATCGCTCAGCGCAGCGGCGACGTCTGTCTGTTGCCGCAGGAGAATCTCGTCGAGCTGAAGCTCGCTTCCGGGCTCTCCGCGCCGCACCGCCTCAGGGACCTCGCGGATGTGCTCGAGTTGGTCCGCGCCGCCGCACTTCCGGCGGCGCTCGCAGACCGACTCGACCCATCGGTACGCGAGAAGTATCGCGAGCTCTGGACAGCGGCGCAGAGCGCACCGGCGGACTGAGGACGCCCCAAATGTGTGCCGAATCAAGTGGGCGGCGCCATCCTGGCCCCCAGCCGAACTCCTCTTCCGTCGGCGACGCCAGAATCTCTCGTTTCAACTGACCGTCGAAGCGCTACGGGGCCCTCCGGATGGGAGCAGCCCCGCATCAGCCCGTTACGCGGTGCTTACCACCGGTAGTGCGCGAAGGCCTTGTTCGCCTCCGCCATCTTGTGCGTGTCCTCGCGCTTCTTCACCGCGTTGCCGCGGTTGTTCGCGGCGTCCATCAGCTCGGCGGCGAGCTTCTGGTCCATGGTCTTCTCGCCGCGGTCCTTGGCGTACTCGATCAACCAGCGCATGGCGAGGGCCACCCGGCGCTCCTGCCGCACCTCCACCGGAACCTGGTAGGTGGCGCCGCCGACGCGGCGGCTCTTCACCTCGAGCACCGGCTTGACGTTGTCGAGGGCCTTCTTGAAGGTCTTCAGCGGATCGTCGTTGGTGCGCTGCTGGACGATGTCGAGGGCGCGGTAGGCGACGCGCTCGGCGACGGACTTCTCGCCCTTGCGCATCATGTCGTTGATGAACTTGGCGAGCAGGCGATCCTGGAACTTGGGGTCGGGGAGGATCCTGCGCTTGGCGACTTCGCGGCGGCGAGGCATGTCGTTGGGTCCTTAGCTCGGGCGCTTCGCGCCGTACTTGGAGCGGCCCTGCTTGCGGCCGGCGACGCCCACCGAATCGAGGGTGCCGCGGATGATGTGGTAGCGGACGCCCGGCAGGTCCTTGACGCGGCCCCCGCGGATCATCACCACCGAGTGCTCCTGCAGGTTGTGGCCCACGCCGGGGATGTAGCTGGTCACTTCCAGGCCGTTGGTGAGCCGCACGCGGGCGACCTTGCGCAGCGCGGAGTTCGGCTTCTTCGGAGTGGTGGTGTAGACGCGTGTGCAGACCCCGCGCTTCTGCGGGCAGCGCGTCATCGCGGGCGCCTTCCCCTTGTAGACGACCTTCTCGCGCCCCTTGCGGATCAGCTGGCTAATCGTGGGCATCCAAACCTTTCAACACGACCGCCGCCTCGAATGATGCCGGCGGCGGCAGGAAAAACAGGGTCTTGTCCGAAAAGAGGGGCGCATCATACTGAGGAAGCTCTCCCTGTCAAGCGAGAGCGCCGCGCCAGACCCGGCCGCCGCAGCCGGCCCAGGGCCTGCGTCGGAAGCGCGGTCACTTCGGCGAAGCGGGATGTGGAGGCGTTCACTTGGCTGCCCGCCCGCCGTCGGGCATGCTGACGCCCGGTGCGATCGAAAAACCGCATGACCCTGCTCGACCTCGTCGGGCTCGGAATCAACGGCATCATCGGCACCGGAATCTTCCTCCTGCCCGCCAAGGTGTTCCGCAATGCGGGCGGCCTCTCCTGGGCGGCGTGGCTCGCCATCGGCGGCGTCTGCCTGCTGGTCGGCCTCTGCTTCTGCGAGGCGGCGGGGAGAGCGGACCGCAACGGCGGCCCCTACCTCTATGCGCGCGACGCCTTCGGGCGCTGGGTCGGCGTCGGGGTGGGCTGGATGGCGCTCGCCGCCAACCTCTTCGCGTATGGCGCGGTGGCCCGCGGGTTCGGACGCAACCTCTCCTTCCTCGTTCCGGCGCTGAATGGCACGGCGGCGCAGATCGTCCTGGCCGTGGCGGTCATCGCCGCGCTCGCCACCCTGAACTACCGGGGCATCAGGCCCGGCGCCTTGACCAGCGACTTCTTCAGCGCGGCGAAGCTGATCCCCATCCTCTTCTTCGTCGGGGTCGGGCTCTTTTTCGTCGACTGGCACCGCCTCTCCGTGCTCCCGCCGGCGGGAGAGACGAAGCTCGAGGCGATCAAGCTGGGCGGCTTCGCCGCGCTGTTCGCCTGCACCGGCTTCGAATACGTCCCGGTGACCGCGGGCGAGACCGACAACCCCAAGCGCAACGTTCCGCTTGCCCTCTTCTTCGCCCTGCTCGGCTCGGTCGTCCTCTACGTGCTGGTGCAGATCGTCTTCATGGGGACCCACCCTGATCCCGGGTCCGCGGACAAGCCCCTGGCCGAGGCGGCCGGGGTGTTCGCCGGCGCCTGGGCGGGCCGGTTCGTCGCGGTCGGCTCGGTCGTCTCCTCCTTCGGGTACCTGACCGCGGTCGCGCTGGTCACGCCCCGCTACCTCTCCTCGCTCGGCGAGAACGGCGAGCTTCCGGCGGTCTTCGCCCGCACCAACTCGCGGTTCGGGACGCCTTCGGTGGCGATCCTGATCACCGCCATCGCCTGCGCGGGCCTCGCCGTCTTCGCCGACTTCGACCGCTTGTCCGACCTGAACAACGCGGCGGTGTTCGCGCAGTACGTGCCCACCTGCCTGGCGGTGCTCGTGCTGCGCCGGACCCGGGGACCCAGCGCGCTGACGTTGCCGCTCGGGCCCACCATCCCGGTCCTCGGCACCGCGGGTTGCCTGCTGTTCCTCAACGGCATCAAGCGCGACGACGTCGTCTTCTCTTTGGCCACGCTGGTCGTGGGGCTCTTGCTGCATGCAGCCTTCCGCGCCTTCGGCAGGCGTCCCGTCCTGGAGGCCGAGTAGTTGGGCGGGCTGCTCGCCCTGATCCTGGCCGCGGCCCCCGAGGCGAATCTTTCCCTGCTGCGGCCCGCGAGCGGCAGCGACGGGCTGCTCGGGGTCGAGGGCGCGCGCCCCATGCTGGGAGCGGACGACCCGCTGCAGCTCCAGCTCGGATTCGACGCGGAGTACAAGCCGGTCCGCCTGGGGCCCAACGCGAGGATCGAGTCCCGCCTGGGCGGCTGGGCCCAGCTCGCCGCCCGGCTGGATGACCAGTTCACCATCTTTGCCCAGCTTCCGGTGACGCTGCACCAGACCGGCGACCTGTCCGGGTTGGGCGCCACGCAACCGGCGTTCGGATTTTCCGTGGGCGACGTGAGGATCGGCCTGCGCCACGGCCTGTTGCGGGGACCGATCGACTTCCAGGCCCAGATCTCGCTCGAGGCCGCGACCGCGGCCCGGCAGTCCCTGACCGGCGACGACCGCCTGGTCGGAGAAGCCCTGATCTCCGCCGCGCAACGGCGCGGGCAGTGGGAGCTGATCGGCAACGCGTACCTGCGCTTCCGTCCGCCGCGCGACGTCGGAACCGCGCGGCTGGGAAACGAGCTGGGCCTGCGCGGCGGGGCTGCCTTCTGGTTCTCTCCCCGGTCGCGCGCGTACGGCGAGCTGGAGCTGCAGTCGTCGCTGCGCGACGTCTCGCAGCAGTCGCTGCCCATCGAATGGAGAGCGGGCGGCACGGCCTGCGCGACGCCAGTCCTGGCCTTCGACGTGGCCGCCGGCACGCGGCTGGACGACGGCCTCGGAGCGCCGTCGGTGCGCGGAGTGGTGGCGCTCCGCTATGCGCCGCAGCTGTGCAAGCCGCCCAAGCGCCAAGGTCCGGAGCCCGGCATCCAGGAGCTCGTCGCGCACATCGCCGAGGAGCGCGCGGCGCGGGAGAAGGCCGAGCAACTGGAGCGCATGCCCCGCCTGCTGGCGCAGTCCGAGATCGCCGCGCGGGAGGTCTTGACCCGGGTGCAAGCACGCGATCTTCTCGCCGCCTCCGAGGCGGACGCGCTGGCGCGGGCGAACGCCTTCGCGGAAGAGGACACGCGCGACTCGGACGGCGACGGCGTCCCGGACCGACTGGACAACTGCCCGTTCGAGAAGGGCCCTCCCGAGAACCATGGCTGCCCGCGGTCGCGCAGGCAGATCGTGATCCTGCGCGAGGACCGCATCGAGATCCTGGAGAGGGTGTACTTCTCTCCGGGAAAGGCCCGGATCGAGGCCCGCTCGAAGCGCTTGCTCGACCAGGTTGCCGGCGTGCTCAAGTCGCACCCGGAGCTGGTGCGCATCCAGATCGAGGGACACACCGACGATCGCGGCTCGGTCTCGCTCAACCAGACGCTCTCGCAAGCGCGCGCGGAGGCGGTGGTCCGCGCCCTCGTGCAGCGGGGGATCCCCGGGCAGCGGCTGGCGGCGCGCGGGTTCGGCCTCTCGCGCCCGGTGGCCAGCAATACGACCCGGCAGGGCCGGGAGAAGAACCGGCGCGTCGAATTCCGCGTCGTGCAACGGCGGCTCGCGGGAGAGGTGATCCAGCTGGAGTAGTGGTTGCTTGCCGCTCCCTTTTCACCGAACGAGCCGCTGTGGGCCGTCTCTTCCTGTACGACGCCCTCGAGCAACGGTTCCGCGAGGTGAAGTACTCGCGCGACGCATGAATGCCCCGCGTGCGGCGATCTTCCGATGCGCGAGCTGCTCCCCGAGTACACCGAGGCCAGTTGCGCTGTCGCCCCGCGCCGCGCCTTCGCGTAGACAGTCCGCCCTCCGGCCCGTTTGACGTCGGCCGTCGGGAATGGTTTGTCCGGGCGCGCGACCCGGAGGGTGACCTGTGGCCGAGCTGACACGCCGCGACTTCTTCAAAGCGTCCGCCGCGGGCGCGGCGGCATCCGTGCTGGTAACCCCTGACGCGGAAGCGCAACCAGCGCGCGATCCATCGGCGCCGCCGCGGCTGTCCGTCCCGCGACCCGCGGCGGATCAGAAATATGATCTGCTCATCCAGAGCGGCGAGGTCGTCGACCCGTCCCAGAAGCTGCGGGGCAAGCGCGACGTGGCAATCCTCTACGGGCGTGTCGCGGCGGTGGAGGCGCAGATCCCAGCCGAGAAGGCCAAAGCGGTGATCGCCGCCGCGGGCAAGCTCGTCACGCCCGGTCTGATCGACTTCCACGCGCACGTCTATCCACAGGCGACCTCCGCGGGGCTTCCGCCCGATGAGCTGGTGCCGTTCACCGCCACCACGACTTATGTGGACGCAGGCACCTCCGGAGGAAACAACTTCTCCGGCCTGCACCACTGGGTGATCGGCCAGAGCCGCACGCGCATCCTCGCCTTTCTGAACATCGCCAGCTTGGGGTATGCAGGCGCTCCGATCGGCGAGCTGCTCAACATCGATTACGCCGACGTGGACCTGGCGGCGAAGATCCTGGCCGAGAACTCGGGCATCCTGCTCGGGATCAAGGTTCGCGAGAGCGACGTCAAGACGAACCGCGGGCTCAACATCGTCGGCGACAACGGCCTGGAACCGCTCCGCCGTGCGATCAAGGCCGCTCAAGCCTCCGGGGTTCCGGGCGCGCGCGTGATGTGCCACATCGGAGGCGCACCGGGCAAGCTTTCCGACCTGCTGGATCTCCTGAGGCCCGGCGACATCTTGACCCACAGCTATAGCGGCGCGGGCAACAACGTCGTCGATGACGCCGGCAAATTGCTGCCTGCTGCCCTGGAGGCGAAGAAGCGCGGCGTCCTCATCGACGTCGGCCACGGCGGAGGAAGCTTCAATGTCCGTGTCGCCGAGGCAGCCATCCAGCAGGGCCTGACGCCGGATCACATCAGCAGCGACGTCTGGACGGCGAGCGTCAACACGCCGGGAATGCCCTTCCTGCCGTGGGTCATGAGCAAGTTCATGGCCATGGGTCTTCCCCTCGAAAAGGTGGTGGAGCTCGCCACGGCGGGCCCCGCGAAGACCATCGGCCGCGTACCGGGCCTGGGGACGCTCCAGCCCGGGGCGCCGGCGGACGTGTCCATCCTCGAGCTGGTGGAGGGGCCGACCAAGTTCGTCGATACGCAGAAGAACGAGTTCACCGGCAAGTCGTACTTGAAGCCCTTCGAGACGGTGCGCGCGGGCGTCCCTTTCGGCCGTCCGTATCCGCTGCCGTTCTCGGTGCCCGCTTGAACGAACGATGAGGCGGCGCACGAACGGGGGACTGTACGACCACGCCAAGGCTTTGCGGTTCGAGGAGATCGAGTCCTTCCTCAAGGCGGGGGCCTCGGCCTCGCGGTAGCGGCAAAAAAAAAGTCCGGCGGCACTCGCGCGCCGCCGGACCCCGAGACTCCCTCAGCCTCGATTACAAGAGGCCGCTGTCGTCGCGGCCGTCCTCGTTGTCGTCCTGGAAAGCCTTGAGCGAGTTCTGGATGTTGTTCTCGATCTGCGAGCGGTTCGCCTCGTTGGTGGGGTCGAGCCGCGCGCCGTTCGAGGTGAACCAGCCGCTCGGGTCCACCTTCAGCGTCAGGTTGCTGCCGTCCTTCAGCACGATGTTGCCCTCGGTCTTCTGGTCCTGGTTGACGGCGCTGACGAACTGGAAGGTGGCGCCGTCGATCGTGCCGTCGACGATGATCGACGCGTTCGCGGCGATCATGTCGGCCAGGCTGGCATTGACGCCCTGATCGGTGCTGTCGGCCTTGTGGACCTCCAGCTTGATCTCGCTGTAGGTGCCGGGCGTGAAGCTGGAGTCCGCCACCGGGAACACGGTACCGGCGTCCAGCGCGGCCTCCTGCAGGTCGAGCAAGTACGGCCCGCTGGCGACCTCGTCCATCTCCAGGGTCCCGGCCTTCTCCAGCTCGACCTTGCGGATCACGACGCGGACGCGGCTCACGTTGATGCCCGTCCCAGCCGCCAGCGCGGTGCCGGGCGCTTTCGGCGCGCCCGCGCGCACGCTGAAGGACAGGTTCGGGCCTCCGCAGCCCGCGACCATCGCGGCAAGTCCAATGACGATTGCAGCTCTCATATCGTTCCCTCCGGGGAAGGTTACGAGCAGATAGACACCAGCCCGGCCGCCCGAGGCCAGAAAAGTTGAGCGGATACGGTAGGTTCGGTCGCCCTACTGCCTCACCTGGGCGCACCCGGGTCCTTCAGCTGCGCAGCCATTGGAAAAACCGGCGAGGGTCGGCCCAGGCGCGCCGGGAACGACAATGTGGTCGGAAATGGGTCAGCGCGACAGCGCTTCCCGGATCCATTCCTTGCGCCGCACCGCCGGCCCGGTGTCGGCCGGAATGTGCGCATACAGCCGGTTCACCATGCGGTTGCGGATGCGTCGTGCCGCGACGGCCGCCCGAAGGGCGCGGTCGCTGGAGAGGGCCTGCTGGACCAGCTCGGTGACGAGCTGTCCGTACGGTTGAAAAGCGCTCGGCGTCATCGTGTCCCCGGTCCCGCCACGTCCAACTTCGTTGCACGTCCCCGAACCGGAGACGACGGCAGCGTCTAGCACGCCAGCGCTGCCGCCGTCTCCTCGAATCGGTTGCTGCCGCTATTCCTCGACCGCCGCCATCGCCGGCGGAGTCTCCGCTCCGGACGCGATGGCCAGGGCCTCCTCCGCCGCTTCCACCTCGTCCACCGGGGTCTCCACCTCGATGTCGAGGTGCTTGTAGGCGTTGAGCCCGGTGCCCGCGGGGATGAGGCGGCCCATGATCACGTTCTCCTTCAGGCCGCGCAGGTAGTCGACGCGCCCGGAGATGGCCGCCTCGGTGAGCACCTTGGTGGTCTCCTGGAACGACGACGCGGAGATGAACGACTCGGTGGAGAGCGATGCCTTGGTGATGCCGAGCAAGAGCGGCTCGCCCACCGCGGGCTTGCCTCCCGCCGCCGTCACCCTGGCGTTCTCCTCGTCGAACATCTGCTTCTCCACCTGCTCGTCGACCAGGAAGTTGGTGTCGCCCACCTCCTGGACGCGCACCCGGCGCAGCATCTGCCGGACGATGGTCTCGATGTGCTTGTCGTTGATCTTCACGCCCTGGAGCCGGTAGACCTCCTGCACCTCGTCCACCATGTAGCGGGCCAGCTCCTTCTCGCCCAGCACCTTGAGGATGTCGTGCGGGTTGGCGGCGCCGTCCATCAGCGGGTCGCCGGCCTTCACCCGATCGCCGGCGTGCACGTTGATGTGCTTGCCCTTGGCGATCAGGTACTCCTTCGCCAGGTCGGTCCGCATCTTCCCGTCGATCTCCGGCGTGACCACCACCTTGCGCTTGCCCTTGGTGTCCTTGCCGAAGCTGACCACGCCCTCGATCTCGCTGATGACGGCGTGCTCCTTCGGCTTGCGCGCCTCGAACAGCTCGGCCACGCGGGGCAGACCGCCGGTGATGTCCTTGGTCTTGGTGGTCTCCCGGGGGATGCGGGCGATCACCTCGCCGGCCTCGATCTGGTCGCCGTCGTTGACGGTGATGTTCGCGCCCACCGGCAGGTTGTACCGGGCCGGGGTCTCGGTGCCCGGCAGCGTCTTGGCGTTCCCCTTGTCGTCCTCGATGCTGATGCGCGGCTGCGCCTCGGCGTCGCGGCTCTCGATGATCGACTTGCGCGAGAGGCCGGTGACCTCGTCGAGCTGCTCGTTCATCGTCACGCCCTCGATGATGTCGGAGAAGCGGACGGTGCCGCCCACTTCCGCCACGATGGGCGTGGCGAAGGGGTCCCACTCGGCGAGCTGGGTGCCGATCTCGACCTTCTGGCCCTCCTTCACGTTCAGCTTGGCGCCGTAGATGACGTTGTAGCGCTCGCGCTCGCGGCCGTTCTCGTCGGCGATCACCAGCTCGCCGTTGCGGTTCATCACGATGGTCGAGCCGTCCTTGCGCTTGACCGTCTTCAGCGCGTGGAAGTGCACCACGCCGGCGTGCCGGTTCTCGATGGTGCTCGCTTCCGCGCGCCGGGTGGCCGCGCCGCCGATGTGGAAGGTGCGCATGGTGAGCTGGGTGCCGGGCTCGCCGATCGACTGCGCGGCGATCACGCCCACCGCCTCGCCGATGTTCACCTTCCGCCCGCGCGCCAGGTCGCGGCCATAGCACTCGACGCAGATGCCGCGCCGGGCCTGGCAGGTGAGCACCGAGCGGATCTTCACCTTCTCCAGACCGGCTTCCTCGATCTCGCGGACCTTGTTCTCGTCGATCTCCTCGTTGGCCTTGAGGAGGACCTCGTGGGTGAAGGGGTCCTCGACGTCGTCCAGGGCCACGCGGCCCAGGATGCGCTCGCCCATCGGCTCGATGATCTCGCCGCCTTCCACCAGCGCGCCGAGCGCGATGCCGTCCATGGTGCCGCAGTCGTACTCGGTGATGATGGCGTCCTGCGCCACGTCCACCAGGCGGCGGGTCAGGTACCCGGAGTTGGCGGTCTTCAGCGCGGTGTCGGCGAGTCCCTTGCGGGCGCCGTGCGTGGAGATGAAGTACTGCAGCACGGTCAGGCCCTCGCGGAAGTTCGCCGTGATGGGCGTCTCGATGATCTCGCCCGAGGGCTTCGCCATCAGGCCGCGCATGCCGGCCAGCTGGCGGATCTGCTGCGCGGAGCCTCGAGCGCCCGAGTCGGCCATGATGAAGATGGGGTTGAAGGAGGGCTGCTTCTTCTCCTTCCCGTCCTTCTTCACCGACTCGGTGCCGATCTCGCCCATCATCTCGCCGGCCACCTGCTCGGTGACCTGCGCCCAGATGTCGATCACCTTGTTGTACCGCTCGCCGTCGGTGATCAGGCC
>Ga0070708_100004469_pt1 | contig 11001 bp, 9 predicted proteins | sample KBSK5503metaG_FD_65469 | JGI IMG/M metagenome (GOLD analysis project Ga0070708, IMG submission 65469) | Corn, switchgrass and miscanthus rhizosphere microbial communities from Kellogg Biological Station, Michigan, USA - KBS K5-50-3 metaG | ecosystem: Host-associated > Plants > Roots >...
GTCTCGAGGGTCTTGAGCGAATAACGCCAGGCGTTCTCGCGTTCGCGGGTGTCGAGAGAGGAAAACCTGAAGAGGTTGGGGTTAGCCTGGTGCACGCCGATGGGCAGCGGACAGAAATTGTGCAGCGTGGAAATCTTGATGTCACCGGCGTCCACGGATGCAAGGACGCCCGGCAGCAGGCTGATGCGAATGCCATGGCTCAATTCCGCGTATTCAAAACCAAGATCGCGGATTTCCCGCAACATGGCGCGACCGTCAGTGTGACGATGAGAATTCCAGCAGGTCGAAAGGGAATACATAGGAAAGACCGAGAGTTTTTTCTGACTTGGACCACACTCAGCTTCGAAGATTCGATTGTTTACAAATCAGCGTAACGGGCGCTCAACATTGCCGAGAACCGGGCAATCTTCATCTTGCGACGGCGCCGCTCGCTCGGTTTTTCGTAATGGCGGTGGTTCCGCACTTCCTTGAGCACCCCCTCGCGGTCGATTTTTTTCTTCAAGCGCCGCAGGGCTGGTTCCACCGACTCGCCCTTTTTGAGTTTGATCTCTGTCAACGCAAATTCACGTCCTCTCTGCGACTCGGGGTTCCGTGGACACCCATTGCCCTCAAGTCCGGGGAAAACAGAGTAGTTTTGGCCAACCAGGGTGTCAATCCGCAAAAACGAAACGGATCAGACGCTCAGACGCTTCAGACGCTTTTGCCTTGAAACGCCGCCCGAGGGAACCGTCCGTTCCGAAAACTGGCGAAAGCCGTTAAACCAGCTTGCTTTCAACAGCAGGGCACTCCATCGTAGGTGGCATGGGTTTGCCCCGCCAAACCGTACCGCTCAGTCCGGAACAGGTGGCTGACTTGAATCGGAATTTTGCGGACTTGCGCCACAACGTCAACAATCATCTCGCCCTGATGGTCGCCGCGCTGGAACTGATTCGCCGCAAACCTGAGATGATTGATCGCATGGTCAATAACCTGACCGAACAACCCCAGAAAATCCTCGAAGAAATCAAGCATTTCTCCGAGGAATTCGAGAAAGCACTGCGCATCACGCGCGATTAGGTTGGCATCTCCCGCTCCGACGGAAATCGGTCCGCAGCTTCCCCAATCCCGATTTCGCCTGTAACCTTCTCGCGAAGGATAGCGTCTTGGAAAGTTGTTCGGTGGAATCAGAGAACACATTGGAACGAGGCGAAACATAAGAAAACAAAGGCCCGAAGGCTTCCCTGGGGGTCGCGCTGGTCGCATCGGCAATCGCCGCCCGCTGACAGGCAGGAACCTTCGGCTGGCCGCGGCCCAAAACTTTCGGGTAAAGGTTGGTTTGGGTTAACAAGAAAGCCACTGCGTTCGCGCGGTGGCTTTCCGCTTTCGCGCCTTCGGCAACTATGCCAGATTCCGCCACTGTGGAACGAACCGACGCGGAACTGATCGCGGCTGTGCGGAGTGGTGACACCGCCAGCTTCGAGCCGCTGCTGAAAAAGTACCAACCGCGCGTCTTCGCCACCGCCCGCCGCTACGCCCGCCGCGAAAGTGAAGTCGAAGACATCGTCCAGGAAGTGTTTCTCAAGGCGTTTCATAAATTGAACAGCTTTCGCGGCGACGCTCCCTTCGAGCACTGGCTCATGCGTTTGGCCGTTCGGACCTGTTACGATTTCCTGCGCGCACATCAGCGCACTCGGGAAATATCTCTTGCCGACGTCACCGACGAACAAACCGACTGGCTCGATCACTTCGCGGCGAATCCCGCTGACGCCAGTGAAAACGCCTCGGCCGCGCGCGAACTCGTGGAAACGGTGCTCGCTCAACTGTCCCCGGAGGCCCGGCTGGTCATTACGCTGCTGGAAATCGAGGACCGTTCGGTGAAGGAAGTCGCCGCCCTGACCGGCTGGTCGGTTCCCGTGGTCAAGATCCGCGCGTTTCGCGCCAGGGCTCAAATGCGAAAATGCCTGGAAAAACTGGCGAGAGGAAAGTATTTGTAACCCACATCCCGATGAAGCCGTCTAATTCCTGTGAGCTTTTATGAACATGGCCGAGCTGCAAAAAAAATTGTTCGCCGCCGCCCGGGCGAATCCGCCGAGTGACGATGTGCCGTATGCCTTTGAAGAGCGCATCTTGGCGCAGCTCGCCGCAAAACCCGCCTTCGACATCCTCGCAACCTGGAACCGGACACTTTGGCAGGCCGCCGCCCCCTGCGTCGCCGTCATGCTGCTGCTCGGCGCCTGGACCCGCTTCGCGCAGCGCGCGGACAGTTCCCGCGAAACGCTCGCCGCTGATTTGGAGAGCACCCTCTACCTGGCATTCGACAACTCCACCGAGACGTGGTGAACGCCTGGAAGCCCATTCTCGCCGCGCTGGTGATTTTCGCCGCCGGGGTCGTGACCGGTGGCCTGACCGTCCAGATTCGACAGCCACGCCCCGCGCCAAATCCCGGAGGAAATGCTCCCATCAAGAAGATGCCGGCGATGCCGCGCGAGGCCCAGTTGCGCGAGCTCTCGCGCCGGATGCAGGCCGAGCTTGATTTGGCCCCGGAGCAACGCAACAGCATCGAAACCATTGTCCGCGACAGCCAGGAGCGAATGAAAGCGGTGCGGGACGAAGTCGGCAAAAAGGTCGGCGAGGAATTCAGGGAAATGCTGCATAAAATTCGCAGCGAACTGACTCCCGATCAGCGCAAGAAATTTGCGGAGATCATGAAGCAGCATGATGACCGGGACAAACGCGACGATCGCAGCGCCCACCCTTCACCGCCGGCCGCGGGAAAACCGCAGTAGTTCGCCTGCAATTCCCGAAGGAAAAAGTCCTTCATTTCCGGAAAGAGTTTGTAACGGTACAACATCCAACTCCCAACGTGGCATTGCATTGCGCACCGTTCGAGGTTCCTCGCTCGATGTTCGGCGTTGGATGTTCGGTGTTGGATGTTGGATGTTTTTCTGTGGTATGCTTCCGCCTCTTTCGTGCCGGGAAGAGTGAGCGTGGTCTGCCACGACGCGTTTAACCCACCCCTTCCACCACTGCTCCGATGCCACTGTGGCCGATGATTTTCACGCGCTGGCCTTTGTCAATCAACTCTCCTTGCGAAATCACATCGAGGATTTCATTGCCGAATTGGGCCTTGCCCCCGGGCCGCAACTCCGAAATGGCGACACCCACCTGCCCTAGACGCGAGGTTTGTTGTCGCTCGAGCCTCGCTCCCGTGATGACTCCACTGGCCGCTTGTGAAACCAGTTTTCCGTAAAACGAAGTCTTCGGCAGCCAGCGGCTCAACACCAACACTGCCACCGCCCCGCCGAGAAAGGCGATGAACAGGTCGCGCAGTGGCAACTCAAGCATCTTGAACGTCGGCAACGCGGGCATCCCGGGGTAAACATCGACCATCGCCATCACCAGTGCGACGAGCATCAACGCCGTGCCAATCAATCCCAGAGCCGCCGTCCCCGGAAAAACGAACAACTCCAGCGCCAGGAGCGCCAGCCCGACCACGAACACGGCAATCCATTCAAGCCCCGACAATCCTGCGATGTAACCGCCAAAGAAGTAGAGCGCGAGTGCCGCGATGCCGACGATGCCCGGGAGGCCGAACCCCGGCGTCTTGAATTCGATGTAGATGCCGGCGATGCCGATGATCAACAGCAGCGGACTGATCATGTTTATCCACATCGCCACTTTTTCGACGCCGGTCGGTTGGATGTTCACGCGCGCGGCGTTGGCGTAACCGAGTTTCTCGAGCAGCTCGTCGAGGCTCTCCACGGTTCCGGACGAAAGCAGCGGCTTGGGCGGATCGCCGTATTCGCGCTCTGCCTCGGTGTTGGTCAGCGTCAGGATTTGGCCCTTTTCATTCAGGACTTTGCCGTCGATTTTCAACTCCTTGCTCTTGTCAATCATCGCCTCGACGACATCGATGTTGTACCCGTTCTTTTCTGCTGAAGTCCGCACCAGCGCTCGAAGCGCGGAATTCATTTTCGCCTGCATCGTTTCGGGCATGTCCTGCGGAGCCCCCCCAGGAATCAGCATGATCGGCGCAGCGGCGCCAATGACGCTCTGCGGCGCCATGAAAATCTTTTGGGTCGCAACCGAAATAAACGCTCCGGCAGAAAATGCCTTTCGATTCACGTACGTCGCGGTTTGTCCTTTGAAATTGTTCAGGATTTCGATGATATCTTCTGTCACATCCACACGCCCGCCGTTGGTGTCCATGTCGAGCAGGAGCAAATCCGCTTTCGCATCCATCGCCTCCTTCACGCCTCGACGCACGAGGTAAACCAGCGGCGGCATGATGGCCTCGCGAATGGGCAGGACATAAACCTTCCTCCTTCCAGTGGCGACCGATTTGTCGGCGCGCAAATCGAGGCCGCCCCCCGAAACAACCGCCAGCAAAAGCAGAGTGACGAGCCTGATCTTCACCATGAAAGACTATCGCATGTCGTGTGACCCTGCAAGGCGACCGGAGTAATTGGCGCCCTGGAAAAATCCTCCGCGTCGAGGAACCCGCAACGAGCCAGCAACTGTTTGATTTCAGCCTGGCTCACACCGAGCTTGCCCGAAGCGTTCAACAGATCACGCGCAGCCACGGGATGGCAGTTGCGACGGCCCCGGTCGCACAGGCCGGCCACATCAAACGGTTCAATCGCGCTGTAAATATCGTCAATCAACGATGCTTGGGCCGCAGCCGTCACTCCGCCGTGGGAGAATGCGCGCAAAACGCGGTCACAACAGGAGTGCAGTCGCGGGCTGAATTCCGGATGGTCGTTCAGCAGAAAACTGCCCGCCAGGTCAGGTTGATGCAATCGCCGCGCCGTTTCCGTAAAACTCGCGGCGGCAAAGTAGAGCAGCGTCAGGGTGGTGAAGAGCGGAAAATCGTTCATGCTGGCGTAAAGCGCGGCCACCAATTTGGCAGCCACGTCGAGTTCTTGAAATGTTTGGCGTTCGTAGTGGTTCAATCGCTCTTCCAGACGCGGTGAATCCAAGCCGGCTTCAAGAACTCCGGCCAGCCGCGCGATGCCCTGCAGCGTCAGCGGAAAACCGGTCGAGAGCAGCGGGTCAACAATACCCGCCGCCGACGGCAACAACACCCAGCGTGGCCCGGCAACCGTTGCGCTGCGAAACGAAAGGCGCGGCGCGTGAACGAACGGCCATTGCGAGGTTGCATTGCTGAATAGCTCGCGCAAGCTGGGGAGCCGTTCCAGAAGACGGTTCCAGGCCGCCTCGCCTTCCGGGAAGCGCAGTGCATCGGCGAGTCCGTCTGTTGCGGCAACGCCGGCACTGGTAATGCCGTTGTTGAAACGCAATATCCAGACCCAGCCGCCAGCGAAAACGTGATGCACGGCCGCGTCATCGACCGGATACGGTGGCTGCTCCGTCGCAGAGGTCATGAGTGAACCGCCAGCCAAGTTCTCCCATCGCTTTACGTCCGTGAAGTGACTGTAGAGCGCCTGCGTGGGGGGAAATTTTTCAAAGGGCGCCTCCGGCAATCGCAACGCTCGATGGAGAAAACCGCGCGGCCCGCTGGCATCGACGATGAATCGAGCACGAATAGAAACTCTTTTCCCCCCACGCTCACCTTCGAGTTGCACGCTATTGCCATTGAACGTAACAGCCTCGAGTTTCGTCTGGTCGAGGTATTCCACCCCGAGCGCTTGCGCTTCGCGAACGAGGAAGTGGTCGAATTCTGCGCGATACCAATGCGTGTCCGCGATTTCATCGCGCGGGCTGGCGGCGACGAGCAGATGGTCACGCCGCTCCGAATCGTTGAGGAACGGTTTTTCAAATTGATGATGATAAAACGTAAAACCGCGCTTAAGTCCGCAGGCGATTTGCGGATACGCCTTCTGCCAGCTTCCCCACTTGGCCAGCGGCAGCAGACGCGGCAGGTCGTAACGCCGCGCCAGTTCTTCGAGCAGCAGGTTGGCCAACGGCGTCGAGGACTCGCCCATCGCGAACCGCGGATGCCGGCCGCGCTCCAACAAAATCACCGAGCACCCCAGCCGTCGGGCAATCATTCCGGTCAGCGAACCGCCAAAGCCGGAACCAACCACTGCGATGTCAAAATCGGTTTTCATTCAACGTCGGGCAGGCGTCCCGCCTGCCTCCCATGACCAAAACAGCCGCGCCGCGACCACGCTCACCTGTTCTGGAACTCTCTGCCTCGATAACGATGCTGCGGGATACGGGGCAGGCGGGACGCCTGCCCTACCTTGTGCGCTCTCGACAACATTCGCAGGCCACCTGCGGCTGCGTGATCTGCCGCAAGTTCATCTCATGGAGCCGCGCGCGCCGTCGTTCAAAGCACTCTTTGCAATCCGAAAATGATTCCAGATCCCACAAATCGGCAAAGACTCGTGCGCGCTTCAAGTCGATCCCGTAATCCAGAGCGGCTTCGAGCGTCGCCAGCTTCGGCGGCGAGAACTCGCCGCGCTCGGCCAGCGCGTCCAGGGCGCCATTGCCCGGGCGTGTGGGAATGAGGGACACGACCGTCGCGCCGCTGTCGAACGCAAAATCCATCGAGCGCTTCGCCCAGTGCAGCGCCTCGGCTTCCTCGAGGAACGGCGGCTTGACCAGAACGAAAACGCGGAGGGCGATGTCATTCGCGCGCAGAAATTCGGCGGCGCGACGGAACTGGTCGAGCGTCATCCGTTTGTTCAATTTCTCCAGAACTTGAGGATGCGCTGTCTCCAAGCCCATCGCCACTTCCAGCTTGGCCGCGTAGCCGCCAACATCACGAGGCGAACCGGCTCCGTGGCATGACGGAGCGCGGGCTTCCGCACGTTTCGCCGAGCCCCCAATGTTCGGACGCGGACTAAAGTCCGCGCTGCACTCGGCCGCTGAAGGTTTCGTGGAGACTGTTCTTTTGAGCAAATCGCGAAACTCCAGCGCCGAGTCGCCGATCAACGCCGGATGACACTCAACGATCACCCGTACGAACACGCGAACGCGTTCGGCAATCGCCACATAGTCCGCTGGCGGGATTGCACGCGGATCGAAGAAGCTGCCGCTGTTGTAGAGTTTGATCTGGCGTGTGGCTGCGTTTGTAAGAACGCGGCTGGATTCACCAGAGACGTGCTGCGGACTCGCGTCCGCATCCGCGAGTTGCGCCAGCGCAAAATCAATCTGCGCCGGAATCGCGCCCGTCGGCGCCGTTTCCATCAAGGTGTTCTTCCACAAATCGCACATCAGGCAGCGCCAGGGACATTCCCGGTTGGTTAGAAAAATCGTCGCCACCGACACAATTTCACCCGACTCCGCACGCTCCTCTTCGACGAGAAATGCGTGAGGCCGTCGCGGATCCACCGGGTTCCGCTGGGAACGGCGCGAGAGAATCCAACGGTCTCGTTCGCGCGGCTGTTCCGGATAAACGCTCATCATCTCTGTCGGCAGCATTCGAGGGAAATGTTCTACGCGCCACACGCCGATTTGCAAGGCTCGCAACCGAACCGGAGAAATTTTGCGGGATTTGGCGGCGACGGGCGTGTTTCTGGTTAGATATGTCTAACCTGTCGCAAATCAGGTTCGACATTTATCGGATCTTCAGGTTTCAAAACTCAAGGAACTCCCTAACCAGATTCCGTTTGGTATTTCTTTGGCGACCACGTGAAATTGCTCGAACAACCAAAAGTCTGCCGCTTCTATCAACTCACTCCGTATCTCGAAACATATAAAGTGGAAGACATCATCACAATGCTGATAAGGCTGCCTGAGGCGATGGAACTGGCTTGAAGCGTGATACTTGCCTCATACCAAACTTTGTCGCATATGCGACAAAGTTTGGTAGATCTGCGCAGCTCCCGTTTTTCGATGCGACGAGCGCGACCGAGGCGAGGGCCAGAAGTCGTGCAGATAGCGACCATTTCGCGATCTCATCCGCGAGCGCGCCGATGCATACGTGACTAAAGTCCGTAGCCGGCGTTGCGACAAGGGATCAGCGGTTTTCCACTCTGACCCGCCACCAAGCAAAACACTGAGTCGGTAAACCGGAGGCCGAAGAATGGCGAGCCAGCCGGAAACTCAGGCCTTGAATTCTCTCACCGCTTCAACACAACGCCCGCACAGGGTCGGGTGTTCCTTGTGTGCACCCACATCCGTTTCCCAATGCCAGCAACGCTCGCATTTCTGGCCGTCGGCTTTGGCGACTGCGATATCGAGTTGACCCCGCAAAAGTCTCTCGGCAGTCGTGCTCTTACCAATGGCAGCATGCAAACGAGAAACATTCAGCAGTTCCTTCAAATCTTCGACCAGATGTCCGCCTAACGCGCGGTCTTCCTCCATGCGGACCAACTTAGGGTCGTCTCCTGAAAGCATGATGCCGGAATCGAGACTTTTACCAATGACTTTGTCTCTCCGCTTGATTTCCAGTTCTGGCAAGATGAGTTCTCGTATCTCGAATAGCATTCTCCAATCGGATTGTTCTGCATCCGTTCGCGTGAATGCCACGGGTGTCCACGCACTAAGATGAGCCGATTCGCTTTCCTTGCCCGGCACAAATTCCCACGCCTCCTCCGCCGTGAAGGACAGAATAGGCGCGAGCATTTTGGACATGCCAGTCACGAGCCGGCATAGCGCCGTCTGCGTTGAGCGGCGGCGATGCGAATTGGCCGGGTCAGTGTAGAGCCTGTCCTTGACCACGTCGTGGTAGATGGCGGAAAGCTCCACGGCTGCGAACTGGCTGACTTTTTGGTAAACGAAGTGGAATTCGTATTCATCGTAGGCTTCGGTCACGTCTGCTTCCAGCTTTGAAAACTCGCCGAGAATCCACCGGTCCAGGCCAGTGAGCCTTTCGTCCGGCACGGTATGTTTGGCCGGAATGAAATCGTAAAGGTTCGAAAGCTGGTAACGCAGCGCGTTGCGAATGACGCGGTAGGTCTCGGCCACTTTGTTGATCCGCTCCTCGCTTACGATGATGTCGCTGCGAAAATCCTGCGACGCGACCCACAGGCGCACGGTGTCCGCGCCCCATTTCTTTATGTAGGCTTCGGCAGTCTGCGGTTTTTCGTAAGCGACCTGGCCCTGTTTGCTCTTGGAAATCTTTTCCCGGTCGGCATCGACCATGAAGCCGTGCGTCAGCACTGTCCGGTAAGGGGAGGCGCCATTGCCCGCTAGGGAGATCAGGAGCGAGGATTGAAACCAGCCGCGGTGCTGGTCGCTGCCTTCCAGATACATGTCGGCCTGCCAGCGTGCTACCGGCGTCTTGCCGGCAGGTTGAAGGCTTGATTCTGAGGGTGAGACGTTGGCAGCACGCTGCAGCTCCGGTCGCCGCATCAAAACCGCGCGTGACGACGAACCGGAATCAATCCAGACATCCAGCGTGTCGTTCGATTTGGCGACTGGCTCTGGCCCGTTCCAGTCCTTTGGCTTCAACCAGGTCCATAGCTCAGCGCATGATTTTTCAAACCAGGCATTCGAGCCGTGCTTTTCAATCAGGTCGGCGGCATTGCGGACGATCTGGGCGTCGAGTATCGGAGTTCCCTGCGCATCGTAAAAGGCGGGAATCGGCACGCCCCAGGTGCGCTGACGCGAGATGCACCAGTCCGGCCGCGACTTGACCGCGGCTTCTATGCGGTTTTTCCCCCAGTCGGGAATCCACTGCACATGTTTGATTTCTTCCAGCGCCAGTTCGCGAAAATGATTTGCGCCCGGGCTGAGAACATGGTCGATCTCGATGAACCACTGGTCCATCGCGCGGAAGATGACCGGCGTTTTGCTGCGCCAGCAGTGCGGATAGCTATGGTGATAGTTCTCCTGGTGCAACAGGGCGTGCCGCACTCGCAATTCGTGCAACACCGCCTCGTTCGCGTCACTCTTGCCATGCTTTTCGAGGATGGACTTGCCGATCATTTCGACCGGCATCTGCTGTTCGGGGGGAAGGTCGTTGGTGTGGACGAATCGGCCGTCATCGTCCACGGGTGAGTAAATCGGCAGACCATTGGCGAGGCCGAGTTGATAGTCTTCCAGCCCATGCCCGGGCGCAATGTGCACGAACCCGGTGCCGGTGTCGTTGGCGACAAAGGCGTCACCGGCAAATAATCTCCCGGTGCGCGCGCAAAACGGATGTTGAAATTCGATCTGGCTCAACTGGACCGCATCCAGGCTGCGCACAATCTCAAAGCCGCTCCAACCGCATTTTCCCGCGACGGCGGAAATCAGCATCGTCGAGAGAATATAAGTCTCACTGCCGACGCGGACCTGCGAGTAGCTGAAGGTGGAATTGTACGCAACGGCGAGATTGGCCGGCAGCGTCCACGGTGTCGTCGTCCAGATCAGGATGGAGGTGTTCAGCACGCCGACCAGCGGAAATTTTACGTAGATGCTTTGGCTGACATGGTCGTGGTATTCGACTTCGGCTTCGGCCAGCGCCGTGCGACACGGAATGCTCCAGTAAACGGGTTTCTTGCCGCGATAAACAAAGCCTTTCTCGACAATGTCAGCGAACAGACGCAGTTCGTCCGCTTCGTATTCCTTGTTCAGCGTGAGGTAGGGATTGTCCCAATCGCCGAAGACACCGAGGCGTTTGAATTGTTCGCGCTGAAGGTGGATGTATTTGCGCGCATAAGCCTCGCAGGCTTTGCGGATCGTGACGGCGTCGAAAGTGGAAGTTTGTTCCGCCAACAAGACATCGGCGGCGCTCTTGGAACGTGCTTCCGGCATCTTGCCGGAAGAGCTGACTTCACCTGGCGTGCGTCCGCTGGCTGGATCAGTTTGTTCGGCCGCCCGGATGCCGGCAGCACGTTGTTTGCGCATCTCCTGCGAGACCTTGAATTCGATCGGCAGGCCGTGGCAGTCCCAGCCGGGGACATACGGCGCGCTGTAGCCGCGCAGAGTTTTGTATTTGACGATGAAATCCTTGAGGATCTTGTTCGCGGCGTTGCCGACGTGGACATCGCCGTTGGCAAAGGGCGGGCCGTCGTGCAAGACAAACTTTTCGGCGCCGGCCCTTCGCCAACGGCGATGTCCACATTGGAAATGCCGGGAACAAGATCCTCAAGGATTTCATCGTCAAATACAAAACTCTGCGCGGCT
>Ga0070708_100004471_pt1 | contig 10997 bp, 10 predicted proteins | sample KBSK5503metaG_FD_65469 | JGI IMG/M metagenome (GOLD analysis project Ga0070708, IMG submission 65469) | Corn, switchgrass and miscanthus rhizosphere microbial communities from Kellogg Biological Station, Michigan, USA - KBS K5-50-3 metaG | ecosystem: Host-associated > Plants > Roots >...
GGTCGCTCCTCGCATCCCCACAAAAGCTTTTGCCATTTCACCGTTTGTTTGCCTGCATGCTTTGCCACTGGAGTTTCTTCCGGCGTTTCGTGCTGTATTGGCACGCGCGCCGCACCGACACTGATCGGGATTTTAAAGTAGTGATTGGGGAACCGGCATAGTGATGACAGATGAAACGCGATGGCACGGACCAATGTTTGGGTATTACGGAGCAGGATGGTGACTCAGAGCCACGAGATTGCGGTTGAAATCGGCGGTATGCCCATCTTGCTGCGCACGCAGGACGGCTCGTTCCGCGATCTTCTGGCGAAGCGCTATGCGGGGTTTGTAGGCTCCTCCTCGTACCCCAGATTTGAATTTGATGTGGACCTGGTTCCGCCATCTGCTGAGATGGAGTCGGACGAAGACGTCCACGTAGAAATGCAGGAGGGCGAATGGCGCCTGCGGCGAGGAGATTTTCGCGCGCGGTGGGACCCCAGGGCGGGCCGAGGACGCATTCGCCAATCGGCAAACCCGTACTCCATCGATTCCGTGTTACGCATTGTGCACACCTTGATCCTGGCGCGAGAAGGTGGCTTTCTGCTGCATGCCGCGAGTGCCGTCCGAAGTGGCCGTGCATTCCTATTTTCCGGAGTCTCGGGCTCGGGCAAGACTACGATCTCCCGTCTTGTGCCCGCCGATGTAACTCTGCTGACGGATGAGGTTTCGTACGTCCGCCGCGACACCGATGGCTATCGCGCGTGTGGAACTCCGTTTGCCGGTGAACTCGCCCGCTTAGGCGAAAATTGCTCCGCCCCGATACGCACTTTGTTCTTGCTCGAGAAGGGATGTGAAAACAAGATTGAACCGGTGGCCACGGCCGAAGCCGTGCGAAGCCTGCTTCGGAACATCCTTTTCTTCGCCCAGGATGCTGAACTGGTCAGACTGATTTTCCGCTCGGCGTGCGAGTTTGTGGAGTGCCTTCCCGTGCAGCGGCTGACGTTCGTTCCCGATGAGCGGGTTTGGGACATGATCGGATGAGCGAGAGATACATCGCGAGGAGCACCGCCATTGCGGCGCGCTTGCTGGGCGGTGAAATGATGGTCATGTCTGCGGTCGATTCGACTTTCTTCACCTTGAATGAAGTCGCCACCGCAATCTGGCGGGCGGCAGACGGTTATACGCCGCTGTCAGAAATCGTGGCCAGAAGTGTCTGCAGCGAGTTTGACGTGGAGCCTGAAGTCGCACGCCGCGATGCCGAGCAATTCGTGGATGAGCTTTCGCGCCATGGCATCCTGCTGGTTTCCGATCATCCGTTGAACAATCCATCCTCCGGCCTGGTGGAGTCGGCATGAGCTTGATGCAGGAGATGAACGAGCGGGCCGCAGAACTGGGCGTTCCCATGGGAGTTCACCTCGACATCACCTACCGCTGCAACGAGCGCTGCGTTCACTGCTATCTGGATCACGACGACCACGGCGAAATGACCACCGCCGAAATTAAAGATGTACTCGACCAGTTGGCCGAAGCCGGTACCTTTTTCCTGACGCTCAGCGGTGGCGAAGTGCTGATGCGGCGCGACTTTTTCGAAATCCTGGAACATGCGCGTCGCTTGCTTTTCAACGTCAGAGTCAAGACGAACGGGGTAATGATCCGCACGCAGGAAGCCCAGCGCTTGCGGGAACTGGGTGTCGAGCAGATCCAGATCAGCATCTACTCCCACCGTCCTGAAGTTCACGACGCCATCACCAAGTTGCCCGGCTCACTGAAGCGGAGTGTCGCGGCCATTCGTTTCCTGAAGTCGCAAGGGCTGAAGGTCACGATCGCCAACGTGCTGATGACGGCGAATATGCGGGATCACGCCGGGGTGCAAGCGCTAGCCCGCGAACTGGGTGTTACCTACACCTTGGATCCCACCATCACGCCGAAGATGGACGGTGACACTTCAGTCCTTCGCCTGCGCATTCCGGGTTCAGAGCTGAATGCGGTCTTCCACAACAAGGACCTTGTGGGAAACGTCGAGGAGTTCTGTGCCCCGCCACCTCCGCCGGGTGAGGACGTCATGGAAGGTTACCCCTGCAGCGCCGGTCATACTGCGGCTTACATCACGCCCTACGGAGACGTCTTCCCCTGCGTGCAGTTTCCGCTACCCAGCGGCAATGTGCGCCGGCAGAAGTTTATGGATATCTGGCGCGACTCGCCCGAACTGAACGAGGTCCGCTCCATCCGCGCCAAGGACCTGCCAGTCTGCTCAACCTGCCGTCATGTGGGCACCTGTACTCGTTGTCCCGGCTTGGCGTACATGGAGGGCAACATGCGCGGACCGTCGACTGCGGACTGTGAGACGTCGTTCCACCGAACCGGAATCCTCACTGCGAACATGCTCCGGAAAGCCCGATCCAACGCTCCCGGCCCCCTGGTTCAGATACGACTGCTGGCCGTCTAGTTCCGGCGGCTGACATTTCCAGCAAGTATCCGCAGGCGACTTGGCGTTACTTTGGTGTCCCTTCGATGCCGCGAGGCAACTAGCGAAGAGCTCTTTCGGACGTAGAATTTTGTTAGCAATCGGCATATGGAATCGACCGAGAAATCGTACGAGGCAGCACGGCGGAGCACGCGAATTCAAGCGCAGATCCCGCTTCGCCTTACCAGCCTGGACCCTGCCATACAAATGTCCGAGCATTGCCATACTCTGGTGCTGAACACGCAGGGTTGCGGGGTGCGCCTTTCGCGGCCGTTGGAGCCAGGAGTGCCGGTTCGCCTCGACGAGTTGCCGGGCGGACAGAGCGTGACAGCCCGCGTTGCCAACTGCGTCCCATTGGGGCCCGGTGGCAAGTCCTGGGTCGTGGGCGTGGCGCTGGATCAAACAGGAAACATCTGGGGCATTCATCCCGCCCCAGTGGACTGGGGAAGCGAGCCGCAACCGGTTGCGGCTGCGGTTGCCATTCCTCGCGAGAAGAACGAATGGCCTTATTCGCAGTTCTCCACTAGGGGTGAATTTCACCCAGGCAGAAAGTAGTTAAGAAAACGCTCCGCAGGGACTCCACATCAACCAATTAAAGACTTAGCGCAGAGTTCGCCGAGAGAATCCGACGAGGCCGCTCGGACGAATCTTTTCCGCGTTCTCTGCGAGACCTCTTCGCCCTCTGCGATTCAAGTCTTAGGTTTTGGATGAATTGCCGCTTCAGCGTGAAGCCTCCAATCAACGATTCAGCAGTTTTGAGAAGTAGCGGTTGTCGTAGAACATCGTTGTGTTATGGACAAATTCCAAGACCCGGTGCATTTTGTCTCTGTCTTCACGACTCATGTCATAGAACTGGACTGCAATCCCGGATCCTGGATCGATCCTTATCACGCTACCTTCGGCTTGCATCTTGCCATCATCGATCGAGAAAATTAGTTTGAGCTTGGCCCCAGGCGTGAGGATGGCGCTCGTCTCCACATAGCAGCCGCCCAGGCTGAGGTCGATCAAGTTCCCAAGGACGGGGCCGTCTCCATCCTGCGGCTGCAACTCAATAGTGACCCGGCACTTCATCCTCGGATACAGCCTGCGGTTCTTGCGGGAGGGTTGGCGTTGCTTCTCGATGTACATGCGCCGGTCGGCCTCGGCCAGAAGTTCCTCGGCGTCCTGTCCATCTTCGGGATACAAGGCTTGTCCGACGCTCAGCGAAAGAATGTCTTCGCGGCAAACTTCCCGGCCGGCCTGCTGGGCGAGTTCGCGCAGGTTCTCCGCTTTCTTGGTGGCCGCCTCCTCGGGCAGACCCGGGGCCACCAACACGAATTCGTCTCCGCCCATGCGAGCCACATAGTCGTATTCGCGGCAACTCTGCTTTAGGGCCTGCGCGAACAGTCGCAGCACACGATTGCCCTCCAGGTGCCCGAAGCGGTCGTTAATCAGCTTAAACCCGTCCATATCGCAGACCATCACGGTCAATGAAGTAGTGTCGCGCTTGCAGCGGGCCAGTTCCCGGTCGAGCTGCAGGAAGAGAGAGCGGGCGTTGGGCAGCTCGGTGAGGTAGTCCGTTGTGGCGGAGCTTTCCGCTTGCTCGTACTTCAGGGCGTTCTCAATGGCCAGCGCCATCTTGGAGCTGATCGCCAGCAGGATGCGCAGGTGATCGGAAGTGAACGCGTCCCCTTCTGCGTGATAAAGGGCAAGCACGGCGACCACTCCGGCGAGGCCTTCCAGAGGAATTGCCATAGCCGAACGCAGTGTGCTGAACTTCGTGGGATCGTTCAGGTATCCCGGCTCGACCGAGGGATTGCCATTGATGATCGGTTTCCGGTTCTGCGCCACCCAGCCGGAGAGTCCCTGGCCCAACGGGATGCGGAGGGAGGCGAACAGACGGAAGTTATCGCCATTCACGTATTCCGGAATCAACTCCGCGTCACGCCGCACGTAGATGGCGATCGCATCGTAAGGAACCAGGCGCCTCAGTTTCACCGAGAACACCGACAGTGTCTCACCCAGACTGAGCGAGGCTCCCAGGTCCTGGCTTAGCTCGAAGAGGGTCTGCGCCTCCTGCCGCGCCGCCGCGATCGAGGAGAGGAACGTAGCCTTCTGGCCGGGAGCGGCCTTGGCCGCAATCTCTTCAAATCCCGCCGCTGGCGCGATGCCTCGTGGCACCTTCACGTCGGTGGACAGCTTCGATGTCGCCTCGCGTCCAAAGCGAGCTTCCACCACTTTTTCAAGGTGCAGGTATCGCTTCTGCAGGATCGCGACTACATTGGGATCAAAGGATTTGCCTGACTCTTCCGCCAGACGTTGGATAACTTCTTCGAGGGGCAGGGCGCGCCGGTATTGGCGGTCGGAGGCCAGCGCGTCCAAGTAATCCACAGCCGCGAGGATGCGCGCGCCAATGGGAATTTCTCTTCCCTTCAGGCCGGAAGGATATCCCGACCCGTCCCACTTCTCATGGTGCGCCCGCACAGTCGGCACGACCGGATAGGGGAAGCGCACCCGCTCCAGGATCTCGGCCCCGACCACGGGGTGAATTTTCATCTTCTCGAATTCTTCCGGGGTCAGCCTCCCAGGTTTGGAGATGATGTGCTCGGGTACCGCCAGCTTGCCGATGTCATGCAAAAGCGCTGCCGCGTGCAGAGCTTCCATTTCCTCCCCAGTCACACCTAATTCCTTGGCCACTTCGATGGCGTACACTCGCACGCGTTGCAGGTGGTCGTGGGTGGTGTGATCCTTAGCTTCGATGGCCAGTGCCAGTGCCTCAATGGTACGCAAGTGCAGGTTCGCCATCTCTTCAACGTGGCGCTTCTCGTCTTCCAGCTTGCCCAGATAGAGACGGTACGAGCGGTAGATGAGATAAATGACGGGCACGACCAGCAACGAGGTTTGCCAGCCAAAAATCCGGTTGAACCAGCCGACGGTGCCCGCGAATGCAGCGCCCACCAGGTAATAGGGGAAGGACCAGAAATAACATTCCACCCAGATTTTCTTCAGCGGCTTGTGCTCTGTGAGAGCGATCACCGAGGCGATGGAACCGGTATTGGCCACAAAATAGGTGGAAGCCGCGACTGCCAGCAACAAGGGATGACTTCTCACCTGCCATTCCGACAAGGCGAAGTGATAAACGCCATAAGCCACCGCAATCGAGAAAGCGCTGGCGCACAGGTTGAACGTAACCTGAATCGGGCTGGGGCGGTCGCGATAGAAACATTGGATCAGGATGGCGGCAGTCCCCAAAATCAGGGTCTCCGCGAAGCTCAGTTCCAATACCCCCAAGAGGATGAACAGGAAGTTGACCGACATGGTGCCCGTGATCCCGGGCAGATTCACCTTAAGCCGGGAAGCCAAAATCGCGATCAGCAGGTAGCAAATGAACTGGGCGATGTTCCTGCTCGTCGACTTGATCGCTCCGTAAAGGAGCACACCCGTGCCCGCCGTGACGACAAGGCTGATAAACACCTTGGCCCCAGCGCTCAAGTCTCTCCACGACTGAGTGCGGCTACCCACTTCCCACCCTGCACGACTCCTTCTTGGCCTATGCGGGGGACTTTTAGGCTTTGAGTCTGAGCTAAGTGATAACAGCTAAGATGCTTCCGTACAATCACTTACAGGAATGCAGCCCAAACTTTCGTAACCCAAGATACTGATTTCGGCTAAACCTGGGGGTAATGTGATAAGGACCCACCCCTGGCAGTTAAGCGGCCTGGATTCACTATGTTTGTGATGGGGAACGGCTTGATGGCCGGCGGCTGCTGATATCTCGGCTCTCGCGATTTCGCCACGACTGACTTAACATCCGCTGCATGTTTACCGCATCACCGACGCGGATCAACCCGGACGTAGTATCTGAGCGCGCAAGCCACCACAGTTGCGAAGCCCGCTAATTAGGGGCCGGCCGGCGAGCCGCTGCAGATGCTCGCAGGGTTCGCACAGCCGAATACCACGGAGGTTAACCTCGCCGATACGAAATTCCCTTCCGACCAGATGGTTGAGCGGCACACCGCCTGTGACCACGTTGCGGCGCGCTTCGCCTGGGACGAGGTCCACGCCGTAATCGCGCCTGAACGCTTCAATAGCCTCCGCCTCAATCGGGGTTCGAAATCCGGGAGTGGCTTGAAAAAGGTCCCTTGCCGGTTAGCGTAGCGATCTCCTTCCAGCCCGACTCCCGGAATGGCCTGCACCTGATTTACGGCGCGAGTGGGTTTCTTGGCAGGCGAGGCTATGTGGATCGATTCCATCTCCCCATAGCTTTTTCTCCTTACAGGACGGGCAACGCCCGTCCCTACACCGAACGTTTAGTCGCTCTTGCGCACGATGGAGATGGACTCCTCGAGAGTATCGATTGCGACATCGGCTTCGTCTTTGGTCACGATCAGCGGTGGCGCAATGCGAATCGTGCTCGGGCCGCAACCCAGGAACAGAACGCCGCGTTCGAAGGCCAGTTCGACGATATGGTCGCGCTCGGCGGCGGCGTACTCCTTTGTCTTCTTGTCCTTGACGATCTCAACGCCGATCATCAGCCCGCGGCCGCGAACATCGCCCACCAGCTTGTGTTTGTTTGGCCAGGCGGCGATTCGCTTCAGTATGTGATTGCCGACTTCGGTCGCATTCCGCATCAGGTTTTCGCTCTCGATCACATCGAGTGTAGCCAGTGCGGCCGCAATGCAGACCGGGTTGCCGCCAAAGGTCGAAGCGTGCGAACCGGGAACCCAGTCCATGATCTCGGCTTTGCTGATGGTCACACCGAGGGGCATGCCGGAAGCGATCCCTTTAGCTATGCACACAATGTCCGGCTGCACTCCGGTGTGCTCGATCGCCCACCACCTTCCGGTGCGACCGGCGCCACTCTGCACTTCATCCGCCACCAGCAGAATGCCGTGGCGATCGCAGATACGGCGCAGCTCCTGCATGAAGACATTGGGGGCGATCACGTAGCCGCCCTCCCCTTGGATGGGTTCCACGAAGATTGCCGCCACTTCCTCGGGCGGGAGCGTAGTCCTGAAGAGCTTGTCCTCGATGAAGCGGGCACAGCCAAGCGCAAAAGCTTCGGCATCCTGCGCGCCACCTTCGCAACCACGGTAAACGTCAGGGTAACGAACGTGGGTGACGCCAGGCACCAGCGGAGCGAAGCGGCGCTTCTGCTGTGGCTTTGACGCAGTCAGCGAGAGCGCACCCATCGTGCGCCCATGGAACGCGCCCAGAAAGGCAATGATGTTCTGGCGCTTGGTGTGGTAACGCGCCAGCTTCAGCGCAGCCTCCACCGCCTCGGTTCCCGAGTTGCCGTAATAAATCTTGTGCGGCCCGGGCATGGGCGCGATCTTCGAGAGTCGCTCGGCCAGGGTCACCATGTTCTCGTAGTAGAAGTCGGTCCCCGACATGTGAATCAGTTCGGCCGCCTGCTTCTGGATGGCGGCGACCACGTGGGGATGGCAGTGGCCAGTCGAGGTGACGGCAATACCAGCCGAGAAATCAAAGAATTCGTTCCCATCCGCGTCGGTGACCACAATTCCGCGGCCGTGCTTGGCCACCATCGGGTAGGAGCGGGTATAGGACGGCGAGACGTATCTGTCGTCGCCCGCGAGTATGCGCTTGGCATTTGGTCCGGGCAGCGCAGTCTTGATTTTGGGACCTGCAAGAGTTTTGGTCGTCATCGGATCCTCCGGTTTCAGCCGTCAGTGTTCGGTCGTCAGTCGTTAACCAAACCCGGTTCGCCGACAGAGGGCGAACTTCCGGACTTGGTCGTAGGTCTTGGAGGATCGAAGGTTAGTCGCTACCGAACAGGTTGGGACGCGCCTGCGAGGGCAGCACTGCCCGATAGCGGCGTGGGCACACGAGGCCGTGCAGCCAGCACACGGGCAGATGCGAGTTGGGATTCTGTTGGCGCATCAGCGATCATTCCTGAATTCATTATAGCTTGGAGGGGTTAGCGGCGTAACCCCCTGTTGGACAATGGTCGTTGGTCACGGGTCGTCGGCGGCAGGGCCACCGGTCTCGGGTGTCGGTTGTCGGCGTCTGGAACTGCAAGTCGACCGAATCGGCATATAATTACAGCCGTATTCGAGAGGTGATGCGGTGTTGAAGCGCCTCCTCGTCGTCGCTTGCTTGGTCGTTTCAGCGCCATCGCTGTGTGCCCAGGGAGCCCCCCGTCCTGCCCGGGACCCAGAGGCTATCAACACAACAATCCGAATAGTTACCCTGGAGAACAGCACTCGCCTGTCCGTGAAGGAACAGGAGGACCTGGTGAGGGAAATACGACGAGCGACCTCGGGAGAACGAATAGCGGATGAAACCCCTGAGGATATCTCCGATGAGCTCGCGGAGCGGGTTAAAGCCGCCTACCAGAACAAGGGATACTTTCTCGCTGAAGTGACCGCACGGGTAATTCCCGTGAGCATTGGAAAAACCGGCCGTTCCTTCGATGCTGTGGTCGAAGTCCTGCGGGAGAGACTGCAATACCGGCTCCGGGACATCCATTGCAAGAACATGACCGCGTTTTCAGAACAGCAGTTACTGGACGTCATCCCGATTCATCCGGGTGAAATCTTTAGCCGAGTCAAGATCGCCGAAGGCCTGGAAGCGCTCCGGAGGCTCTACGGTTCTCATGGATACGTCAACTTCACCTCGATTCCAAGCACGGAGATCGACGACGAGAACGCGAGCATCGCCTTGAAGATCGACGTTGATGAGGGCGGTGTGTTCCGATTCAGAAACCTCTCAATAGTTGGGCTAGATGACTCAAAGGTTCAACAATTCCAGCGGACATGGGAGCAATTAAGGGGGCAGCCATATTCCCAAGAATCGTTGCGCAGTTTTTTTGATAAGTTAGTTCGGTCAGTGCCTCCTGGAGTAGACCCCGTTGAATACACGACCAGAAGATTAGACGAGAGGGCGCGCACCGTGGATGTTTCCATCACCTTCGCTCCTCAGCCCTTTTCGCGCGAAACACAACACTAGAACACAGTCAAAACTCCCAAAAGACAAAGACAAATCGAATCCCCGCCGCTTTTCACGCGTCTGATATCTTTTAGCTCCCATTCCTTCTATGACACAGGCCCAGCGCCAGCACCGGTTTGCCGTGATCCTCGCCTTCGGGCTGGTGTATTTCTTTTGGGGCTCGACGTATCTCGGCATTGACATTGCCATAGAGCACATCCCGCCGGCGCTGATGTGCGGCACGCGCTTCCTGATCGCGGGTGTGTTTATGCTGGCGTTTTGTGGGTTGCGTGGGAGAAAGATTCGTTACAGCCCGCAGCGGCTGGGGCAAATGGCAGTGGTCGGTGTGCTCCTGCTCATGGGCGGGAATCTCACTCTATCGTATGCGGAAACACACGTGCCTTCGGGGCTGGCGGCGCTGATTATTGCAGTAACGCCGCTGTGGTTTCTGGTCCTGGATGCGCTGTTACTAGGCGACCATCGCATCGCAGCACAAGGGAAGATCGGACTAGGCCTGGGTATTGGCGGACTAGTCGTGCTGCTGTGGCCAGATCTCATGTTGACCGGCGCTTTCGGGCGGCCGCAGTTGTGGGCGTCCCTGAGCTTGATCCTCGCCTCTTTTAGCTGGGCTCTGGGGTCGGTGCTGGCAAAAAAGTGGAAGTCCCCGGAAGTGGATCCATTCTCGGCCACGGCATGGCAGATGATTGCGGCGGGACTAGCTAACCTGACCTTCGCCACGGCAGTGCGCGACTTCTCGCGCGTGGTGTGGACGGCGCGTGGAGTGGGCGCTGTGGCCTATCTGGTGGTTTGCGGATCGTGGATCGGATACACTGCTTACATCTGGCTGCTGGGACACGTGCCCACCTCGAAGGTTTCCACCTACGCCTACGTCAATCCGATGGTCGCTGTCTTTCTCGGCTGGCTGGTGCTGCATGAGCCTGTGACCGGATACATTTTCGCGGGCAGCGCGGTCGTGGTCGCCTCTGTAATCCTGGTGACCAGCGCCAGCGTGAAGACGGTGGCAGAAGAGATGCCCGCAGTGGAGACCGCGGGCGACTAAAGTGGATTGACGATTGTCGTTTGCCGGTTTGGAAGCAATCGACACCCAGCACTCAGCTCTCAGTATTTAGCCACGCCGGACCTGGGACAAGTGCTAACGCTCACTGCTGGTTTACTCTGTCCCTTCCCCCTCTTCTTCGCTACTCACCACGTCCGCCGCGTGCCCCCGAACGGAAAAAGTCACCTTCCTGTCTTCGTCCGGTTCGAAGGTGACGCGCGCAGGCTGGCGTTGCCAAACCGGCACCGTGCACTCCGAGTCAGGCATGTCGTCGCCGCTTGCCTCCCCCAGAGCTCTCTTCAGGATCGGCTTACGGCGGCCGAGTTGGGCCACAATAGCGTAGACTTTCTTGCCGTCGTCCGAGACCCCGCAATAGGCGACGTAGTCGCGGTACCAACTGGCCACGGAATAGTAGAGGTCGAATTCGGGCAGATTGATCTGCGAAATATGGCCAGTTACGCGGTCCACAAGTAACCATCCACCACGTTCCCAGCGCCAGCGCGGCATCGAACTCGTCTCCTCTGGCAACGTATCGTTCAAGCGGAAGGCGCGCCGAACCACGAACAGCCG
>Ga0070708_100004475_pt1 | contig 10992 bp, 14 predicted proteins | sample KBSK5503metaG_FD_65469 | JGI IMG/M metagenome (GOLD analysis project Ga0070708, IMG submission 65469) | Corn, switchgrass and miscanthus rhizosphere microbial communities from Kellogg Biological Station, Michigan, USA - KBS K5-50-3 metaG | ecosystem: Host-associated > Plants > Roots >...
CATTCTGAGGTTTTTGCAGCTCATTCCGCCCATTACACTACAACGTGGACAGCCGGAGTACAAGAAAATACGCAAAGTTCGACTACTTTCATGACAAATGGCAAAGTCAGGAGGCATTTAGTCAACGCGATTTGAAAGCGATGTCAATACCTGCATAGGCATGTTTTGCGTCCATATTTGGCGAAAAAAAGTGATTAAAATTAGAGTAACGATACATGTCATGGGATGAATAATGATATTGAATATGCCATTCATTATCATGAAGCAACAAAGCATTCCGAACTAGGTTTGCAAATGTCTCGCCATTATCTTGATTGGGATGACAAACCCAGACCGTTCAAAGTCTATCATGACCTACCTTCAATCCCTATTCCCCACGACTTTCCGATTCCAACCGCCGATGCTCTAACCTGCATAAGCAGCACACGCCCACTATTGCCCGAGTCACCATTTGACATCCGTCAGTTAGCTCAACTGCTATTCTTCTCAGCGGGCATAACAAGGGAAATGAAATATGACTCGGGCACCTATTACATGCGCGCAGCCTCTGCGACAGGCGCCCTCTATCCAATAGAGCTGTACATTGTTTCCAAAGACTTTGATGGGTTACCTGAAGGCGTGTATCACTTTTGCCCGGGTGATTTTTCGCTTGTAGAGCTGCGAACTGGAGATTACAGAAGCAAATTGGCTGAAATGGCTGGAGGCAATCCCGACATACTGTCTTCCTCAGTTACGTTAGCGTTTACATCCTTTGCTTGGCGAAACGCATGGAAGTACGGCGATCGCTCATACCGTCACTGGTTCTGGGACTCGGGGGTTATAGCTGCCAACCTACTTGCAATAGCCAACTCGGCAGGCATACGATCAGCTCTGGTGACCGGATTTTTGGACCCAGAGGTCAACAATCTCCTTCGTCTTGAACAAAGAAGAGAAGCTGTCGTGGTACTGGCCCCTCTCGGTTATTCAATTGCAAAGGCGGCAGATCTATCTGACTTCAGACCAGACCCAGAACCCCTGCCGGTCCTTGCCATTCCAAGAATTCTTCCGATCTCCAAAAGGGAGACAGAACATCCTGAAATCTGGAAGCTCCATGAAGCATCTAGCCTCCTAAATAGAGAGGAGGTCGCGCAATGGCTGGGTCCTAGTAAAAACAAGTTCAGCAAGGTCGCTTCAGAAGACCTTTCTCAAGAAGACGCTCAAGACAAGCCACAAAACCTTGATAGCTTGAGCGATGTCATTTTACGTCGGGGTTCAACCCGACGATTCTCTCGCTCGGCAATTTCCAAGAACCAGCTATCGACCATCCTATATTGCTCAACCAGAGGGATTCCTCTTGATATCCTGAGGAATAGTGAGAGTCTTGTTGATGTCTACCTGATAGCTAATGCAGTGGAAGGCCTGGCACCCGGACACTACTTCTACAACCGGCACGCCAATTCATTGGAACAACTTGATACAAGAAAGGAGCTAGATAGCAGAAATGAATCTGGATGCCTGTGCCTTGGCCAGCGGCTCTTTAGCGACGCCAGCGCGGTACTTTTCATGATGACAGACCTGGATGTGATTTTGAAGACCCTTGGCAACAGAGGATATAGAGCATGTCAGTTTGAAGCGGGAGTAGTTGCAGGCAAGATATACCTTTCCTCTTACGCACAAGGACTGGGAGCGTCCGGCTCTACTTTTTACGATGATGCGGTAACTGAATCCTTTTCCCCACATGCTAGAAATAAAGCCGCAATGATTGCAGTAGGCGTTGGAATGCCTGCATACAAAGCTCAGCGCGGGAAAATCCTGGCTGCGAGGTTGACAAAAAATCAACTTTTATCTAATTGGTAATCATATCTGCCAAATAGGACGGATTGAAGAGGCAAATTCTTCCAACGGCTGAAAGTGCTGGAGGTTCAGTATGGCAAGTTTGACGCAACAGACAATATTCTTCGGATATCAGTCCCATACAACCACATATCGACAATAAAGATTATCTGCGGGAAAAGAGTAATACTTCCATCACAATTGACAAGAAGAATGATGATAATTGGTCAGCGGAGACCCAGCACAGCAGCTTGCAGCGCTGCAACTATAGCATGCCGTGGCTCAAATGAATACTAGCATCATCAGAAATGCAATCGCCAACAAGGAGCTCATCGAGTTTACTTATCAGGGCTACCCAAGACTAGCCGAGCCGCACGTATATGGCATAAAGAATGGAAAGAGGCACATCTTGGTTTATCAGATAGGAGGCTTGACATCTTCAGGCAAGATACCTGATTGGCGGCTCGTGAATCTTGATGAAATATCTGGCCTGCGAGTGATAAAGGAGCAAAAGTTTGCAGGACCTCGAGAAAAGCATGCAGCAAATTATGAAGACTGGGATACCGTTATTGCATCTGCAAAGTAGATCTTGTCTTTTAGTCCAAAACATTGTACATTGCGTAAATGGAAATTGCAGCATAACTCAAACGACAATCAACATTTAGGGCGCAGTCACAACTTTTACCGGTATTATCGCCACAGGCCTTATGGTTTCTGGAGCTGCAAGTTCTAGCGGAGTGTTTGAGAACAGCAAGATTGTATAGTCTCCAGGCGTATCAGGATTCCAGTACAACTCTAGCTCAATGTTGCCACGTGCTGCAATATCCCCTCTAAAGTTAGACGCTTGCTCGTATCGTTGGCCTTGTTCTGCCATTTCTGATGAACTGTCGTTATCTACCGCGCCACTTCTAATGTTCAGGTTAATGGAATGATTCTTTACTGATTCGTCGTTCTGATTTGCAAACTTGGCCTGGATGAGCACTGGCTTGTGTACTTCGAATTGCATCTCTGGAACTATCTCGCTTGACACTGATCTACTTGTATCCGTTGCAATAATTGACTCTAATGTTGGTCGCAAATCAGCTGAAGACAGCTCTTGTTGATTCAGGCTAAGGCTTTCCTGGGGCGAGGTGGATTGGTCGGTGCTCTTGGCAAATAGAGAAGCGCCATTGTTATTTGCCTCTTGGCTGGTGGGCTCATTTGTTTTCTCTTGCCGGCTCTGTTCTAGATTAGCACTGATAATACCTGAATTTGAGCCGAAGATAGAGAGTGCAAAGACAAAACCGATGGCTGCTGCAATGCCAATCCCGGCCATGCCATAAGTCGGAAGCGTGCCCATTGATTATTTGTTCACTCCTGATATGATATTAACATAACGCGCCATAAAAAAGAAAGAAGAGATTGGTCCTCTATTCATTAACAGATCATGGGACCGTTAGGTGGATTCGTGCAGTTTGTATTGTCGTTTGTGCTAGTCGCTCCTGATGGTGTTGTGGATGTCCCGGTGCCATTGGTGAAGTAGAAGACTACACTCACGGTAGTCGTGAGATCCTGTTCTCCTGGTAGTATAGGCGTTGCCGCTTGTCCTGCCATTACACCTGCGTCGAAGCTCTTGGCGTAGTATGGAAAGTAGACGTCATTGAGGTTTACAGACTGGACTCCAGAGATTTGCATTCCAAGAGCGCCCGCTGCTACATCTGCTCGGTGTCTGGCGTTGAGTATCGCATCTTTTGTGAGGCTATCCCTTAACTGTTCTTGTCTTTCTGGCGAGACAAAGAAGTATACTCCATAGATGTTGTTTGCACCTGCTTGTACCGACGCATCGATGACTTTGCCCGCGTCAACGGCTCCTCCAACATCAAGAGTCACTGTTATGCTATTTGAAGCGCGATAACCCGTGAGTTGTTGACCTGGCTGGCAATCTGGAGGCTGTGGATAGATCTCTGGACAGACCTTGGATGCATCTCTGTACTCGTAGATAGGGTAGACGTTGAAGTTGCTAGTGCCAATTTCGTTTTCTTTGATGCCAAGCTCTTTCAGAGCCGCGATTACTTGAGTCATTAAGTCGGCATTCTTTGATGTTGCTTCTTGAGCGGTGGTCCCATTCGTTTCAACTCCCACGGTAACTGAAAACCGATCTGGCTTTACCTTGGTCGTAGCTGTGCCAGAAGTTGAAACTGTAGATTGTCCGCCGTAGTTACCATGGTAGTAAGGCATGGAAGCAATCTTGCCGGCGCTGTTGTCCGTCGTAGCGCTAACACCTGCAGTATCATTGCTCTGTGCTACCGCTGCATTCAACGTTTGGCCTGCTGTAAGTGCTGCAGCCAAAATTCCGACAGCAAGTATGCCTGCGACTAGGGCAAACTTTGCATTTTGTTTGTTTTTGTTGACGTTATTCTTGTTCTCATCGTTTCCTTTCGGATCATAGTTTGTTGACATATTCTATTACCATAGATGTAGGTGCGTCTTGTTAGTAAGACTACGTTTCAGAACAGCCTTGTCGTTCCCGTCCTACCTTTTAGAACGTCGTAAACGTTCCGCATATTCGGCAGATGACGACACGCAGCTAATGCCTCTTGACATTAGATAATCACATTGTCCGCCGCGTTTCCATCATTCTGTCTATCATGCCTTTACAGAAGTTTTAGCCTACAAGCTAAATGTGGCTGCATGATAGACAGAATGATGTCAACTAAGGCTTACAATGCCTGATGAATATGAAGTCAAAATCGGCAAAAAGAGCGAAGCGGTATCCATGGCTAGAAGAGGAAGAAAGATGTCGATGTGGTTAGCAATCACAACTCAATTCAATACCTACGCGGATGATTGTAAACCTAGATATTTCAACTTGTACAGCCCACCGCCAGCATGAAATGCGCTATCGAAAACTAGGCCCGAGTCCGGCCATTCTTTTTCAAGCCAATTGTAGTCAATTGTCGCAACCACTGGTTCGTAGTAGTTTGAATCCTCTTGGAGATCAACTCGAGAGTAATGATTTTGACGAGTTGAAGGCGTGTAGCTCGAAAGGCCTCCTTTGATAAAGTCAACAAAGTCGTCTAGTGAGCTAAACAACTTCGAGTTGATCCTGCTAGAAGACGCTTTCTCCACTTTTGCTGAAAATAGCTTTCGCCCATCAAGGTAGCTGGTTCGAATATCGACCAGGCGCGAGAATAACGACGGCCTTTCTTCTATGTTTGTATTGATTCTCTTCATCGGGCCAGAAAACAAGGCACTTCCAAGGCGACTAATAGTAGCTAGATTCGTGTTTCGGCCAAGAACATAGACTGAAGGTTCTGGTCTCGGTCCAGAGTTGTCAACTACCGCGCACCGGTATGCACAAGAGATAGCATTCGCGCCCAAGAACGACGGTATAGGCCAAACTGTTACACCTTCAAGTCTTAGCAGGCAAAATGAGACCACGCCAGAACCGTTAATGATTCGGGGTTTTAGCCAATTGATTGGCGGCAGACGCTTTTCGAGAATCTCCTGTGCTATGCGGAAATTGAAAAGGTATCTATCGATTAGACGACCATAAACCGAAGGACGCAAAACTGCTGGTTTGTTAGTTTTCATTATGGTTGTTGTGGTTGTTTTCAATCTGGATATACTACGATATCCTTGCTTATTAATATTTGGTTGGACGGCCAACCAAACTTTAAATAATACTGTGCGCTATAAAGTATTTGTCTGGCATAAATGCGAGCAAGAAAACAACGGCAACAAAGCGAGGAAAAGATTAACAATATCCTAGAAGCGACTTTGCTGGTTCTGTCAAAAAATGGTTATGCGAACACTACAATTAATGAAGTCGCCGATGCCGCTGGAATTGCCCGAGGCCTCTTGCACTATTATTTTAAGGATAAAGAGGACCTTGTTGCTAAGGCTCTGACATTTGGCTTTGGTCCAATGTGGGATTCTTCCGTGGGCAGTATTACGACGGCAAGGTCGCCAGAACAGCTAGTAGATAACATGATTGCCGTATTGAAAAAAAATGTCCGGGAAAACCCTGACTTTTCTGCGCTTTTATTTGAAATGTGGGTTAGTGGCAGGAGAAGTGCAAAGATAAGAAAGGTATTCAGCGATGGACTAAATGAGGCAATCGACCGATTAAAGAAACTGCTGCAACTTGCATCCTCTGTTGGCCTAATCAAAGTTAATGATTCGCGCGAATTCGAAGGCTTGGTTCGATTGCTTCTGGCGTTGTATCATGGGCTGGCAATACAGCTCTTGACCAACCCGGAAAAGGTAGACGACAAGAAAATGTGGGTGCCTATCCGAAGGACGCTATTGGCAGCCTTTGAGAGTGTAGGAGCTAGTGAATAGAAATATGGAAAGCAAGAAGAGGACTGCCATTAAGGCATTATCGTACCGTGCATTGGTTACCTCCATTCTGCTGGTTGTCTCTTGGATTTTTACTTCAGACATCGGCCAAACTACTCTCATTACTGTTGTTTATGCTGCCCTTGCAACCGTCGGGTACTATGGACACGAAAGGGTTTGGCTCAAAGTCAGATGGCAAACGAGGAAGAAGGGCGGCACAAGTCCCTTGCCATCTTCCTTAAGACCTCATATTTATGCAAAGTGCCAAGATGTGTGACAAGTGATGCAATACAAAGTTTAAAAATTAACGTGCGAAGTCATTGTAATGGTTCAGATTCTATATCAGGATATAAGCAAGACAGCAGATCCAAACTACTTCTACGTGGGCATACCGAAAGACTGGAGTGGCGGGAGCGACAAAGAGGTGACAGTGATTGTGGACGACGTAGTCGTAGTTGTTCCGCAGACAATAGCTGGCGCAACAGGTGAATTGATTGTTCTCAGGCTGTTGGAAGCGATGATGGCTGGAGACGTAATTGATGCTGGAGACATACAGAAAGCCATAGAGCACATTCTATAGCGTGGGTATTATCTTATGCCCTAAATCCCCGCGTCAATGCTTTTCGTTCAACAGCTCCAACGTGTCGCCTGCGATGTCCATTGTGGTGTTCGAGTCAATGTTTGGTTCTAGTGTAACCAGCAGGATTTTGTCATCCATGTAGAAGGTTAGAATTGATATCTTTTCTCGCTCTACATACGCGAACCTTGCCCTGCCCATCGAATCGTCAAAGCGCTCCCTCATCGACTTGCGTAGCGCAGTCTGAGTGAGGAAGAGCTCTTCGTCTGTTTCTGTGACTATCGAGTCTATGCCTTTGCGCATGCCGCCCGCAATTGGCACACCTGCATTGTCTATCACGCCGGCGTACCTAATGTCGTCGTTAAGCGCAAACACTTGGCTGCAAAGCTTTTCAAAATCCATGCTACACCTTGTTATTGATGGTGTTTATTGAATTTTTAGTAAGGCCTATTAGCAATGGATGCAAAGTTAGTATATGAGCACGGAGAGAAAAAATCCGTTCAAGCGCGATCAGGCACTAAACGATGCTACTTCTGGCCAGCTTGGAGAGGAGCCGAGGCCGGATCCGTACCCTGAGAAAGATCCGAGAAGGGAATTTGCGCGGAAGAAGTCGAAATACGTTTCACAATGAACCACTCAACTCAGAAAGTGAAGCCAAAATGCAAGCCGACAATGTGACAGTAGCACTGAAATACCCCCAGCTACGCTATAGTGGCAGATGCCCGAAGTTAGCAGGACCCTTTATTATCCCAAAGACGCAAAGGTGGAAATACACGAAATCAAGGACGGCATATACAGGATATCGGGGTTCGTGAACGATTATGGCATAACCTTTAACCAATTTCTTGTCAACGACGATCAGCCGACTCTGATTCACACTGGGCCGATTGGAATGTACGAGCAGATCGAGCAGAAGGTAAAAGAGGTGATACCGTTAGAAAGGCTAGCCTATGTCGCATTCCTGCACTTTGAGAGCGACGAGTGGGGCGGCATGGAATTCCTGAAAGCACCTAGGGCCAGGCTTGTATGCAGCGACCTGAGCTCAAAATTGAACTTGACCGGATGGTACAACATGCCGGCAGATCACACTTCGTTTTGGGACAACGAGACTTTGAGCACAGGTAGGCGAAAATTCAGGTTTATCATGACTCCCCATGTACATCACTGGGACAGCATGATGATTTTTGAAGAGACGACAAAGTCGTTGTTTCCATCAGACCTATTTATCCAGCCCGGCAACAACAAACCAGTGATATCTGACGACCTGTCAGACAACATGATCAAACTGTATCAGGCCATTGGCATTTTTGCCAGCGAGCAGCCGGTAAGGCACACCGTAGAAAGACTTGCAAAGCTCAGGCCGGAAATGGTATATCCTATGCATGGCTCATGTTTTGATAGCTCTTTGTTTCCAAAGTACACTGATGCATTGTTGAACAACCAATTCGCATATGCTGGAATGTTGCTTGGACAAAAGTTAGAAGTGAGCTAATAGTTCCGTTACAAAAATAAAGATTGAGGACATCCTCACCTTCTATATGCGTCCTTAGCATCCACGCCATCTTTTCGTATTTTGCACTGCTTCGAGGAAAAAGTGCGCTGCCATTACGACATGAAATTATTTACGAGATACATAACAAATTACCCTGTTCAGGATGAATGATTCTACCATAAGATTACTCCGCTACTCTTTTTATCTGGCTTTTCAATAAAGCCAATCGTTAATGCTGGAACAGTCATTTCAAGACCAAATGAATAGCATAGACCAGTGGCTATCCGAGCTGCAGTCACTAGGAGTTTCGTCGAAGAGAAGGAATGATAAGAAAGAATTACAGGATTTGACGGAAAACATCAAGCAGTCATTGTACCAAGAAAATAGAACCACTTATAGCGAAGCATAACCTTCTATTTTTTTGATGGCCCTACTATTAGCGAGAGTGGACTACCCGATAGTTTTGGAGGAGTCCGAATAAGACTCTGAGTAGCATTATGAGGACAATGATCCTAAGGATCGCCCAGATTATAGTCCATATCATTTGGAGAAATGTGAGCTAAAAAAGAAATAACCCTTAGCCAAGCCAGCTGTATTTTGCCGACATTGAACCCGCGTTACGCCAACATCATTTGGGAGATGCACAAGATATCCGCAACGGCCATGGATAACAACAAGCCCCTGACACACTGGTTCAGGCCGGCTGCATCCGCAACCGAAGAGTCGTTCCAAAAGCGGACAGCTTTATTAAATTAAGGCACGTATTGTGGGTATGGCCAAGAAGGTGACAATGCAGGATGTCGACATTTTGTTCAGGATTGCCGAGCTCTACAACACTGACTACGACTTTCAGGCCACAGAGTGGTTCTGGGGGCGATTCCACGAAAGGACGATAGAGGAATTCACGAGTAAGTACGCACATGGTAGCAGGGAGTACCAGTTCTTTCAAAGGTTTACGAGTAAGTTTGAGTTAGCCGGCCTGCTCGTGGAAAAGGGCGTCCTGAATGATAGTTTGTTCTTTGACAGGTATGGATCACTCCAAGCAGAGTGGGAGAAGTGCAAACCAATAGTTTACGGCCTGCGCGAGAAGTGGAAAGAGCCGTATCATCGCGAAAATTTCCAGCTCCTGGCACGGCGCGGCAAAAAGTGGCAGGAAAAGCGCAGGCCCAAAGTGTAATTGATCATTCAGAGTGTGTCAAGTTGCGCTTATAGTCATCAGAAATCGATGTCCTGCGGCTCAAATTAATACGAGTTTGGCAGTTTCATTACAACCGACCATCTCCGCGCAGGCCAGTTTCAAGATCAGGTAATATATCGCACACTGCTAGAATGCCTCATTGAAGATAGGCACTGTGTCAGTTGTCGCCAATCTATCGACAAAGGTGATGGGCATTATTAACGCCAGCCCTGAATCATTCTACAAGGGCTCTATCAGGACAAGCGAGCGGGAAATCGCTGCCACTGCAAGGCAGATGCAGCAGGACGGCGCGCATATCATCGACATTGGAGGCATGTCCACTGCCCCCTACCTTGAAACGGTGATCTCTGTCGAAGAAGAGAAAAGGAGAATAAAACAAGCAATCAAGGCAGTGAAAAATGCCTGCGATCTTCCAATCACTGCCGATACGCCCCGCTCAGCTGTTGCGGACGAAGCAGTGGCGGCTGGCGCGGACGCGATAAACGACGTAACCGGCCTGAAATATGACAGCAAGATGGCAGAAGTGGTTGCAAGAGCCGGTGTACCTGTAATAGCCGGCGCGTACAACAGGACCCGCGCCAAGGGCAGCCTGGCCGGTACACTTGCGGCATTAAGAGAAAGCATTGTCATTGCAAAAAAGTTTAGCATCAAGGATGTAATTATTGATCCGTCGATAGGCTTTTTCCGGCAGGAAGGCAAGAACCAGTTCTTCACAAGAATGACAGACATGCCATGGTACGCGCGAGACATCGTCGTTCTGTCAAGCTTGGACGAACTGTCGGCTCTCAAAAAGCCGATATGCGTCTCCGTGTCAAGGAAATCGTTCATCGGACACCTGCTCAACCTGCAGGGAGAGGACCGCCTAATACCATCGATAATATGCGAGGCAATGGCGGTCCTCAACGGCGCAAGCATACTAAGGACGCACAATGTGCGAGAGACGGTGCAGGCGCTGACGATGCTGCAATTGTTAAATCCTTAATGGCAAACGCTTATAATCCTACTAGCTGCCTAAACAACAAGGGAATAGTTGGACATTAGAGAGGGTCTGACATTTGACGACGTACTTCTCGTTCCTAAACGATCGCCCATTGTTTCTAGGTCCCAGACCGACCTGCGCACTAAACTTTCGCGCAACATCACCCTCAACATACCAATCATCAGCGCCAACATGGACACTGTCACCGAATCTGGAATGGCCATAGCGCTTGCAAGAGAGGGGGGCATCGGTATAATCCACCGATTTATGGCAATTGAGGATCAGGTCGACGAGATCTTAAAGGTCAAGCGTTCTGAATCCGTAATGATAGAGCAGCCGTATACCATCAAGCCGGACATGAGCGTGGCAGAAGCGAAAAAGGCCATGACCGATTACGGAGTTTCAGGTTTATTGGTGGAAGAGGAAGGGAAGCTCGCAGGCATTATCACTAGGCGCGACATAACTTTTGAAAAGAACAATAGGCGAAAGGTCTCCGAAGTGATGACAAAGGAGGTCATCACCGCCAAGGACGGCTTGACAATAGAGCAGGCAAAGGACATACTGCATAAACAACGGATTGAAAAACTACCAGTAGTAGATGACAAGCGTAGGAT